>FLNY01000482.1_pt1 | contig 38866 bp, 54 predicted proteins | sample 1140381 | NCBI WGS metagenome assembly FLNY01 (sample SAMEA3878172, study PRJEB12797) | bioreactor metagenome | biome: Moose rumen | place: Sweden | collected 2011-10 | reverse complement strand
CCTTTGCCTTGGCAACGGTCGTAGTGATTCTTTTGTGCATGATCAGAGAGATAGCCATGTTGGCAAGCATAGCCTTTCTGTGGGATGCAGTACGACCCAGATGGTTGAATTTCTTATTGTGTCTCATTTCTTACTTATTCTTTATCTAATTTATACTTAGAAATATCAGTTCCAAACGACAGATTCAGACTCTCGAGCAAATCATCAAGCTCCGTGAGCGATTTCTTACCAAAGTTGCGGAACTTCAGGAGGTCGGTCTTGTTGAACTGCACCAGGTCGCCGAGTGTCTCGACGTCGGCAGCCTTCAGACAGTTGAGGGCGCGGACGCTCAGGTCCATGTCCACCAACTTGGTCTTCAAGAGCTGGCGCATGTGCAGGACTTCCTCATCAAACTCTTCGTTGCCGTCGACATCGGAGTTCTCCAGCGTAATCTTCTCGTCGGAGAAGAGCATGAAGTGATAGATGAGAATCTTGGCAGCCTCCTTCAGGGCATCCTTCGGGTGAATGGAACCATCAGTGGTGATTTCCAGCACGAGTTTCTCGTAGTCGGTCTTCTGCTCGACACGATAGTTCTCGACTGCGTACTTCACGTTTCTGATTGGAGTGTAGATTGAATCAATTGGAATGACGTTGACATCGGTACAGAACTCACGATTCTCCTCTGCAGGCACGTAACCGCGACCCTTATTGATGGAGATTTCTATCTGCATAGATGCCTTCGCATCCAAATGGCAAATAACCAACTCGGGGTTTAACACTTCAAATCCAGTCAGATACTTGTTAAAGTCTCCAGCACGGAACTCGGTGGTGTTCTCGACTGTGAGACTAACCTTCTCAGTCTCGAATTCTTCTACTATTTGCTTGAAGCGTACCTGCTTCAAGTTCAGTATAATGTTAGTCACATCCTCCTTGACACCGGGAACGGTAGCAAACTCGTGCTCGACACCGGCGATGGACACGGTGTTGATTGCGAAACCGTCCAATGAGGAGAGAAGAATACGGCGCAAAGCATTACCTACGGTAGTACCAAAGCCACCTTCCAGGGGACGAAACTCGAACTTGCCGAACTTCTCGTCCGCCTCCAACATTATAACTTTTTCAGGTTTTTGAAATGCTAATATCGCCATCGTTAATTATTATTTAGAGTACAACTCAACAATCAATTGCTCCTTAATGGTCTCGGGAATGTCGGCACGCTCGGGCTTGTGGAGATACTTACCCGACTTGCTGTTCTCGTCCCACTCTATCCAAGGATACTTGCTGTGGTTGAAACCGGCAAGTGCCTCCGTGACAACTTCGAGTGACTTGGAACGCTCGCGCACACCGACAATCTGGCCGGGGACAACGGAGTAAGAGGGAATGCCCACTACCTTGCCGTCGACGGTGATGTGCTTGTGGTTCACCAGCTGACGTGCGGCACGGCGCGTGGGGGCAATGCCCAGACGATAGACAATGTTGTCGAGGCGGCTCTCCAGATTCTGCAGCAGAATCTCACCGGTGATGCCACTGGTGCGGGCAGCCTTCTCAAACATGTTACGGAACTGCTTTTCCAAGACACCATAGGTGTACTTAGCCTTCTGCTTCTCAGCTAACATGACACCGTACTCAGAAGTCTTGCGACGACGGTTGTTGCCGTGCTGGCCTGGAGGGAAGTTTCTGCGTGCGCGAACTTTCTCAGAGCCTAAAATGGTCTCGCCGAAGCGACGATCGATTCTTGATTTTGGTCCAGTATATCTAGCCATATTACTTTTTGTTTTTATCAGCAGTCAGACAAGGTTAGCAGCCGCGGCCACAGATGAGGAATCGTTAGCCAAATGAGAGACTTGCCTGTGCTGCCAGATTCGTTGTGTCTTGTGTTATTATACTCTTCTTCTCTTGGGAGGACGACAACCGTTGAAGGGCAGCGGAGTAACGTCGATAATCTCGACTACCTCGATACCTGCGCCGTGCACGGTGCGGATGGCAGACTCACGGCCATTGCCGGGACCCTTGACATATGCCTTCACTTTTCTCAGACCCAGGTCGTAGGCAACCTTTGCACAATCCTGAGCGGCCATCTGGGCTGCGTAAGGCGTGTTCTTCTTGGAACCGCGGAAACCCATCTTACCAGCACTGGACCAAGAGATAACCTGACCCTCGCTGTTGGCCAAAGACACAATAATGTTGTTGAAAGAGCTGTGTACGTGGAGCTGACCCATTGCGTCAACCTTCACTACTCTCTTCTTAGCTGCGACTGTTTTCTTTGCCATATCTAATTATTATTTAGTAGCCTTTTTCTTGTTAGCAACGGTCTTCTTCTTACCCTTGCGAGTACGAGCATTGTTCTTCGTGCTCTGACCACGCACGGGCAAGCCGTTACGATGACGTACACCACGGTAGCAACCGATGTCCATCAGACGCTTGATGTTCATCGCGATTTCGGAACGGAGGTCACCCTCCACCTTATACTCGGCACCAATGATCTCACGAATCTTGGCGGCCTCGTCGTCGGTCCAGTCCACTACTTTCTTGTCTCTGTTTACTCCAGCCTTGTCCAAAATCTTGGCTGAGCTACTGCGACCTAATCCGTAGATATAGGTCAAAGCGATTTCACCTCTCTTGTTCTGAGGCAAATCAACACCAACAATTCTAATTGCCATATACTAATCTTTTCGTTGCAATACTAATTTTAACCCTGACGTGTCTTGAACTTAGGGTTCTTCTTGTTAATTACATACAGACGTCCCTTGCGACGGACAATCTTGCACTCTGGAGTACGTTTCTTTAAAGAAGCTCTTGTTTTCATATTGATGTTTTTATTTGTATCTGAATACTATGCGACCTTTCGACAAATCATAGGGGCTCATCTCCACCTTCACCTTGTCTCCAGGCAGAATCTTGATGTAGTGCATTCTCATCTTGCCTGAGATGTGCGCCGTTATCTCATGTCCGTTCTCCAACTCAACGTGAAACATTGCATTCGAGAGCGACTCTACGATAACTCCATCCTGTTCTATCGCCGACTGTTTTGCCATATCTTATCTTTTTTCTAGTTCTTCTATTTCCTTGAAAGAGGACAGAATGTCTACCTTTCCATGATGTATTGCAATAGTGTGTTCAAAGTGCGCCGCAGGCTTGTGGTCACGGGTCTTCACCGTCCAGCGGTCCTCTGTCAGGCCTATCTGGGGGCTGCCCATCGTAATCATCGGCTCTATGGCGATGCACAGACCGTTCCGTATCTGCTTGCCTTCGCCGCGCCGTCCGTAGTTCGGGACAGGGGGATCCTCATGCATCTGCTTTCCGATTCCGTGTCCGACGAACTCGCGAACTACGCCATAGCCTTGGGCCTCGCAATGTGTCTGCACCGCATAACCGATGTCGCCTATCCGCCTGCCCAACTGGGCCGCCTCAATGCCGATGTAGAGTGCCTCCTTCGTTGTCTTCAGCAGGTTCTTCACCTCCTCCGACACCTCGCCCACGCTGAACGTGTAGCAGGAGTCTCCGTTATATCCGTCCAGCAAGGTTCCACAGTCTACCGAGACAATGTCTCCTTCCTGCAACGGACGGTCATCAGGTACACCATGCACGACTGCATCGTTGACCGACGTACATATCGAGGCTGGAAACGCGCTGCCATAGGGATTGGGAAAACCCTTAAACGTAGGCTCCGCTCCGTGGTCTCGAATGAACTCTTCGGCAATCTTGTCCAACTGGGACGTTGTCACGCCAGGCTTGATTGCCTTTCCTATCTCTGCCAGAGTCTTGCCAACCAGAAGATTGGCGGCTCTCATCAATTCTATCTCTTCCTCTGTCTTCAGAAATATCTGCATAGATAAATCTTAGTAGGCAGAAACTCCTCCACGGCCGTGAATCCTTCCGGAACTCAGCAAACCGTCGTAATGTCTCATCAACAGATGACTCTCAATCTGCTGCAGTGTGTCAAGCACTACACCAACGAGAATCAAAAGCGAAGTACCTCCGAAGAAATGCGCAAACTCTTGCTGAACATTCAGCATACCCGCGAAAGCAGGCATACAGGCAATGATAGCCAGGAATATGGATCCGGGGAAGGTGATGCGAGACATGATTTCGTCCAGATAGTCAGCCGTATCCTTTCCGGGGCGAACTCCGGGGATAAAACCATTATTACGCTTTATGTCCTCTGCCATCTGACTGGGGTTCATCGTAATGGCCGTATAGAAATAGGTAAATGCGATGATCAGCAACGCAAATAGCAGGTTATACGACACACTCGTGTAGTCCGACAGAGCCATGGCGATACCTGTGGAAGCACCATTCTCTGAGAAGAACCCGGCCAATGTGGCAGGGATGAACATGATTGCCTGTGCAAAGATGATGGGCATCACGTTGGCAGCGAAAAGCTTCAAGGGGATGTACTGACGTGCACCGCCCACCTGCTGACCGCGAACCATCCGCTGTGCATATTGTACGGGCACCTTGCGGGTTCCCTGAACCAGCAGAATAGATGCCAATACAACGGCAAACAGGAGAATAATCTCGATGAGGAACATCACCAGACCACCACCGGTTAGAGCCGTGAAGCGGGAAACCACTTCCTGGCTGAATGCCTGGGGCAGACGGGCAATGATACCCAGCATAATAATCAAGGAAACACCATTGCCTATGCCACGGTCGGTGATGCGCTCACCCAACCATAGGACAAACATGCTACCTGCTGCCAGAATGATGGTTGAAGAGATGAGGAACAAGGTCCAGTCCACCGTGATGGCACCCGAAGCACGGAAGTGCAGGTTCATCAGGTAGAAGGGGCCCTGGAAGAGAAGAACGACAATGGTAAGGTAACGCGTGTACTGGTTAATCTTACGACGACCGCTCTCTCCCTCACGTTGCATCTTCTGGAAGTAGGGCACGGCAACAGCCAACAGCTGAATAACGATAGAAGCAGAAATGTAAGGCATGATTCCCAATGCGAAGATGGATGCATTGGAGAACGCACCTCCAGAGAACATATTCAGCAAAGACATCAGACCTTCACTGGTTTGCTCACGCAATGCCGTCAGACGCTCTGGATTGATGCCCGGAAGCACAACGAACGAACCGAAACGATAGATTGCAGCGAATAACAAGGTGACGAGGATGCGCTTTCTCAAATCCTCTATCGCCCATATGTTCTTAATGGTTTTTACAAACTTCTTCATCTAACTTTTACAATTTTGTAGCAGTTCCACCTACGTTTTGAATTGCAGCCTCAGCAGCGGCAGAGAATGCATGGGCAGTGACATCGACCTTAGCGGTCAGCGTGCCGTTACCCAGAATCTTCACCAACTCTCCTGCCTTGGCAACACCAGCAGTCACCAGCTCGTTAAGACCAATCGTAGTGATGCCCTTGTCGGCCAGCTTCTGAAGTGTAGAAATGTTCACTGCCTGGTAAGAAATGCGGTTGATGTTCTTGAAACCGAACTTGGGCAGACGACGCTGCAAAGGCATCTGACCGCCCTCAAAACCTATTTTCCTCTTGTAGCCTGAACGTGCCTTGGCACCCTTGTGTCCACGGGTAGACGTACCACCGAGACCCGAACCGGGACCGCGGCCGATACGACGACGAGAGTGAGTTGAACCACAAGCAGGCTTCAAATTATTTAATTTCATAATCTTAAATCGAATTAAGTAGTAGATTTGTAATTAGTCAATCACCTTTACCAAGTGATGGACAGTCTGAATCAAGCCACGATTAGAGGGAGTATCCTCGACTTCTACTATCTGATTCATTTTCCTCAGACCCAGAGTGTCCAAAGTGGCCTTCTGGTTGCGAGGAGTGTGAATGCGACTTCTAACTTGTTTTACTTTAATAGTTGCCATAGTATGTATCCTCCTTAACCTCTAAATACTTTTTCCAAACTGATACCACGGTTGGCTGCGACAGTTCTTGCGTCACGCATCTCCGACAGAGCAGCGATGGTGGCCTTCACCAAGTTGTGAGGGTTGGAAGAACCCTTCGACTTGGCCAGCACATCCTTGATACCCACGCTATCCAGCACTGCACGCATTGCACCGCCGGCAACGACTCCAGTACCCGTAGAGGCAGGCATGATCAGAACCTTGGCACCGCCAAACTTTGCTGTTGCCTCATGAGGAACAGTACCGTTAACAACGGGAACCTGAACCAAATTCTTCTTGGCAGCCTCTACACCTTTGGCGATAGCTGCAGTAACCTCACCAGCCTTACCAAGACCCCAGCCAATGACTCCGTTCTCGTTACCTACGACAACGATAGCACTGAAAGTGAAGGTGCGACCACCCTTGGTTACCTTAGTAACACGATTGATAGCAACCAATCTGTCCTTTAATTCGATATCGCTATTTATCTTAACCTTATTAATTGCCATAATCTTTAGAATTTAAGTCCACCGTTACGAGCAGCATCAGCAAGCTCCTTTACGCGGCCGTGATACAGATAACCGTTACGGTCGAAAACTACTGTAGTAATACCAGCCTCAAGTGCTTTCTTGGCAACCAACTCACCAACCTTGGCAGCCTGCTCCTTCTTGGGACATGTCTCCATACCAAGAGAAGAGGCAGAGACTATGGTGGTACCTGTCAGGTCGTTGATAATCTGAACATAGATTTGCTTGTTGCTGCGGAACACACTCATGCGAGGACGCTCGGCACTACCGTTTACGTTCTTGCGAATTCTATACTTAATCTTTATTCGTCTTTCTACTTTTGTTGTCATGATCTTACAGTTTTAAAGTTACTTAGCACCAGCTGCCTTACCAGACTTTCTACGAATCTGCTCACCCACGAACAGAATACCCTTACCCTTGTAAGGCTCAGGCTTACGGAAAGAACGAATTTTTGCACAAACTTGGCCCAAGAGCTGCTTGTCGCAAGACTTCAATATAACGAGAGGATTCTGGTTTCTCTCAGACTTGGTCTCAACCTTGATTTCAGCAGGAAGCTGCAGGAAGATGCTGTGGGTGTAACCTAGAGAAAACTCCAACAGGTTGCCCTGGTTCGATGCACGGTAACCCACACCTACCAGTTCCAACTGCTTCTCATACCCCTGAGACACACCGACAACCATGTTGTTGATCAGCGAACGGTACAGGCCATGATAGGCTTGCTTCTGCTTCTTGTCTGTGTCGTGAGCCTCGTCAATATCGAAATTTACCTCACCCTCAGAGACTTTTACCTTGATAGAGGGATGAATAGCCTGGCTCAGTTCACCTTCTTTTCCCTTCACGGTAACAACATTGTCATCGCTGACACTGATTGTCACACCTGCAGGGATTGTAATGGGCAATTTTCCTATTCTAGACATATTTCAATCCTCCATTATTAATATACATAACAAAGAACCTCACCACCAATCTTCTGGTCTGCGGCCTCCTTGTTAGTCATTACACCCTTGGATGTAGATATGATTGCAATACCCAATCCGTTAATTACTCTTGGCATGTCCTTGTAACCAGTATACTTACGCATACCAGGCTTGGAAATGCGAATCAACTTCTTAATGGCACTCGTCTTGCTCACAGGATCGTACTTCAGTGCCACCTTGATAGTTCCTTGAGGACCATCATCCACGAACTTGTAGTTCAGGATATAGCCCTTCTCAAAGAGAATCTTAGTGATCTCCTTCTTCAAATTTGACGCGGGGCACTCCACCACTCTGTGCTTTGCCTGAATAGCATTGCGCAACCGAGTCAAATAATCTGCTATTGTATCTGTCATCTTAAATTTGGTTTAATTAATCGGGACTCTCCCGACAATATTAAAAATAATAACTCTCGCGCTTACCAACTGGCCTTCTTCACTCCGGGAATCAGGCCATTGGAAGCCATCTCACGGAACTGAATACGGCTGATGCCAAACAGACGCATATAACCCTTCGGACGACCCGTAATCTTACAACGGTTGTGCAGGCGAATGGGATTTGCGTTGCGAGGAATCTCCTGCAGCTTGCGAGCAGCCTCGTATGCCTCTGCGGGATCACCCGTGTTGACAATCTTCTTCAAGGCAGCACGCTTTGCAGCATACTTAGCTACAAGTTTTGCTCTCTTGACCTCGCGGGCCTTCATAGATTCTTTTGCCATATCTATTAATCGTTTTTAGCGTTCTTAAAGGGCAAACCGAACTCTTTCAGAAGAGCATAACCCTCCTCGTCAGTCTGTGCGGTAGTCACAAACGTGATGTTCATACCCAGAATGCGGTCGATAGTATCGATGTTAATCTCGGGGAAGATAATCTGCTCTTGGATACCCAGCGTGTAGTTACCGCGTCCGTCGAACTTGCTCTCAATTCCCTTGAAGTCACGGATACGGGGCAGGGCCACGCGTACCAACTTCTCCAGGAACTCATACATGCGCTCACGACGCAGAGTCACCATTACGCCGATAGGCATCTTCTTACGCAACTTGAAGTTTGCAACGTCCTTCTTGGAAACGGTTGCAACTGCCTTCTGACCAGTGATGGCAGAAACCTCGTTGATTGCAACATCGATAATCTTCTTGTCAGCAGTAGCCATACCCAGACCCTGGTTCACCACAATCTTCTTCAGTACGGGAATCTGCATGGATGAAGAGTAGTTGAACTGCTTCATCAAAGCGGGAGCAATACGCTCCGCATATTCTTTCTTAAGGCTTGCAGTATTTGCCATTACTTAATCTCCTCTCCAGATTTTTTTGCATAACGGACCAACTTGCCGTCAGCATTACGTTTTCTACCAATACGAGTGGGCTTGCCTGTCTTGGGGTCAATAACATTCAAATTAGAGATGTGAATGGGAGCCTCCATCTCCACAATGCCCCCCTGGGGGAACTTTGCGCTGGGCTTCTGACTCTTCTTCACCTTGTTTACACCCTCAACGATGGCACGCTGCTCGTCTACCAACACTTTCAGCACGGTGCCCTTCTGGCCCTTGCTGTTACCAGCGTTTACGTAAACTGTATCGCCTTTCTTAATGTGTAACTTGCTCATTACGTTAAATTCCTAATTTTGATTAAAGAACCTCAGGTGCCAAAGAAACGACCTTCATGTTTACCGCACGAAGTTCACGAGCAACAGGACCGAAAATACGACTTCCACGCAACTCGCCAGCGTTGTTCAGCAACACGCAAGCGTTATCATCAAAACGGATGTACGAACCGTCGGGACGGCGTACTTCCTTCTTAGTACGTACTATCAAGGCCTTTGATACTGCACCCTTCTTAACCTCACTGGTGGGGATTGCACTCTTTACAGCAACTACAATCACGTCACCCACAGAAGCATAGCGACGACGAGTACCGCCCAGTACACGAATGCACAGGCACTCCTTGGCACCGCTATTATCTGCTACTACTAATCTAGATTCTGCTTGTATCATGATTACTTAGCTCTTTCTACGATTTCTACTACTCTCCATCTCTTAGTTTTGCTCAAGGGACGAGTCTCCATGATCAGAACGGTATCACCCTTGTGACAATCGTTCTTCTCATCATGAGCATGGTACTTTTTCGTCTTGTTGACGAATTTACCATAAATGGGGTGTTTTTCCTTGAACTTAGTAGCTACTACAATGGTCTTTTCCATCTTGTCGCTAACTACAACACCTGTTCTTGTCTTTCTTAAATTTCTAGCTTCCATGTGTCAGACCATTTTATTTGTTAAGCTCTCTCTGGCGCAAAACCGTCATCAAACGAGCGATATTACGACGTGCAGCCTTAATTTGAGCATTGTTCTCAAGGGGAGAAACTGCATGGTTCAGCAACATCTGAGAATAATTTGCCTTCTCTGTCTGAATCAGCTCCTGCAGGTCGGCCGTAGCCATTTCCCTAATTTCTGCAATCTTCATAATTATGCGTTTTTATCGTAATCTCTTCTAACAATAAACTTAGTAGTCACGGGCAACTTCTGAGCAGCCAGACGTAAAGCCTCCTTGGCTATCTCATAAGACACACCCTCAATCTCGAAAATAATGCGGCCGGGAGTGATGGGGAACACGTAGCCTACGGGATCACCCTTACCCTTACCCATACGCACATCTGCAGGCTTCTTCGTAATTGGCTTGTCAGGGAAGATACGAATCCAACTCTGACCCTCACGCTGCATGTAACGTGTCATGGCAACACGGGCAGCCTCAATCTGGCGAGCGGTAATCCAGTGCGTGTCCAACGACTTGATACCGAACGAACCAAAAGCCAACTGGTTACCGCGCTGGGCATTGCCTTTGCAACGACCTTTTTGCGGTCTTCTGTATTTTGTTCTTTTTGGTTGTAACATGATAATCTAAATTTTAACGATTGTTGTTCTTCTTACGGCGGAAAATCTTACCACCGTTGCCGAAGCTACGGCCACCGTTCTCTTTCTGCTGGGTGAAGTTGGGGGCAAGATCCTTCTTACCATAAACCTCACCACGGCAAATCCACACCTTGATACCAAGCAGACCTACCTTGGTCAAAGCCTCAGACTGGCAGAAATCAATATCAGCACGGAATGTGTGCAAGGGAGTGCGCCCCTCCTTGAACATCTCGCTGCGTGCGATTTCAGCACCATTCAGACGACCACTAATCTGCACCTTGATACCCTCTGCACCAGCGCGCATGGTATTGGCAATAGCCATCTTGATGGCACGACGGTAAGCAATCTTACCCTCCACCTGACGAGCGATGTTGTTGGCTACAATAGTAGCATCCAACTCCGGCTTTCTTACCTCGTAGATGTTTATCTGAACATCCTTGTCTGTCAGTTTCTTTAACTCTTCTTTCAGTTTGTCTACTTTCTCGCCACCCTTACCAATGATAAGACCCGGACGGGCAGTACAAACAGTGATTGTCATTTTCTTCAGCGTACGCTCGATGACAATTCTTGAAAGGCTGGCATCGCCCAAACGAGCATTCAGATACTTACGGATTTTGCTGTCTTCCAGCAAAGTGTCTCCGAAGTCCTTGCCGCCAAACCAATTCGAATCCCAACCGCGGACAATACCCAAACGATTGCTTATAGGATTAACTTTCTGTCCCATGCTTTTTCTTAATCATTAATCATTTTTGGTGTCAACGTACAGAGTAATGTGGTTCGAACGCTTACGGATTCTGTAACCACGTCCCTGTGGTGCGGGTCTCATACGCTTGAGGGTTGCGCCCTCGTCAACAAACACGCGAGTGACGTACAATTCGCCATTCTCGGCCTTGCGCTCATTCTTTTGTTCCCAGTTAGCAATAGCCGAACGCAGAACCTTCTCCACATCGGCACTTGCTGCCTTCGTAGAAAACCTCAGTGTGCCAAGAGCTCTGTTAACCTCCATGCCGCGAATCAAATCAACCACATATCTCATCTTGCGGGGAGAAGAGGGCACGTCCTTCAGTTTAGCAAAATACTGGGTCTTTTTTGCTGCCTTAATAGCTTCAGCAGCCAATTTCTTTCTTTTTCCCATTATATTATTACTCTAATTTTTCTTTAACTTCCCTGCTTATTTCTTCTTGTTACCAGCATGACCGCCGAACTTACGAGTGGGAGCGAACTCACCGAGCTTGTGTCCAACCATGTTCTCAGTAACGTAAACAGGAATAAACTTATTACCGTTGTGCACTGCTATGGTATGTCCCACGAAATCGGGGGAAATCATAGAAGCGCGGGCCCATGTCTTTACTACAGTCTTCTTGCCACTCTCATTCATGGCCAGAACCTTCTTCTCAAGGTTTACCTCGATATATGGACCTTTCTTTAATGAACGACTCATAATTTACTCAATTAACTTGCTTGTTTACTTCTTGTTTGCTCTCTCGATAATGTACTTATTAGACTGCTTCTTAGGTGCACGCGTCTTGAGACCCTTAGCATACAAGCCCTTACGGGAACGGGGATGGCCACCACTCTGACGGCCTTCACCACCACCCATGGGATGATCGTGGGGATTCATGACAACACCACGGTTGTGAGGACGACGACCCAGCCAGCGAGAGCGTCCGGCCTTACCCGAACTCTCCAGTGCGTGGTCGGAATTGCCCACACTACCTACAGTTGCCTTACAAGCACTCAGAATCTGACGAGTCTCGCCAGAAGGCAACTTGATTACGCAGTAACGACCCTCACGAGAGGTCAACTGAGCGAAATTACCAGCGGAACGTACGAGCAGCGCACCCTGTCCAGGACGCAACTCGATGTTGTGGATTACAGTACCCACAGGAATGTTCTGCAAAGGCAGAGCATTACCTACCTCGGGAGCTGCTTCGGCACCACTCATCACAGTGGCACCCACCTTCAGACCGTTGGGAGCAATAATATAACGTTTCTCACCATCAGCGTAGAACAACAAGGCGATGCGAGCCGAACGGTTCGGATCATACTCGATTGTCTTTACAACTGCTGGAACACCATCTTTCTCTCGTTTAAAATCGATAAAGCGGAACTTTCTCTTGTGACCGCCGCCAAGGTAACGCATGGTCATCTTGCCATCGTTGTTGCGGCCGCCCGAAGAACGCTTACCGTATACGAGAGACTTCTCAGGTACTGATGCAGTAATCTCTTCGAAAGTACCTATAATCTTGTGTCTCTGGCCCGGTGTCGTGGGCTTAAATTTACGTACTGCCATCTTTATTAAATGTTGCTATAAAAATCAATAGTTTCGCCCTCCTTCAGAGTGACGATTGCCTTCTTGAAGGCGTTTGTGCGTCCCTTAATAAGACCAGCCTTGGTGTAACGAGTCTTGTTCTTGCCACCATAGCGGGCTGTATTCACAGCCGTTACGGTCACATTATAGCGAGACTCTATTTCCTTCTTAATCTCAATCTTGTTGGCACTAGGTTGAACGATGAAGCCAAACTTGTTCTGCTTCTCCGTAATCGAGGTCATCTTCTCAGTGACCAGGGGTTTAATGATAATAGACATAATCGTTCAGCTCCTTATTTGATTAAGTTTCCCTCGATAACACTGAGCGCACCTTCTGCGACAACCATAACATCAGCATCCAAAACCTTGTAGGTGTTCAGATTAGATGCGGCCATCACATTGACACGCTGTAAATTACGAGCGGACAAATATACTACTTTATCTGAACTCGGCAAAACGAACAAACTCTTCTTGCCTGAAATTTTAAGATTATTTATGATTTCAATGAATGATTTCGTCTTGGGAGCCTCCAGAGTGAAGTCTTCCACTACAACGATAGCATTCTCCTGAACCTTGTAAGCCAAAGCTGAGCGACGAGCCAGCTGACGAACCTTCTTATTCAGTTTGAAACCATAGTCGCGGGGCTTGGGACCGAATACGCGGCCACCGCCTACCAATACAGGTGAGTTGATATCACCACGACGAGCACCGCCACCACCTTTCTGGCGACCGAGCTTGCGGGTAGAGCCGCTCACTTCGCTTCTTTCCTTTGCCTTAGCAGTACCTTGACGCTGGTTAGCCAAATAGAGCTTTACGTCGAGATAAATCGCATGGTCGTTGGGTTCGATGGCGTAGATAGCATCGTTCAGAGACACCTTACGACCGGTGTCCTGACCCTTGATATTTAATACACTAACTTCCATTTTACTTTAGAACGCTAACGATTGAACCATTGAAACCGGGAACACTTCCCTTCACCAAAAGAAGGTTGTGCTCGGGAATCACCTTTAACACTTGCAGATTGTGTGTGGTCACACGCTCATTTCCCATCTGGCCGCCCATGCGCATGCCCTTGAACACCTTTGCTGGGTAAGAGCAGGCTCCGATAGAACCGGGCTTGCGAAGACGGTCGTCCTGACCATGAGTAGACTGGCCTACACCGCCGAAACCATGACGCTTTACTACGCCTTGGAAACCGCGACCCTTAGAGGTTCCGATAACGTCTACGTAAACGGTGTCGTTGAACAGTTCTACAGAGACTGTGTCTCCCAGATTCAATTCTTCCTCAAAACCTGTGAACTCGGCCAAGTGTCTCTTGGGGGTGGTACCGGCTTTTTTGAAGTGACCTTTCATGGGGGCAGTGGTGTTCTTCTCCTTTGCCTCCTCGAAACCGAGCTGAACTGCTGCATAGCCGTCCTTCTCCACGGTCTTAACCTGAGTTACCACACAAGGACCTAATTCGATAACAGTGCATGGTACATTCTTACCCTCGGCACTGAACACGGAAGTCATTCCGATTTTCTTTCCTAATAATCCTGGCATTTCAGTTATTGTTAATTAATAATTAAATATGTATTACACCTTGATTTCCACTTCCACGCCGCTGGGCAGTTCCAGTTTCATCAGTGCGTCAACGGTCTTTGCATTGCTGCTGTAGATGTCTATCAAACGCTTGTATGAGCTCAACTCAAACTGTTCGCGAGACTTCTTGTTGACGAACGTCGAACGGTTTACAGTGAAGATGCGCTTGTGCGTAGGCAAGGGTATCGGGCCACTAACAATGGCACCGGTTACCTTCACGGTCTTTACAATCTTCTCTGCCGACTTGTCCACCAGATTGTGGTCGTAGGACTTCAGTTTAATTCTGATTTTCTGACTCATCTTTTAATTTTAAATTTAACGTTTTTACTCTTTACTTTTCTTTATCGGGATGCTGTCGCCAAAGAGTCATTTGCTCAGCGACAGCCTTCCCTCTCTTTCTTTTTATACCAAATCCACGCGACCGTTAATCTCCGTCAACACGGCCTTAGCGATACCGGTGCTTACAGGAGCGTGGTGGTCATACGTCATCGAGCTTGTGGCACGACCGGAAGTGATAGTGCGCAATGCGGTTACATAACCGAACATCTCTGCCAGAGGAACCATGGCCTTCACCACACGGGCACCCGTGCGAGTGGTATCCATGCCTTCTACCTGACCACGACGTTTGTTCAGGTCACCGATTACGTCACCCATGTTCTCCTCTGGAGTAACAACCTCCAACTTCATGATGGGCTCCATCAGTACGGGCTTAGCCTTTGCGCAGCAAGCCTTGTAGGCCATCTGGGCAGCCAGTTCAAATGACAACTGGTCAGAGTCTACGGGATGGAAGCTACCATCCAGCAATTCTACCTTCAGACTGTCCATGGGGAAACCACCGAGCACACCATTCTTCATGGCGTTCTCAAAGCCCTTCTGGACAGAGGGGATGAACTCCTTGGGAATGTTACCACCGGTCACCTGGTTGCTGAACTGCAAACCACCTTCCTTGTAGTCCTCGTCTACGGGGCCTACGTTTACGATGATGTCGGCAAACTTACCACGGCCACCCGACTGTTTCTTGTAAACCTCGCGGTGGTTAACCGTAGTGGTGATGGCCTCCTTGTAGTTCACCTGGGGCTTACCCTGGTTACATTCCACCTTGAACTCACGCTTCAGACGGTCGATGATGATGTCCAGGTGAAGCTCACCCATACCCGAGATAACGGTCTGGCCGCTCTGCTCGTCGGTCTTTACGGTGAAGGTGGGGTCTTCTTCAGCCAACTTCTGCAGGCCAAGAGAGAGTTTGTCCAGGTCCTTCTGGGTTTTGGGCTCAACGGCGATACCGATTACGGGATCTGGGAACTCGATGGACTCCAGAATGATGGGAGCACCTTCCTCGGTCAGCGTGTCACCAGTACGGATGTCCTTGAAACCTACCCCTGCACCGATGTCACCTGCGCCAATCACCTCTACGGGATTCTGGTGGTTAGAGTGCATCTGGAAGATACGGCTCACACGCTCCTTCTTGCCGGAACGTACGTTGTAGACATAGCTGCCAGCGTCTATCTTACCCGAGTAGACGCGGAAGAATGTCAGACGACCTACATAGGGGTCTGTAGCTATCTTGAACGCCAGGGCCGAAGTCTTGTCGTCCTCGCTGGGATGACGCTCCTCTTCCTCACCAGTCTCGGGATTCACACCCTTGATGGCAGGAGTGTCCAGGGGAGAGGGAAGGAACATGCAGACGTAGTCAAGCAGCGTCTGTACACCCTTGTTCTTGAACGAAGAACCGCAGGTCATGGGCACGAGGTCCAGAGCCAGCGTACCCTTGCGGATAGCGGCAATCAGTTCCTCTTCGCTGATGGAATCGGGATCCTCGAAGAACTTTTCCATCAGGGCCTCGTCCTGCTCGGCAGCCTGCTCAATCAGTTTGGCACGCCACTCGTCGCACTCGGCCTTCAGGTCGGCGGGAATATCCTCCACGTCGTACTCTGCGCCCATGGTCTCGTCGTGCCACAGGATGGCCTTCATCTTTATCAAGTCAACGATTCCCTTGAAGTTCTCCTCAGCACCTATGGGCACTGAGATGACAGCAGGATTGGCACCCAGCACATCCTTCATCTGGCGGACTACCTCGAAGAAGTCTGCGCCCGAACGGTCCATCTTGTTCACATAGCCGATACGGGGTACGTTGTACTTGTCAGCCTGGCGCCACACGGTTTCGGACTGGGGCTCTACGCCACCCACAGCGCAGTAGGTAGCCACAGCACCGTCCAACACACGCAGCGAACGTTCTACCTCAGCGGTGAAGTCCACGTGTCCCGGAGTGTCAATCAGGTTGAACTTATACTTGTTCCCGTTCCATGTCCAGTAGGCCGTGGTAGCAGCGGAGGTGATGGTAATACCACGCTCCTGCTCCTGGGCCATCCAGTCCATGGTGGCAGCACCCTCATGCACCTCACCGATTTTGTGAGTCTTACCCGTGTAGAACAGGATGCGCTCCGAGGTCGTCGTCTTACCGGCATCGATGTGAGCCATGATACCGATGTTACGAGTCAAATGTAAATCTTGTTTTGCCATTTGTCAGTCTTGTGAGTTTAGAAACGGAAGTGAGCGAACGCACGGTTAGCTTCGGCCATGCGGTGCATGTCCTCCTTACGCTTGAATGCGCCACCCTGCTCGTTGTAAGCATCCATAATCTCGGCAGCCAATTTGTCGGCCATTGTCTTACCGCCACGCTTGCGGGCGAAGGAAATCATGTTCTTCATAGAAACAGACTCCTTACGGTCTGGGCGAATCTCTGTAGGCACCTGGAAGGTGGCACCACCGATACGGCGGCTCTTAACTTCCACCTGAGGAGTAATCTTGTCCAGAGCCTCTTTCCAGATAGTCAGGGCATCCTTCTCCTCACTTGCCATCTTTGTCTTCACAATCTCCAGTGCGTTGTAGAAAATCTCATACGAGATAGTCTTTTTGCCATCGTACATCAGATGGTTCACGAACTTGGACACCTTCACGTCGCCATACACGGGATCGGGAAGGATTACACGCTTCTTTGGTTTAGCTTTACGCATTGTTGTGTTGTTTTGTGTTTTGGGGCTGCATTCTCGTGTCTTCAACTCTCCCTCCGGAGGTTTACTCAACCTTAGTTTACAACCAAAACGGTTAATTTACTCTTTACTTCTTTGCTGCTTTAGGACGCTTTGCTCCGTACTTCGAACGACGCTGTGTGCGGTTGGCCACGCCAGCGGTATCCAACGTACCGCGAACGATGTGATAACGTACACCGGGCAGGTCCTTAACACGACCTCCACGAACTAGCACAATGCTGTGCTCCTGCAAGTTGTGACCCTCCCCGGGAATGTAGCTGTTGACCTCCTTTTGGTTGGTCAGACGAACACGGGCGACCTTTCTCATCGCCGAATTAGGCTTCTTAGGTGTGGTAGTATACACGCGCACGCACACGCCACGACGCTGGGGGCAGCTGTCCAAGGCAGGGCTCTTGCTCTTGTCTACCAACACGGTACGGCCTTTTCTTACCAATTGTTGAATTGTAGGCATTTTGTTTGATTTTTAATTTGTTATATTTTGTTTATTTTTGTTTTCGCTCATTCAAAATCGGGCACAATAAGCCCAATTGGACCGCAAAGGTACAAAGAATATTCGAAACTGCCACACTTCTTGTCTCCTTATTTATTATGAGGAGGTCCAAAATGCCAGATTTTAAGTTTATTTAACTTTTGTTAGCTTAATTAACTCCCCCGATTCTGGAATTTTCGTGTCTTTCTCCTAACTGATGTGTTCATCATCCCGATCGATTCGGCAATGATACCCGATCGATTTCGCATTGTTACACGATCGATTTTCGTTGATTGCTATAGGCAAGATCGGCCGTTCAACGCGCACGCGCATAATATAATAAGGTATAAAGAGACTTTTTCTCCGCCCTTTTCCTCTGAATCCATGAAGCAAGGCATAGCCTTTGGCGCATACAAGAAACAATCACTAATGTTTTCGGGGAGTCAACAGGTCATTGAGCCACTGAAGGAAAGCTTCCTTCCATTGCCTGCATTCGGGAGTTCCCTTGTGCTCGCTTGCCCCAAATCCGTGTCCTCCGGTCCGATACTGAATGTAACGATGTGGTATGTTCCGAGCTGTCAGGGCCGAGTCCAAAAGTTCCGAGTTCCGATAGTTCACCACAGGGTCGTCCTTGCAGTTGACAAGGAAGACGGGAGGGCAGTGGGCAGGCACGTGAAGTTCGAGGGACAGGGAGTCACGCATGACGGGATTGCGCTTGCGTCGCTCACCCAACAGGGCACGTCGTGAACGCTTATGACAACATTCATCGGAGAGTGAGACCACAGGATAAACCGGAACCACAAAGTCGGGACACAGAGAGGCGGTATGCCGGATTCCATGAACAGCCAGAAAGTCGGTATCGGCATAGGACGCTGAGGACATCGCCAAATGACCACCTGCCGAGAAGCCCATTACTCCCAACGGAACAGAGGGAGACAGACCGTAGAGGCTATCGTTTTCCCTCACCCACTGAATGGCACGCTGCACGTCCTCCAGCATATCGGGATGCTGGCGGCCACGGAAGAGCAGACGGGAATGGGTGAGATAGGCCGGCACGCCCTGAACGCGATACTTCAGCACAAAGGCCGCAATGCCGTTTTGCCTCAACCATTGGGCCACGAGGAAACCCTCAGTCTCCATATCGTGCCAGGAATAGCTGCCCCCCGGGCACACAATGACGGCAGCGCGGGGAGCCTGCTGAGGCAAGAAGGGAGTCAACGAAACGTGATGGCGATGGAGCTCGGTATCTTTCCACAGCGATACCGTCTGCGATTCCATGCGGAACGCCAAGGCGAGCAGGCAAAGAAAAAACCACCTTCTCATGAGCGAAAGATTAGGTTTGTGGGCAGATTATGACACTTGCGATAGAGATGCCGAAGATTCTCTATGGCCTCGTCGTTATGAGGAGTGACGGTCTGTTCGGGATGTACCATAGCATATAACAGGGAGAGAACACCCGAACGGTCGCTATACTCCACCTCTTCCAACGTAGATCCGTCGGGCACATCCACTAAGGTTGCGTAGTCGGCATTCGCATCCAGCTCCCCCCGCACAGCACGCTTCATGCCAATGCGTGAGAACAGTCCGATGAGACAATGATGGAAATAGGTCGCCGTCTCCTCCCGACGACATATCTCGTCATAGTGTTCTACGAAGTAACGATGCATGGCCCTCGTCCGTTCCTTTGCCGTAAGTCCATAGGTAGAGTCGGACGGTGTTATACGCTTTCCTATCTCCACCGACAGCCCGCCTATATTCGCATAGTTCACCCCAACTGGCATCAGATGTCCAGGCCCGTGAATGAAGACAGGGAGCAGGTCCAGCCCCAGTTGCTCAGCTATCCAGAAGGGGCCCTGATGGAAACGCCGGATGTTGCAGTCCTTCGAGCGAAGACCCTCAGCGAAGACTACGACGGAATAACCCTTAGAAGTGTACTTACGGAAGTAAGCAAGCCTTCGGTTCATATCGCTGGCCAAGGGGAGGAAGCCCGCATATCGGAACACAAGGGAGACAATGGGGGTATGCCACACCTTTTCGTTCATGGCCATCAGTATGCGCGGAGAGAGCGGAAGGAGACAAAGAGGGTCAAGCGTCGACTGATGGTTACATACGATGACCGCCCCCTTCCCGAAGTTCTCGCCGTGAGGGTTACTAATCTTCAAGCTAAGCCATGGGTGCATGGAGATGTTGCGACAGAACACATGCTGGATACGCTGATGGTAACGCAGCAGACGCTCGTCGGTCACAGGTCCGCGGCGAAACGTAAACTGGCACAATCCCACAAAGATGGCGTAGAATATCTCGCCAAAGAAGACTATGGCGGAAAGTACCTGAACGACGATGCGTCGCGCATCTAACGGGACATCGATGAATGGGTTCGTTCTCATGCCTTCCCTCCTGTGCTTTCGCGGTAGAACTTTCGGTTCAGCTTGCCATTGAATGTTCGCTCAATGTGGTCCACCTCCTGGTAAAGGGCAGGCACTTTATGCGTCTCCAGCCGCTGGCTCAGCAGGCGTGCCAACTCGCGTTTGTTCAGCACCCCTCCCTCATGCAGCACCACCAGCAACTGCAACGCCTGCCCCGTAAGTGGATGGGGTACCGCCGTACAGATGCAGTCTTTGACAAGCGGAAGGGACAAGGCAACGTCCTCCACCTCGGCAGGAGAGACCTTGAAACCTCCCACATTGATGACGTCGTCGTCACGTCCTTGCAGATGAAGCCTGCCCTCGTCGTCCAGACGACCAAGGTCGGACGTGTGTACAGCATCCTCATACAGCACTTGGGCTGTCAGCGAAGGGTTGTCAAGGTATCCGCTCATAAGCGTATCGCCCCGGCAGACTATTGTGTGCTGAGGGGTTATCTCTATGCCGGAGTGCCTCATTGGTCGCCCTAGACATCCTGCAACAGGCCCTTCCTTACTGTACTCATAGGTCGCAATAATGCCCGTCTCCGTAGAGGCGTATGTATTGTACAGGCGCGTATGAGGCAGCAAACGGCAGAACTCCTCCATGTCCGCCTGCGACAAGGGGGCGGCTCCCGTTTCCACAAAAGCAACTCTATCAGCCACCTCTTTAAGACGCGTAGAACAGAAGTGAACAAGGATACGAATGTTGGCAGGAACCAGAAAAGTGGCAAACTCTACATAAGGGAGCTGGAAGACACGAAAGAATGCATCCATATCCTTCATTCCTTCCAGAATGATGAGCGTTCCACCGGTAAGCATAACCGGATATATCTTAGACAGACTGCCGATGTGATTGAGCGGACCTGCGATAACGAATGCCGTTTGCCGACGATAACCATGAGCCTCCACAAGATTCTCCGCATCAGCCACGATGGCGCGGTGGCTCACCATCACCCCTTTAGCCTGTCCCGTAGTACCTGTAGTATAGAGGATGTCGGCAGTTCCCTCCGCAGGCGTGCATGCCCACATCCAATCGGAGAGCTGGCGGAGCTTATCCTCGGGTATGTCACGCTCCAACGGTGCAGCAACGGCACCTGAAATGTGAATGGCAAAGTAAGTTATCAAAAACTCTACGTCCTGGGAAGACCGAAAAGCATAGATACGCCCTTTCTCATAGTCGCCGACATGCTCCATCACCCGCTCATAAATCTCACGATAGGTCAGCGACTGGGAGCCGCAGACGACAGCTACTCGCTCGGGGAAGCGCTGAGCGTTTTCCCGCAGATAGTCCTCTAACATCTTCATACGCCTCGCTCGGATAGTTTCCTTTCCACCATATCCACGATGTTATCCAAGTTCTTTAGGTTACGGGGGGTGGCATCATGTGCGTCGAGGCTGATGCCGTACTCCTCGGATAGTATCATCAGTATGCTGGTCACACCCAGTGAATCGAGTTCACTGAACAGGAAGTCAGACTCAACGTCCACCAAGGGCAGTGCATTCTCCAACAGGTTTTTGATTCTTTCACGCATAATCTATCTTTCTTTATCTGTGTATTCAATTAAGGACATTCATGCAAACTTCTTCTTTGACTCCACCGGGCCCGCATAGATGCCGAGGTAAAGGTCTATGAGTTCCTCCAAAGGAGCTATATCCTCGTAACGCAACAGGGTCTCGCCCCGATGCAGGAACTCCTGTTTCTGCTCCTCAGTGTACTGGTGACGATACTCTTCCCTTCCATATAAGAGGTCATGCGCAATATAGTTGTTTGGGGTGAGACGATAGGCCGAGCAGATACGTTTGTCCAACAAGCCACACACCATTCGATGGTATTCACTGGATGTAGCACCATCCATGGCTTGTAGGTCGGCTCGGGAGATAGGTTCGCAAAACTCTATATGTACTCTTCCCTTTGGCTGGACAATACCCGTGAGGATGCTGTTCAGGTCCTCACCGGGTTTCTTAATGTAAGGTCCCAGACGCCGGGCGTAAAGTTCCAGCGTCTTCAGTATATCGCACGACTCCCACTCATAAGAAACGGCCACAGGAACAATATGCAATTCGGCCAGGGCTTCTATTTTATCCTCGTGACGGCTCATGCCAAACATCTTTATAACCCCTTGGTCCGTGCGGTCGATGCCATCCTTGGTGCGGCCATTGCGCTGAGCTATCCACACCGACTGTTTCTTCTCGGTGATGACATATCGCATATACTGAGACAAGTGCAACGAGGCTTTGTAGAACTCACGGGCATTGGTTCCAGGCCGCTCCACACGAAACATCTTGTTCGAATTTCCAATGTCTATCACCAGTTGACCCTGCATAAGATTGGCACCGAATGTTATCTCTGTAGTTTCGAAGCCATTATCCACAAGGATATTCTGCATCAGCGAAGAGTCGAGCATGATGTCCCGATGGTTAGAGACATAGAGATAACTTTCTTGAGGGGACAGTCGTTCCAGTCCGCCATACGTCAGCTGGGTGATACTCTTGTTGATAATCTGGTTGTTCACCGTCCACATCACCTCATGCTGGAAATCGCGGATGTTCGTGTAATTTCTCACTCTCGTCCGCACACTCTCCACCTCCTCGTTGGGATAAACGTAGGACGCCAGCAGAGGAAAGGATACGTTGTCAGCTATGCGGTTCATCGCCGCCGGTATCTCGTCATCCCGATAGGGACGGATGTCGTCAAAAATACTTTCTTCCATACTTTCTTATTGCTCTATATCTCGAGTCCGTTTATACTTTGTCTAATATTGTTCCTGCTCCCAGCAAGGCTTCTGCCGTGACGATGCTTGTCAGAGGGACGCCACAAATTCCGTGCAGATAGATATTCTGCCCCGTAAGTAGCAGGTTGCGCACCTTGGTTGCTATATGTATCTGGGAAAGCATCATATTTTGGCAGTCATGCTGATAACCATAGAGGGAGCCATCCTTCACACCATAGTAGTCCCGGATAGTAAGTGGCGATGCAGCAAAACTATACTCAACACTCTCCGATATGCCGGGATGGAGTTGCTCTAACTTAGCCATGACCCGCTGCACATTTCGAGCTTTCCATTCCTCATATTCTGCTCCGCGATGTCCTACCGTCGTATCTTCCCAGCATCGCACTTCATCAAAAGACATGAGGCAATTTACCGTCATGCGGGATGCAAAGGGGCCTTGTTCACGGGAGGGAGGGGTTATATACATGAACCCTTGTGGCCAGTCAGCCGCATCACAATGCTCGGCATGATGCCACACCTGCCCATAATGCTCCTGATAATATCGGGGATGATTGACAAAGGGAACCTGACCTTCCTTGAACTTCAGAAAGACGATGAAGGCCGAACATGAGTTGGGTATCTCATAAAGCCTGTTACGGAACGAGGGAGGAAAGGCATCCTCGCCTGTCAACTGAAGAAGCGATACGGGATGTATGTCTGAAATGTACATGTCGCCCCTATAAGTGCGTCCTTTACGTGTCACTACACACTTGACCATCCGGTCCTCAACCTGTATGTGTTCTACGCCATCGCCCGTCACCACGCTCCCCCCGTGCTGACGAATCACTTCCCCCAAAGCATCGGCCAATTGCTGCCCGCCATCGTTAAACTGGCATGAGCCCTCAATATACAGCACGTTTATCATCGCGTGAATGTATGCCGGGGTATGTCCTTTCACTCCACCATACATCGGATTCATGTACGCCAATACATCTCGTAACCTCTCGTCTTTCACGTAACTGGCTATCAATTCATCGGCAGCCATCAGGAACTTGGGACCATGGTCAACATATCCCATTGACGGACGGCGCAGATTGAAAAGGTCTATCTCGTCGGCCATGCGATAAAGTGCCTCCACATATGCTTGAATTCCTTCGCTCTCTTGAGGGAACTCACTGGTGAAATAACGGGTAAATGCCTCTTTCCCATGAGGGATTCGATATTCTTTTCGCCCCTCCGCCAAATAGGTGATACTGTCAATAGCATCATCATCTGAAGGACGAATGGAGAGTTTATCCATTACTCCCAGATAGGAACAGATGCGGTTGAGACACCCTCCCTCTTGAAAACCGCCCAGAATGTGCATTCCCGTCTCAAACAAATCGCCATGACGACGGAAACATTGCAAACCACCACCTGCGATGGCATTCTTCTCCAACACCACCACTTCACAATTGTTCTTGGCAAGGAGCGCACCCGTGAATAGTCCTCCAACACCGCCTCCTATAATTATGATTCGCTTATTCATCGGTTTGCCTCCATTATCTGATTATACACGTTATCTGTGCCAAGTATCTCGGAACAGGTGACAATGGTTCCGACCAACACCCCTAACATGCCATGAGAGTTGATGTTCTGGCCAGAGAGTAACAGATTGGGGACTTTAGTCTTGTGGGAGACTCGCCCTGTAAGTCCCAGGGCGACGCCCTTAGCCACGCCGTAGATGCTTCCCTCCTCCGTACCCGTATAGTCACGATAGGTTAAAGGCGTGGCCGTGTAATAATAGGCAATGGCATTACGAATTCCCGGCATATCCTTTTCCATGATGTCCAACAACCGTTCAGCCTTTTGACGCTTAAACTCCTCGTAGTCCGCTCCCCTGTGTCCGACAGTGGTCCCCTGCCACTGACGGACATCATCCATCTTCATATAGGACAGTACAACACCACTTCGGGCATAACGTGGGTTCTCTTCTCCACAGAAGTGCATATAAAGATACCCTTTCGGCCACGACAGGGTGTCGTATTTCTCACAGTCCCAAGGTGTTCCCTGATTGTACGAATAGAAATTATGGTTCATGTAAGGCATAGCCCCATCCTTGAACTGGAGGTATAAGGAGAAATTGGAGATGGTATTGGGAATAGACTTGATGCGCTCCCTATAGGATTGGCGTATCAACTTCGTTTGCAGAAGTTCTAACGTACGGACTGGATGGATAGCAGAAATAACAATGTCGGCTAGCAATACCGTTTCCCCGTTCACCTCGACAGCCGTCGCATGGGTTTCGTCACATAGGATGCGAGTGGCCTTGTTGTTGGTCAGCACCTGCCCACCAAAGCGTTCTATCTGTCGTTGCAATGCCATGGCAACCTGCTCGCTTCCACCAATAAAGCGATAGGCTCCACGGTTGTAAAAATCCATGATAAAGGCATGTGTGGAGAATGGTGTCTTTTCTCTCTCTGCCGCATATAGAGGAAGATTACCCACCAACACCTTGGCCAGCAGAGGATCGGTAATGACTTCATCTATCACCTCCGGTATTGTCCGCAGCAAGAACTCCACACTCATTGCGCTCTCCGCAGTAGAGAAACATACCGAGTGTAAAGACGAGGCAGAAGCGACGCGCTCTACCAAATCGAAATACGCCGCCAGGTTATCCTTCTGATGTGGGAAGTAAGAAGCCATCTGTCCAATGAACGCCTCACGCCCATTAGCGAAACAGAAACGATTTCCATTGATGGAAATAACATCATAGCAGGTCTGGTCAAGAGAAGACAAGCGAAGGTCATCCTTTATACCTAGGAAACGGAAAAGTTTGTCCAACATCTGTCCCTCGCCAGCTGACCCGATGAAGTGCATCCCTGTCTCAAATCGCTCGCCACGACGACTGAAACATTGCAGGCAGCCCCCAATCTGAGAGCCCTGTTCAAGAACGACAACCTGATACCCGTTCTTTGCCAGCAACGCTCCACAAGACAGACCGCCCAGACCGCTTCCTATAATGACTACCTTCTTCACTTCTTTTCCTTAATTATCAAACACCCTTGTACATACGCTGGTATCTGCGCATCGGGGCAAAATACTCTTCCGTCTCACGCTGTTGGCAGATTTCTGCATAATGCTGTTTGAATGCTACATGCTGCTCACGTGTCAACACCAAGGGAGTTATATGCTTAAAGTTTTCATAAGGTATGCGCTCGCCCACCTCTACATACATGCTGCCTTCTCTGAGCATGAAGTCCAGTTTGGGCAGGACATGGCCGACACCATGCAGGTAGACAGGTAGGATATCTACTTCCAGACATTGTGCCAGCTTGAATGCTCCCTGGTGGAAACGATGTACCTCAAAGTCGGACGAGCGGGTCCCTTCTGGGAATATCACTACAGAATAGCCTCGCTCAACCAGTTTCTGTATACGTTTGAAATTGCGGTCGAAGCCATCAGACACGGGATAGTACTCCGCATATTTTATGAACTTCCTGTAGAACCAGTTGTTCCATACCCAGTCGTTGGTAAGCAGCACAACCTTCGGAGAGAGCATCAGCATACACATGAGGTCAAGATGTGACTGATGGTTCGCGATAATCACCGCAGGCTTATCGAAATCTTCACCATCTCTTCCTTTTAACGTGAAGGAAGCTCCCGGCACATGCCGTATGGTAAAGTTGGATATTCGCTGTATCAACTTATGGTAGAACGTACGCTTTTGTTCCGTGACCTTCCCAACATGGAAATAAATCCAGGCAAACGGAACTAACAACAGCATAGTGCCAAGAATGAAGAAGAGGATGGAAAACAAGGAGTAGGCAAAACGCTTCAACGTCAGAGGCACCTCACGTCGTTTACCGTTCTTCTCCGTCAACCAACGAAATACGACAGGAGGCAGGAAGTAAGCCATGACAACCACGGTTATCATTCCCACAATTGCAACCAAAGCCAGTGAGCGAAGTGCAGGATGTTTGGCCAGTATCAATGTACCGATACCAATGAACATGATGATACCAGACAAGGCTACGCTGTTCTTGTAACTCTTCAACACTTTCTTCCCAGTACCATATTCGTACATCAGACCCTCAGTGATGAATATCGTATAGTCGTCTCCCTGACCGAATATAAAGGTAGCCAGAATGATGTTCACGATATTGAACTGGATTCCGAACAGACTCATCAATCCCAGAATCCATATCCAGCTAACCGCCAATGGAAGGAACGACAAAAGACTCAGTTCTATGCTTCGGAAGGAAAGCCAGAGGAAAAAGAATACCACAAAACCGCAGACAAACCCAATGTAGTTGAAGTTGTCTGACAGGAGGCTGACAAGACTGGAGCTAACCTGAGCACTGTCAAACACAAAACTTCCTTCGGTCAGTTGCGGTTGCAACATCTGTTTTACCTCTTCAATCTCATCCTTGGACACCTGAACAAAATTCACAACTCTTGTCACACCCGCCAGGCTGTCTTTCACAACAAACCCTTTCTCCACATCCAGCAAGCCTTCGATGGCAGACGTTGCCTCATCGAAGTGTTCCACTTTCTGAAAGAAAGGAGAAAAAGCCTCATTAGAGAACCCATATCGTATAGCCGTCTCTTGCAACTGGGTCAAAGCATCAGGGTGTCTCGCCCACAATTCCCTCCACCTCTTGACACGCTCCATCCGGGCTTCTGCAGAAGGCATCAGACTTGAGATACTGGATACTTTCTTTATTGCGGATACTGAACATATCTGCGACAACAAATGTTCGTTGTTCTGTAATGCAGTCTCCATATCCTCTCCTTGGCTTACTGCGAACAAAGTCTGCAAACTATCGTTCGCCTCCAGACTGGTGGAGAGCATCCTCAGGTTCTGCCTTTGTTCACTCGTCATGTAGTTGATGTGCTGCATGTCGGAGTCAAAAGAAATGCCCAGACTATAATACCCCAACACACAAGTAATGACCATCACAACGCCAAAGAGCGTCTTTCTGTATCTACTCCACGGAGCATTAAGTATATGGGGGACAACAGAATAGGTATTCCCCACATCCTTCCGAGTCGGTACCAACACAGGCAGGGCTATTAACACAAACAAGATAGTGCCTACCAACATCAGCGAACCAAACAAGCCAAGGTCCTTCATCGCATCGGCATCCAAGAACACAAGGCAAAGGAATGCGCTGACTGTGGTGATGTTGCCTATCAACAACGGAGGAACCATCTGTTTCAATGCTTCCCGTTTGTTATTCTCATGCTTCAAATGGTCAAGATAGTGAAGCGGATAGTTAACTGCTATGCCGATAATGACTGACCCTATACCTATTACTATTATGGATATGCTTTCCTTAAATAAGGCGAGGCTGCCTATGGCAAAAAGCCATCCGAAGAGAATGGAGATGCCTATCCAAGCAATATCCTGCCATCGGCGAAAGCTGTAGATGAGTACGGCAAAGATAAGCACCACGGCTATTGTCACGGCCAGCATACTGTCCATCCTTATCTGCCGGGCGTTGGTAACGGCTATCAAGGGGGCTCCGACGGCCGATATCTTCACACCGTCGTGGGAAGCCATTGTAATAGTCATCACTTCATCCAGCATGTCAGAAAGCACCGCATTTCCCTTACTTTCACTGATACTGTAAGGAGAGGAGAGGAAGACCAGCCCGACGTCACCTTCCCTGCTGAAGAGATAACCGTCTGATATCACATACTGGTCGCTCACATTCAGGTCACGCATTGAGGTCGTTATCCTTTGACTAAAGTGAAGAGGGTCATGGGGAATAGACTGAGACATCACGCCGCTCGTAGGTAACATCAACATTTTGTAGTTTTGTTCCATCTGCGACACGACAAAAGAAGAATCAGAAAGTAAGGAATCGGCTCTGCGATAATCATCCTCTGTCATCAGCAATGGATAGTCCTCCCATACATTCTCCAACATAGAGAACATTCGAGTCTCATCAACCTGTATCTGCAAGTCCTGAACCAGATGGGCCGTGTCCTTTGAGAGAAGATTCTCGCCAAAGTCCTCCATGGCATCCTCCAGCTCTTCAAGACCGACATTGTCTCCTTGGAAACTAACCACGATACGATTCTGTCCGGCCATATTGTTATATACAGAGAGGTACTTACCGCTTTCCTCATTTTGTGGTAGGAAAGCAGAGATGTCCTCCTGATAGTCTAAACGCAAGGCCAAGACTATACACGCTGCGACAATCAGGCCTATCACCATGCACAGCAGACCTCTCCGGACGGAGAACCAATCGTATATGAAGAGAAATACCTTCGTCATCGTCTCAGTTTATTCCATAACATCCTTGGCCCGCCATACACTATTGCCAGAATACACAGCACCGTGTTTAAGAGCGTTATACGCAAAAAGTCCCGTCTGGGACGAAAATGGGTAATACGTTCTCCCATTGGTGGGTAGTATACCTGTATAGGGATGGGGTGCAGTTCAACTCCCTTCCAGGCCGCAGACACCAAAAGTTCAAGTTCGGCCTCATAACGGTTCGTCAGCCACCACAGCCGTCGGAAATGCCTTAAGGGATAGAGACGATAACCGGTCTGGGTATCGGGCAGGTTTTGGAGCGTCTGAATGCGGAACCAGAAATTGGAAAACTTATTGGCGAAAGTGTTTCCCCCTGGCATATTCTCTGCCTCCAGATTCCGGCTTCCTACAAGCAAGGCATCGGGTCTGCACCCATGGGCCTCCAGAAAGGCAGGGATGTCAGAGGCAAAATGCTGACCATCCGAATCCATCGTGAGAACATGGGTATATCCCCGTGAACGGGCTTCCTCAAATCCTTTCTTCAACGCATAGCCTTTTCCTTTGTTCTTCTCATAGGAGATGACCTCGATATCGGTTCTGTCCGCCAACAGTTGCGACGTTCGGTCTGTGCAACCATCGTTTACTACCAACACGTCGGGAACATATCGCTTCACGTCATTGATAACCTGAAGCAAAGTCCCCTCATTGTTGTAGGTAGGTATGACTACACAAAGTTTTTCCATCATTTCTATATCTCTTCGTAGACAAATGTGAGTGACAACTTCGTGTACACCTTCTCCCCATACTGAAATACAGCAATTAGAGACAACGAATCTTGATTACGTTGTAAACGCTGGACGTTCAATGCCAGGCGAGGAGTCTCGTCGGGTGTCATGACTGCAAGATACTTGATGTTCTTTATCTCTCTCAGGTAGAGCTTACACTGTTCTACTGTCTGCATGGCTTCCAACAATATCTGTATCTGACATACTCCAGGGACTATCGGTTGCCCTGGGAAATGAGCCTTGAATATCTCATGCTCTGGGTCAAGTATCAGCTGAAAGAAAGGTGTTTCACCTTTCTCTATTCTATCAATATGGAAGAATTTATTCAGTAGCATCATTCAATGGAGAAAATCGATAAGTCAGTTTATACTTCTCATTCGTAAGTGTTATCACACCCGCACTATCCTTCTCTACCCTCCGTTTTCCCCGATGACAGGATGTCGTTGCAGAAAACAAGAAGGAGAGGTCTTTCTTCAACACACGCTTAATATACCACTTATCCAAGAAACTCACCACGTTGCTCACTTTCGTCTTACCCGATGCATAGACAAAGTCAAAAGCCTTGATACCAAACTCGTTGACAAGGCTTCCCCGAAGTTCGTTAGTTGTAAGACGCATAAGGGAAAGACTGGTAACCTCATGTCCACGCATATTCATCTCCACATACATCCTATTCATCCCCTCTTCGTCAAAGGAGAAAAGCTTCTGCGCCTGTACACAGAAGGAGGACCATGCGAGCACAACAAAAACCAGTCTTCTCATTTTCCTATACTGAAAATGTTGTCAGCTATGGGAGCGTTCTCTTTAACCTGCTGAAGGTATATGTCTGTCACGTCACCCGTACGTTCCTTCATCTCCACACGGGTAACCCGTTTCTCCGTAGCGTTGATATGCAAGGTAATAAGAGAAAACATCTTCGACATTTCTTTCTTCAAAGGCGTAAGCCTGGCTTCCCATTCCTTGTCAGACTTATACATGGCCACAGAAAAGTCTTCGTGTCTCGACAAACACTCTCCCGTGATGCTGTTCATCATGATTCGCGTAATCTCCTGAAATAGCTTACTCGACTTCACGTCAATGACGTTAGTCTTGTTCCCTGCGTCTTTCAACATCACCTTGTTACCGTTCAGTACGAAACAATACTTGTAAGGCGACGTATACTCCCACCGCAGCATGTTGCCGTTTTTGCAGTACATCCTACCCGTGGATTTCATCTCGTTATTCAGCAAGGAGAGATGCTTTATCTGAGTGAAATCGCACTGCATCGTCTTGATACCTGCTGCAGCTTTCTCCACTTGAGCCACCATCTGTTTCTGCTCCTGCGGAGAGACGGCTTTTTGCGCCCTACAGGTCAGACATAGGAGGGAACTTAGTAATATGAAGGTCAATCTGTACTTCATGCCTTTACTTCAAAATTAAGAAACAACCACTCATAATCAGAAACACACCTATCCAGCGATACACCGACACCGTCTCATGAAAAAAAATGATTGCGGCAAACATTCCCATCACATAACTTAGACTTATCATCGGATATGCCATGCTGAAAGGAAACTGTTTGATGATGTACATCCATAGCAGGGATGCTGCGGCATAGCACAAGCCACAAACCGCAAACTGCCAGTTGAGGAATACACTCTTCCAAAACGCTCCGTTCCACCCGAACGGGAGCATCTTTGACAGGGCGAACTTCAGCAACACCTGCCCACTTGTAAGCAGGATGCTTTGTATCAGTGCCAAAGGTATCAGTTTCCACATACGCTGTTGTTTTTACTTTATAAGTTAAGAGGTGCCAATATGTTCATACTGTCCAGTTGGGAGCTCAGCGCATCCATGTCGAACGGACACAACGCACCATTTGGATTGGTACTTAAAATGACAGAGACAGAACTTTGTCCCACGGGAATCTCTACACCCGTAAGTCGTCGGATAAGGGACGAGAAAAGTTCCGTGGCCTCATCATGACAACCCACTAAGATGGTTTCTGCATCAGTAAGTTCGAATTGCAAGAGTGCATCCAGAAGTGCCGCACGTAACGAATGGTCACGCTGTGTGAAAGTAATGTTATAACCATGTGCCTTTGTCTTAATACCCAGCATGCCACCGATAGTATTATGGGTACTCTGCATAAACAGAGTGGGGCCCAAACACTGTTCGCCCTCCTGACACATTTGCAGGAGGAATTTCTCTGAGTTCTCCAGCATTCCTAATGTCGTTTCGGTGATTATGGCATCAGGGGTGTCCACTCCTGCCTCTCGCAATGCCGAAAGCGAAGTCACCAAAGCAGCTTTCAACAATTTGCACATACGACGAGCGTCCATCGGAGCGACAAACTCCTTGACACGGTCGTTGGTCTGATTGGCCGCAAGAGTGGAAATGGCTTTCACGTAGACGGGTCGTTTGGAACGAACCTCTTCAATAGGAGCACGACTACCCACCTTGCTAAGAAGCAGACTGGAGTCATTACCGCCAAAGCCAAAGCTATTGCACATGACGTGTGTCAGCTCTACGTTCTGCTTGCCCGACGTGGGCACAATACCCTGCTCCATCGGATGCAGGAAGCCTAGGTTGGCTGGTATGAAACCATACTCCAAAGCCAACAGACAGATTACGGTCTCTATGGAACCCGAAGCAGACGTGGTATGCCCGGTAAACGATTTCGTACTGGAAACAGGAGGCAAATGGTCGCCGTAGACCCGCAGAAGAGCCACACTCTCACTCTGGTCGTTATTGGGAGTTCCCGTTCCATGGGCATTGACGTAGTCCACTGATTCCGGATCCAGTCTCGCCATATTCAGCGCCTGCGACATAGCTAAGAATGCGCCCTCTCCATCATCGGATGAGGCGGTCTGATGGTGCGCATCACAAGCATTGCCATACCCGCTCAGTATTGCTTTCGGAGTCACTCCCCGTTTACGGGCCGACTCTTCGCTCTCCAGTATCACATAACCTGCACCCTCCCCCAGATTCAATCCACGACGTGTGGCATCGAAGGGACGACATGGTTCGTGGTCAAGTATCATTAACGTATTGAACCCGTTGAGATGGAAACGGGACAACGACTCCGCTCCGCCGGCTATCACGATATCGGCACGTCCTGTCTTTATCAGATTGGCCCCCATGATAATGGCATTGGCAGCCGAAGAACATGCCGTAGACACCGTATAGACATGCTCCCTCTTCACTCCCACAATGCGTGCCATGAGGTCAGAGGTTGTACCACAGTCGTGGGATGCCAAGGTGGCCAAATGCTCATCGCTATGCTGCATCTCCAAGAAGTATTGTTCGGTATTATCCATACCACCGACAGTGGTGCCAGAGATGAGTGGGACTTGAGCTATGTCTTCCGCTGAGAGTCCTGCCTCTTCCATTGCCTCACGAATGGCCACCGCACCGAGTAAGGCCGTTCGGCCAGCTAACAGGCTATCCGAGACACCCAATAGCTTTCGCAACTCCTCGTTTGTCTGCCTGACCTCACCTACTGGCAACTCAGTATGCTCCGTTTGCAGATGATGGATTCTTCCTATTCCGCTCTTTCCTGAGAGCAGAGACTCCAGCACCTCCTGCTTGTTCGTACCAATAGCAGAAATAATGCCACTTCCTGTTATGCAGACGTTAGCCTTCACTTCGTACGGTTCTTGGTAATAAATTCAGCCATTACGTTCACGGAACGAAACACTTCCTTTCCTTTCGATGCGTCGCCAAGCTTGATGCCATACTCTTTCTCCAGCAAGACAATCAGTTCCAGCGCATCAATGGAGTCCAGCCCCAATCCCTCACCAAAGAGGGGTGCGTCGTTGTCAATGTCTGCTGGAGTCAGGTCCTCCAAGTTCAGTACATCGATGATTTGTTCCTTCAATTGTTGAATCAGTTCTTCCATAATTGTATATTTGCTTCAAAATTATCTTTTCCTTTATAGTCTATCCACCCACCCATGACGGAACGAATGGAGTTATCTGTCATCACAGTCCTTATCAACTGTTCCACTCCCTCCCAATTCTTGGTGGGCAACACATAGTAAGCCGTTTCACCATAGTAGTGGTTTCGCATGGCAATCTCACCCGTCACTATGTTGGGCAGAGTATACACAAATACGGCTGGACTGGGGAACCACTCCCTGGAGATGGTAGCCGTGAAAGCCTCGTCGGAACATTGTGATGCATGGCTACCTACCAACACCACAGCCCGGTCCTCCCTGGGGGTGAAACGTTCTGCTCCCTCTGCCTCTAATAATAGTTCACTTGCCACGAAACCCAACTTGCAAAGGCCATCCATCTTGAAGAATTTGGGATAGTCACTTACATGCTGACGGTAAAGTTCCTTAAGCATATCCTCCCCTTGCGATAACGTAGCCAGTTGCACGCCATCCAATATCACCTTTTTCGGGTCGATGCAGACGTGATGCATAGATTTCATACCTTACCTCCTTTCTCAAACAGCATAGCGGCATTACTCCCTCCGAAACCAGATATAGCCTTCACGAAGCGGCGGCCACGAACAGGTCTATACCCATCGGTAACAGCCAACGGACGACTTACCCCCTGGGTTCTATACCCTCTGGTTCCCAACAACAGACCATCGTCCGCACCCTCCATAGATATCAGTGTCTCTATGATGCCCGCCGCCCCCATCGTGTGCCCAAGGTATCCTTTCAGCGAATTAGCCGGAACCTCTGTCAGTCTGGCGCGCCACATGCCCACAGCTTCCATTTCGTCGTTATACATGGTTGCTGTTCCATGCAGATTCACGAAATCTATATCTGAAGGAACGAAGCCTTCGGTAACCCGTTTCAGGGCACGGAAACACCCTTCGGCCTGTTTCGAGGGCGAGGATATGTGAAACGCATCATTGTGTACCACCCCCCTGACGGCTTGCCACATATCGGACGGCACCGTCTCAACACGCCCCATAACAATACAAGCCGCAGCATCACCCAGATTCAGACCCGTACGGTCTTCATCGAAAGGACGACACGGCTCCGCAGACAAGGCCTTCAGGGACAAAAATCCACTCACAATAAATGGCGTTTGCAGGTCAGCACCGATAACCACCACGTGGTCGTAAAGCCCAACTTCCAACATGCGCTTAGCCTCTATCAGCGCATGAAGTCCCGATATGCAGGCGTTGCACACCACAAGCGGCTGTACATCGTTCCCAAACCAATGGGCTATACGCGTGGCGGTATGTCCCAACGGTGTACCGATGTCTCCCTTGGTCGTGGCCAACACAAACAACGTGCGTGGCGCAGACGCATCCATCGAAGTTTTGACCAACGCACGGCAGGCGGTCAGAATACAAAGCTGCTCAAAACGGGTGTAGTCAGCACCTATCCCTTCCTTCTCGGCTTCTGTCTCAAGCATGTCTTCGGGAAAAAGCGAGGCCACGAAAGGCTCGGGAACGCCCTGCCACCCTTCGTAACGACGAAGACAACTCTTGCCGTCCTTCAAAGCCTCATAGGTTTCGTGTGTACCGAACGCCAGAGGTGATGCAACGTAGTCTGCTAATCGTACAACCATTTCCGCTTCCATTGTTCGAAAAACTCGGGACTGAACCACACAAGCTGATAGTCATGGTCCATAAACACCTGTACGCTACGACCCGTGGCATATACCTCACCGTCGTCGGGGTTGTATATCTTGTAGTCGAAGACTATCTTTGCCGCCTCACAGGGAACATAGGTTATCTGTATGCGTGGCCGCATGCCATAAAGCAAGGGCTTGCGATACTGGAAGTTCAACTCTACGAGTGGAGCGAAGAAACCCTCGTTGAAATAACGCTGATATGACAATTCGTATTTTGCTCCGAAAGCCTCACGCGCATCCTCGAAATACAAAGAGTATGACCCATGCCACACAACATTCATCGAATCCACCTCGCTGAACCTTATCTCCAATTCCCTATCGGCTGTCAAAGTCTTCATCTTGTCCTTTTATTATGCATCAGCCAAGGCTATCTTCATCTCTGCCTCAACCAATGTCTCGTTTCCGCTCTTCACCACGGCATCCACCAGCGTCATGCCGAAGATTTCCTCTTTAACGGTGATGCTGGTCTGCAACAGTTCTCCCTCGCACGGTGTGCGGTGGATGTGCAATCCACGTACAGCCCCAATGTAACCGATGCGCACGGGTTGATGGTTTATCCAACCCACATAACCTATCCGGGCCGCACAGGTCTGGGCGATATTCTCTATCAAGCCAGCGGCCAACAGACGACCGTTCTCGAAGAAGATGTTTGAGGCGCGAATCCTAAGTTCCGTAGACACTACCGTCTCCGTAAACTCCGTCAGATAGTCCACCATTACGAAAGGCGGACGCTGCGGAAGCAACTCTTCTATGGGTATCGAACGTAAATCCATCAGTCCCAAAATTCGTAGAAGTTAAACCACTGGTGAGGATATTTCCTTATCATCTCGCCCATGTGAGCGGCAAAAGTCCGCGCCATCGCGTTCGCCTTCTCCTTCCCCGTCGTCTGGGCTTCGTCTGATACTTCTCGCACGTAGATTCGGTAACGTGTTGTCCCTTCCTTCATGACGAAGACGGCCAACATCGGAGCCTCACGCTGAGCAGCCAAGGCGAAGGGGCCTAAGGGTAATCTGGCTTTCCGCCCCAACAGCTCACACTCCACGTATCGGGGAGAACCAAAGATACGGTCGCCAGGCATACTCACGATATTCCCGTTTTCCAGTTCTCCGCTCAAAGTAAAGATATGGCTCAGGTCTTCCTGCACGGGAACCATCGTCACACGTCCTGTCTCAAACATATGCTGACGCTGGCGCATTACGGTCTCCGTCTCACCCTGAAACACCAGGGCAAAGAAACGCTTGTGCTTGGGAGTAAGCGAATAGCCGGCCAACTCATAGTTACCCATGTGGCAACTCAGCTGGACAAAGCCTTTGTCCCCCGACTCCAAGGCATCAAAGAGTTCCTGCCTGTCCACCTCGATGTGGAAGGTCTTGCCTGCGAACATCGCAAAGCGGTCGACAATGACCTGCCCGAAACGAAACTGCTGGCAGTAGACGTTCCAAAACGCTTTCAGAGGTCCATGTCCCCAACACCGACGGAAATAATGGTAGGAGGCCAGATACTCACAATGATTCTTCAGCATGTAGAACGGCACCATCCATCCCATACAGAAGTAGGGAATGCGCAGGTCGGTATGGCGAAACCATCGGATCAGCGTCCGCTGCATCCATGGTGTGCCACCCGTGTCACCCTTCCATTGGTCGTGCTGATAGGCCATCCCGTCGTTTAGGCGTTCACCTTGCTCTCAATGTAATCGCAGAATTTCTTCAGCGTGTCCACACCAGCCATCTCCTCAGGCTTTATCTTAAAGCCGAAGTTCTTCTCAACGATGACCACAATATCCACGAAGTCCAGGCTGTCGATGCCCATGTCGTCCTTCAACTTGGCATCGTCGAAAATCTTGTCCTCCTCTATCTCCAAGTCTTCGACGAGGAAATTTCTTACTTTTTCTTCAATCTCTTGTCTTGTCATGTCTTTAATCTTCTATTATTTTAGTTCTTCAATTCTCTTACACACCATGATGCTGTGTCCATAGCCGATGTGGTCATGAATACACTCTATCTCCAGACCTGCCTCACGCACCAGCCGTTCCATATCGTCGCTATGGTACATCTTGCTGTTTCCATTGGCCAGAGCCGTAAAGTAGAGGCTGGTCATCGTAAGGGCAAAGGCCGCACTCTCGTACTTCTGGCGGTCCCAGAACGTCTCCATAATGTAGAGCCGGGTGTCATCGGTCATGGCTGCACGGGCACGGCGCAGAATGCTCACTATCTCCTGTTCGCTGAAGCAGTCGAGGAACTGCGACATCCATATCGCATCCAGTCCACCGTCACGCTGGGGGAACAAGGCGGCAGAATCAAGCAGGTTGATGCCACATCCTTTAATGCGTTCCGCTCCCTGTTTTCCCGCGATGTTGGCTTTCATCAGCCCTATCTGCTGGGGAAGGTCCAGAATGGTGACCTCCACCTCGGGGTCGAAGGCTACACACTGCAACGCCCACTTCCCTGTGTTGCCTCCCACATCGTAGAGCGAACGGGCCTTATGCTGGTGAAACACAATCTCCAGTGCCTCAGCAAAGGAGTTATCGCTATAGAAATGGTCAAACCCGAACCAACTCTTCTGCACCTGTTCGGGCAGACTGGACAGCCCCTCATAGATGGTGGGCCAAGGGCCGAAATGCTCCAGGCCGGCAGGCCGTCCCTCTTTGAGCGATTCCTCCAGACGGAACCATCCAAGGTAGTTGACATCATGATTGAAGTCCATGTCCACCTGGTGCGACGGGTCTACCAACAGATACCACCCAGCCTTGGTGAGCATGTATCGCTCCGTCTCCGGGTTGACGATTACCGTGCCTATGCCGAGTGAGGCCTCCAGCAATACCTTCGCAGCGTAGGGCGAGAGGTCGCACTGCCGGGCCACCTCGGCTTCAGTCAGCCCCTCGGCACTCTCGCGCAGGGCTTTCAACACACCGAACTTCACCATCAGCCGTGTGGCTTGGAACACCACAGGTCCCCACACAATGAGCTCAGACAGTCGCTGAGCCTCGTGTGAGGACATGTGGTCTTCTGCGTACGCCTTGCGCAGATTAGGGAACAAATTCATTCCTTACTTCTGCTTTTTCAGATATTTTACAAATTCCTTTGCAAACTGGAAGTACGCATTGGTACGGCGAGCCGTATTCGAGACGTCACCATCGCCAATAAAGTTGTCAATGTGCATCACGGCTACGGGAGAAGCATTCTCACCATTCTTATAAACATAGATGTCACCTGTGAATGATGCGCCACCAGCCTTACGGGCAAAGCCGCCAAAGGCCAAAGACATAGCTACTGAAGCTCCTGTGCTACCGTAGTCAAACTCCGTGACTTTAATCACAACGTTGTAGTCAGCCTCGTCGGCATCATCGGTGATGACTGCAGACTTGGTCTTCTTATTATAGAATGCTGAGAACGATGCCTCGGCTGCGGCAATCTCACCAGGATAGTCACGAACCCAGTCGTCACCCTTCGACTTCAGGAAGGCATCCACACTCTTCCCCTCAATTTTGC
>FLNY01001738.1_pt1 | contig 38973 bp, 40 predicted proteins | sample 1140381 | NCBI WGS metagenome assembly FLNY01 (sample SAMEA3878172, study PRJEB12797) | bioreactor metagenome | biome: Moose rumen | place: Sweden | collected 2011-10 | reverse complement strand
GGCGTAGGCTGTAGATTTTGGAATACCTTTCTCAGTAGAGAAGGCACTGTAAGTAAGATCTGATTCTTGAAACTCTTTCCTGATTTTATTCCAGTTGTAATTTTTTCTTTTGACCATAATGTTTTCCTCCTGAGAGGATTATGGCATTTGGGAAGGAGCTTTCCAAGACGGTCTCTGTAACTACGCTTACGAATATTTCAATTAAGAGGAGCGATTTTGAGGATTTATTTAGAAGAGAATTATCCAGAGACAGTATTTTGTCAATCTATTTCAGACATATTTTACTGACAGAGAGTGCAGAAGGATATATATGTTTTCATTCAGGTGACGACGCAGATCTAAAATACAGCATCAAAAACCTTACAGCTGAGAGCAAGACAAAAGATGAATATAATTTCTCAATCGCCAATAATTGGCTGAGCATTATTTTAACAGAACTTATGCGTAAATATTACCTGGATATGGAGATGGAACCTGCCGTATACGGAGATAAGTTTTCACATATACTCAGGTATATTCACGATAATTATCAATCTGTTACACTAGAACGACTTTGTAAAAAATTTAATTATACCAAGCCGTATCTTTGTTTTATGTTCAAAAATAATACCGGAAAAACTTTTTCGAATCTAATAAATATACAGCGAACACAGGCAGCCTCAACACTGCTGGATGAGAGCGATTATTCGGTGGACGAGATTGCATTCAAGGTGGGATACAATTCAGCGGATTATTTTTCTCGCAGTTTTAAAAAGATATATGGTTTGTCCCCAACAGCATATCGCCTGAAGATCCATTCAACTGATTAGCCGCCTTTATAATTATACTGATATAATTTAGCTTTAATGCAAAATAACTTTGTCATTTCTCCTGCGATATTAACAGAAAAACAATCTCTTACTTCACTGATTTCAGTCATCTGTTAATTTTGCGCCTCTGTTTGTTCTTTATAATACATAGCTTTTCGTCACAACTACTACACTGCAAATGCTTATTACTACCCTCCCAAAATCTTTCAGGATGTTTGGAATAGGTTAATTCCCATTTTATTAAAACGATTAATGCTGTAAAAAACAAACTCCATGAAAAGAAATTCCTGATAAATAACATTGGGGTAAACATCATAAAGTAACCCCAGTCGTATATTCTGCAATTGATGCAACATTTACTTTTCATGATAAATGTCTGAAATGGGCAGAAAATTAAAATGCAAATATAGTCGCACAAGTAGAAGAACACTGTTAGCATCAACATATCCCCGGCATCAATCACCTTTAACAGATACAACAGCGCAAACACTGCATTAAAAGATAGCCAGACTAACATGACCTGCCAAGCTCTTACATTCATTCGCTGAACGAATTCCAACAAATCTATTCTCTCATAATCCACTGGGATATACTCTCGAACGTCCCCTTTTTTGTAAGCCATAGAAAGCTCCTTATGGGGAAATATATGCTGCAGCATCATTATCATGAAGATGAACCACAATACATGTAGCGGACTAATGCCGTATTCCGAAATACCAAAGGTAAACTCGTGTGTCATGAATATATATAGTGCCTCTTTATGTGTAATATAGACACCAAAAATAAAAAAGAATACAAATAATCTAAACGCTAAGTTTATCAATGCTCGTTTCATCATTCTAGTCATAATAGTCACCTTCTTATCAAAAATAAGGATATCAAAATCATTATACTACTCTTCTTATCATTCTAGAATTTTTTAAGATAACACAAACATCCTGCTATTAATCATCATTCCACCCCTTTATTTAGGTTATAACTTAAATTATACTAATAATATCGTGACGTTAGGAGAAATATATATGATTTGCAAATACTTTGTGGTTTTTATTATATACAGCTTTTTGGGATGGATTTACGAGACCAGCTATTGCACCATCCACGAAAAGGTTTGGAGAAATCGAGGTTTCCTATATGGTCCCTGCATCCCTTTGTACGGCATAGGTGCCACAGTAGCTCAGATAATTTTTATAGATCTCCCCTTTGATTCATTTCGTGACGCACCTTATTATGAGATATTTTTGGTTTGTTCAATAGGTTCTTTGGTCTTAGAATATGTGACATCTTATTATTTAGAGAAGTTATTCCATGCCAGATGGTGGGATTATTCTGATTTACCACTTAACATAAATGGCAGAGTCTGCCTTATATTCACAGCTTGCTTTGGTTTCGCCGGAATAATTGTCACTCAGATAGTCATCCCTCCTATTTTAGATTTATTAGCTTATATACCAGAGCTTATAATCGAACTACTTTCCCTTATATTTATGTTTATTTTTGGCTTGGATATAGCACTCACCATTTCAGCATTAACCAGTTTTGCTAAGGATTTTGAAAAAATCAATAATCAAATCAATGCACAAATGGCTGAAAGAGTTGCCGCAGTACAGGAAAACTTCTATGAAGCAAAAGTAGCCCATATTGAAAAAGTAAACGAAAAAAGGGAAGCTTCTCTTGTAAAAAAGGAGCTTACAGCTGAAAGGATTGAGGAAATTAAAGAGCAATTATCAACAGAGGCTGTAAAAGAATGGATTAAAAATGCCACAGAAACACAACGTGGTCAGTTCCGCCACATTGCTAAATTTACACACCCGGTAGGGTCAACAAAATCACTACTTAATAAAGGTTCACAATACCTGCGCAATCATAGAAAATAATATCACTTTTAAATCTTTTATCATGATTGGAGATTAATAATGGCAACAAAAAAAGTATCAGATTCAGAGGGAGAAATTCTTCGAGTAATTCAATACGCCGACATAAATCCATCCGGTAATCTTTTCGGCGGCAAACTCATGGCCTGGATGGATGAAATCGCCGGCGTCATAGCTATTAGACACGCCGGAATGAAAGTCACCACCGCAGCAGTAGATAATTTGCAATTTAAAAAGAGTGTCAAATTAGGAGATATTCTGGTTCTCAGGGCCAAACTTACTCATGTAGGTAACAAATCGATGGAAGTGCGTGTGGATGTATATGTAGAAATACCGGCTACCGGAATGCGATACGTCGTCAACAGAGCATACTTTACAGAAGTAGCAATCGACGACAATGGCAAACCCGTCAAAGTCCCCTATGGGCTGGAGCTTACCAATCCTTCAGAAGAAGCTGAGTGGAATGCTGCCCTCAAACGAAAAGAAATGCGAATGGAACGACGTCAAGAAGGTTATTAATCCATAATGAAACAAAATGAGCTGGCTATTTAGCCAGCTCATTAAATTATGTCCCCAAATTAAAACTAATCCTAAAAAGACTGCTTATTAAAGTAATGTAATCAAAGTATCTCCATTAGTAACCTGTGCAGCATCTGTTGGAATTACATCTGCATAATTAGGAGTATTTGTAATGATTACAGGTGTATCAATAGGACATCCCTGCTCTTTGATATAGTCAATATCAAATTCAAGAAGAAGATCGCCCTTCTTTACATTATCACCCTGTTTTACCTTAGGAGTGAATCCCTTGCCGTTAAGCTTAACAGTGTCCATACCTACATGAATGATTATCTCTGCACCTTTTTCTGTAGTGATACCAACAGCATGACCTGTTGGGAACAGTGCTGTAACTTTACCATCAGCAGGAGCATATACCTTGCCCTCTGCAGGTGTGATAGCGATACCCTTACCCATAGCACCTGATGAGAATGCAGCATCCTCGATCTCAGATAATGACTTTGTAGCGCCCTTGATTGGAGCAACAATTACTTCTTCATTTCCATTTGCCTCTGTCTTTATCTCCTTCTTTGCAGGAGCCTCATCCTTGTAGAAAATAAGCTCTGAGATAAATCCGGCAACAATACATGCAATAGAAACAACAATAGCAATAATCATGCCTCTTGTTTCCTGTGTAGCTGAGTTAACATATGCAGGATAACCGAAGATACCCATACCAGCCATGTTGTAACATTTTACGCCCATTGTACAAAGAATAGCACCTGCTACTGCTGCGATTGCGCATGTACGGAAGAAAGGAGCCTTCTTTGGAAGTGTAAGACCATAAATAGCTGGCTCTGTAACACCTGCCAAACCAGAAATAGCTGCAGCCGGCGCAAGAGACTTAATCTTCTTATCCTTAGTCTTGAGCCAAATACCAAGTACAGCACCTGTCTGTGCAAATGTAGTACCAAACATTGCTACAAGAATAATATCCTGACCTGTTGTTGCCATGTTTGATAATGCGATAGGTACCAAAGACCAATGAAGACCAAACATAACAAGAATCTGCCAGAAGAAACCAACGATAGCACCCATAAGGATTGGGCTTGCAGCATTCAAAGTATTGAAGAACAATGCAAGAATATTAGCTATCAATGAAGCTACAGGTCCGATAATAAATATTGTTAAAACAAATGTGACAAACAATGTGATAAGTGGTACACCAAAGAGCTTGATTGTATCAGGTACAATCTTCTTTACACACTTATTCTCAAACCATGCTGCAAAAGCAACTGACAAAATGATAGGAATAACTGATGAAGTATAGTTTCCTGAAGGTGGCATTGATACAGGAATACCAAACAAGTTAGTAATGTCATATGCATCGCCGCTTGTCAGGTATGGGTAAACCAATGCAAGTCCAAGCATAAGACCTTCGATCTCAGGAAGCTTAAACTTCTTAGCTGCTGTCATACCCAGGATAGGTGGTAAGAAGTAGAATGCTCCATCAGCTAGAGAATAAAGGATATTGTAAGTGCCACCAGCTGAATTCATAAGTCCTACTGCTGTAAGAAGAGCCAACACACCCTTTAAAATACCACATGCACAGAGCACTCCAAGGAATGGTGTGAACACGCTGGTAATGATACTGATAAATGCATTAAATGCGTTCTGCTTCTCCTTTGGGCCATCATCATCGCCACCGCCGGCCAATGCTGATTTGCTTTCCAAATGACCTACATTTATAACTGCTTCAAACACCTGTGGAACATGATTTCCGATAACTACCATGTACTGTCCACCTGACTGGATAACAGTTACAATACCGTCTGTCTCTTTCAAAATATCAGTGTTTGCCTTACTCTCATCCTTCAAAGAAAAACGAAGTCTGGTAACACAATGTGTAATGCTATTGATGTTGTCTTTTCCACCCACATTTTGGATAATAATGCGAGCCAAGCCATCATATTTGCTTGCCATAATATTTTCTCCTTTACTATTGATAAACACTTATACCTAGTCCCTGCGCACTGGACCAGTGTTAACAAAAAAAATGACCGAATCAAACCCACTACCTAAAAATAGAGCCAGTATCTACTGACAACCGGGTATGATTCAGTCTTGCCTACATGAATACCATGCAGTAACAATCTGAAATTTGTTATGTTCACACTCTACATAATTTTTTTTGTTCTGTAAAGACGTTTGGTACAATTTTGGAGTTTTGCAAAATTTTCACCTCATGATTTTGTACAATTTCACAGAATTTTCATAGGTTTTTACGGGAAATTTCATATTTCTCCACTCGAAGTTATATCTTCTGTACTTTTGAAAAATCTTTGCTACAATAATTTAGAATAATTACTTGGCTTATAATACATATAGGAGACTTTTCATGATTACTTTTTTATATTCAATATTAGACTTCATAAACAATATGCATACTTACATTCTGTCATGGAATGATGCTTATGAGACTAATTTCACAGATAAAGAACTACATTTTATAGTCATAGGCTGTATTGGGATGCTAATGATCTTCATTGTGCAACCCTTATTTTCTCTCTTGGCAAAAACCGGTCATGTACTGGTTATCAGTTGGATCTATGTATTTACACTCATTCTACTTCTTACCTTTGCTATCGAGATTGAACAAAAACTCACCAAAAGTGGCGTGATGGATTTTGAAGACATTATGTTTGGCGTATGGGGGTTCTTGCTTATGTTCCTTGTGTATGCCGTCATCCGCGGTATCATTATAGGGATATACCATTTAATTACCAAAAAATCAAAACGCAGGCGAAATAAATAGGACCAGGCATTTCAAAAGACCTGATCCATAATTTTAACCAGATAACTATGTCATTTCTCCTGCGATATTAACAGAAAAATAATCTCTTACTTCACGTTGATTTTCTGTCATACCCAGTATCCACATGAGTTTTGTTAATGCCGCCTCACCTGTCATGTCATATGCCTGTAGCGCACCAATTTCAAGCGCCCTTCTTCCGGTCTCGTATACATCCATCTTCGTCCCTTCATACCGGCACTGTGTCCCTACAACAACAGTCATTCCACCAAGTATAAGCTTTTCTAATGTGCTTATAAAATCATGTTTCAAAAATGGCATGCCTCCGATACCGTACGCTTCTATATATAGGCCCTTGTATCCCTTTTCAGCAATAGTTTCAAGCAAACTTCTATGTATACCTGGAAACATTTTTAGCATGCATACTTCATTAGAATAATTATTGGAAAGTTGAAAAACACCACCTATAGGAGGCACAGCAGCTTTATCTATATTCATGCCAAGTGAACTAATAGTTGCGACATTGGGATAATTAATACTCTCAAATGCATCAAAGCTCAAAGAATGCACCTTAGATGCTCTGCACCCCAACATCACCTTTCGATTAAATGCAACAAAGACTCCGGGTATTCCGCTTGCAGCCATATGAATTGCACATCTGCAGTTTTCCATAGCATCCGCAACAGGATTTGTAATCGACAATTGCGAACCGGTAATGACAACCGGAATATTAATATTTCTAAGCATAAAAGATAACATAGATGATGTATATGCCAATGTATCAGTCCCATGTATAATAACTACGCCATCATAGTTGTTTCTTACCTCACTGATATGCTCTGCCAGTCTGCTCCAATCTTCCGGGAAAATATTTGCACTATCCAATGAACAAAAATCTTCTATTTCCAGGTTTGTATCCCCTGAAACAATATGGAGTTCTTTTTGCATATCATAAGTCGACAATCCCGGCGCCAGACCACTCTCCTTCATCACAGACGACAATGTACCACCTGTATTTACAATCAAAATATTTCTGCTCAAAATGTACCTCTTTCTATCACGCAAAACTTCCAAATAGAGTAAACCTTATATCTAATCTTGCCACAAATAAAAAGTCCCCTACACTTGTAGTTTTTTATACTACTAGTTTTAGAGGACTTTTTCAAATCAACTCATATTATATTAGTAAAATATCCATTTATATGGTGAAAGAATCTTTGATATCCCTTAGGTCTTCGGAGTTCTGTTCAGTTTCATCAACCACCTTCACTACACCATCTGACAGATTTGCTACATCAGTCGCCTTCTCGGCTACATTTGTAACAGCATTTGCTGCCTCCCCTACTGTTCGTGAAATCTGCTCGACTGAATTTGAAATCTCAGTTGTTGATTCTTGCAGTTTTGTTATCTTTTCTGAAATATCACCCAAGGTATCTGCAAATCCCTTTGCATCAGATTCGTATTCGCCTACGACATTTAAGAATGTGTCATAGTCCCCGGAAACATCTGTCTCGATGTACTCCAACGTTCTTACCAGGCATTTATTCATTGAATCCACTGAATCCTTTACTTCGGCTACAATCTCCATAATATTGGCGACTGTATCACTCGACTGTGTGGCTAATCCTCCAATTTCAGAAGCAACTACAGCAAAGCCTCTACCTGCCTCTCCGGCACGTGCAGCTTCGATTGAAGCATTAAGCGCCAACAAATTTGTCTGACTTGCAATATCCTGTATTGCCGCAGCCAATTGATTAACCTTCTCAACAGCTTTGGATTTTTCAAGAGCAATCTTGCCCTGCTCATTAATCTCTTCGTATATCTTCTCCGTCTTCTCTCTAGCTGCAATTGTATCGTTCTGAGCTTTGGTCGCTTTTTTACTAATAGCCTGTGCACTTTCTGCACCTACTCTGGTTCTCTCTGCTATACTGTCTGCATGTTCCTTAATTGCCTGAGTTCTCTCGCTTATGACATCTGTCGTGGCACTGGTTTCCTCCATAGATGCCGCAAGTTGCTGGGATGTGGCAGAATTTTCAGCATTTGCAGAATCAATCTCTAAGGTTATATCTTTGAGTCGAAGAGCATGTCCTTCCAAATCAACGGAAGTACTTGATATTCTTTCAACTATATGTCTGAGGCTATCCTCCATATCTCCGATAGCATTTGCCATAATCCCAGTCTCATCTTTGTTGTCTTCCATGTGAATTAAATCATCACTTGTAGAAAAATCCAATTCACCCACTCTCTTTATCACACCTGTCAAAATCCTTATAGGCTGTGTGATATTCTTGCCTGCAATAACTCCTATACCAAGCACTATTAATGCAGCTATTACAGAAAATAAAACACCTTTGTTTCTTATCGAATTAATCTCAGCCATTATATCTGTATTATCCGCAACACAAACTACAACCCAACCTACAGAGTCAATCACCTGATATGCACTATATTTAACCACACCATTTTCATCAGAATACTGATACATACCCGAAGACTCATAATTGCCCGTAGGAATCTGCTGTAGCAAAGCATTTATCGAGGCATTTGTTACTGTAGTCCCCACTTTATCATCTTTTTTATGATAAAGAAATGTACCATCTTCGTTTACTACATAAATATAGCTCGAATCTATTCCCTGTAAACCTTTATCTTCTAAAATAGGCTGCAACACTTCATAAGTCACGCCTTCAGTGCCATACTTATCAATCTCGTATTTAACAATTTCAGCACTCAATCCCGCCAAATCTTCCATATCGTTCAGATTGATAGTTTCGATGGTATTCTTTGCCTGCGGAATTATATATCCCATATTTAAAATAAAAAATGCCACAATACTGATAATTACAAGCGAAACAACCTTCACATAGATTGAATGAATTCCAACATGATTAGTTGCTTTAGGTTTACTATTCATACACGGTCTCCTTACTCTCTTGTTCTATTTACGGATGACTGGTCTGCAAATATAATCTAGCCTAATACATGATTTTATACCTCAATTATGACTAATTAATGAAAACTCCACTGATTTTGAGATTATTTTAAAATTTATTCCACAATTTTTTGCTTTTTTTACAATAAATGCTATAATTACTGCTATGAGTAACTTGCTAAAAATTATTAATTCCACAGTGGGGAGGCTGAAAGAAATGGCAACAAAGAAAACAACTACAACAAAAAAAGCAATTAAGACTTCTGCAGTAATCCAGTACCAAGGTGCTGAGTATTCTGAAGCAGACTGCATTAAGAAAGCCACAGCCGCTTTCAAGAAAGCTTATAAAAATGTAGAACTCGAGACTCTTAATATTTATATTAAGCCTGAGGAACACAAAGTTTACTATGTAGCTAACACAGATAGAGTTGGTTCTGTAGATTTGTAAGATTTTCAGACTAATAAAGCCTTGATACCGTGTTTGGTATCAAGGCTTTATTTTTGCTTTATTAGGAAATTACTCTATAATTCCTATAAAAGTAAAACTCTTTCTTGTTATCTATCAATAATTACTTCTTTTAAATTATCATTGTCATCGTAGATAAGCTTCAAAGAAAAGAAATCCTGTCTCTTTTTTAAAAGCTCAAGAAATACACTGTCGCCTTCCCAGAGGTTAAGACCTTTTACATTATCTATATCTACCCAGACTAAATCACCTTCATTGCATGTCTTTGTGAGACTTCCGCTAAAATCTCTGCTTGTATATAAATATGCATGTTCGGTCTCTTTTCCCATAACAAAAGTAATATGTCCGCGACAAATTGCTGTTCTGAGAGTAAGTCCTGTTTCTTCAAACACTTCTCTTTTAACGCAATCATATGGGGATTCACCTTCTTCTACATGGCCACCAACCCCTATATATTTACCTGCATTAATGTCGCCCGCCTTTTTGTTGCGATACAGCATGAGATATTGGTTATCTTTTATTAAATAACATAATGTAGTCAGAGTCATATACGCTCCTTACATAGAAAAATCGGAGCGACAAGACTTGAACTTGCGACCCCTAGACCCCCAGTCTAGTGCTCTACCACCTGAGCCACGCCCCGAAAAAGCAGTGTACGGGAGTCGAACCCGCCTATCCAGCTTGGGAAGCTGGCGTACTACCGATGTACTAACGCTGCATAAGTTGTATTATAGTCTTTTTGGCTCGTGCTGTACACATTTTTCTACTATTTTTTAATTCATAAGCGGCGGACATACACTCCACCGCTTATTTTTGAATTTCTTAATCAGGCTTATTTAATAACTTTTGTTCCAATTCATCATAATCATATTCTCGCTGCTTGAAATTATTAAACTTGTTTTTCTGTGGCACATCTTTTCTAGGCTTTTGCTCTACCCCCTGTGCTATCATTGCACAGATGTATCCAACTCTATCTTCAATTTTGTCCAGTTCTTTATTTGCATTGCGAGTATTAAATGTTGCCAACACTTGCATCAAATATCCCAAATCCTTATTTTCTCTTCTTGCACAACCGGTAATACGTTTTAATTCATCATCATTAAATTTTAACCCCAAAAGATTTGCTGTTTGTGCAATCTGTTCCTGGAAAGGATCTGCTTCCTTCTCCTCAATTTCCAGAATTTCTGTAGCCGTTGAATCAATATAATTTTTGTTTCTAACTTCAAATCGATATCCTACATGCTTCTTATTTACATATTTTGCTTCATATTCAAAGGTAAAATCACACTCTTCTACAGAATTAATACTTTCTCTGGCCGGCTTTAAAACTCTTCGTTCGATCTCTCCCTTAATATATGATTCAGGAATAGAAAATTGATGCTTGAGCTCTTCTATAGTTAAATCAAATATTCCAGGAGTAGCACCCGGGTATTCCCTATAATTCTTCATGTTCTCAAGATACCAATACAATGCAATCGTATATTTTCCTTGCAACTGTGTAGTAACTTCAAGAGATCCAAAAGCTCCATGTATTAATCCCGAGCAAAGCGCCAAATCTTTAAAGAAATCTGATGGCTGAAATTCTATATAAGCAAGGTGATTTTTGTCTTTTTTGTGATATCTTAATATGTTGAACCACGGAACAACTATGTCATCCTTCCCTTCTGGTCCCAATCCTTCAAATACTAGATGCCTATTTGTCAGCTTATTCGTTCCTTTTCTAAATACGTCATATATAGTTTTCTCGGATTGATATTTGGAAAACTTCAAAAATGCACTAGGTTCAATTTTATAAGCCTTCATCTCAGGAAAACTTGAAATAGTCCCTAAAATCGCATCAAACACTACATTTTCTTCCGAAGTAAATTCCATTTTACAATGCATAATAAGCGCATCTGTTCTATAAGCTATTCCTACTCCGCCTCTTTTTAGTGGATGCTTATTGTCCTGGAGAGCTAAAAGCCGTAATAACGTATCATGGGAATTGTCATTAAAAGTTTCGACCAGACTGTCAACCGAAATTGCATTTTTAATGAACTCTTTGATTTTGACTTCATCTTCACTGACAATTATTTCTCCACCTTCAGTGACTTCATTCACATCTCGTTCGTCTCGATCAATTATTCTTCCTTTATTCGTTGTCGATAATTGATGTTCTAATTGACCTAACCTGCTTCCAAGCGGATACTCATCGTCATCATAAAACATTCCTGTTTTTGGATTATATTCTCTATAGCGTCCCGTTTCGTCTTGAACTTTATATCCCATTAATCTCTCCTTCATGGCATGACGTTCCTTTGCCATGTCCTAATTATAGTGTTCTTGAGTTTCCTTTGCAAGTTTATCCCAAAAATAGCTGTCGTTGATTTGCCATAAATGGCAATCGTGCTATTTGCCATGAGATTATATTTTTTGCTTTTAAATCCTTGTTTTTCGCTATTTTTAGTTCGTTGAAAACCCTTATTTATTTATTTTAATAGTGTCGTTGATTTGCCATAGAAATATATCATTTTACAGCATCATGGCAATTGTGTAATTTGCCATATTTTGTCGTCAATCTGCCATAAATTTTAACTTATTATTTATTTACTTAATCATTTCTCCCCTTGTTTTCAATGTTTATCCGCTTTTTATATTAATGTAAATTTTTCGATTTACTCAAAAAAATAACGACGGAGTATGGCAGCGCTCGCTTTTGCCATATCCTGTCGTTAATCTGCCACATTCATTCGTCAATCTGCCATAGATTAGTCATGAATCAGCCATATTTTATCGTCTATATGCCATGATTTAGTCGTTGAATTGCCATAATTTTTTTCTAAAAACCCTTTATTTTTCTAGGTTTATCATGGTTTAGCTATACTATCTATACATTACTTTACTTACTATACTATTCTATCTAAGAAAAAGATTAAAATAATTATTGGTCAGTGTCTGGTTATAATAAGTTGTGATTTTTCTGATATTCCCTTATAGCTTCATTTATTACACTTCCTGCACTATCTCCATAACCAAGACCGCTAAATAATCCTGGAACTAATTCTTCATCTAGCCAAAAACTTATTTTTTTATCTCCATCTTTTCTTTTTTTGGGTTTACCAGGTCCTCGCTTGGTTTGTTCTGTAACGGGAGGTTCTATTGGTGTTATATCTCTTTTTGTCGTTTTAACCGTTTCTTCTTTAATTAGAGAATCATTTGTATTGTTATTTTCCGTAAGCGATTCGTTGACTCTAGTACCAACTGATGCTTCTTGAAGTCCATCTTCGCTCAAAGGAAGCTCTGTGGCTTCAGGGATATTTCTTGTTTTTGGCGGAAGTGCTCTTTTTTTATTAGCATTTAGAAGATTTTCTTTATTACTCATCGCCATCCTCCTATTCATTTATTGATGTTATATATTCAGCTATTTCATATATGTCTCGTGATACCGGTGCGCTTTTATGCGCTACACAGTATGGTGTTTTATAAGTTTGGCTTTCTTCAAGTTTTATGGATTTTCTTATACTAAACAACCTTGTAGATACTTTTCTTGCTTCGTTGTATTCATTAAGTTTTTCTTGCATGTCCAGCTCTGCTATTTCTGTAAGTGATGCTTTTTCTATTCTTGAAAGAATGCAACCGATGATTTCACCTTCTACTTTGTTATTTCTTTGTTTTTGAAGTCTTATTATTTCATCTATTGCCCTTTTGGCTTCTTCTCTATCTGTTTCAGGCTTAAATGTTGTAATGAAGAACTGATCTGCTGCTATGTAGCACATTTTCTTGATGATATCATTTTGTGGGCCGTGATCTAAAATTATGTAGTCATATTCGTTTTCATCGAGCATTTCAAGAAGCGTTTTGACTAAATAAGGGTCATCATCATCAGTAAAGGTGCTCTCTGCCTTTGCGAATCGTTCGTCTCCTACTATTATGTCGAAAAATTCGTATTCTAGTATTGCTTCATCTAATGTACAGGTTCCTGCCAATAGTTCAAATGATGTTTTAATGTTGTATTCTACTCTTTCTTCTGAATTGTACTTTAAGCCTGCAAAATTAGTTATTCCGCAGGTTTGGTCTAAGTCTATGACTAACACCTTTTTACCTAACACGTGAAGCGCTCCTGCTATTTCAAAAGAGTTTGTTGTTTTTGCGGCTCCTCCTTTTGATGTTGTTATACATATTATTTTTGACATTTTATGTAATTCCCTTTCTGTATTATAGTCGGATGATAATACTGTAATACTCTGAGTGCTCCGACTTGCTATATTATTATAACATAATAATACTATAAGACAAGAACCTGATAATATCATAACACAGTCTGACAGAAAGACTGTAATATAATAATCCGATAATAACATAATATCGGTATTCGATAATAAAGTAATATAATGATGTGATAATATGGACGGATTTTCATACTAAATGATAATAATATGATAAGACGGGATGATTATATGAGTATATTATAATAATACCGGAATACAATAATACAATATGATGTGCCCACGGCAATATGGCCTAATAATAGTATCGTAATATAATATTATTATAATATAAACATACTATAGCCCGATAATATTAACATCTCGTATTATAAGAATATGGTATGACTAAATCCGAAATTCTTAAAATTTAAAGATCAAAGACGCAAGCAATAAAACATGAGAGCGGAGCGACAAAATCACACTAAAGGCACAATATGGGCGGCATAGAGGTAAATTAGAACGAGAGGATATGATCAACCATCAAAAACCTCAATATCAATATTAAGCTTACCCTTTTTCGAAAGACCTCCCTCGTGAATGTAATTAAATTTACCAAATCCTCTGACAGATACCGAATCACCTTCAGCCAAGAGTTTATCATTATTTTCAATGATATGTCCGTTGACAGAGACTTTCCTTTCAGTAAAATAAGTGATAGTGTCTTTGCGAGATAAATTATATACCTTAGCAATAATAGCATCAGCGCGAGGAGAAGCGACTTGAATAGTAATAGGCTTAAGGGCGCTTTTTTTATATGCGTCAGGAAGTTCGGATAACTCGCATTTCACCGAATTCCGACCAACAGAAACAAGATTTTCAAGTATATAGTCTACAGTGCTTCCGTCTATATAGATATAGGCATCCATTTCGTCTACAAATATATCACCAAATTTTTTACGATCTAGTCCAAGACTCATAAGAGAACCTAAATAATCACGATGAGTATATTTTAGGGCAAACTTCTTTGTTAAAGGCTCAACCTTTATGCATTTAATGGGAAAATCAACAGTATAAAGAAGTGAAGCTTCACTTCCAAAACGAGCCATTTTTCTCTCACAGTTTTCATAGCCTCCATAAAGTTCATATGAGATAGGAGCAAAATTTTTATCTTTAGAAGCCTGATATAAGATTTCTTGTTGGCTTAAGCTTAAAAAATCGCTAAATGTATAAATGTTATTTTGGTATGATCTGTTAGAAAGTTCAATAAAGCGTTTATATAAAAGTTTTTCTTCGTCGTTCATTTAATAATCCTCTCTGTACAAACATGATTATATCAGAAATGTAAAAGTTAAATGTGGTTAAAAATGAGATATCAGAGCTTAAGGTATAATTACATTGAATAAAAATAAAATCGCTATTGCTATTTTTATACGGAACACCTATAATCTAGAAAACTATTAACAAACACGCAGAGTAGACTTTAAAGCGTAAAGTGCCATGTGTACAGGGAGTTGACATATGGACGAAGGGTATAAGCCCGCGGTTTTAGGGTCGCATCCCGCTGCTACATAGCAAGGATAAAAACGCCTTCGTTGTAGACAAAAGGAAACTGCAAAGGAGGTGTATTTTTATGAGCAAATTACGAGACACAAAGACACTTACCGTGGCTGCTATGCTCACGGCACTGGGAATTATTCTGGGATTTTTTAAAATTCCAATTAACCAGCTTATAGAGATTAGGTTTGGTTCGTTACCGGTGGAGATGGCAGGAATGCTATTCGGCCCATTTGTATCAGGTATTGTGGGAGCATTGACCGATATAGGTGGATATATTGTAAAACCTACCGGTCCATTTTTCCCAGGATTTACGTTTAGTAGCATAGTAGGTGGTATAATTTTTGGAGTTATGCTACACGGAAAAAAAGTGACATTTTTGCGTGTACTTGCAACGCAAGGAATATATAATCTGATTGTTGGATTAATCTTAAATAGTTATTGGTTAAATATGCTATATTTCCAAAAGGGATTTTTCGTAACAGCTATAGCAAGATTGCCGAGAGAAATAATAATGCTACCCATTTCTTCAATTATGTTTTATGCGTTGGTAAAAGTGTTTGGTAAAATGCGAATCAGTGAATTGGCCAGATAATTTTAAGAAGGGCTGCAATAATGGAAAAAATAAAGAAAAGACAAATATCGGAAAGTTTTAGGCTAAGCGCATTGCTTTCATTTTCCGGTGGCTTACAGGATGCGTATACTTACAATGTAAGAGATAATGTCTTTGCAAACGCTCAGACAGGCAATGTAGTTCTCATGAGTCAGAATATTATGTTGGGCAACTTGGCTGAAGCTATGCATTATATTTTGCCATTGATAGCCTTTGCACTTGGAGTATTTATTACAGAACAAATAGAAAACAAATATAAGTATGCCAAATTGATACATTGGAGACAGATAATTCTTGCAATAGAAATAGTAATACTGTTTACCGTTGGGTTTTTAACTGCTGAACTTAACACGATTGCCAACATGATAGTATCTTTATCATGCGCCATGCAGGTGCAGACTTTCAGAAAGGTGCATGGCTATGGGTATGCTAGTACGATGTGCATAGGCAATCTCAGAAGTGGAACAGAGAGTCTATCTCATTATATAAGAAACAGGGACACCAAGTCACTTGATAAGGCATTACATTTCTTTGGAATTATATTTGTTTTTGCAATAGGGGCAGGTATTGGTGGAGTATTATCCAAAATATTTGGTATAAAAACAATCTGGATATCATCAATCATACTTGTAATAGTATTTGGCTTGATGATGAAGGAGGATAAATAAAGACTTTTTGATGTCACATATGGAAGATGTCAGAAAAATCTAAAAAATTAGCCCATCTTACAATTCAAAAAATTTTTAAGATGGGCTATTATTGTATCTACATTTGAATAAAATCTTGCATTAGCCTAAAGCTTCTGCAATATCGGCTATCAAATCCTCTGAGTCTTCCAAGCCACATGAAATCCTGATAAGACCAGCAGGAATGCCGGCTGCAGCCAATTGTTCGTCGGTCATTTGACGGTGTGTAGAAGTGGCAGGATTTAAACAACAGCTACGAGCGTCAGCAACGTGAGTTTCAATGGCGATAAGTTTAAGTTTTTTCATAAATGATTCGGCAGCAGACCTTCCGCCCTCCAGTTCAAAGGAAACAACACCACATCCGCCATTAGGAAGATATTTTTGAGCTATTTCATAATATTCATCACCTTTAAGATTTGGATAGGTTACTTTTTTGACCTGAGACTGCTTACTTAAAAATTCTGCAACGGCAAGTCCATTTTCGGCATGACGAGGCATTCTTACATGTAAAGATTCTAATCCGAGATTTAGAATAAAAGCATTTTGAGGAGATGGGATACTGCCCAAGTCGCGCATAATCTGAGCCGTAGCTTTAGTAATAAAGGCACCAGAGTTACCAAATTTTTCAGCGTAGGTTATTCCATGGTAACTATCATCAGGAGTACAAAGGCCAGGAAATTTGTCGGCATGAGCCATCCAGTCAAATTTACCTGAATCAACGATACATCCTCCAACAGCAGCACCATGACCATCCATGTATTTGGTGGTAGAGTGTGTGACAATATCAGCGCCCCATTCAAAGGGACGACAATTGATAGGGGTAGGGAATGTATTATCTACAATAAGTGGAACCCCATGTTTATGGGCAACGTTTGCAAATTTCTCGATATCCAATACAGTGAGCGCAGGATTTGCAATGGTTTCACCAAACATTGCTCGAGTATTATCGCGAAATGCAGCATCGAGTTCTTCTTCTGTAGCTTTAGGCGATACGAAAGTAACGTCGACTCCCATTTTTTTCATAGTTACATCTATTAGATTGAAGGTGCCTCCATAAATAGAAGAAGAGGCTACAATGTGACTACCACACTCACATATATTGAAAAGAGCATAAAAATTAGCGGCTTGTCCTGAAGAAGTAAGCATAGCAGCGCTACCACCTTCTAAGTTTGCAATTTTGGCAGCAACATAATCATTTGTAGGGTTTTGAAGTCGGGTATAAAAATAACCGGATGCTTCCAAATCAAATAATTTTCCCATGTCTTCACTAGTGTCGTATTTGAAAGTAGTAGATTGTATAATGGGGATTTGGCGGGGTTCACCGTTTCCCGGAGTGTATCCTGCTTGTACACATCTTGTTCCTATACCTTGATTATTCATTTTATTCCTCCAATCATTTATAATAATATAGGGTAAAAGAATTTACATAACAGTAAATTTACCATATATCTTTTTAAAACATCAATATTAACAAAAAATTAATGTAAATAAACGTGGGGAGTGGATATGAAAGAATTTGTAGAAAACAGGTTACAGTTAAAAAGGAAGGTTCTGGTAGTAGATGATGAAATCGCCGAACGCAGGATGCTTGCCAAAATCCTGAGTAAAGAATATGAAGTAGTACTGGCAAAGGATGGCAATGAAGCTTTGGAAGTGATGGTCAAAATGCATGACGTATTGTCACTTGTAATCCTTGACTTACTTATGCCTGAAAAGGACGGTTTTGAAGTTTTAAAAGAGGTAAAAGAAGATGAAACTCTGTCTAAAATACCAATTATAGTGCTTACTTCAGAAACGACGGCAGAGGTTGAAAGTTTAAAGCTTGGAGCAGCGGATTTTATACCTAAGCCATATAATGCGCCTGAGGTGATAAATGCTCGTATAGGCAAAACAATAGAACTCTATGAAAAAAGTAATCTGGTAGGTGCTACCAAGCTGGATATGCTTACAGGTCTCTTTCAGCGAGAATATTTTATGAGTTATGTAGAGACGGCCGATAATTATGCACCTAACCAGGATAATGACATTATTGTTTTAAATATCAATAGATTTCATATAATAAACGAGTTGCATGGTCGCGATTATGGAGATTTGGTATTGGCAGAAATAGGGAAGGCAATAAAGAAGTTTGTTGAAGAAAAGCATGGGATAGCTTGTAGAAATAATGCCGATGTCTTTTTTATTTATATCCCACATCAGGAAAAACCGGAAGAATTATTGTGGCAGATTCATCTGCAGCTCGAATATACATTAGAAGATCCGAAGACAAGAATACGAATGGGAATTTATAGCCATGTCGATAAATCTATAGAAAAAGAAAAACGTTTTGACTGTGCAATGTTGGCATGTAACAGCATAAAGGGCAATTATTCTGCTAGTATTGCACAGTATGATGTGGCCATGCATGAGCGAGAAGCATATGATGAACGACTGCTTAATGATATGGAAAAAGCCTTAAATGAAAAGCAGTTTGAAGTATATTATCAACCAAAGTATGCAATTCAGACGGATGAGCCATATCTTAGTTCTGCTGAAGCTTTGATTCGATGGAAACATCCTGAGCTTGGACTTATAAACCCGGGATTGTTTATTCCTGTGTTTGAAGAAAATGGAAGAATTCAAAAGTTGGACAATTATATCTGGAAAGCGGTAGCAGAACAGATAGCAAAATGGAAGAAAAAGTATAAAAAGACAGTTCCAGTCTCAGTGAATGTTTCTCGTATCTCGTTATTGGAGCCGGATTTTGTAGACAATATCTGTGAAATTGTGAAAAATGCAGGTATTTCACCGACTGAATACATGTTGGAAGTTACTGAGTCTGCGTATACAGAAGATTCTCAGAGAATTATTGAGGTTGTAAAAGAGTTAAGGGCTTTGGGATTTCATATAGAGATGGATGATTTCGGAACAGGATATTCTTCACTCAATATGATTTCTTCTTTGCCAATAGATGTAATTAAGCTTGACAGTGGATTTGTGAGAAAAATACATGAAAATCCTAAGGATTACAGGATGGTAGAGATTATCATGGAAATTGCCAAGCTACTCGGGGTAAAAGTTGTGGCTGAAGGCGTAGAATATGAATCGCAGCATGAACTTTTGAAAAAAGTTGGAGTGCATGTGATACAAGGTTACTATTATTCAAGGCCAGTGCCTGCAGTTGAATTCGAAAAATTCATTGAGGATGGTGTGTCTTAGGATTTAAGACATTAATACTCCATTAAAGTAGGGAAGGTTAATTCAATAGTGAAATCTTTTTCGGAGGTTCTGGTGATGCTGGAGCCTCCTTGTCTTTTCATCAAGCTATTAACGCTTATGAGACCTATTTTTGCGCTTTCGTTTTTGCGTGGTTTTAGCCTTATTTTATTGGAAATAGATACAAGACAAGAATCAGGTTCTTTTTTAATGCATATTTTTACAGGTGCTGTTTCGTCTGCATACTTATCGATATTTGAGAATATGTTATTAAAAATCCTAAGCATATCATCCATGTTAATATGAATTGAAAATGAGGAATCCGGTAAATCAAAGTCAAAAATAAAGCCTTGATTCTCAAGCGGAATGGAATGCTCGGCAAAAAGCTGCATGAATAATTCAAGTGCATCATATTCTTCGAGTGCATTAGCAGGGCGCTCCGGATGAGGATCGAAAGCAAGGAAATATTCAAACAATCTATCGGACATTTCTTTTATACGGTTGCAAGTATCTAGGGCGGTTGCAATATACTTGTCCATTTCTTCGGGGGTATTATAGTGATGCTCTTTTAGAATCTCTAAGTATCCCATCTGTGTCGTTAGTGGTGTTCGAAGGTCATGTGATAGGGCTGTAACAAGGCTGGAATTAGCCCTAAGAGCTTTTTTTTCGTTTTCCATTTGTTGTGATAGGGCTATTCGCATGGAATTGAGACTGGTCGCAAGCTGCGCCAATTCGTCTTCGCCTTTCACTGAAATAGGATAGTCCAGATTGCCGGCTTCTAATATTTTTATGCCGTCATTAATAGAATGTATATATAGTATTTTTTTCCTTATAAGTAAAGAGAAGAGCAGTAGTGTTAGGGAAATGGATACAAATACATTTAATAGGGTAAGTCTTTGATATAAAAGGTATTGAAAATCACCATTTAAGTACATGGTACAGCTGCCATCGGAAAAATTGATAGTATATCTTTCATATGAATATCCAGCATTTTCCAGAAAGGAAAGGGTGGTAGAATAATAGTCACCGTCTGTTATTTCATCAGGCTCATAGTTGGGGTCAAAAATGATGACGCCATCTTTACTGAGATAAAAATAGATGGCTGTTTGTTTGGATGACCATTGAAAAATTGAGTCATAATCGGTTGAAGCCAAAGAGTTGTCGTCTATGAAGATTTGAAATTCTTCGGCGGCTTTCGCAAGGTGTTTGGAGTTATATTCTTTATTTATCCAATTTGAGTAAGCAAAATTGATAAAGAGAGTATCTAAAATATAAAACACGAGAATAGCAAGTCCAATACAAAGAAGTAGACTTAATCCAAGTTCTAGATAAAGTGATTTGAGATGAAAAAATCGTTTTTTCATTGTAGTTTATATCCCTTTCCCCATACGGTTAATAGATGAGAAGGTTTGGATGGATCCTCTTCGATTTTAAGGCGAAGGTTTCTGATGTGAACCATAATAGTAGCATTTGAGCTGTAAAAATATGGTTCGTTCCATATACTCTCATATATCAATTGTGCCGGAAAAATGCGGCCCGGTTCAGATATTAGTAATTTTAAAATCTGATATTCCAGCTCAGATAGATCTATTTGTCTTTCATTGCCAGCCTCGTCTATGGTGAAGACCTCATTTCTGTCAGTGGCAACTTTAAAAATACTATGAGAAATGTATCCTTCAGAAGTGGCGTCTTCTTTGCCTTTGTATATATAGTAGCGTCTAAGTAAGGATTTGACGCGGGCCGTGAGTTCGCTATGGGAGAATGGCTTTGACAAATAATCATCGGCTCCAATCAAAAGACCTAGCGATTTATCAGAGTCTGTGCCTTTCGCTGTAAGAAAAAGAATAGGCATCTGATAAGATTCTCTTATTTTTTTACAAACGTCAAGACCGGACATCCCAGGCATCATAATGTCAAGAATGATAAGATCCACATTAGAATCCACCATAGACAGAGCTTCTTCACCATTCATAGCCTCGATGATGTGGTATCCTTCGCTTTCCAACAATATATGAAGTATATTTCTAATTTCTTCGTTGTCGTCGACAATAAGTATTTTGTTCATAAATCACCAATTATAAGTGCCAACAGTAGTATCAATCTTTTTACATACTAACACACAACTATGAAAAAATTTGTTTACTTTAGATTTCTTTAGATTTAATAGCATATATTCTTAAGAACTGATGTGCATAATGAGTTTCGAAATAATTTTTAACACACAAATTTACGGAGGTTTCTCAATGAAGTTTTCATTTAAAAAGTTAAACAGACGAATAGTTGCGGTTGTAATAGTAACCAGCATATTACTATCGGGAGCTGGTGGGGCAGTCGCATTTAAATATGTAAAAGCCGGAAGTGATGGCGACAGTGGAATACTTACGACTACTGTCACTACAACATCAATAGAGAAAACACTTAGCGCAACGGGTACACTGATTTCTTCAGAAGAAAGTGGGCAATTTGCTACTACGACAAGTTCTTATCCTGTAGAGGAAGTATATGTGAAGGTGGGAGATATAGTAAAAAAAGGAGATGCGCTATACAAACTTGATATGTCCAGCATGGAAGAAACACTGGCATATCAACAGGAAGCTCTCAGTATTCAAAATCAGCAAAATCAGATATCGTCAGATAATGCTGCAAAAGCTGTAGAGGATGCAAAACAGACAGGAGCCATACAGGTAAATGAGGCTAACCGTGCAGTGGAGGAGGCTAAGCAGACTCAGACTGCCGCAAGTAGAACACAGAGTGAGAAAAATACCGAATTGGATAGAGCTAAATCAGCAGAGAGTGAAGCAAAGTCGGCGCTTGATAGTGCAAATGCCGCAGTTACATCTGCGGAAAATGCAGTAAATACTGCACAATCGGCTTTGGATGCAGCAAAAAAAGGAACAACTGATGATGAAGGGAATACAGTGGTCGATCAAACAGCGGTTGATAAAGCTACTAAAGACCTAGAGACAGCTCAGGCTAATCTGGTTTCAGCCAAAGCGGATAGAGACACTAAGAAAACTGCATATAGTACAGCAGTATCTGAGAGAGAGTCAGCAGAGCAGGCAGTTCAGTCGGCAGCAGATTCTTTAGCTTCTGCAAACAGAAGTCTGGCTTCATCCCAGGCTTCAGCAGAAAACACGCAAAATAGTGCAAATAATACAATAATCAGTGATGTACAGACACAAAAATCTACAGAACTTTCTAACAAGGCCAGTACGTTGTCTGCAGAACAGGAAATAGCAAAATCAAAAGAAGAGTTGTCTAAAGCAGTTGTATATGCCACTCAGGATGGAACTGTTACAAATGTAAATGTCGTAGCTGGTCAAACCTATAGTGGCACGGAGGCTGTAATTATTGATAATGTTACAAATCTAAAAGCCTCAACAGATATTGACGAAGCAAATATAGCTAAAATTAAAGAAGGAATGGTAGTTCGAATAAAAACTGATTCTACGGGCGATGAGGTGCTTACCGGCACAGTGACTTTTGTATCACCTACAGCGACAAAAAACAGTTCAAAAACATCGGATGATTCAACTTCCTCCACAGCTTCGGTATCTAAAAGCAGGGCAACTTATAGAGTAGACGTCACATTGGATTGCGACAATGAAGATTTGCGATTAGGTATGACTGCAAAAATGACGTTTGTTTTAGACAGCAAGGAAAACATACTTGCGGTGCCGACATCGGATATTCAGACCAATGATGATGGAAATAATTATGTGGTAGTGCAGAAAACTGACGGAAGTACAACAAATGTAGTAGTTACCACAGGTTTGTCAGATGATTATTATACTGAGGTAAGCGGAGATATAAAAGATGGAGATATCATAGTAGAGTCAAGTGATAGTGGAGATGTTGACTCAACATTGGAATCTATGGGCTCAGATGGAGGAATTTACATTGAGTAATGATATATTGCTACAGGCAAAAGATATTAAGAAAAGTTATTATATTGGCACGCCGAATGAGCTCGAGATTTTGCATGGAATCAATCTTGATATAAGAAGAGGAGAGTTTGTGTCCATTGTCGGACAGTCGGGCTCCGGAAAAAGTACCTTGATGAATATTCTTGGGATTTTGGATAGGCAGACGCAGGGGAGTTATATGCTTGATGGAATAGATATATCTAAGGCTCCAAACAAAGACTTGGCGACACTTCGAAATAAGCATATAGGATTTGTTTTTCAGACATATAATCTTATAGCAAGAACTGATGCAGTGGCAAATGTGGAAATGCCTATGTTGTATGCAGGAATATCGGAAAAGGACAGAAGAAACAGGGCGATAGATCTATTGGAAATGGTTGGAATGAAAGAAAGAATGCACCACACACCGGACGAATTATCAGGTGGTCAAAAGCAGCGCGTAGCAATAGCGAGAGCAATGGCAAATAACCCGGATATTATTTTGGCAGATGAGCCCACGGGAGCTTTGGATTCTGCTACAGGTCGTCTTGTTATGGATATTTTCCATGAATTGCATGAAAAACAAGGAAAAACGATAGTGTTGATTACCCATTCAAATGAACTTGCCGCGGAAACTCCTCGGATTATAACTATAAGCGATGGCAATATTATTGGCGAAAAGTTAAATGGCGAGAAGGGAGTGGCCTGATGATAAAGGAAAATTGTAAATTGGCGCTAATTAGCATCAAGGCAAATAAGATGCGGGCATTTTTAACAATGCTGGGCATTATAATTGGAGTGGCCGCTGTTATAGCGATTATGACTGTAGGTAATTCTATGACAAAAAGCGTTCAGAAGCAATTGGAAAGCTACGGTGTTCAAAATATTGATGTAGGAATTACAGCAATTGATTGGTCGTTGGATGTTACCACTGACGATGAAGAAAATATGAAGTTATCCACGGACACCATTCATGATATTGCTACTCATTTTAAGTCAGAAATTGCAGCTATTTCAGTAGAGAGTTCTGCCGGATCCGGTTCAGTTTTGTATAATAATAAATCTGCCAATGTCGAAGTGACAGGGGTAAGTCTGGGATACTTCAAGGCTAACAATTTGAAGCTTATTCAGGGCTCTTATTTTAGCGAAAGTGCTTATACTCAAGGGAGTCTTTCAGCGATAGTATCTGACAGATTTGCAAAGCAACTTGCAGGAAATGATTATAGTACTGAGGATATACTGGGAAGAGAGTTTGAAGTAAATATTAATGATGAATATATGACAGTTACTCCTGTAGGGATATATGAATATAAGGCCACCGGGTCTAGTTACGGTACAACAAAAAGTGTAACGACAACTATGTATATACCATTAAAGGCTGCGCAGGATTTCACCCATAACACAGATATATATTCGATAGAGGCGGTAGCGGCAGATGGGGTAGATGCTTCATCTTTAGCAACAGAAATACAAACATATCTGACAGAGAAGAAATCTGCCCAATTGGGGGATAATCTTACAGTTGAAGCATACAGCAACCAAAGTATGATTGAAGAAAATACTAAAACTTTGACTCAGATAACTATGGCTATTTCATTGATAGCGGCAATTGCTCTTATAGTTGGTGGAATAGGAGTAATGAATATAATGACAGTGTCTATTACAGAAAGAACTCGAGAGATTGGGACCAGAAAAGCGCTTGGTGCCCAGGATGGAATGATAATGATGCAATTTATTTGTGAGGCTGTTATTATTTGTCTGATTGGTGGCATTATAGGTATTATAGTTGGTCTTATATTAGGATATGTCGGCGCACATTTTATGGGATTTGCGCCAACAGTATCCTTTGCCAGCATATATATGTCTGTAGGATTTTCGATGGCAATCGGAGTGTTTTTTGGTTATTCTCCGGCTAGACATGCAGCAAATATGAATCCTATAGACGCACTTAGATACGAGTAAAAGTAAGCTATTTTATTTGATGATAGGCCTTACTCTTCTAGCTAGTATAAGTGCAAGTGCAAGCTTAATCAAATCTGGGATAATAAATGGAAATACGCACCAAGTAAGTGCAGTCATAGCATTAATAGCATCGGCACCTCTTGAGTATACAATCATGAACCATGCTGTACCGAGTGCATAGCAAGCTGCAAGTCCGACTATAAGTGCAATTATTTCGACTACCAATGTCTTTTTAAAAAGCTGTGTGGCTGCTAAGTAAATAAGACCTGTGAGTATGAATCCGATAATATAACCGCCTGTAGAGCCAAGGACCACTCCAAGGCCTCCAGAAAAGCCGGCAAATACCGGAGCGCCTACTGCTCCAAGTAAAATATACACTAATATAGAAAGTGTGCCTCTTCTGCCTCCTAATAGAGATAGCATAGCAAATACTGCAAATGTCTGAAGGGTAAAGGGTACTGTCGTAGGAATGCTTATCCATGAGCAAACTGCGATAAGTGCCGCACCTAGAGCAATATATGCTATATCGAGTGTTTTCATTGTAGAACCTTTTGTAGTTAGTGTGCTTGTGTTATCCATGTTGCCTCCTTTTTGTGTTTGATTTCACTTGGCTAACAATAGCAAATAAAAAACAGATTGTCAACCCAACAATTATGCATGGGTGACAATCTGTTTGTGTTAGACACTATTTTTGAAACGCAATCCAAATACTGCTATAGATTATTTGTGCATGGCTTTTTGCATGAATTTATCTGAGTTAATTATAAAACGTTCGTGAGTGCCTTCACCTATAAGACCACTTTCGTCTGAGCATACACAATAAAATTCCAGACGGCGGCCATCTATCTCTACCAGAGTAGCTTCGCAAATTATTGTTTGGCCGATAGCACTTGGTGATTGATGATTGGCATCAATTCTGCTGCCTACAGTTGACAATCCTTCTTCAAGTTCGGGCTGTACCATTTTCCAACAGGCTTCTTCCATGAGAGCTATCATAGCAGGGGTGGCAAACACATCCAGTGCGCCGCTACAAAAGATTTTTGCAGTATTATCTTCCGCAACAGTAGTAGTGGCGGTTCCTTTCATTCCGACTTCTAACATTGTGTTATTCCTTTCTGGTTTGGATTTTTGTATAATAAAATATGACTTTTTTGGGCTACTTAAGGAAAAAGCCCACAAAAATCCCGCTTTGCGGGACAACATTTCTCCTTTGGATAAATGTTGGTATTGTCCGGTTCTTGATTTTCTGAGGAAAATCAAAAACCTATAAGTTCATTTTACTATAATTATATTTGGAAAAAAACGAGATATGGAGGAATTTTATAATTCTAAATTTTTTGACCTTCACATCGTATAATAAAGGGATAATCAATTTGTAGGTAAAAATAATATGATACAAGACATATATCCACATAAACTTTTCAATGAATATAATCCGGGGCTTACTGCTGATGAAGAAAGCATTGTAATATGCTTTAGAGAAAGCGGAGTACTTATAAAAGAAGATTTGTTGCCTAAGGTGAAAGATATTAAAAGCCTTATGGTAGAGGAGCTGATATATCTTTTTTCTGTAGACGGAGAAAATAAGTATTTTTTACTTAGGAATGTTGAGGATATTATCGTCCCAGAGGGTTATGAGTTTGTTTCTATCAAATCTTTGCGTAGCGCCAACTTTCCTAAGAAATATAGAATATTTGTAATTTATACGGCATGGCAGCTTGCAAATTGGTATGCCAATAATAAATATTGTGGCAGATGCGGGAGTCCGACATATCTTGATGGTAGTGAGAGGGCTATTCGTTGTTCATGTGGTAATGTAATATACCCAAGAATTGTTCCTGCTGTTATTGTAGGAATTAAAAATGGTGACAGGCTTTTGGTTACAAAGTATCGTCAGGGTTATAGCCATTATGCATTAGTGGCAGGTTTTACTGAGATAGGAGAGACGCTGGAAGAAACAGTTTCCAGGGAGGTTTTGGAAGAAGTAGGGCTAAAGGTTAAGAATATTCGTTATTATAAATCTCAACCATGGGGTATAGCAGACGATCTTTTGGCAGGTTTCTACTGTGATGTCGATGGAGATGATACCATCAAGATGGATGAGGGTGAATTGAAAGTGGCCAAATGGGTTGGCCGAGATGAGATAGAACTTCAACCAGAAGAATTTAGTCTTACTAATGATATGATGAAGCGTTTCAAGGATGGATTAGATAACTTTTGACGTTTCGAGAAAAAAGAGAATGCTAATTTTATAAAGATTCAATCATTCCATCTATTCCAATATTCCATATATCATCATAAACCTCGGCTTCAGAACGGCCTGTGCAAATATATACCCTGTGACCATTTGCTCTGGCTCCTCTAATTGCAGTAATAGCGGATTGAGGAATATGATTTTCATAATCAACTAACGTGCCATCTACATCAATAAAAATTATTTTTTTACCTGAATTATTCATATTAATGACTTTGACTTCTTTTTAATTGGTAATTTTATCATATTATATTACAATATGATAAAATTACCAAAAAGTTTGTTACATCGCTGTATATCCACCGTCAACTGGGAGAATTACACCGTTGACATAAGTGCTGGCTGGTGATGCTAGAAAAATAGCAGCTGTATCTAATTCGCCTTCTTTTCCATATCTACTGAGTGGAATCATTGTTCTGGCATATTGCTGGAAGAATTCACTATCCAAAGTTTCCTTTGTAAGTGGTGTCTCAAAATAGCCGGGGCAGATAGCGTTTACTGTAATGCCCTTATTTCCCCACTCTGAAGCAAGGGCTCTTGTCAGGTTCACAACGCCTCCTTTTGCTGCATGGTAAGCGGCTGCCGGTGCGATATTGTTTCCAACCAAACCATACATTGAGGAGATATTTATAATTCTGCCATAACCGGCAGGAATCATTGCTTTTTTTGCAACAGCCCTTGCCATTTTAAAACTGCCCGTTAAATCGATTGCAACTTCACCTTCGAATTGTTGATCTTCTACATCTTCCGCCGGTGTAGCTCCGGAACCGGTACCTGCATTATTGATAAGAATATCTATGCGCCCATATTCTTTAAGAACTTCATCGACAGTAGCGTTGACCCTGTCGGTGTCTGTAATGTCACAAGGAACACCTATAGCTTTTACGCCGAAGTTTTTTGAAATATCAGCAGCAACTTCTTCAATCAAATTTTGTCTTCTTGCAACTGCTACAATATTGCAGCCTTGAGAAGCCAATGCCTTAGCCATTTGGACTCCCAAGCCGGACGAACACCCGGTAACGAGTGCAACCCTCCCTGTTAAATCAAAATATTTGTTTTCCATAAATAACTTCCTCCTTTGATTTTAAACTTATTGTATCAGATTTATAGTTATTAAATAAGTGGGAGAAAAAATGAGTTTTTAGAAGCTAAACTTCATTTTTGACATTTGGATTTTTTATCATACAATGATTTATATGTACTATATAAGTTTATCTGATTATTTAAAATCTAAATATAACACAAAAGTGTACAAATTATCGCTTTCTTCAGGATGCACATGTCCTAATCGTGATGGATCCATTTCATATGGAGGATGTATATTTTGCTCTGAGGGTGGGTCGGGTGATTTTGCCGCATCTGCAATTCTGGATTTAGATGAGCAAATATCTTGTGCTAAGAGAAGAGTAAATGCAAAAATTTCTTCAAAGATACCACTACAGCAAAGAAAATACATAGCCTATTTTCAATCATTTACAAATACATATGGGGATGAAGATTATCTTAAGAATTTATTTAAAAGAGTATTGGATTATCCGGAGATCGTAGGATTATCTATAGGTACAAGACCTGATTGTCTTTCAGATAATATGATATCTTATTTAGATAAATTGAATAGACACAAAGAAGTATGGGTGGAATTAGGATTGCAGACAATTCATGAAGACACGGCAAACTTGATAAATCGGGGATATAAGTTACAGGTATTCAAAGAGGCATACTCGCGTCTTACCAGAGTCGGTATTAAAGTTGTAGTGCATGTTATACTTGGACTTCCCGGTGAAAGTGAAGACGATATACTAGAGACTATAAAATATTTATCAAATCTTAATCCAACTTTATTTGGCGTAAAACTTCAACTTCTTCATGTGTTAAAAGGAACGAGGCTGGCGGCAATGTATAGCAAAGAACCTTTTCATATCTTCACGTTGGAAGAATATTGTGTGCTTGTGGGACGCTGCTTGCAGATTCTTCCTAAAGAGACAGTCATTCACCGGTTAACAGGTGACGGACCCAAGCAGCTTCTTATAGCCCCGCTGTGGAGTGGTAATAAGAAATTGGTTTTAAACACAATGAAGCGTTATATAGATAACTTGTAATAATATCTTTAGTCTGGCATAATGCACAAAACTATAGGTGCAGATTTAGATATTTTATACAATTATTAACTAGACTAATTTTAAAAAGATGATATTCTTTAATTGTTCGTGTATGTATTAAGGAATAGGAGATTTTTAAAATGAATTTATTCAAAGAATTATTTGACAGTAAAAACGGAAAGCTTATTACATTCGTAGATTACTTGAAGAGTAGCTACATTGACTAATTATTTTGATGTTACTACAATATATAGCTACAAAGCCTCGGTATAATTTACCGAGGCTTTATTTCTGAATATCTTTAAATTGTACCTTTATAATTTTTTCGATATCCGCTACAGGCACTTTTACCTGGTAGCCTACCTTGCCTGCAGAGAAATATATTTCTTTATAGTTTAAGGCAGTTGCGTCAAAAGTTGTGGTAAAGAATTTTTTCATTCCGATAGGAGAACAACCACCATGAACATACCCGGTGAGTGGGAGCAAATCTTTTTGCTTAAGCATTTCAATAGATTTTTCACCGACCGTACTAGCAGCTTTTTTTAAATCAAGTTCAGCTGCTACAGGCACAACAAAGACATAATGGGCACCGGTTTTTCCGGTAGTTACCAATGTTTTGAAGGCTTGACCAGGGTCTTCATTTAGCTTCTTTGCAATATCTTCTCCCGACAAACCTTCTGCTTCATCAATTATCAATTGTTGGTATGGGATTTTCTTTTGATCGAGTAATCGCATTACATTTGTTTTTTCTTCTTTTTTTGACATATTATACCTCGACTCATCCAAGTTCATGTGAAATGGGAGGTAAAAGTTTATTTTGCCTCCCATTATGATTAGTATCCTTCTTCCAACAGATTTGTCATGCTATTGAGTCCGATTATGACTGTGGATGAATTGTGTAAAAGCGCACTTGTGGCCGGTGGTAAAATTCCCAGCACCCCGAGTAAAATCAGCATTCCATTGAATGAAATAATAGTTCTATAGTTACTATCTATTCTTTCCTGAAGCTTGTTAGCTAAAATCTTGAGAAGAACCAAGTCATATAAATCGTCAGAAGTAAGGGTTACATCAGCAACTTCTTTAGCGATAGCAGCTCCAGATGATACTGCGATACCACAATCTGATGCAGAAAGAGCCGGTGAGTCATTTACTCCATCACCAATCATGATAACGGTATGTCCTGCCTCATGCTCCTTATTGATGAAGTTTGCCTTGTCATCAGGAAGAACCTCAGAGTAATATTCATCAACACCAACCTGGTCTGCGATCACTCTGGCGGTTTTATCACTGTCTCCTGTCATCATGACAAGCTTGTTGATTCCAAGATTATGAAGGTCATCGATGATTAGGCGCGCATCCTCACGAAGAGGGTCCTCGATCAGAACGATTGCCGAAAGCACTCCTCCTATTGCCAAAAACAGAGCGGAATATTGCAATGGTATGGCTTTGAGTGTAGGTCTGTCGCTCTCATCAATTATGCATTCTTCATCCTCAAAGACAAAATGATAGCTACCAATAACAACTTTTTCGCTGCCAATAGAACTTGAAATTCCGTGGGCAACAACATATTCAACCTTGGTATGCATCTCCTCATGGTCTAATCCGCGAAGCTTCGCTTCTTCTACTACTGCATTTGCTATGCTGTGAGGGAAATGCTCCTCGAGGCATGCAGCTAACCTCAACATTTCGGATTCATTCTGACCATGAAGTGCTACTACTTTGTGTACACGCGGTTTGGAATAGGTAAGTGTGCCTGTCTTATCGAAAACAATTGTATCTGCTTTTGCAATCTTTTCTAGGAATTTGCCACCTTTGACTGTAATACCGTGACGTCCGGCTTCTCTCATAGCGGAAAGCACGGAAATCGGCATGGCAAGCTTTAAGGCGCATGAGAAATCCACCATAAGTAGCGACATCGCTTTGGTTACATTTCTTGTGAGTAGATAAACAAGACCTGTTCCAAAGAACATGTATGGGACTAAAGAATCCGCCATGTGCATAGCGCGATTTTCAGTATCGCTCTTAAGTTTTTCTGATTCCTCTATCATCGCAACAATACGATCATAACGGCCTGTACCGGCTGTTTTTTTGACTTTGATAAATAGTTCGCCCTCATCGACTACGGTACCGGCAAATACGATAGCGCCTTTGTGCTTTTCGACAGGAAGAGATTCGCCTGTGAGAGATGCCTGATTAATCATAGCTTCTCCGGCGTGCACTCGACCATCAAGGGGAATCATTGAGCCGGTGCGGACGATGATAATATCGCCAGCTTTGACATCATTAACTCTTGAAAGCACCTCGGTGCCATCAGCCGTCTGAACCCATACCTTGTCCACATTTAATGACATGGTCCTGGCCAGGTCGTCGATAGACTTCTTGTGCGTCCATTCATCCAGAATGTCGCCTAACCTAAGCATAAACATTACCATGGATGCTGTATCGAAATCACCCATCAAAAGTGAGGCTGTGATAGCTGTTGCATCTAAGACTGATACTTCCAGTTTTCTCTGAGCCAGACATTTGATTGCACGTGAAATATATTCAAATGAATTTACAACAGAAATAACGTGTCTGATTGGCGCAGGCACGAATAATCGCTTTAGACCACGTCTGATTATGGTCATAGCAACTTTTTCTGAATATTCGTGTGATAGTTCTCTTGAAGTATGATTTACCTCCATGTCCTGAAGACATTCCATTGTGAAAGAGAACTTAGATAGAGTTTCTATTATTTTTTTGCGATCACTTCTGTACTTAATAACAATATCTCCTGTACGGTCGTAGACTTTAGCATCGCTTATTTCATCGACCGACAGAAGATATTCCTCCAGAAGATCCGCCTCATGCATCGATGGCTTTTTTCCCTCGATGTGTACTCTCATTCGTAAATGAGATTCGTGGAGAATCTTACATTTCATATTTTATTACCTATTATTCTTCAGAAGAATCTTTCTTTGCAGCTGTCTTTCTGGTTGTTGTTTTCTTTGTAGATGTTTTCTTTGCAGCTGTCTTTCTGGCTGGTTTCTTTTCGCTAGTATCTTCGATGATCTCTTCTTCTGCTTCCTTTTCCTCGTCGCGAGCTCTCTTTAAATCCTTAGCATCAGAATAAACATCATCCCAGCCTTCCTTAACGCTGTCAGCTGTTTCCATTACATAATCTTTTGCATCTAATCCGTAAGAAATAACCTTTGAGTATGTCTTCTTAGCTTCCTTGGATTTTAAAGCCTTGAATCCAACAGAACCACATAAAACACCACCGATAAATAATCCTAATCCTGTCATTTTAAGTTCCTCCTATAATATCAAAAAATACCCAGTTCTACGTAAGAGATTTCCATAAGAAAATCACTTTTGTAATTTGATATTAACACGGATTTTTACGATGTCAATACGTTTGAAATCTCTATATTTAGGCAGATTTAGGCAACTTTTGGTAGGCATATAAAACCTAAATATTAACTATGAATATGGTTTTCAATTTTAATTATTGTTTGTTTTTTATTAATTGTAGGACTGGCAGCTTGATGGCAAGATTTTGTAATAGACAAACAAGATATTAGAATCTTAAATTAACCGTTCAAGAAGAAAAGGCGCAAAGTGGCATTTTGAAAAACTGAATATGGCTAGATATTATAATTTATTCCATAAATAATGGAATAGAAATGCCAAGAATTTGAATATATTATTATCACATAAACATAAAATTCATTCAGGATAGTGTAAATGTAAGATGATAAAAGGAATATTGTTTTGATATAGATGATCCATTAGCTGCAGTGAAAAGGGTACAAGAAGCAGGATATCCAGTGCTTGTACCACCAACAAATGTGAAACTTCCTCTAACAGGGTCTAAGAAGTCAGAGTTATTATTGACATACGCTTATTGTATGGGTCCCGTTGGAGAGGTAATAGAATTTTATAAAGAGCACAAGGAGGTATAAAAATGATAACAATTATTGCAACTTTTAATGTAAAAGAAGAGTGTGTAGACAAATTTGAGGCACTCGCTAAGGAGTGCATTGTGGCATCGAGAAACGAAGAAGGGAATGTAGATTATCACCTTTACACCGGAAAGGAAGATAAGACTAAATTTTTCTTTGTAGAAGTATGGAAAGATGATGAAGCAATCAATATACACAATGCATCAGAACATTTCCAGAAGTTCGTAGGAGAATTTGGTGATCTTGTTTCATCAGATCCTGTTATTGAGCAGACTGTAATGGTCGAGTAATTCGAATAGCTTTTGCTATTTATGTAAATAAACTGTAAAATACCCTTCTGCAGTATACTCAAATTAGGTGAGCATACATAGAAGGGTATTTTTATGTCCAAAAGGACTAATCAATATTCTTTTTCATGTTAATCTTTACCATATCGTCTTTATCGATTTCAAAGAAAAGATTATTTCATGTTTGATTAGGCACACATTTCTGCGTTTCTAAAGATAAATCTACGTTGTGGCCAAAGAGCGGCCTTTAAAATCATGCCTAAAACGCATACACAAATGATTTCCCCTGCGCACACAGTAACTACCAAGAACCAATAAGCATCTGTCAGATGATAAGCAAATCTTAGGACTAATGGGATAATGATACCATTTGTGATAACAGGTGGTAATGTAAATACGAATTTTGTCTTTCTGAGGTAGTAAGTACCAAAAGCACCTATTAATGTTGCAAGACTACCAAAAATAATATCGTAGATTGCACTACCCATAAATATGTTAGATAGTAGACAACCAACGAACAATCCCGGTATGGCTGCTGGAGTAAAGATAGGCAGGATACATAATGCTTCAGAAATCCTAACCTGGATGGCTCCACTTGCAAGATTGAATGTGTTAATAAACAAAGTTAACACAACGTAAATGGCTGCAATCATTGCGCCCTGGCAAATAAATAATACTTTTTTGTTCATTTTAAAAATCTCCTTAGTTTTGTTTTACGTGAGGATGGTTACGAACTCACGGCGCAGATTATATCACAAGTTTTGTGTTTCTACAAATGGAAATATTTTTTCAGAAAATAATGGTCGATGTCCGGTGTGGCGCTGCCACTTGGTCAAAAAGGCGCTATAATAATTAGTATCTGAATGTAGTAAATCACGATATTAAAAAGAAAGGAACGTAGGTGTTTTAGCTTTTAAAAACATCATACAAGGAAAGAATATGCATATAGAAAAACTGAAATGCTATATAGATTTGTATGAGTGTAGAAATTTCACAGAAACTGCTAAGAAGAATTTTATTTCTCAAGCGGCATTAAGTCAGTTTATAAGTTCATTGGAGAAACAATTTGGACTTCAGTTTTTTGATAGAAATGTAACTCCAATACAGCCTACATCAGCAGGTACAAGCTTCTATGAAGAAAGCAAGATTCTTTATAAGCAGTATCTTATCGCTGTAGAAAGGATGGCTAGGGAAAAAGAAGATTCTATGCCACCTCTTCGAATTGCTTATTCTTCTCCTGTAGATATCCAGACTTTAATTACAATTATTCCATCATTTAAGGAGAATTATCCTGATGTAGAATTGCAGCTTTATAAGATAGATTTAGGCGAGGCTGCAGATTATATCAATAAGAGCCTGTGCGATATTGTAGTATCTTTTTCAACAGAGTTCCTTGAAGGGGAAAACATTAAGTACAAAATTTTAAGAGAAGGAAAATATTTAGCAATTGTAGGGAAGGGTCACCCATTATTTGATAATACCAGCATTTCTATTAAGGATCTTTACAGTTATCCTTTAATAATGCTCAGTAAAGAAGTAATCGGAAATATGTACGATAAAATGCTAGAAAGAGCTGTAAGCGAAGGCTATGAGCCGATTATAGAAAAGACTGTAGATAATATTGAAACAGAAATGTTTTCCATAATTACGGAAGGATTCATAGGTTTCTGTCCAGAAAGTCAAAGCTTAGCAGAATACGGCGATGATATTAGATTAATAGAAATAGAAGATAGTCCTCATAGATATATTGTGGCGGCAGGATATTCAAAACTAAATACTAATAGGACATTGAAAGAGTTTTTGAAATATATCTGACAAATATTTTTAGTATTCACTTATAATAAGTTTTTGCTTTCATAGAATATAAAAAAATCTGCTGTAAAATCCTTAAAGATAAGTTTTAGTTATAACCTATTGTTTTTTTGAATTGGACGTTTGATAAAATTTTAACTATCATGAATATAGTTAAAAGATTAACAATTGGCCTAGCCAAAAAGGAGGAAACATGGGAAAACTATTATTAACAGGTGTTGATGGTAACTTGGGTTCTGAAGCAGCTAGAGTGTTACTTACTCTTGCAAACAAGGATGATCTTATTTTTGTAGGCTACAGTAAGGAGGCTCTTGATAAGTTTGCAGCACAGGGTGTTGAGACACGTCAGGCAAACTTCAATGAATACGATGGTTTGGAAGAAGCTTTTGCGGGAGCTGAAAGATTAGCACTTATCTCTATGCCATTTGTAGGCGTAAAGAGACAGAACGCTCAGAAAAATGTTGTTGATGCTGCAAAGGCTGCAGGTGTTAAGCAGATTATCTATACATCACTTGTAAATGCCGGTGATGAGACAAATCCTTCAGTAGAAAAAAAGGATCACATCTATACAGAGAACTACGTTAAGGAAGTAGGACTTGATTATATCTTCCTTCGCAACTCACAGTATGCAGAGGCTATGATTACAAACTACTACACATATGTTAAAGGTGATGGTGTTTTAAAGAACAGTCAGGGTGATGGAAAGATGGCTTACATCTCTAGAAAGGATTGCGCAAAGGCAGTCGCTTACGCTCTTTACAGAGGTGCTGAGTATAATCATGCAACCCTTGATATTAATGGACCAGAGCTAATGACAATTACAGAGTTCATCGAGATTGGTAATAAGGCTACCGGAAATCATGTTACATATAAAGAGCTTACGGATGAGGAGAACTATCAGGTGTTTGATGCTATGGGTGTTCCAAGAACAACTGATGGTGTATTTAAAAAGGGTTCTGAAGCTCCATTTTCGTCTGATGGTATGGTTACATTTGCGCAGGCTATCCGTGAGGGCAAGATGGATGTATTTACAGATGATTTCAAAAAGCTTACAGGTTCTGATCCAATGACAGTTCAGTTCATGTTTGAGCATAGCGACGAGTTCCAGATTGGTGAACGTCACTCAAAGGATGCTTAAATAAGTTCCATATGCTATATTTGAAAACAAGCCTCCGGGGATTTCCTCGGAAGCTTGTTTTTTAATTAAACATCGATCCAGCCGCAATAGCCGCACTTTGTTTTCGTTCTTCTTTATCACCAATATAATGCTTAGATGTATCGATGGACTTATGATGGAGAGCATCTTTTACGGCATAGATGTCTTTTGTTTGTTTGTAAACTGTTGTGGCAAAGGTTGCCCTGAGCTTGTGCGGTGAAATATTGTCAGAAAGACCTGCAGCTTTACAATATTTCTTAACCATTTTTTCGATGGAACTAACACCCATTCTCTTATGTTGAGTGGAAAGAAATAAAGCATTTTCACCTTCTGAGTCAAGTAGAAGAGGGCGAGTAAATTTATCTAAATCTGTGACATAAATATCATTTATATTTTTCTTTTTTACTATGGTAGCTACAAATTTAAGAAAAACACCAACTTCATATAGATAGCTCTTGATAGTATTTGTGGAGCGACCTTTGGCAACCAATGAATCATAATAATCCTCAATAAATTCGGGCATTCCATTGAGTAATTCATTGATTTTATCGGTATTCTTTTCATCGAGGGTATTTCTATATTCGTTACTCATAAATCAATCATATCATTTGAATTCCGGAAAATCAACATTTAACGGAAAGATAAACATTTAATGAAAACACCATCCTAAGATGGTATATTCATATGTTTTATATTACATTTTTTCTAGCCTAAGCTTATAACCTAGGGAATTTATGATCGACAAAAATGTTTTGTATGTAATATTCTCTGCTGTTTCTGTGTTTCTTATTTTTTGAACAATTGTAGGTGAAACATGCGCTTTTTGAGCTAAAGAACGCACTGAAAGGTTTTCTTCCTCCATTTTTTGGATTATAAATTCAGAAAGCAGAAACTCTTCATATTCTTTGTCAAAAGCTGCTTTTTGTTCTGGAATGTCTGTAATAAATTGATCAAAAGTGGATTTCATATTCGTGCGCTCCTTTCTATTTATTATCCTCAACATGTAATGCCTTATATTTAGCCATATTTTTTAATGCTATTTCTTTTTCTCTTAGGAAGTTTATCGGATTTCTTTCGATATGCATTTGTAACAATTATCTTTTTTCCCGAGAAGAAAAAACATAAATATCTATCTGGCTGTGGTTTGAAGGCGTATATACTATCGCCTTCATTTCTAAATTTGGTTGTATCATGGATGACACCAAAATCACCCATTTTCTTTATGAGCATTAAAAATTTTCTTTTTTGTACATCTGACATTTCAAGAAAGTATTCTTATGCTTGGCTATAACCCGTTTCATCGTAATACCATTCTAAAAGATGATGTTCTCCCGCATATATTAAGCAAGTATCTTTATCCATAATTGGAGTGTATCACAAATATGGTACATTTTCAATAACCACCCTTGAATTTTGAATAAAAAACATTCATCCCAGCTATTTAGCTTTGAAACTATTATCCTTCCCACAAATTTTTATTTATTTTTCTTGTCTGTTTTTGGTCTTGGTGGTAACTATATTACTCTTGGGGATGCGGACATTTTAATATTGCAATTTACAGTCCTCCATAACATTTGAGTTTCATAACATCTTCTAAAAAACGTTTCCTGGATGAGTTGGTTTTCGTGTCATTCTTTGGCTCCTTTCTCTAGTGATAATCTAAATAATCTACAAGGAATGCATCTGGTCCCTCAAAATAAAAGGTTATTCTCCAGTTACCGTTTACAGTAACTGACCACATATCTTTCTTATCTCCTTTGAGTACATGTAATCGATAAACCGGCAAATTCATGTCCATCGGATTTGTACTTGCATCTAATCTATCAAGAATTCTTGATAATTTAGGTGCGTGTTCTGCTTGGATTCCTTTTTTTGATCCAGTTTCAAAAAACTCCTTTAGTCCTTTGTGTGAAAATGATTTCCTATCT
>FLNY01002336.1_pt1 | contig 39083 bp, 47 predicted proteins | sample 1140381 | NCBI WGS metagenome assembly FLNY01 (sample SAMEA3878172, study PRJEB12797) | bioreactor metagenome | biome: Moose rumen | place: Sweden | collected 2011-10 | reverse complement strand
AGCGCCCGTAGCGCCGGTCGCGCCGGTTTCACCAGCAGGGCCGGTGGCGGGAATGCCGGAGTCGACACCGTCGACAAACCAGTTGCCGTTGCCCCCGATGGAGAGCACGGGCGACTTGCCGCCGGTACCGTTGGAACCGTTGGAGCCGTCGTTACCGTCTTTGATGTCGAAATGCGAGCCGTCGCTCAGGTAGACCGTCCAGCCGGTGGAGGTGCCTTCGACGTTGGTGATGACAGTGCCTGCATCTATCTTGGACTGCAGGGAGGCGACGGCCAACTGAAGGTCGTCAACCTTCGCGGAAAGGGAACTGAGCTCTTCCTGATAGTCTTTACAGGATACTGCAGCCCCCGCAAGGCCTCCGAGGAGTGCCAGTGCAAGGAACAATTTTGAAAACTTCTTCATTATGATAAAATATAATAGGTTACAATAAGCTCACAAATTTAGGTATTTTCTTTCATTTTCGCAAGTACGGTATTTTTTTATATATTTGTAAGACTAAAACCGAATCCACATGTATCTTTTAGGTTACGACGTAGGCAGTTCTTCCGTGAAGGCCTCATTGGTAGATGCGCAAAGCGGACAATGCGTTGCATCGGCATTCTACCCGAAAAGCGAAGCTCCCATCATCTCCCCGAAACCCGGCTGGGCCGAACAGGACCCGGATGAGTGGTGGTCGTATCTGAAGCTCGCCACACACGAAATCATGCAGGGCATGAACCCCTCCGAGGTAAGCGCCATAGGCATCAGCTACCAGATGCACGGCCTCGTGTGCGTCGACCGCGGGCTCAGGCCCCTCCGCCCCGCCATCATCTGGTGCGACAGCAGGGCCGTCCCGTACGGGCAGAAAGCCCTGGAGACGATAGGCGAGGAGAAGTGCCTGAGCCATCTGCTCAACTCCCCCGGCAACTTCACCGCCGCAAAGCTGGCCTGGGTGAAGGAAAACGAGCCGGAGGTGTACGAAAAAATCTACAAGTTCATGCTCCCGGGCGACTATATCGCCCTGAAACTCAGCGGGGAAGTCTGCACCACGGTGAGCGGCCTCTCCGAAGGCATCTTCTGGGATTTCAAGGAAAAGAGGCCCGCCGGCTTCATCTTTGAGCACTTCGGCATCGACGAGGCGCTGATGCCCGAAATCAGGCCGGGCTTCGGCATGCAGGGAGAAGTAAGCGCGGCCGCCGCCGAAGAGCTCGGGCTGCGAAAGGGCATCCCCATCACCTACCGCGCCGGCGACCAGCCCAACAACGCCCTCAGCCTGAACGTGCTGGAGCCGGGCGAAATCGCCTCCACGGCCGGCACTTCGGGAGTGGTGTACGGCGTGCTCGACAGCGTCACCTACGACCCCAAGTCGCGCGTGAACACCTTCGCCCACGTGAACCATACGGCCGAAAAGACGCGCCTGGGCGTACTGCTGTGCATCAACGGCACCGGCATCCTCAACTCGTGGGTGAAGCGCAACCTGATGCCGGAGGGCCTGAGCTACAACGACATGAACGAAGTCGCGGCCGGGATCCCCATAGGCAGCGAAGGCATCAGCGTGCTCCCCTTCGGAAACGGCGCCGAAAGGATGCTGGGCAACCGCGAGACCGGCTGCCGGATTTCCGGCCTCGACCTCAAGCGCCACAGCTGGAAGCACATCGCCAGGGCGGAGCAGGAAGGGATAGTATTCTCGTTCAAGTACGGAATGGACATCATGAAGGGCATGGGCATCGCCATCAGGCGCATCCACGCGGGTAACGCCAATATGTTCCTGAGCCCCGTGTTCCGCGAAGCTCTCGCCGGCGTAACCGACGCTGCGATAGAGCTTTACGACACCGACGGCAGCGTGGGTGCGGCCAGGGGGGCAGGCATGGGCGCAGGCATCTACCGGAGCGCCTCCGAAGCCTTCTCCACCCTGCGGAAGATATGCACCGTGGAGCCGTCGCGCTGCACCGAATACGCCGCGGCCTACAAGCGCTGGAAGGCTGAGCTGCAGAAGGATCTCCAACAATAGCAACCGACAACACGCAATAAAATGACAAAATACAGCAGCAAGGGCAGCCCGGCCTACCTCTTTTCGATAGTGCTTGCAGCAGTCGTGGGCGGACTCCTGTTCGGTTATGACACCGCCGTGATTTCCGGCGCCGAAAAGGGCCTGCAGGCCTTCTTCATGGGCGCGGAGGACTTCACCTACACCAACTTCATGCACGGATTCACCACGTCCAGCGCCCTCATCGGGTGCGTCATCGGCAGCTTCCTCAGCGGATTCATGGCCAGCAGGCTCGGCCGCCGCAAGTCGCTGTTCGTGGCGGGCATACTGTTTTTCCTGAGCGCGCTGGGATCCTTCAGGCCGGAGTTCCTGTTCTTCCAGTACGGGGTTCCCACCAAGAGTCTCCTGTGGGCGTTCAACGGCTACAGGGTGCTGGGCGGCATAGGCGTCGGAATGGCGTCGGCCATCTGCCCCATGTACATCGCCGAGATATCCCCCGCCGAAAAGCGCGGCACGCTCGTGTCGTGGAACCAGTTCGCCATAATCTTCGGCCAGCTGGTGGTGTACTTCGTAAACTTCCTCATCCTCGGCTCGCACGCCAATCCCGTGGTCGACCTCGTGGACGGGGTGAACAAGGTGCTCAACCCCGAAGCCGCCGCATGGACCACCTCCACCGGATGGAGGCTGATGTTCGTCAGCGAGGCGGTGCCGGCCGGCATCTTCACGATTCTCGCGCTGCTCATCCCCGAAACCCCGCGCTACCTGGCGATGAACGGCCGGGAAGACAAGGCAATGCACGTGCTCAGCAGGATCAACGGCGAGACGAAGGCCCGCCGGATTCTCGCGGAAATCAAGGCCACGACCGAGCAGAAGACCGAAAAGCTCTTCACCTACGGCTGGGTGGTCATCTTCGTGGGCATCATGCTCAGCGTGTTCCAGCAGGCCATAGGCATCAACGCGGTGCTCTACTTCGCCCCGCGCATATTCGAGTCGATGGGGCTCGGCAACCCGATGGTGTACACGGTGGTGATGGGCGTCATCAACATCACCTTCACCCTCGTGGCGGTGTTCACGGTCGAGAAGCTCGGCCGCAAGCCGCTCCTCATCACCGGATCGCTCTGCATGGCCCTGGGGGCCCTCGGAGTGGCGTTCAGCAATATCGTGGACGTGCCCGCCGTGGTGCCCGTAGTAAGCATCCTCATCTACAGCGCATCCTTCATGTTCAGCTGGGGCCCCATCTGCTGGGTGCTCATCAGCGAAATCTTCCCCAACACCATTCGCAGCCAGGCCACGGCCATCGCGGTGGCCGCCCAGTGGATATCCAACTTCATAGTTTCCAGCACCTTCGTGCCCATGTACAACATGCGCCTGGGATCGATGGGGGTGAACTTCGGCCATTTCTTCTCATATGCCCTCTACGGCGTGATATGCCTGCTGGCGGCCCTCTTCGTGTGGAAGATGGTCCCCGAGACCAAGGGAAAGTCGCTGGAAGAGATGAACGGCCTGTGGAAGGAGCGCATGAAGGCGGGGCGCAAGACTACCTGAGCCACTTCTCGGGATTCTGCGGAGTCTTGTTCTCCCAGAGTTCGAAATGAAGTTCGGTTTCTCCCGATATTGTATCTACCCGGCCAATCACCTGGCCGGTTTTTATTTTGTCGCCGGCCTTCACCGACACGCCCGCGAGCTTGCAGTAGAAGGTGAAGTAACTGCCGTGCTGCACCAGCACGCACTGGTTGTAGCCGGGCATGACGATTACCTGGCACACCTTGCCGTCGAAGACGGCCTTGACCGCGGTGCCCGGCGACAGGGCGATGTTGACGCCGTTGTTGAAGGGGAGCTTGACGTTCTTGTAGACAGGATGGTAGCGCTCGCCGAAGGGGTCGGTCACGGGGCCGTCGGCAGGCCACGGGAGCTTTCCCTTGTTGCTCGCGAAGTCGGCGGCGAGCCGGGTGTCGATTTCGGTCTTCTTGCCGCCTGAGGAGGGCGCGGTGGCCTTGTCCACCATCTTCTGCATCTCCTTTTCGAGGGCCTTCATCTCCCTGCGCTTGGCGTCCAGCTGCTTCTGGTAATTGTTCTTGTCGCTGTTGAGCCGGGAGACGAGCTTCTGCGACTCGCCTTCCTCCTTTTTGAGCAGCTTGAGCTCGTCGGAGCGCTTCTGCCGCTTTTCGACCGCCGCGCTGCGGAGCACGGCCACTTCGTCGCGCTGGGCGGAGAGTTCGTCGCGCGCCGCGCTGATTTTCGCGGCCTGGCTGCGCATCTGCCCGGAGAGGCTCTTCAGATAGCCGTAGCGGCGAAGGCCCTGGCCAAGATCGTCCGAGGCGAGGATGTACATGTACCACACGCGGGAGTCGCGGTTGCGGTAGGCGGTGCGCACCAGGCGGTCGTAGTTCCGGGCCATGGTGTCGAGGCGCGCGCGCAGGAGCCGGATGGTGTCTTCCTTGGCGAATATCAGGGAGTCGAGCTCAAGCACTTCGCGGTTGCTCTCCTCGAGCAGGAGCTTGCGGCTGCTTATCTTCTTTTGGGTGTACTTGAGCGACGAGAGGGCGTTGTCCTTGCGCTTGGAGACCTCCCTGATCTGCTTGTCGAGGATGGCCATGTCCTTCTCGAGCTTATCGCGGCGGCTCTTCTGGGCGGCGGTCTGCGAGAAGGCCGGCGCCGCTGCGAGAAGCGCCACTGACAGAACGGTCATGAACGCTTTCAGCCTCATTCCTCAGCCTTTTTGTTTTCCGCCAGGGTGCGGTAGTACTGCGAGAGCTCCTGCTCCCCGAGCGCTTCCAGCACCACGGAGTAATGTTCCAGTATTTCGAGATGGTCCTTGCCCCCGTAAATCATGGCCTTCTTGAAGTAGGGCTTGGCCTCGGCGTCCCTCCCGAGCAGATGCAGGATCCAGCCGTAGGTGTCGAGATAGGAGGGGTTCTCGGGTTCGAGCTCCATGGTGCGCCGGCTCATCTGCTCGGCCTTTTTGAGCTTTTTGCCGGAAAGCGAGAGATAGTAGGCGTAGTTGTTGAGGGTCAGCACGTTGTCGGGTTCGAGGCGGAGCACCTTGTCGTAGTATTTCATGGCCATGCGGTCGTTCCCCACGGCGTGCCAGCAGTCGCCGGCGGTGCTCATGGCAGGAATCACCTCGGGATTCTTCTCCCCTCCCAGCTTGATGATGGTCTCGCACTCTTCGAGCACCTGGCGCATGTTGCCGCCTTCGTAGAGCAGGCTGAGGCGCAGGTAGTGGGCGGAAAGGTCTTTGGGATATTCTTCGAGGAGACGGTCGAAGTATTTGGTGCCCAGCTCTTTGCGGTCCGTGGAATAGTACCAGGAGCCGGCCATCTTGAGGGCGCTGCTGTCGGAGGGATGGGTCTGCACGCAGAAGTTCACGAGCGAGTCGAGCTGGGCGCCCCAGGTCATGTAGAAGGGGTAGTCGACGTGCCGGAGCAGCTGGGTGACGTAGTTGCACTTGGCGTAGGGCTGCATTCCGGGGTCGCGCACGAACTGGCGGGCGTCGGCGAAGAAGGCCATGGTGTTGCCCGCCATGCGGTTGAGCTCGGCCCTCCCGAGCAGGGCCGGGGAATATCCGGGGCTCAGCGACAGGGCCTTGTCGTAGCAGTCGCGGGCGAGGGAGTCGCGGTAGAGCGAGAGGTATCTGTCGCCTATGAGGGTGAGGGTGTAGGCGTTGGCGTAGTAGGACGGGCGCGCCTCGACGAGAGGGATGTAAAGGTCGGCGGCCTCGTGGTTGCGGCCCTCGGCGGCGTAGAGCCCCGCGAGCGCGTCCTTGTACCATATATTATTGGTGTCGAGCCGGACGGCCTCGCTGAGATGCTTCTCGGCCGCGGCCATGTCGCCCGCGGAATAGGCCATGAGGCCCATGTAGTACTTGACGGCGTCGTTGGCCGGGAAGCTGCGGTCGAGCTTTTCGATGGCCTCCCGGGCGCGGGCGGGGTCGGTGTCGAGCAGGGAAACGGCGTCCAGAAGGATGTTCTGGGCGAGTATGTCCCTCCCGAGGGAGTCCCTCTGGGCAAAGGCGGGGGCCGCTGCGAGGGAAAGAAGAAGGAGGAGTGTGGATAACTTCGCTTTCATCGGCTGTTTCAACTGCAAAAATAGTGCTTTTCATTTTTATTTGAGTAAATTTGCGGACGTTATTTGAAAGGCGATGCAACTTTTTGGCAACAAATTGCATCTTACTTCTCAGAAACAGCCGGAAGAACCGGAGGGCAAAACCGACTATTCCTCCCTCGTGGAGGGCTGCAAGTCGGGGAACAGATTGTCCCAGAAAGCGTTGTACGACGCCCTTTCCCGCAAGATGTTCGCAGTGTGCCTGCGCTACATGGGGGATCGCGAAGCGGCGGAAGACGTGCTGCAGGACGGTTTCGTAACCCTCTTTTCCAAGCTGGACAGCTTTTCGGGGGCAGGTTCCTTCGAAGGCTGGGCAAGAAAGATCTTTGTCAACACAGCACTGATGTCCCTTCGCAAGAAGGATGTCCTGCGCAACACCGAAGAGGTGGACGCCGCGTCCGGGGTTTCCTCCGAAAGCCCGACGGCGGTCCAGCAAATCAGCTACCGGGAGCTCATGAAGCTCGTTTCGGAGCTGCCTCCGGGTTTCCGCACGGTCTTCAACATGTACGTCATCGAAGGTTACTCCCACAAAGAAATCGCGGAGGCCCTCGGGGTGTCGGAAGTCACGTCGCGGTCGCAGCTGCAAAGGGCGCGCACCCTGCTGCAAGACAAAATAAAAGAGAAGTTTTAAGATGCAAAAAGGCAATATGACAGAGTTCGACCTCTTCGTTAAGAGGTCCCTTCAAGACGCCGAGGAGGAAGTCTCCCCGAGCGTCTGGGATGGCATAGAGCGCCGTCTGGACGCCATGGAGGCTCCCAAGGCCGCCGCCGCATCGCGCAAGAATCACAGTTTCAGCTGGGGCTGGCCGGCAGCCGCCCTTGCAATGGCAGCAGTGCTTGCAGCCGTCATCATCCTTCCCGGAACAAAGAGCAATTCCAACCTGATACACAATACTGCCCCGGTGGCGGAAGCACAATCCGGCGCGCAGACCACGGTTTCCGGGCAGGCTCCTGACGCTGAGATCCCCGCTGCGGTTGCCGGCCTCCTGGCGCAGAACACTCCCTCCCGTTCCGACGAGGGCATAAGCCAGGCCGGAAATGGCAGGGCCGCTTCGGCACAGGGCGGGCAGGGCAGCATTAACGAAGCCCCTGCCGCAGAGCCGCAAACAGCTGAAAATAAGGAGGTTGAGCAGCCGGAGGCCTCCCCTGCCGCCGAGCCGCTCCCTGCAAAGGCCGGGCCGCGTGAGGCCGAAGTTCTCTCCGACGAGTTCGCCCGCATGGCCTTCGAGGACCAGATGTCCCGCAAGGGCCCCGTGCGCATCTCGGCACTGGCCGGAGGCATACTCGGCACGGGCAATTCCGCATCAAGCGCCCCGATGTACGGGGTGAACTCCAAGAACGACTACATCCCCGGCGAAATCCACGAAGAGGGCGAATCCTCCTACAGCATCCCCTTCAGCGTGGGCGCGGGCGTACGCTTCGCCCTCACTCCAAGGCTTTCCGTGGGCACCGGTGTCGATTATTCGCTCGTCTCGCGCACATTCAACGGCAGCTTCACCTCCCCGGTTTCAGGCAGCACCTCAAAGGGCAGCATACGACACAACATGCAGTACATCGGCGTGCCGGTCAACGTCTATTACAACCTGCTGGGCCGAGGCAGCCTCCGTCTGTATGCATTCGGAACGGGCGAGGCCGAGTGGGCCCTCAGCAGCAAGTACTCCATGGCCGGCGAAACGGTCAGCTACCAAGTCCGCGGCACCCAGCTTTCGGCGGGCGGCGGTCTCGGGGTTGAGTTCCGCATCGTGGACGGCTTCAGCCTGTACGTGGCGCCCAACGCGCGCTACTATTTCAACTGCGGCCAGCCCAAGAGCATCCGCACCGAAAGGCCCCTCCTGATCAACTTCAACGCAGGCCTGATGTTTAATTTTTAGGCCTTTAAAAAAAACTTTTCGAACAAAAAAAGTATTTTGACTTTTACCCCGGGATTTACCCCCGGGGTTTCTTTTTTTCTCTTTTTATTTGCCGGAAAAAAGGGAAAATGGGACAGATTAAAGTTATCAGGCGGCCGATTCTTCGGATTATGCTTGCGGCCGCGCTTGTCGCCGGCGGCTGCTCGTGGCTGGAAACTTCGGGGGACGGCACCGCGAGGTGCGACAAATTCCCGAGAGGCGGCAGACTCGGCGGCAGGGGCGGCCGCACTTCCGACACCACCTCGGCCGGGCAGCAGTTCGTGCCCGATACCCTGGTATGGGCCTGCGCGGTGCAGGTGCCGGACGACTATTACTGGCCCAGGGACACCGCAATGGGCGTGATGGAGGCAAGGCTGCTGCTCTTCAGGGACGGGGAGCAGGTGCTCTCGCTCCCGGTCGGGGCGGCGCACGGCATCAGCGCCAATCCCGAAACGCACCATCTGGCGGACGGGCATCTGTATACCGAATTCAACTCCTCCTCGGGGACGCAGATCCGCAGGGACGGGGAAATTGTGTGCAGCTACGAAGGCCGCGAGGTGCTGAAAGGGCTCCTTCCAGCAGAGGACGGGCTTCACACCCTGGGCTTCGACAAGGACGACAACTCTCTGGTATACAGGGTGAACGGAACCATCATGCTGAAAATGGACGGGGTCAGGGCCTTCGGGGGGCCGGGCGAGAACTCCCCCGCCCTGTATGCGGACGGCGGGCATGTCTACTTCGCGACATACGGGAGCGGCACCATCTGTCTCGTCACCGACGGGAGTTTCAAGAAGGTGGACGTCCCGTCAAATTCGGTCATGGACTACCGCATCATAGGCGGGGTGCCGCACAGCGTGTACGTGCTGGGCAGCAACGTCTTCCTGATGGAGGACAAGAAAAAGAGCGTCCTGTGCGAGAAAAAGGGCGCGCTGGAGGATTTTTCGGTCATGGACGCCGACGACGGAGTTTTCGCTGCCGGGACCTCGTGGGGGAAGACGCTCGTGCGGAACGTGCGGGACAGCTGCACGCTGTATTTCGAGGGGGAAAGCCTGTTTCTGTATGAGAGCGGAGGGAAAATGTTCTCGGTGAAGACGGGGCGGCCCGTGACCGTGCGGGAGGCGGATGTCGGGACCTCCGGGAGCGGGAAGCTGCTGCTCGAGGAAGACGGCTGCTACTTCTTTTCGAGGGGCTGCGCCGCCACGCTCGGGGAGAGAGTGTATCTGGCCGTCTCGAAGGAAAACGGAAGGCCCTTCATATGGAAGGACGGGGAGAAGCTCATGGAATTCGACATCAACGGATACCTCACCGGGGTGGAGGTGCAGATTACTCTTCCCAACTGAGGGCGCGGGTGCCGTCGGGAAGGACGTCGATGTGCACCCTCAGGCAGTCTTCGGGAAGGAGGGCCTCGATGTTTTCGGGCCATTCCATGAGGCAGAGGCAGCCCGAATCGATATAGTCGTAAAAGCCGATGTCGAGGGCTTCGGAAAGCTGCTCAATGCGGTAGAAATCGAAGTGGAAAATACTGCCCCCCAAAGAGTTGCGGTATTCGTTGACAATGGCGAAGGTGGGTGAGCTCACGGCATCGTCCCTCACGCCCAGGGCCTTGCAGAGCGCGGTAATGAAAGTGGTTTTGCCGGCCCCCATAGAGCCGTAGAAGGCTACGACGCGGCTGTCGCCAAGCTCCGAAAGGAACTGTTTTGCCGCGGCGTCTATCCCGGCAAGGCCGGGTATCAGAATCTGTTTTTTCATTACAAAAGACAAAGGTATAAAATTACGAGCAAATGTTGATTAATATTATCGGCGCCAAGACGATAGGTATCGACGCCGTGCCGGTTACGGTAGAAGTGGACATTACGATGGGGATAGGCATCCACCTGGTGGGACTTGCCGACGTGGCGGTGAAGGAGAGCCTGCTCCGCACCATTACGGCGCTGCAGTCGCTGGGCTTCCATATCCCCGGGAAAAAGATAGTCATCAACCTGGCGCCCGCCGACCTTCACAAGAACGGCAGCGGCTACGACCTGCCCATCGCGCTGGGCATAATCGCCGCTTCGGGGCAGTGCGCCATGCCGGGGCTGGGCAGGTACCTGATCATGGGGGAACTGGGGCTGGACGGATCGGTGAGGGAGGTGCCGGGCGCGCTTCCCATCGCGGAGCTCGCCATCAACCGGGGCCTTGCCGGGTGCATCCTGCCAGCCACCTCCGCCCTGGAGGCAATAGAATACAGGCAGACGCGGATTTACGGGGTGCGCGACATTCCGGAGGTGCTGCGCATCCTGGAAGAAAAGGAGTCGGCCGACGACCTGCTCATCTGGAACAGCACGGCTTACCGGGAGTTCGCCGCCGGGCGCGGGGCATTCACGGAAAAGCCCGACTACATGGACTTCTCCGAGATAATCGGGCAGGAAGGGGCCAAGCGCGGAGCTGAAATCGCGGTCGCAGGCGGGCACAACATGCTGATGATAGGGCCGCCCGGAAGCGGGAAAAGCTCGCTGGCGAAGGCCCTGGCGGGGATTCTGCCGCCCATGACAATGGAGGAGTCGCTCCTCACCAGCAAGATTTACTCGATTGCGGGAAAGGGGCGGTCGCCCGGGCTCATCCGGCAGAGGCCCTTCCGCGCGCCGCACTACAGCGCGTCTCTGGCGGCCATCGTGGGCGGGGGGAACGGCGACAACATCATCCCCGGGGAGGTTTCGCTCGCGCACAACGGGGTGCTCTTCCTCGACGAGCTGGTGCAGGCCCCGAAAAGCGTGATAGAGGCCCTCCGGGGGCCGATAGAAGACCGCTGCGTGAGCATCTCCCGGCTGCGCTCGAAGATAGTCTACCCCTCTTCGTTCATGCTGGTGGCGGCAAGCAACCCCTGCCCCTGCGGTTACTACGGCGAGGGCGACAGGTGCACCTGCACGGTGGGTCAGAGGCTGAGCTATATCTCGCGCCTGTCGGGCCCTATAATGGACAGAATCGACATTCAGCTGTATTTGAGGAGCGTGGAGACGCGGAAACTGGTGGACAGGGTGAAAGGCGAGAGGAGCGCTGTCGTCGCGGCGAGGGTGGCGAAGGCGCGGGAGATCCAGAAGGAGCGCTTCCGCGACGAGGGTTTCAACACTAACGCCGAGATGAACAGCCGCGCCATCGAGCGTTTCTGCCGCCTCGACGACGGGTGCAAAGAGCTGCTGGAGAAGCTGATAGGGCGTCTGGGGCTGAGCGCGAGGTCGTTTTCGCGCATAATCAGGGTGGCCCGCACCATCGCCGACCTTGCCGGTTCCCCCGACATAGGTCCAGTCCACATCTCGGAAGCGGCCGGATACCGCTTCCTCGACAGGCAGGTTTAGATACGCAAAAACGGGCGGGATTCACATCCGGCCCGTTTTCAATTCAAACATATTTATGGCTCAATGCATGAAATCTTGTTTCACTGTTGCAAAGATAGAGGATTATCCATTTGGCGTCAATCGTCAAATGTTGGTATTTTAAAGTATCCTTGAACTCATTATTAATTAGTATATTTGCATAAAATTTGCAGTATTTTGACATTATACTAAATATCCAAATGGCAGAAATCAAGCAAGCAAAAAGGATACAGACTTCGGTCCTCGCCGCAGGGGAAAAGAAGCTTCTGGTATGGCTGGCAGGCAGAATGCCGGCGTGGGTAACTTCCGACGTGATGACGGCTGTCGGTTTTGTCGGTTCCCTGATGATCGCGGCCGGTTTCATCCTCTCCAACCTGGGAGTGTGCTGGCTCTGGCTGGCAATCGCCGGTTTCGTGGTAAACTGGTTCGGCGATTCCCTTGACGGCACCCTCGCGCGCGTGCGCAACGCCCAGAGGCCCATTTACGGCTACTACCTCGACCACACCATGGACATGATAAACGAGATTTTCATGTTCGTAGGTGTGGGCCTCTCCCCCTGGGTGCATCTGCACATAGCCCTCGCCGCCCTGGTGTGCTATCTCATCCTCACGGTGAACCAGAACATGAACGTGCACCTAAGGAGCGAGTTCAACCTCACATACGCCAAGATGGGGCCCACCGAATTCAGGCTCATAATGATACTCGTCTGCCTGCTGTTCATCTGCATCGCGCCCATCAGGGAATACGCCCATCACGTCACCGTCCTCGGCAACACCTACACCTTCACCTTGTTCGACTACATCGCGCTCGGAGTCACGTTCATCCTGGCGGCAATAGCCATCGTAACCTGGATCAAGGACATCAGGTACTACTCCAGGCAGGATCCTCCAAAACAGGGCAACTGATGCCGCTTCTTCCAGTTTCAGAACTTGAACAGGCCGCTCCCGTCTTCCGGGGGAAGGCCGGGAACGCCTTCGCGAAGATGCTGCTCGGCGCATTCGGCATGACGGAAGTGGAAAGGGTGTACACCGCGGTTGAAGGCAAGAGCGGGCATGAAGCGGCCTCCGCGATACTCAGCGAAGTCGGAGTAAGCTATTCCTTAATCGGCGAAGAAAATCTCAAAGGCCTCGGGGACGGCCCCTTCATCACAATAAGCAACCACCCCATCGGCAGCCTCGACGGCATCATCCTCGTGGACTGCATGGCAAAGCTGCGCCCCGATTATAAAATCATCGTGAACAAGGTGCTCTCGCGTGTGAAGGTGCTGGAGAGCAACTTCATCTCGGTAACTCCGACGGGCGAGACGCGCACCGCCCCCACCGCTGAAAGCATCAGCGGAATCCGCGAAGCCATGCGTCACGTGAAGGACGGCCACCCGCTGGGGCTCTTCCCCTCCGGGGCCGTTTCCGACAAGATTCTGGGGCCCAGGCCCACCGTGAAGATGCCGGACGGCAGCAGCTATGTGGAGCCCCGCATCCGCGACCGCGAATGGCAGATGCCAATCGTGAGGTTCATCGAAAAGGTGAACGTGCCGGTGATTCCCATCCGCTTCTTCGACGGCAATACCGACTTCTACTACAACCTGGGCGCCTACCTCGGCTGGAAGGTGAGGCTGCTGCGCTTCCCGAGGGAGATGACGAACAAGCGCGGAAAGACCATCAGGCTCGGGGTAGGCCCCGTCATCACGCCGGAACGGCAAAAGCAGTGCGCAGACACGGAGGAACTGCGCACTTTGCTGAGGGGATCGGTGTACGGGCAGAATCTGCCAGGCTAATCTTCGGGCTACCGGTTTTCGGCGGCCTCTACTGCCTTGAAGTAGTTGTAGCTGTTGACTTTAAGCTCGCCGGCGGCAAGTTCGTCGAGGACGATGGTGCCGAACTGGTGGAGCTGAAGGGCCGACACGGTGTTGGTGTGGGACACTCCGCCCTCGATGGCGTCGCGGATGGCGCGGGCCTTCTTGGGACCGAAGGCGAGGATGACGACCTCCTTCGCGGAGAGCACGGTGGCTACGCCCACGGACATGGCCTGCCTGGGCACGAGCGACTCGTCGCCGCCGAAGAAGCGGGAATTCACACGGATGGTGTCGTCGGTGAGGGTGACCACGCGGGTGCGGCTGTAGATGGACGAGAAGGGTTCGTTGAAGGCGATGTGACCGTCTTCGCCTATGCCTCCGAGGAAGAGGTCGATGCCTCCGGCTTCCTCGATGGCCCTCTCGTAGGCGCGGCATTCGGCCTCGAGGTCGGGAGCGTTGCCGTTGAGGATGTGGATGTTCTCCTTGGGCTCGTCGATGCGGGAGAAGAGGTTCCTGTGCATGAATGAATGGTAGCTTTCGGGATGGCTCTCGGGAAGGCCGACGTATTCGTCCATGTTGAAGGAGATGACGTTCTTGAAGGATATCTCGCCTGCCGCGCACATGCGCGCAAGCTCGTCATAGGTGCCTACGGGAGTGGATCCGGTGGGAAGGCCGAGCACGAAGGGTTCGTTCGTGCGGGCAGCCTTTTCGCGGATGCGGTCTGCAATGTAGCGGGCGGCCCAGAGGGAGCCGTCAGAATAGGAATTACGGATGATTACTCTCATGTTATTTCAATCTTAAGAAAACTTCAATTGCCTGATATTCAGCCATTCCGAGCTCGTCGTAATGGCGTGCGGTGGTTTGGGTGCGGTCTTCCGCCCTCTGCCAGAACTCGCGCGGGTCTTCCCCGGGGAACGGCACTATGTCTTTCTGGGAAAGATGCCGGTAGATGGCGTGGCGCTTCTCGAGCACCTCGTCGGGGCTGAGGGGGACCGCCATGTCGACGCGGTCGAGCTCCCACTCCATCCAGGCGCCGCGGTAGAGCCAGATGTAGCAGCCATCCGTCCACGAAGCGCCCTCGGCGGAAAGCTGGTTGAACGCCTCCAGGGCGGCCTCGGTGCACACGCGGTGGGTGCCGTGAGGGTCGGCCAGGTCGCCCGCCATGTAGATCTGGTCGGGCTTGAGGGCGGTCATGAGCTGCTTGATGATGTCGACGTCGACCTGGCTGCAGGGATTCTTCTTCACGCCGCCGCTCTCGTAGAAGGGCAGGTTGAGGAAGTGGATGTGGTCGTCGTCCATGCCGAAGGAATGGTCGGCTCCGCGGGCCTCGCTGCGGCGGATGGCAGCCTTGATGTCGAGCAGGGCGCGGGGTTCGGGCTCGCCGGGCTTCTTACCCTGGATTATGTTCCACACCTCTTCGCGGCGGTCGCCGTAGCCGAGCTGGTATGCGGCGTCGATGTGCTGCATCACCACGCTGTCGTGCACGGCCACGTCGCCGGAGGTCTCGTAGGCCACATGCACGTTGTGCCCCTGATGCTGCAGGCGGATGAGCGTGCCGCCCATGCTGATGACGTCGTCGTCGGGATGCGGGGAGAACACCAGCACCGTCTTGGGGAAGGGAGTGCTCTTGACTGGACGATAGGTGTCGTCGGCATTGGGCTTGCCTCCGGGCCAGCCGGAAATGGTGTGCTGGAGGTCGTTGAAGACGTCGATGTTGACCTTGTCGTAGCTGCCTCCGGCGGCATCCAGAAGGCCTTCGAGGGAGTTCTGGAGGTAATCCTGCCGGGTGAGCTTGAGGATGGGCTTGCCCACCTTCCCGCACAGCCAGATCACGGCCTTGCGGCGGAACTTGGGAGTCCAGTCGCAGGAGCCGATGAGCCACGGCGCCACGAAGCGGGTGAGGCCCTCGGCGGCGATTTCGTCGACATACAGCTTGACGTTGGGATGGTGCTGGAAGAAACTGGCGGGAACCTCGGCGGAGACCTCTTCTTCGGCGACTTTCCTTACGACTCCGGCCTTGCCCTCGCCCCAGGCGAGCAGGATTACCCGCCTTGCGCTGAGCATGGTGCTGAGACCCATTGTGATGGCCTCCTTGGGGGTGATTGAAAGGTCGTGGCCGAAGTAGTTGCCGGCCTGGCGCTTGCGGTTGAGATACGACAGGAGCACGGTGCGGGTGCGGCTCTGCTCGGCGGTGCCGGGCTCGTTGAAGCCCACCTGCCCCTGCTCGCCTATGCCCATCACAAGCAGGTCGAGACCGCGCGCGGCGGCGTCGAAGGCGGCGCAGAACTCCGTGACCTTCTCGTGCGGAATGGTGCCGTCGGGGATATGGACGTTTTCGGGAAGGACGTCGATGTGGTTGAGCAGCGCCTCGTAAAGCTTGGCGTTGCGGCTCTGGTAGCTCCCGGGAACCGAGGGGAAATACTCGTCGATGGAGTAGATTTCGACGTTCCGGAAGGAGACCTCGCCCCGGGCGTTCCGGCGGGAGAGCTCCTCATAGAGCATTACGGGGCTGGAACCGGTGCTGAGGCCGAGACGGAAAAGACGCCCGCTGCCCGACTCTTCGTGGGCACGGATGGCCGCAACCACCTCGTCTGCAACGGTTTCGCTGCCTTCGAGCGGATCGGCGCTCACATGGGTGTAGAGACGGTCGAAACCGTGAAGGATGTCGTCGGGGAGGTTTTCGAGGATAAGGCCTCCGTCCTCAGGAAGAGTGAAATGTTTCATTGCTTATGTTTACAGGAGATGGAATCCGACGGTGAGCCCGGCCATTACTATGCTCACCATGCTCATGAGCTTGATGAGGATGTTCAGCGACGGGCCGCTCGTGTCTTTGAAGGGATCGCCCACGGTGTCGCCCACGACGGTGGCGTGGTGACATTCGGAGTTCTTGCCTCCGAAGTGGCCTTCCTCGACGTACTTCTTGGCGTTGTCCCAGGCTCCGCCGGAGTTGGACATGAACACTGCAAGCACGAAGCCGGCGCCGAGGCCGCCGATGAGCAGGCCGAGTACGCCCGCGACTCCGAGCACGATGCCCACGACGACGGGAACTATGATGGCGAGCAGAGCCGGGCCGAGCATTTCGTGCTGGGCCGCCCTGGTGGAGATTTCAACGCACCTCTTGTAGTCGGGAGTGCCTTCGCCGGTGAGGATGCCCTTGATTTCGCGGAACTGGCGGCGGACCTCGATAACCATCTTTTCGGCCGCACGGCCTACTGCGTTCATGGTGAGGCCGCAGAAGAGGAAGGCCATCATGGCGCCGATGAACACGCCGGCGAGCACGGCCGGGTTCATGAGCGAGACGTGGAAGTTGTTCAGGATGTCGAGGATGCTGGCGTCGGCGGCCTTGATGAGATTGCCGCCTACCGCCACGACCTGTTCGCCCACGCGCTCGAGGGCTATCTTGATTTCTTCGATGTAGGATGCCAGCAGGGCCAGGGCGGTGAGGGCGGCGCTGCCGATGGCGAAGCCCTTGCCGGTGGCGGCGGTGGTGTTGCCGAGGGCGTCGAGGACGTCGGTGCGCTCGCGCACTTCGGGTTCGAGCTCGCTCATCTGGGCATTGCCGCCGGCGTTGTCGGCGATGGGGCCGTAGGCGTCGGTGGCGAGGGTGATGCCGAGGGTGCTGAGCATGCCGACGGCCGCGATGGCCACTCCGTAGAGGCCCTTGCTGAGGTTGGCCGCGGTGAGCATGTTCTGCACGTCGAAGCCGATCGCGAAGAGGTAGGCCAGCACTATCGCGCACACTATGCTGATGACCGGGATGGCGGTGCTCACCATGCCCAGGCCTATGCCGTTGATGATGACGGTGGCGGGGCCGGTCTTGGAGGCCTCGGCCAGCTTCTGCGTGGGCTTGTAGGAATGCGAAGTGTAATATTCGGTGGCCTTGCCGATGATTACGCCGGCGAGAAGGCCCGCAACGACGGAGCAGGAGAAGTGCCACCAGTCGCTCGTGGCGGTGCCGAACACCAGGGCGAGGATGCCGAAGGTGGCGACGCCGCTGAGGATGGCGGCGAGATTGGTGCCGAAGCTCATGCTCTTCAGGAGCTCGCCCATGCCGGCGCCTTCCTTGGTGCGGACGGTGAAGATGCTGATGACGGAAAGCACCACGCCCACGGCTGCGATGAGCATCGGGGCGAGGATGGCCTTCGTCTGCATGGCGGGACCTGCGGCATAGAATGCGGAGGCTCCGAGGGCCATGGTGGAAAGGATGGATCCGCAGTAGGATTCGTAGAGGTCGGCTCCCATGCCGGCCACGTCGCCCACGTTGTCGCCCACGTTGTCGGCGATGGTGGCGGGGTTGCGCGGGTCGTCCTCGGGGAGGTCGGTCTCGACCTTGCCCACGATGTCGGCTCCTACGTCGGCGGCCTTGGTGTAGATGCCGCCGCCCACGCGGGCGAAGAGGGCCTGGGTGCTGGCGCCCATTCCGAAGGTGAGCATGGTGGTGGTGATGACCACGAGCTTCTGCGCTTCGGAGGCTTCCACGACGAAGGCATTGAGGATGATGTACCACAGGGCTATGTCGAGCAGGCCGAGACCCACCACGGTGAGGCCCATGACGGCGCCGCTGCGGAACGCTACCTTGAGGCCGGCGTTGAGGCTGCGCCTCGCGGCGTTGGCGGTACGGCCCGAGGCATAGGTGGCGGTGCGCATGCCGATGAAGCCGGCGAGGCCGCTGAAGAAGCCGCCGGTGAGGAAGGCGAAGGGCACCCAGGGGTTCTGCACGCCGAATCCGTAGGCCAGGATGGCGAAGAACACGGCGAGGATGGCGAACACGATGACGACCACCTTGTACTGCTGTTTGAGATAGGCCATCGCGCCCTCGCGGACGTACTTGGCGATTTCTTTCATTCGGGGTGTGCCCTCGTCTTCCTTGCGCATCTGGTGGTAGAAAAGCCAGGCGAAGAAGAGTGCGATTACCGACGCTGCGGGCACTGCATAGAATAGTGGATTCATAGATTGATTATGAGTTTATAGTTAAATTTCGTCCATTTTTGAATTTGCCGAATACAAATGTAATAAAAAACCCGTAGAAAAATTACTGTCCACGGGTTTTTCGGTTTAGGTGCGCTTTTGCGCTACTGGGCTTTCTCCTCGGCGGGAGCCGCTTCCGCGGGGGCTTCGGCGGCTTTCTTGCCGCGGCTGCGGCGGGTGGTCTTCTTGGCCTCCTTCTTCTCGCCGGATGCGAGGGCGGCCTCGTTGAAGTCTACGAACTCGACGAGGGCCATGTCGGCGGCGTCGCCCTTGCGGAAACCGAGATGGAGGATACGGAGGTATCCGCCGGGACGGTCTGCAATCTTGGGAGCGATGGTGCGGAAGAGCTCGCTGACGGCCTCCTTGTCTTTAAGGTAGCTGAAGACGACGCGGCGGTTGTGGGTGGTGTCGTCCTTGCTCTTGGTGACGAGGGGTTCAAGGTAGGGCTTGAGGGCCTTCGCCTTGGCGACCGTGGTGGTGATCCTCTTCTTGAGAATGAGGGAAGAAGCCATGTTGGCGAGCATTGCCTTGCGGTGTCCGCTCTGACGGCCGAGATGATTTACTGCTCTGTTATGTCTCATCTTTAAACGATCTTTTTCTTGGGTTCAATGTTATATTTGGTCACATCCATGCCAAAGGAGAGCTTCATCTTCTCCACCAGCTGGTCTATCTCGTTGAGGGACTTGCGCCCGAAATTGCGGAACTTCATGAGTTCGCTGCGGCTGTAGCTGACGAGATCGGCGAAGGTGTCGATGTCGGCGGCCTTGAGGCAGTTGTACGCACGTACGGAAAGGCCCATGTCGGACAGTTTGGTGAGGAGTATGTGCCTCATGCGGAGGCTTTCCTCGTCAAGCTCCTTGGTTTCGGGTTCGATGGCGTTCTCGATGGAGATCTTGTTGTCGTCGGTGAAGAGCTTGAAGTGGTAGATGAGGATGCTGGCCGCGTCCTGGAGGGCGGCGCTCGGCGAGATGGAACCGTCGGTGACTATTTCGAGCGTGAGCTTTTCATAGTCGGTCTTCTGTTCCACGCGCCAGTTCTCGACCGTCCAGTTGGCCTTGCGGATGGGAGTGTAGATGGCGTCGACGGGGATGGTCCCGATGGGGGTGTTCTCGTCGCGCGACTCTTCGGCGCTCACGAATCCGCGGCCTTTGGTGATAAGGATATTGATTTGCAGCTTGACTGCGGGCTCCAGCGAGCAGATGTGCTGCTCGGGGTTCAACACCTTGAATGAAGACAATCCTTTGGAGATATCCTCGGCGGTAAACTCCTGTTTGCCGCTGATGGTGATGTTCACCTCCTCGGAGTCGACGGTGTCAACCATTCTCTTGAAGCGTACCTGCTTGAGGTTCAGGATGATGTCCTGCATGCCCTCGATGACGCCGGGGATGGTGGCGAATTCGTTCTGGACGCCTTCGACCTTGATCTGGGAGATGGCAAAACCTTCAAGAGAAGCAAGGAGAATGCGGCGGAGGGCGTTGCCTATGGTCTGGCCGTAGCCGGGTTCAAGAGGCCTGAACTCGAAGCGGCCGACGGTGGGGGTGCCTTCGAGCATTATCACCTTGTCGGGTTTTTGAAATGCTAAGATTGCCATGATGCGGGGTGTTAAACGTTATTTGGAGTAAAGGTCGACGATGAGCTGCTCGTTGATGTTCTCGGGGATGTCAGCCCTTGCAGGGAGATTCAAGAACTTGCCGGAGAGGGCCTTGGGGTCGAACTCGAGCCAGGAATACTTGCTTGCGGAAGCAACGCTGGCCTGGATGACTTCGAGGCTCTTGGAACGCTCGCGGACGGCTACGGTGTCGCCGGGCATGACCCTGGTGGAGGGAATGCTGCAGACCTTGCCGTTGAGGGTGATGTGGTGATGGTTAACAAGCTGGCGCGCGGCGGCCCTGGTGGGAGCGATGCCGAGACGGTATACGACATTGTCGAGACGGCTCTCGAGAAGGAGGATGAGGTTCTCACCCTTCAGGCCGGCCATGCGGGAGGCCTTGTCGTAGGTGTTGTGGAACTGACGCTCCAGAACTCCGTACATGTATTTCACCTTCTGCTTCTCCTGAAGCTGGGTGCCGTATTCCTTGGCCTTCTTGCGCTTGGAGGCGAGGCCGTGCTGTCCCGGAGGATAGTTCCTCTTTTCGAAATTCTTGTCGGCTCCGTAGATGGGTTCACCGAACTTGCGGGCTATCTTGGTGGTTGGACCTGTGTATCTTGCCATGGTAACTGTACTTTTAAGAGTTAAACTTTACGACGGCCCTTGGGTCTGCAACCGTTGTGCGGCATCGGGGTGACGTCGATGATCTCGGAAACCGTGATGCCTGCGTTGTTGATGGTGCGGATGGCGCTCTCACGGCCTGCACCGGGACCTTTCACGTATACCTTGACCCTGCGGAGGCCGGCGTCGTAAGCGGTCTTGCTTGCGTCCTCGGCGGCCATCTGGGCAGCATACGGGGTGTTCTTCTTGGAACCCCTGAAACCGCATTTTCCGGCGGAGCTCCAGCTGATGACCTGCCCCTGACTGTTGGCCAGAGTCACGATCACGTTGTTGAAAGTAGAAGTGATATGGGCTTCGCCATAAGCGTCTACCTTGACAACCCTCTTGGATGTTGTAGTTTTCTTTGCCATAATTCTTGGGGTCTGTTACTTGGTCGCCTTCTTCTTGTTGGCAACGGTCTTCTTCTTGCCCTTGCGGGTACGGGCGTTGTTCTTGGTGCTCTGGCCGCGTACGGGGAGCCCGATACGATGGCGGATTCCGCGGTAGCAACCAATGTCCATCAATCGCTTGATGTTCATCTGAACGGTGGTGCGGAGCTCGCCTTCGATGCGATATTCCGATACCTCAGCACGGATGGCTGCGGTCTGGGCGTCGTCCCAGTCCCCACACTTGATGGCGCTGTCGATGCCACATTTGTCGAGGATCTGCCTCGCCCTGCTGCGGCCGATACCGTAGATGTAGGTCAGTCCCACATCTCCTCTTTTGTTGTTGGGTAAATCAACACCGGCTATTCTTGCCATAATTTATCTTTGATTATTTGTTATACAATTTATTAACCCTGGCGCATCTTGAACTTGGGGTTCTTCTTGCAGATGACGTAGAGGCGGCCTTTGCGCCTTACTATCTTGCAATCGTCGCTGCGCTTCTTGATGGATGTCTTGACTTTCATATCGATTGATTTTTATTTGTATCTGAAAGATATTCTTCCCTTGGTCAAGTCGTAAGGAGATATTTCAACCTTAACTCTGTCGCCCAGAAGGATGTGGATAAAGTGCATGCGCATCTTCCCCGAAATGTTGCAGAGAAGTACGTGACCGTTCTCAAGCTCGACCTTGAACATCGCGTTGGGAAGGGTCTCTATGACCTTTCCGTCCTGTTCTATTGCTACTTGTTTAGACATTAAAATATTGTTCTTAAAAATTGATCTTGGGATCTTTCTCGATAAACTCGAAGGTCGACAGCTGCTCCGCACGGCCTTTACGGACAACAACCGTAAGTTCGTAATGTGCAGTGTTGCTCCGGTCTGCGCTGTGAACGCTCCAGCCGTCGCGGTCCAGGTACACACTCCTGCCGCCGGCTATGACCATGGGCTCGATGCATATAGTCACTCCGTCCACCAGCTTGGAGCCGCGGCCGGGGAGCCCGAAATTCGGGACTCCCGGGTCTTCGTGCATTTCCCTGCCGATTCCGTGGCCCTCGAGTTCGCGGACCACCGAATAACCGAATGACTCGACATACGATTGCACCGCGTGTCCGATGTCGCCGACACGGGCGCCCGCCACGGCTGCCTCGATGCCCTTGTAGAGCGAGGCCTTCGTGACATCGAGCAGGCGACGGGTTTCGGGCGTCACTTCCCCTACCGGGAAAGTGTACGCCGAATCGCCGCTGTACCCTTTGTACAAAGTGGTGATGTCTGCGGTGACGATGTCGCCCTCCCTGAGGGGGTCGTCGGACGGGATGCCGTGCACGACAACATCGTTCACCGAAGTGCATATCGCCGCGGGGAAGCCCTCGAAACCGAGGGAGGAAGGGATGGCGCCGTGGTCGCGGATGAAGGTTTCGGCTATGCGCGACAATTCATTGGTCGTGACGCCCGGAGCCACCGCCCGGCCGACCTCGGCGAGAGTCTTGGACACGAGAATTCCATTCTCGCGCATCAACTCTATTTCTTCCTCGGTTTTGGGCTTTACCATCTTGCTTCGAAATTTCAAGGATCTTTACATGCCCGAACGTCCGCTCAGACGGCCGGTCTTCATGAGGCCGTCATAGTGGCGCATGAGCAGGTAACTTTCTATCTGCTGGAGCGTGTCCAGGACAACGCCCACAAGAATCAGCAGCGAGGTGCCGCCGAAGAAGCTTGCGAACTGGTTGTTGACTCCCAGGAGAATCGCGAAAGCAGGCAGAATTGCAATGATGCCCAGGAAGATGGAGCCGGGGAGGGTGACCTTCGACATGATGTTGTCGAGGTATTCCACGGTCTTCTTGCCAGGCTTCACACCCGGAATGAACCCACCATTGCGCTTCATGTCTTCCGCCATCTGGGTAGGATTGATGGTTACCGCAGTGTAGAAGTAGTTGAAGATGATGATGAGTATGAAGAATATGAAGTTATACCAGAAACCGGTATAATTGCCAAGCGTAGCTGCAAGCCCGCGCGTTGCATCCCAGCGGGAGAACAGGATCGGGAAGAGCATCAGAGCCTGGGCGAAGATGATGGGCATCACGCCCGCGGCGTTGATCTTAAGGGGGATATACTGGCGGACGCCGCCGTACTGGCGGTTGCCGATGACCCTCTTGGCATACTGTACGGGAACCCTGCGGACTGCCTGCACGAGGGCGACTGCCGCAACGATCACGAAGAACCATATAATCAGTTCCACTACGAAGAAGAGTGCGCCGCCGCTGGTGGTGGTGGAGAACTTCTCGCCGAACTCGGCGATGAGGGCGTAAGGCAGACGGGCCACGATACCTATCATGATGATGAGGGAGATGCCGTTGCCGATGCCGCGGTCGGTGATGCGCTCACCGAGCCACATGACGAACATGGAGCCGGCCATGAGGATGATGGTGGCCACCAGGTTGTAGAGGAAGTTGCTCCATCCGAGGGCGTTGACCGCCACGAATGCCTGAGCGGGAATCTGGCTGTGAAGGGAAGCGATGTACGCGGGGCCCTGGATGCAGATGATCAGGACGGTGAGGTACCTGGTGATCTGGTTCATCTTCTGGCGGCCGCTCTCGCCTTCCGTCTGGAGCTTGCGGAAGTAGGGTACGAACATTCCGAGAAGCTGTACCACGATGGATGCCGAGATGTACGGCATCACACCGAGCGCAAAGATGGAAGCGTTGCCCATAGCACCGCCGGAGAACATGTTCAGAAGGCCTACGAGACCTTGGGAAGTAGTGCTCTGGAGCTTTGCAAGCATGGTGGCGTCTATGCCCGGGAGCACGATGAAGCACCCGAGGCGATAGAGGATCACCAGCAGGAGGGTGTAGCCCAGCCTCTTGCGCAGCTCTTCTATCTTGAAGATGTTCTTTATTGTTTCGATAAACTTCTTCATGGTTTATTCGATTACCACTGCCTTGCCTCCGGCAGCTTCGATTTTGCTGATTGCAGATTTGGAGAACGCATCCGCGGTGACGGTGACGGCGCTCTTGATTTCGCCGTTGCCGAGGACCTTTATGAGATCCCTCTTGGAAGCGAGGCCGTATTCCTTCATGAGCTCGACGCCGATCTCGGTTGCCTTTTCGGCATCCGCGATGGCCTGGAGGGCGCTGAGGCTGACAGCCTGATATTCGACGCGGGTGGGATTCTTGAAGCCGAACTTCGGGACACGGCGCTGAAGGGGCATCTGGCCGCCTTCGAAGCCGATCTTGTGCTCGTAACCGGAGCGTGCCTTGGCACCCTTGGTGCCACGGGTGGCGGTGCCGCCCCTTCCGGAGCCCTGACCGCGGCCTACGCGCTTGTTGTTCCTGGTTGAACCAGCTGCGGGTTTGATGTTTTCGAGTTTCATTTCTTTCCCTCCTTAGTCTATTACTTCGTATTTTACGAGATGGGCCACCTTGGCAAGCTGTCCGCGGGTGATGGGAGTGTCCTCCACCTCGACGGTCTGGTGCATGCGGCGCAGCCCGAGATTGAGCAGATTGGCCTTCTGACGCTTGTCTTCGCCATTCTTGCTGATAACCTGTGTGATTCTGAGTTTTGCCATTGTCAGTTCCTCCTAGCCTTTAAAAACCTTGCTCATCGGAATGCCGCGCAGGCCTGCCACGGTGTAGGCGTCCCTCATTTCGGTGAGGGCCTGCACAGTCGCCTTGACGAGGTTGTGGGGGTTGCTGGAACCCTTGCTCTTTGCAAGCACGTTCTGGATTCCGGCGCTCTCGAACACGGCGCGCATGGCACCGCCGGCCTTGACGCCGGTACCGGGAGCGGCAGGTTTCATGAATACCTTTGCTCCGCCGTAGGAAGTTTCCTGCTCGTGCGGGATGGTGGAGTTGATTACGGGAACCTTTACGAGGTTCTTCTTCGCATCCTCGGTGCCCTTGGCTATAGCAGCGGTGACTTCATTGGCCTTGCCAAGCCCGTAGCCGACAACACCGTTTTCATCACCCACCACCACGATGGCGGCGAAGCGGAAATGGCGGCCGCCCTTGGTGACCTTGGTCACCCTCTGGATAGCTACCAGTCTGTCCTTGAGCTCAAGGTCAGACGTTTTGACTCTTTTTACGTTTGTATTTGCCATAGTCTCTTGTTTTTAGAAGATCAGGCCGCCTTCGCGGGCAGCGTCCGCCAGACTCTTTACACGGCCGTGGAAAAGATAACCTCCGCGGTCGAAGGCAACGGTGGTGATGCCGGCTGCGAGAGCGCGCTCGGCGATGGCCTTGCCTACGATGGCGGCGGCCTCTACGCCGGTCTTGCCTTTGCACTGTGCCGCGAGAGCCTTGTCGTTGGAAGATGCGGCAGCGAGAGTCTTGCCGGCCTCGTCGTCGATGACCTGGCAGTAGATCTGCTTGTTGCTGCGGAATACGGCCAGACGGGGCCTTTCGGGAGTGCCGCTGACATGCTTGCGGATGCGATAGTGTATCCTCTGCCTTCTTGCTATTCTAGATAATGCCATAATTCTTTCCTCCTAACATTATTTGGCTGCAGCGGTCTTGCCGGCCTTGCGGCGGAGCTGTTCGCCTACGAACTTGATACCCTTGCCCTTGTACGGTTCGGGCTTGCGGAACGAGCGGATCTTCGCGGCCACCTGACCCACCAGCTGCTTGTCGCAGCTCTTGAGCACGAGCTTGGGAGTCTCGCCCTTCTTGATTTCGGGAACTTCAGCCTTTACCTCGGGAGGAAGCATGAGCTGGATGTCGTGAGAATAGCCGAGGGAGAAGGTGAGAAGCTGGCCCTGTACGGATACGCGGTATCCGACGCCGACAAGCTCCTGCTTCACGGTGAATCCCTCGCTTACGCCGACCACCATGTTGTGGACGAGCGCGCGATACAGGCCGTGCATTGAACGGTGGCGCGGGTCGTCGGTGGGACGGGTGAACTTGATTTCGTTGTCCTCAATGGAAATGTTGATGTCGGGATCTACTTTCTGCGACATCTCACCGAGAGGGCCTTTAACCTTCACAACGTTGCCGGGCGTGATTTCAACGCTCACACCGGCCGGAAGGTTTACAGGCAGTTTACCGATTCGTGACATTTATTGTTTTGTTTAAGGATTAATATACGAAGCACATTACTTCGCCGCCGACGCCCAGCTCGCGGGCCTTCTTGTCGGTGACGATGCCCTTGGAGGTGGACACGATGGCGATTCCCAGGCCGTTGAGGACGCGGGGAAGCTCGTCCACTCCGTTGTACTGCCTCAGACCGGGGGAGCTCACGCGCTCGATGCCCTTGATGGCGGGCATCTTGGTCTCGGGGTGATACTTGAGAGCTATCTTGATGGTATTGTAGGGATTACCTTCAACTACCTTGTAGCTGAGGATGTAGCCCTGCTCGCACAGAATCGCGGTGATGGCTTCCTTGACCTTGGAGGAAGGAATTTCCACGACCTTTTTTCCTGCCATGTAGGCGTTGCGGATCCTGGTGAGGTAATCTGCGATTGGATCAGTCATATCTTTATACTTTTAATATTCTACCAGCTTGCCTTCTTGACTCCGGGAATGAGACCGTTGGAGGCCATTTCGCGGAACTGGATACGGCTGAGGCCGAATGCCCTCATGTATCCCCTGGGTCTGCCGGTGAGCGAGCAGCGGTTGTGCAGACGTACGGGGCTGGCGTTCTTGGGCAGCTTGTCCAATGCGGCGTAATCTCCGGCGGCCTTGAGGGCGGCTCTCTTTTCGGCGTATTTAGCAACCATTTTCGCGCGCTTTACTTCGCGGGCTTTCATTGATTCTTTTGCCATATTCTTTAGTTGTTATGTTTCTTGAAGGGAAGCCCGAACGCGGCGAGAAGGGCGTGGCACTCCTCGTCGGTCTTCGCGGTGGTGACAAAGCTTATCTCCAGGCCGTGGATGCGGGGGTTCTTGTCGATGTCGATCTCGGGGAAGATGATCTGCTCCTTGATGCCGAGGGTGAAGTTGCCGCGGCCGTCCATGTTCTCGGCGATGCCGTTGAAGTCGCGGATGCGGGGAAGGGTGACGCGGATGAGCTTCTCGAGGAACTCATACATCTTGACGTCGCGCAGAGTGACCTTGCAGCCAACCGGCATGCCCTTGCGGAGCTTGAAGTTGGAGATGTCCTTGCGGGAGTAGGTGACGACGGCCTTCTGACCGGTGATGAGGGAGAGCTCTTCGGCGGCGTCCTCGACAATCTTCTTGTCCTGGGTGCCTTCGCCGACGCCTTCGTTGATGGTTATCTTCGTCAGGCGCGGAACGGCCATCGGAGTGTCGAATGAGAATTGCTTCATGAGAGAGGGAACGATTTCCTCCTTGTAAAGCTTCTTGAGGGCGGGAACATAACCCTTGGGGGCCGGCTGCTGCCCTGCCGATTCTTTTTTATTCTGCTTTGCCATGATTACTTGATCTCCTGTCCTGATTTTTTAGACACGCGCACCTTCTTGCCGTTCTCGATCTTGTAGCCCACGCGGGTGGGAACCGGCTTCGCAGAGGTGCTGGAAGGGTCGAGAAGGTTGACGTTGGAAATATGTATGCCCGCCTCTTTCTTGATGATGCCGCCCTGGGGCTGCTGGGGATTGGGCTTCGTGTGCTTGCTGACGAGGTTCACGCCCTCCACGATCACACGGTCTTTGTCTTTGAGTACGGTGAGGACCTTTCCGGTCTTGCCCTTGTCGTTTCCGGCGTTTACGTAAACGGTGTCGCCTTTCTTGATTTTAAGCTTTTTCATGATGCTGTGATGTTAAAGGACCTCCGGTGCCAGTGAAACGATTTTCATGTAATTCTCGCGGAGCTCGCGGGCAACCGGTCCGAAGATACGGGTGCCGCGGAGTTCGCCGGCCTGGTTCAGAAGGACGCAGGCGTTGTCGTCGAAGCGGATATAAGAGCCGTCTGCGCGACGGATTTCCTTCTTGGTGCGTACCACGACAGCCCTGGAGACCGTTCCCTTCTTGGCGTCGCCGCCGGGGATGGCGCTCTTGATGGCGACCACGATGGTGTCGCCGACCGTCGCATAACGATGGTGGGTACCGCCAAGCACACGGATGCAAAGGACTTCCTTCGCTCCGCTGTTGTCGGCCACCTGTAAACGTGTTTCCTGCTGTATCATAACTACTTGGCTTTTTCTACGATTTTAACAACTCTCCAGTTCTTGGTCTTGCTCAGCGGACGGGTCTCCATGATGAGGACGACGTCTCCCTCGCCACATTCGTTCTTCTCGTCGTGGGCAACGAACTTTGCCGTGGTCTTGACGAACTTGCCGTAAAGGGGATGCCTCTCCTTGCGTTCCACAGCAACGACGACGGTCTTGTCCATCTTGCTGCTGACCACGACTCCTTGTCTTTCCTTGCGAAGATTTCTTTCCATGGGAATATCTTTTAATTCATTTGTTTTTCTTTCTCGGCCAGGACAGTGATCATGAGAGCGATGTCATGGCGGGTCTTCTTAAACTTGGAGGTATCTTCCAACGGAGAAATCGCATGGTTGATTTTCATGGACTCGAGATTTCCTTTCTCGAGCTGGATTTTGTCGCGCAGGTCTGCTACAGACATTTCGCGGGCTTCAGCTGCTTTCATTTCTTGTTCTCCATTAAAGATTATTCGGTATAGTCCCTCCTGACCACGAACTTGGTGGCGATGGGAAGTTTGTTGGCGCCCAGGCGCATTGCTTCCTTGGCAATTGCGAGGGGCACGCCTTCGGCCTCGAAGAGGATGCGGCCGGGAGTGATGGGGGCTACCCATGCGTAAACGTCGCCCTTACCCTTACCCATACGGGTGTCGAGAGGCTTCTTGGTGATAGGCTTCACAGGGAAGACGCGGATCCATATCTGACCTTCACGGTTCATATAGCGGGAGATTGCCTGACGGGCGGCCTCGATTTGCTGAGCCGTGAGCCAGCAGTTCTCCAGGGTCTTGATTCCGAAAGAACCGAATGCGAGCTGATTGCCCCTCTGGGCCATGCCCTTCATCACGTTCTTCTGTTCCCTGCGGTACTTGGTACGTTTTGGCTGTAACATTTTTTATTACAATTATTATAGTTTAACTGAATTTCAATTTCCCCAACAATGGCGATTTTTGGCTAACCAATTGACCATCAAACAGTTGGCTTTTAAAGGGCCCATTTTGGGACTGCAAATTTAGTGAATTTTTTCGTTCTGGCAAGGATTTCGGCAAATTTTTTGAAACATTTTCGACACGGAACCCGAATAGTCAACTACCAACTTTTCAGGAAGTTACAATTTCGGACAAAAAATTTTTTACTACCTTTGCGACCGTGAAAAAGACAGTCCTGATACTGCTCGCGCTGCTGCTGTGCCTCCCCTCGGAAGCACAGCTTTTCAAGTCGCGCAGGAAGGACTCCCGGAAGGAGCGGACGGAACAGCGGACGGAGCAGCAGACGCAGGAGCCCGCGGACGGGGAGGGGCGTACCGGCGTGCGCCGGGTTTCCGGGGTGCCCATGTTCTACGAGATAATCGGCGGCGACACCGTCTTCGTGGACTCCATCGACCCGGTGTGGGTGTTTCCGAAGGGCTACAAGCCCAAGGGCACCGACTGGCGCAAGAACTACAGGCTGGTGTACAATTTCAACAAGGTGTACCCCTATGCGCTCGCGGGCCGGAAGATGATGGCCCAGATCGACAGCACAATAGCCGCCGACGCGTCGAAGCGGAGCCAGCGCAACGCCTACACCCACGACGTGATGATGGAGCTGTTCGGCATCTTCGAGAAGGACATCCGCAACATGACGGTCTCGCAGGGCATGGTGCTGATGCGGCTCATCGACCGCGAATGCGGCGAGCCGCCCTACGGCCTCATCAAGGAATACCGGAACGGCTTCACCGCCGGGTTCTGGCAGCTGGTGGCCAAGCTCTTCGGGGCCGACCTCAAAAAGCGCTACGAACCCGCCGGCGCCGACAAGGACATCGAGAGCCTGGTACACATCTGGGAAAGCGGCGCCTGGGAATCGTTCTACTATTCCATATTCTTCGAGTATCCCAAGAAGACGGTAATCCCGCGGGAACGGCTCCAGAGCACGGTGAAAAGCCGCGAAGACCGCCGCAAGATGCAGCAGGACGAAGAGAAGGAGCAGTCGATAATGAAGCGGGCCCTGGAGCTAGCGCACGAAGACTGACAGCTCCCCGCCCTCCAGCTCGGCATGGGGCTCGCCCCCGGAAATCCAGTCTTTAAGAACCACCAGGCGCGAAGGCGCCCCGCCGGCGGCGGAAGGCAGCGGCATGTCGACCGCGTCGTGGAAATGGCCGAAGATGCAGTAGTCGGCATGCTCCTCCGCGCAGGAGCGCACGCAGTAGCGGAAGAGCGGCTCCTCCTCCCCTTTGAAGCGGTAGGCCGAATGGCTGCGGCGGTTGGAGTTGCTCCAGCCCTTCGCAATGCGGAAGGCAATCCAGGGATGAAGGGTGCTGAAGAGCTTCTGGCACAGCTTGCTGTGGAACACCTTGAGCATGAAGTTGTACGACCGTGAGGCCGTTCCGAGGCCGTCGCCGTGGCCGAGCAGCAACCGTTTTCCCTGCAAGATGACGCGCTGCGGCTGCTGCAGCACCTGCACGCCCAGATCCTGCCAGAAGGAATACAGCCACACGTCGTGGTTTCCGGGAAAATAATACACGGGGATGCCCGCATCCACCAGGGCGGCGAGGGCGGCCACCACCCTCACCCCCTCGCGGGGGATGACGTCGCGGTATTCGTACCAGAAGTCCCAGATGTCGCCGAGCAGGTAAAGGGCCTCGGTGCCGGGTTTGAGCAGAAGGGAACGCAGCCACGAGGAGAAGCGCGCCTCCCTCTCTGCGGGATCGCCCTCGGCGAGCCCCAGGTGCACGTCGGAGGCGAAATAAATCATCGGCCGAGAATGAGTACGAGGATGCCCACCACGGCGCAGTAAAGGGCAAACCAGCTGAATTTGGCCTTGCGCACCACGGCTATCATGACCTTGCAGGCGAAGAGCCCCGAAAGGAAGGCGGCGAGGAAGCCGAGGATGAGCGGAAGGGCGCCCACGCCCACAGTGGCTTCGCCCTTGAGGACGTCGACTATCGAAAGGAGCTGCTCCCCGAGTATGGGCACGAGCACCATGAGGAAGGAGAACTGCGCCATGGAGTCTTTCCTGACTCCGGTGACGAGGCCGGTGGCGATGGTGGTGCCGCTGCGGGAAAGGCCGGGCGCGACGGCCAGGGCCTGCCCTATGCCCACCACGAAGGCCTGCCACCAGGAAATGCCGTTGCGGTGGGTTCCGGCCTTTTTGGGAGAGTAGAGGGTGGCGAACAGGAGCAGCGCCGCGGTTACCAGCAGGCAGATGCCCACGGTGGTGAGGGTCTCGCCGAAGAGGGCCTCCACCTTGTCTTTCAGGAAGAACCCCACTATGGCCACGGGAATCATGGAGACGCAGAGCTTGAGGAAGTAGTCGGTCTCGTCGTTGTACCTGAACTTGAAAACGCCCTTTAGAATCTGCACTATGGCGCCCCAGAACACGATGATGGTGCTGATCACGGTGGCGAGGTGAACGGTCACGGTGAAGTCGAGGAAATTGGAGGCGTCCACCCCCAGGAGTTCACGGACTATCATGAGATGACCGCTGCTGCTCACGGGCAGGAACTCGGTGAGGCCCTGTACCAGGCCGAGGACTATCGCTTGCCACCAGCTCATGACTTATTTCCCTTTGAGAGGCCGCGGGGGCCCATGATACCCACGATTACCGTTATGATTCCGGCCACTATGACTATGGGGGCCGCCACGAGGCGCCTGAAGTCGAACATGTCCCAGTTGAAGACCTGGGGGTCCTTGACGCCGCCGCCCATCATCAGGATGAAGCCGGCAGCCATCACCAATACTCCTGCGATCATGAACTTTACCCCCTTCGGGGTGACCGCGAGCCTGTCTTTCTTGTCCATATCTAGTAATAAAGTTGATCTCTGTCCATTCCGGAGAGCCTGTTCACGGCAAAAAACGTGCTCATCAGGCAGATGCCCACGCCGCAGACAAGGATGATCCCCGCCACGGCGAGCAGGCTCTTCCATCCGAAGAGGCCCATGATTTCCGGGAAGTTGCGGAAGGCCATCCAGCCCGCGAACCCGAGGATGGCGACGGCGAGCAGCGAGGCCACCAGCCCCATCACCACCGCGGAGCGCATGAACGGCCTGCGGATGAAGGAGAGCGGGGCCCCCACCAGCTGCATGGTGTGGATGGTGAAGCGGCGGGCGTAGATGTTGAGCCGCACGGTGTTGCCGATAAGCACCCAGGAAATGAACACCAGCAGCAGGATGAGCACCCCGAGCACCACCGAGATGACCGACAGGTTGGAATTGAGGGCGTCCACCAGGGCGGCGCGGCTTTCGACGCCGTCGACCAGCGGAGAGAGGGCGAGCGCCGCCTCCACCACCTTGAGACTGTCGGAGTTGACATAGGGGGCATTGAGGGTGATTTCCACCGAAAGGGGGATGGAAGTGCTTTCGAAGACTTCCATGAAATCCTTGCCGAGCATTTCCTCGAGATCCTTGCGGCCTTCCTCGCGGGTGACGAGGCGGGCCGACCTGACGAAGGGAAGGCCCTCCGCAGCGGCGGCGTAGCCGGCCGCGGCCTCTTCGGACACCTCCTGCCGGAGCAGGACTTCCATCTGCATGTGTTCTTTGAAGTAGTTGGAAACCTGCCGGGAATTCACCACCAGGAAGGCGGCGGTTCCGACCAGCACGAGGACGAGGGCGATGCTGAGGACGGACGAAATCCACGCCCCCGCCAGCCTGTGTTTTATGCTCTTGGTCTCCGTCTTTGCCATATCGGACTTCAAAGATACCAAAATTATTAAAATTCAAAAAAAATTCTTACCTTTGTTACGATGAGTAACAGCGCACAGAAAGTCCTCTTCGTGAATTCCGAAATCTTTCCCTATCTCCCGGAAAGCCAGGTAGCCAATGTTGGCCGCTTCCTGCCCCAGGGAATACAGGAAAGAAAGAAGGAAATCCGCATTTTCATGCCCCGTTTCGGCTGCATCAACGAGCGCCGGAACCAGCTGCACGAGGTCATCCGCCTGTCCGGTATGAACATCATCATTTCCGACGTGGACAGGCCGCTCGTAATCAAAGTGGCCTCGATAGCCGCCGCGCGCATCCAAATCTACTTCATCGACAACGAAGACTATTTCCGCCGCAAGGCCGTCTATGCCGACGCCGACGGCAAGTTCTTCGCCGACAACGACGAACGCACCATCTTCTTCGCCCGCGGAGTCATGGAAACCGCAAAGAAGCTCCGCTGGGCCCCCGACGTCATCCACTGCAACGGCTGGTTCTCCCAGCTCGTGCCCGCATATCTCAAGAAGGCATACAAGGGCGACCCGATCTTCGCCTCCGCCAAAGTGGTGCTGTCGCTCTACGGCGACACCCCGGCCGAACCCTTCTGCAAGGACTTCGCAGCCAAGATTCCGTTCGGGGGGCTGGGCAGGAAAGACCTGCTCATTTCCAAGGCCCCCACTGGCATAGAACTTGCTAAAACGGCCATCAAGTATTCCGACGGCGTGATACTCGGCTCCCCCGACGTAAACGAAGAGCTCACGGCATACGCGAAGGCGCTGGGTCTTCCGGTCCTTCCCTACAGCGCCAAGAGCTTCGAGGACGGAAGCTACGTCGATGAATACAACGCCTTTTATGACAAGTTGTAAACAATGAAATTCCCTGTTGCCGCGGCCGCACTCTGCCTGTGTCTGGCCGCTTGTGTCGAGATAGACGAAAACCTCGGCGGGAGCATGATTCCCGTCGGAAACACCTACAAGGTGGTCACTCCCAAGGCAATACCCATAGGAGTCAGCCAGAAGATGGCCGACAGCCTTTCCGGCTTCTCCACGTCCCGCATCACCATAGGCGCCATCCGGAAAGACGACGAGTTCGGGCTTACCACCCGTTCCAGCGTGGTGACGCTCATCCCCCTTTTCGACTCCGACCACGACATGGGCACGGACCGCATCTTCAGGAGCATGCACTTCGCCACCGCCCTCGATTCCGTCTCGGTGGAAGACAAGAGCCAGATGAACATCCTCCAGGGCGTGAACGTATATGAGGTGCTGAAGAGCATCGACTTCTCGAAGGATTTCGACTGCAACGGTGAAATCCCCCACGGCAGCGAAAGGATTTCCGACAGGATCCCCCAGATCGGGGCCTGCGACTCGCTCTCCTTCAACTTCACCGCCGAGTTCGGCGAGAAGTACATGAACATGACCGACTCCGACCGCGAAAGCTACGACAACTACATAGCCCGCTTCCCCGGCATCTACCTCGAAACCACCGAGCCCCTCGGACAGGGCGGGCGGATCAACATCTTCAAGCTGCAGCTGGGCTACAGCAGCGACTCCGGCGGCATCACCGGCAACTATGCGGAGCTCTCCTATTCGGCGGTCTACGACGGCGAGCGCAAGGACACCAGCGTGTTCTTCTACTACTCCGCCACCGACTTCTACGACCTCGACTCCCTGGCCACCAACTCCGGCACCGGCAGCTTCCCGCAGTACTGCCTCAACCTCACCGGCCACGAATACGGCAAGTCCCGCGCCCTTGCGGGTCCCGCGCACGAAGAGGTGCTGGTCGAGGGCGGCGGAGGCCTCAAGCCCGTCGTGAGCGCACAGGAAATACGCAGAAGCATCATCTCCGCTATCGAGGCCAACGGGGACGACCCCACGAAGGCCATCATCAACCGCGCCACCCTGCACTTCAACTACGTGCACGACGACGATTACGACAAGCTCTACAAGCTGCCCGAGGTGCTGAGCCCCACCTGCCGCATCAGGGGCGATTCCACCGTGAGCTTCATGGGCCTCACCGACAGTTCCGCCAGCGACGAGAACCAGGGCGACAGGAACCTTTCGCTCTTCAGCTTCACCCCCGACATCACCTACCACGCGCAGAAGCTCGTGGCCATGGACGCCGACGACGAGAGCCTGGTGAAGGGCAACTACGACATCTGGCTGCTCATCATGCACAACGACGTCACCCAGACCACTACCAGCGGCAATTCCGAAATCAGCCAGTACTACCAGTACCTGGCCTACCAGAGCTACATGGGCAACATGTACGGAGGCTACGGCTACGGGGGCTACGGTTACGGCTACGGAAACAGCTACACCAACTACTACAACTACGCCATGCTCGCGCAGATGTACGGGCAGTCCACCACGTCCACCTCTACCAGTACCAACCTCGACCGCGACCGCTACTACTACTGCCGCCTCCACGGCCCGGAGTGCCCCGACGAGGAGATGCGTCCCAGCCTGACATTCACTTATTCAGTCCCCAAAGACGAATAGCACCATGAAAAAGATATTGCTCACAGCGCTTGCAATCGCAGCGGTTGCATGCACGTCCGAAAAGAAGACCGTCCTGGGCGGAAACGTTCCGGAAGGCATCGAAAAGGTCTCGGTCAAGGTTCCCGACCTCGACATCGACACTCTCATCGCCGTGCAAAACGGCAAGTTCTCCGTAGACCTCCCCGCCGACAAGACCGCATCCGGAATCGTCACCGTGGGCAGGAACAGGACGCAGTTCGTGCTCGACGGCACCCGTCTCACTCTCGAAAACCAGGATGACGTGCTCGTGCCGGTATCCTCCAAGCCCGCCGAGAGCATCACCGAGCGCATGAAGGAATTCATCGCGTGGAGCAACGACTTCTCGGAGCGCTACCAGGCGGCTGACGAAGACGACGCCGACGCCCTCCTCGACGAATACACCGGAAAGCTTGAGGAATGCGCGCTGGCAAACGCCGACAACGCCTTCGGAATCATGTGCGTGCAGGGCCTCGACGGCATGGTGGAGCCCGCCAAAATGCGCGAAATCATAAGCGCCCTCTCCCCTGAACTCAAGGCCAAAAAGAGCATTGCCGGCATGGTGCAGGGCCTCGACGCGAAGGACGCCACCGCGGTGGGCAGGATGTTCACCGACTTCGCCGTCACCCAGCCCGACGGCAGCGTGAAGAAACTCTCCGACTACGTGGGCAAGGGCAAGTACATCCTCGTCGACTTCTGGGCGAGCTGGTGCGGCCCCTGCAGGCGCGAGATTCCCAACATCAAGAACGTCTACAAGAAATACCACGGGCCCAAGTTCGACGTCGTGAGTGTCGCGGTGTGGGACAAGCTCGAGGATACCCGGAGGGCCATCGAGGTCGAAGGCCTCACCTGGAACCAGATTCTCGACGGCCAGCAGATTCCGACCGACGCCTACGGCATCAAGGGAATCCCCGAACTCATTCTCTTTGCCCCCGACGGAACCATCCTCAAGAGAGGCGAGGAGCTGCGCGGCGAGAACATGGAACCCGCAATCGCCGAGTGCCTCAGGAAGTAATTGGAGCCAAGCGAAAAAATAAAGCTTCTGCCGCATTCCCCCGGAGTCTACCGCTATTACGACTCCGAGGGAACGGTCATTTATGTGGGCAAGGCCAAGGACCTCCACAAGCGGGTGGCGCAGTATTTCACCTCCCCTTCGAGGCTCAACGCCAAAACCCGGCTGCTGGTCGGCAGGATTGCGGACGTGCAGTACAGCGTGGTCGACTCCGAAGCCGACGCCCTGCTGCTCGAAAACAACCTCATAAAGCAGTACAAGCCCCGCTACAACATACTCCTCAAGGACAGCAAGACCTATCCCTGGATATGCGTCACTTCCGACCCCTACCCCAGGGTGTTCCTCACCCGCAGACTTGAGCGGAACGGCTCGCGCTACTACGGCCCGTACAGCACCGTGATGCATGCGCGGGGCCTGCTGGATTTCTTCTACGCGAACTACCCGCTGCGCAGCTGCAAGCACAGGATCGACTCCGACGCCATCCTGCGGAAGAAGATACGCCCGTGCCTCGACCTCCAGCTGGGGCGCTGCCGCGGCTGCTGCACAGGTGCGGTGAGCGTCGAGGAGTACGGGGGCTGGATAGCCGAAATCGAAGCTCTGCTAAAGGGCGGAGTGGGCGACATCATCAAGGGGTATGAAGAACGCATGAAACGCGCCTCCGACGCTCTCGACTTCGAGAGCGCGCAACTCTACAAGGAAAAGGCGGAACGGCTGAGGAAGCACTACTCCCGCAGCATCATCACGGCCGCCAGCGGCACCGAAGCCGACGTGTTCTCGCTGGTGTTCGACGGGGCCGACGCCTTCGGCAACTTCATGCGCATCCGCGGCGGCGCGGTGGTGCAGAGCCTCAACCTGGGCTTCAGGAGCCAGATAGAAGAGGAGCAGGCGGCGGTGCTGAGCACTTTCATCGGCGAGATCGAGAGCAAGTTCGGCACCCTCTCGCGCGAGATAATAGTCCCCTTCCTGCCGGACGTGCAGATAGGCGGCGTGAAATTCACGGTGCCGGTGAAGGGCGACAAAATGGCGCTTCTGGAGCTGAGCGCCAAGAACGCCCGCGAGTATCACTTCAACACCCTGAAGCAGAGGGAGCACACCGACCCGGACGCCTTTCACCGCAGCGTGCTGGAGGAGCTCCGGAAGGCCCTCGCGATGGACGTCCTCCCCGAGCACATGGAGTGTTTCGACAACTCCAACATACAGGGTACCAATCCCGTCGCCTCCTGCGTGGTGTTCAGGGGCGGAGTGCCCTCCAAAAAGGATTACCGCAAATTCAAGATAAAGACGGTGGTGGGCGCCAACGACTACGCCTCCATGAAGGAGGTGGTGAACCGCCGCTATTCGCGCATGATGGAGGAAGCTCCCGACGACCTGCCGCAGCTGGTGGTGATCGACGGCGGCAAGGGCCAGCTGGAATTCGCCTGGCAGGCTCTCTGCGAGCTCGGGCTGCAGGACTCGCTCACGGTGGTGGGGCTCGCCAAGAGGCAGGAAGAAGTCATCCGGGTGGGCGACCCCTACCCCCTCTTCCTCGACCGCAACTCGCAGGCCCTCAAACTGTTGCAGCAGATACGCGACGAAGCGCACCGCTTCGGCATCACCTTCCACCGCTCGCTCCGCGACAAGTCGGCGGTGAAATCAGCCCTCGACGACATTCCCGGAGTGGGGCCCAAGACGGCGGAGCGGCTGCTCCTGCATTACGGCTCGGTTGCGCGGATTGCCGCTGCAAATCCCGAAGAATTGGTTAACTTTGCAGGTGCGAAACTTGCCGACAGAATACTGCGTGCGCTCAACCCAAGCTTGTTCGAAAATGATTGACGAAAAGAAATTCAACCGATGGTTCAACGTCTTCCTGGTAGCGGGAATGACGGTCTGCCTCACCATAGCGTGCATCTACAACCTCACCCACAATGCAGGAGGGGCCGCTCTCACCTCGCAGCCCTGGTTCATCATCCTCACTTCGGCAGGAGCCCTCATGGGCGTAATCAGCACCATTCTCGCAGCCAACGCCAACATCCTCACCTTCGTGTTCGGCCTGATCGACGTGATCATATTCTCCTTCACGCTCTTCGACCAGAGGATATACATGCTGCTGGCCCTGCACGTGGGCTACTTCATCCCCATGGAGTTCATCGGGTTCTACCAGTGGAAGAAGCGCGGCGGCTCCGCCGGCAAGAGCACCCTCAGGGCCCGCAGGCTCAAGGGGGTGCAGTGGCTCTGGACGGCGCTGCTCTTCATCGGGGTTTTCGCGGTGGTGATGCTGCTGCGCTGGTCGCTCGATTCGGGCGCGCTCGCCGCCCTCACCGGCTGGGACTGGCTGCTCAGCGCCGCACAGGAGGTGAATTTCGCCGACATGGCCATGGACTGCACCATGACCACGGCCAACATCGTGGCGCTCGTGCTCATGGCGCTCGCCTTCACCGACCAGTGGTACCTGTGGGTGCTGGTGAACATCAGCTCCATAGTCACCTTCGCGGCGAAGCTTTCGGCCGGAGGACCGGAGTCGAGCTACACCGTGGCGCTGCTCCTCAAATATATTTTCTACCTCCTCAACAGCATCAATGCCATACGCATCTGGCTGAAACTCAGCAAGGACAATTCAGAAGCCCCGGCGCAGGAGGCCGGAGCCTGACAGCACTATTTGGAATTATGGAATATTTTTTGTTAATTTGCGGAACATATCGGCTTGAATGTACTACAAAATCTAAATTATTATGGAATACGAAGAGATCGTAAACAAAGTGAAGGCCATCATCGTCGACAAGCTCGGCGTGGAGTCCTCTGAAGTAACCGAAACCGCCAACTTCACCAATGACCTTGGCGCAGATTCCCTTGACACCGTAGAACTTCTCATGGAATTCGAGAAGGTTTTCGGAGTAAAGATTCCCGACGAAGAAACCAGCGGCATCGCAACCGTAAAGGACGCCATCGACAAGGTAGCCGAAAAGCTCGGCACCCCGGTAGCATAATCCTTTGCGGCCGGAGCTTCGCGGCTCCGGACCGCTATCACAAAGAAGAGGCTGACCTTTCCGGTCAGCCTCTTCGCGTTATGCTGTCTGGCGGTCAGCGGTCGGAACGCTCGCCGTCACGGCGCGGGCGACGGTCG
>FLNY01004260.1_pt1 | contig 39107 bp, 32 predicted proteins | sample 1140381 | NCBI WGS metagenome assembly FLNY01 (sample SAMEA3878172, study PRJEB12797) | bioreactor metagenome | biome: Moose rumen | place: Sweden | collected 2011-10 | reverse complement strand
TCGTCAGCTTGAAATTATCGACGACAAGCAGTCAAAGTATATAGTAGCGGCAGCAGGGCCAGGAAGCGGAAAGACACGGGTGTTGGTTCATAAGTTGGCCTCGCTATTGTTGATGGAGGACGTGAAACACGAACAACTGCTGATGCTCACTTTCTCACGAGCAGCAGCTACTGAATTCAAGAAGCGACTCATCGACCTCGTGGGCAATGCCGCCCATTTTGTCGATATCAAGACCTTCCATTCCTACAGTTTCGACCTTATCGGCAAACAAGGCAGCTTGGACGAAGCAAAAGACGTAGTAAATCGTGCGGCAGAGATGATAGAGCGGAGCGAGGTGGAGCCGTCAAAGATTGCTAAGAGCGTGTTAGTTATCGACGAAGCACAAGACATGGGTGCCAACGACTTTCGCCTGGTGCAAGCGTTGATGCGGCAGAATGAGGAGATGCGTGTCATCGCCGTGGGCGATGACGACCAGAACATCTATGCCTTCCGTGGCAGCGATTCTCGTTACATGCAGTCGCTCGTCAGCGAGGAGGGGGCTAAGCTTTATGAGATGACCGACAACTACCGTTCTGCCCATGCCATAGTGAACTGTGCCAATCGTTTTGTCGGGCGCATACCTGGTCGCCTGAAACATACGGCCATCCAATCTGCCACAGGCGAAGAGGGCCAGGTCATCACTTTAAAATCGCTTATAGATACAGAAATCCGTACTCAAGGCAGCACTGCCATCCTGACCCGTACCAACGAAGAGACCATGCAGGTGGCATACGAGCTGGAGCGTCGCGGACTGCGTGCTACGGTAGCTCAGTCAATGGGTGGCTTCCGTTTCGGCAATTTAGCAGAAGTGAGATACTTCCTCAAACAACTTGGTAGCAAAGAGGAAGCTGTCATTTCCACAGACCAATGGCAAGAGGCGAAACGGCGCACGCTCGAAACATACGCCACAAGCACATGCCAGAGCATCATGCAGCATTTCTTTGCCGACTTTGAAACGACTCACCGCACCTATTATCATAGTGACCTACGTGAATACATCTTTGAGTCGAACATCGAGGACTTCATCGCTGCTGATAATCGGTCTGTGTTTGTAAGTACCATACACAAAGCTAAGGGGCGTGAGTTCAACACAGTCTATCTTCTGTCGCCAGTGCCCGATGGAAGGGACGTAAACGATATGCGAGCCTATTACGTAGGACTGACTCGTGCCAAGCAGAATCTCTACCTTGTGACGAACCCGCCAGCAGAGTATTCTGCCATCTCGATAGCCCTGAACATGCACGATGTCATTCTTGATTTCTTCAAAGGTCGTAAGCAGGTAGTACTTAACCTGAGAAGCGGCGACCCTCTGCTTTATCAAGACGGCTACCTGCTCAGTGAGCAAGATGTTTACATCGCAGCCCTATCAGCATCAGGCAAGGACAAGTTGAAGGCATGGACGGACAGAGGCTATGCAGTAACGGAGACAAGGGTAAGCTTTACATTGGCATGGAGGCCCATGAACTCTCAAACGGAATATGCCGTCTGCTTGGCTAATGTGGTGTTAATAAGGAACTAATAAAAACAAAATAATATGGCAGTAAAAGCAAACAATAATTCAATCCTTCCTTGCGACATAAAATCAGCACAGCAAGTATCTTCCTTTTCCTTCACATGTAATCTCAATAATTTCTATGCAACATACTAAAATGCAGGTAGACTTATGAATACGACAATAGACCCCAGCAGAATATTTACACGGCAGCAAGTGGACAATCTTCTGACGGCAACAATAGGCAAAACATTGTTGCAAGTTGACAATGCCAAACTTTTTGAACATCACGAAGGACGCGACAAGGTGAAAGGCATCGCAGGCGACATCATTGAGGAATCTGTGCTTGGATGCAAAAAGGACAGTAAGCAAGAACCTGATATCTTGGTTGATGGCGTTCTGACGGAGATTAAGACAACAGGCATGGTGAAACCCAAGAAAAAAGAGTCACCATACCTGTTTGAGTGCAAAGAGCCTGTTAGTGTAACTGCCGTATCGATTGACAAAATTGTGCATGAGCAGTTCGAGACCTCCAACTTCTGGCACAAACTTGCTCATCTGCTGTGGGTTTATTATTGGTACAACTCTGCAGAAACGGTGAAGTTGGAAGGCTACAAGCAATTTCCTATCCTAGGCTTTCAGTTTTATCAGTTCAGTGATGAAAATAAATTACTATTGAGGCAAGACTGGTTGCTTGTTCGTGATTTTTTGATTGTAATCCAACGAGACTATCGTACAGAAAGCGAACAGACAGAGCAATATCCAAGGCTTTCACATGAGTTACGGGGGCAGTTGATGCTGATAGACACAGCGCCAAAGTACCCCAACCCGCCACGTTTCAGATTGAAGAGGTCGTTTGCCACACAAATAGCAAACGAATATTTTACAGGCAAAAAGTATGACCATCTACCCCAGAAAATTACAAAATACGCAGATATTGACGCCAAGTGCCAGCAAATGACTGTTCAATTTCAAGGCAAGACCTTTAATGAGATTGCAGAAACATTAGGTATTAAGTTCAACCGTGATGTAAAGAACTTTGCAGAGCAGGTTGTTACACACATGTTTGGCAGCAAGGCGAAAAAATTGAATGACATCGAGGATTTTGCTAAAATCGGAATCATTGCAAAGAGTGTACCACTACGACCAACTGGGGCTGGCAAAGAAGATATGAAACTTTTCTTGCCCGACCTGGTTTCATGGACAAAAGAAGATTCTTTCGAAGATTCTGTCATTTATGATTATTTTGCAGGTCATCATTTCCTCTTCATCATATATCAGCACACTTCTGACGGAGTTGTTTTCAAAGGATTCAAGAGGATATTTTTCAGCGAAGATTTCATTCAACAGAGTGTGCGCAAGGTTTGGGAACAGGTGCGTAATCTTATAATAAACCGCACCTTGCAATTAGTCAGAGAGTATGATAAAAATGGAGAGCCAATAATGAACGTAACAGGTTCATATCGCGAAGCTCCTAACTTCCCCAAAGCATCTGAAAACGATGTCTTTGTTCGTGGTGGGGCTTCTACGTCCGAGGATAAACATAAGACGTTGGTTATAAACGGTCTAAAGATGATGCCGCAATCAATATGGTTGAACAGGCATACGGTATTAAAACTCATAAACGAGAAAAATGGCTAAACATAAAATCAAAGTAGTTGAATTGTTTGCCGGTGTGGGCGGTTTCCGCATCGGACTTGAGGGTGCGTCAGATGCTTACGAGACTATATGGAACAACCAATGGGAACCATCTACACAGCATCAGGATGCTTCGCTCGTCTATAGGGCAAGATTTGGGACAAAAGGGCATTCAAATAAGGATATTAACTTGGTGCCGACAACGGATATTCCTGACCACGACCTTCTAGTGGGCGGCTTCCCCTGTCAGGATTATTCGGTAGCCGCATCGCTGAGTCGCTCTGGTGGTATCGAGGGTAAGAAAGGTGTACTTTGGTGGCAAATATATCGAATCTTGAACGAGAAAGGCGACAAGCGTCCACAGTACATTTTCTTTGAGAATGTTGATCGTTTGCTGAACTCGCCTGCCACCCAGCGAGGACGCGACTTCGCTATCATTCTTGCATCGTTGGCCGACTTGGGGTATGTCGTGGAGTGGCGTATCATCAACGCTGCCGACTACGGAATGCCACAGCGTCGCCGTAGGACATATATCGTGGGTTATCAGAAGGAGTCTGTTGTAGCCAAGAAAATTGAGCAAATGGAAGATTGGGTGGAGTATGATGGAGTATTGACACAAGCATTTCCATTCAGAGCAAAAGAAGATACAGTTTCTGCCTTTGACATCAACGGAACCATTCAAGAAGTATCGTCAAACTTCAACAAAGGCAAGAAAAACAGCCCATTTGGAAGTGCTGGCATAATGAGAGAACGCCATGTCTATTCCGTAGATGCAGAGCCCGTGTATGAAGGAACTATTCAGACGTTGGGCGACAACCTTGTGGACGAAGACTTTGTGCCCGAAGAGTTCTTTATCTCCGAAGAGGAACTGCCCAAATGGCAATACGAGAAGGGGGCAAAAAAGATAAATCGTGTGTCGAAAGAGGGCTTTGAATATGTGTTCTCCGAGGGTGGAATGGCTTTCCCCGATTATCTTGACAGGCCCTCGCGCACGATGATTACGGGCGAAGGCGGTAATGCGCCATCACGCTTCAAGCATGTAGTACAGACACCATCAGGACGCTATCGCCGTCTGATTCCTATCGAGTTGGAACGTCTGAATATGTTCCCTGACAACCATACCTATCATCCAGAGGTTTCTGATGGTCGCCGTGCTTTTTTGATGGGTAACGCTTTGGTGTGCGGTATTGTGCAGGAGATTGGCAAAAGCCTCTATCGCTTTATCTATGACGAAGCCCCTGTTTCGACGCATCCCATACACGTAAAACGCAACCCGCGTCCTGTGCTGACGCTCAACTTGTTTCCCGACGAAGAAGAACTAGTTGTCAACAAGCCCAAGAAAACCTATAAACTTGACAGCTCAAAGCGTCTGCTTATTGGTCTTGTTAAGAAAGACAACGAAGACTACTTCCTCAACCAAGAGCCGTCGAAACTTTACTATACTGGCAATGTGGGCACATTCCCATCCACCATTGCCTTGAATAAGCTCTACTATTTTATGCCATACATCAAGGGCAAAGGCGTTCGCGACCTCTATTTGATAAAGATTGTGCGAGTGGGCAGCAAAACGGAGATTCACCCCGAAACGGAAGACGAGAAAGCCCCACGTCTGGTGTTCGAACTGGAGTACCTCGAAAGTCTGCCCGAATACAAAATGATAAACCTAAACTTCCAGCACGCCTTCACGGACACGTTCCTCGGAAGAGTGCTGAAATAACGTTATGAAACAGATTGAAGTAGTGGCAGCAATCATCCATGATGACCGAGGGCGTATCTTCGCTACGCAGCGGGGATATGGCGACTATAAGGACTGGTGGGAGTTTCCTGGCGGAAAGATGGAAGCGGGAGAGACTCCTGAAGAGGCGTTGAGGCGCGAGATATGGGAGGAACTGGAGACGCGGATTGTGGTAGAGAAATTCGTGGAGACGGTGGAATGGGATTATCCGCAGTTTCACTTGACTATGCATTGCTACTTCTGCCATGTGGAGAGCGGGCATTTGGAGCTGAAGGAGCACGAGGCTGCGAAATGGCTCAGCAAAGATGAACTGGAGAGCGTCAACTGGCTGCCGGCGGATTGGGAGGTGGTGAGTAAACTATATGAGATTCAGGAAGAAGAACCACTGATTGCTGCAGAGGACGTTTCAACAGAATATGGAAATAAGGCAAAAGATAATTAGTTTAAAATAATATGACGCAAGATAATAAAGACCGACTGCTGAGACTGCTACAGCAATATAAGGGGCTGGGCATCGCGGAACAGATAGACTTCGACAAGTCTATGACGGATTCTCTGATAGCCCACTCTGTAGCCTTGGTTGATTCCGATGACGGCACGGCAATCGATGATTCGGAAAGAAAGTGGACGCTAAAGCCATCCTTGGCAGAGAAAATGGTCGATATTTTGCAGTTTATGGCCGACAAAGACGAAATCACAACGGAAAATATCGTGACCCACTTCGGATTTACCGCAACTACAGCCAAACGCTACCTTCGTCAGCTTACGGAGTTCGGCTATCTGGAAGCCCATGGCGGCAACAAGAACAGAACCTACAGCAAAAAAGGGAAACTATGATATAGTATCTTCAAGATGATGGATCTAGCTTGCTTCTATCCTTACTCATCAGTATGGCTGAAAAAGGCCAGAAAGCAGACTAAAGGAAGGCAGAAGGGAGTAAGGCAATAATTAAGGAAGAAGAATAAAAAACGTTATAGGAAAAAAGAATACAAGATATGAGCAAGATATCAATACGGTTCTACAAAGACCATAAGGTTCGTGCTGTATGGGACGAAGCCAACAACCAGTGGTGGTTCTCGGTTCTGGATATTGTGGGGGCTATCAATCAGCAAGATGACCACGAAAAGAACCGTAACTACTGGAAGTATCTGAAAGCTAAACTGCGGAAGGAAGATAATGAGTTGGTTAGTGCCACTACCCAACTGAAGCTTACAGCTGCGGACGGGAAAAAGTACAAAACGGATGTCATCAGCCAAATCGATGTAGAGAAACTCGCTAAGGTTATACCCAACAATCAGGCTACGGCCTTCCTCGACTGGTTCACTTATAGTGACAACACAATTGACGGGCGCAGCAAAAAGAAAGCCTATACATTCATTGAAAGTAACCTCGTAGCAGATAAAGCGTGGGAACATTACCACATAAATTACAATGTCGTTCAGAATAACTCGATTATCTGCAAACATCTGCAAACAAGTGAAAAACAGGCAAATTTGAAGATTTAAATAAACTTAATTGGATTGAGATTTTTTCGGGATTTATGGGAACATTTGCGGGAAATGTTTTATCTTTGCAAAACAAAATCGTAAACCCATTGCAGAAGATGAAAGCTTCCACTTATCTCAAACCCATCAAGCGGAGCAAATCCGACACTCCATCCGCCTATCTCGGCTTCCGGGTCCGTGACAGGCAGGTGGACATCAAGGTTCAGTCCGATGTCGTGGTCAATACCGAACTCTGGATCAACGAGACATCCAGCTATAAGCGCACCCGACTTGTTCCCAAAGAGGAACAGAAACGTATGCAGGACTTTGTGAGTGCTGTGACATCTCTTGCTATGGACTCCTTTGACGAGAAAGCCGACAGCTCATGGCTGAAAGGAATTGTCGAAACCTGCCTCAATAATGAAGGTAAGGATGACAAGAGGGAAAAGAAAAGACTTTCCCTCGTTGAGTGGTACGAGCAGTTCCTCACCGACCACTTCACAAGACAGGGTAGCATCATCAACGCCAGAGCGACCTACAAGAAACTGCAACGATTCCAGCAGTACAAACGGGAAGTGGATGGCATCACCGATTATACCCTGTATGCTGAGAGCATCACCAGCGAAGATATACTGGAGTTCCGTAACTATTTCATCAACGAGCATACACATTATAAGGAGCATCGTGACTTCTACGCTCAATTCGACATAGACAGCCATCCACCAAAGGTTCTTTCCAACACGACCATCGTCAACACCATGAACATGCTGCGCATCTTCCTGAAGTGGTGCATCGGCAAGGGTATCTCGGAGAACTATTCCTATAGGAAAATTAGCTTTCCCAATGCCGTGCATGGCGACCCATTCTTCCTTACCTTGGAGGAACGTGACAGAATCTATGATGCAGATTTGGCCGACAATCCACGTCTCGCCCTTGTGCGTGATGTCTTTATGTTTCAGTCGCTGACAGGATGCCGTGTGAGCGACCTCTACAGTTTCACCTACGAGAACATTTCCGACAACACGCTTTCCTACATCCCCTATAAGAACAAGGGCAAGGTAACCAAGACCCTGCATGTCCCCTTGAACAGAAAGGCGCAGGCTCTTCTTTCCAAATATCCCTGGGACGGGAATAGGAAGCAGCCCATCTTCCCGTTCCCACCCAAACAGTTCTATAGCAGGAGCATCCAGCCACTTTTGAGAGCAGTTGGTATCGACCGCATCGTGCATGTCTATGACACCACTACCAGCGAGACGGTAGCCAAGCATCTCTACGAGGTGGCTACCACCCATACGGCACGGAAGACTTTCATCGCCAATCTCTATTGCAAGGTGGCAGACCCAGAGCTGATAAGTTCAATGACTGGTCACACCGACAGCAGCCGTTCCTTCCGCAGGTACAGAACCATCGATAACGATATGCGTAACAAACTAATGGATTTAATCAAATAGACACATATCATCATGAAAGTGACAGCATTCATCAGACCCAACTCTATGACAGTCGGCAAGAACAATATTTCTTCCCAGACTCATGTGTATTTCCGCGTCCGTGATGTGGGCGTGGACATCAAGGCCGTAAGTGAACTCTCCATCAATCCGAACCACTGGAGCGCGGAGCGGCAAGGCTACAAGCCCCGCGTGTCGCTGGTGCCTGAGAAAAAGCAGAATGCCTTTGACAAGGACGTGCAGTCCATCCTCCACCTTATCTCGGAGCAGTACTACCGTGGCGCAGACGGTAATTGGCTGAAGACCCTGATACAGGAGTACCACCATCCCAACATCAACCGCTTGCAAGGTAAGAAGGGCGAAGCTTACAGTCTCCTCTACCAATGCCAGCAATACCTCGCCCACCATCCGCTGGCAGAGGAAAGCAAGCAGCGTCACACGGACAGCGTGAACAAGTTGGAACGCTACGAGCGTTTCCAGCGAGAGGTAATGCACAAGCGCGGCTTTTCGCTCCGCATCGACACGATGACCACAGACGATCTTTATGCCTACCATGACTTTCTTGTCAAGGAACATGAATACGTAAAAATGTTTCCTGCTTTCTATCAGGACATGAAACCACACTCCATCCCACGGGAACGTGCAGAAAACAGCCTGAATCGCGTACTCAGCCGACTCCGCACGGTGTTCAACTGGTGCATCAAGAACGGGCTGACCACCAACAATCCATTTGCCAACTATGAACTGGGCAGGCAGATTTTCGGTGACCCGTTCTATCTCACTTTGGAGGAACGAGACAAGGTGTACAATGCCGACCTGTCCGCTTATGCCCCGTCACTCTCTGTCTATCGTGACATTTTCATCTTCCAGTGCATGATTGGCTGTCGTGTGGGTGACCTGAAGAAACTGACTCGTGGCAACATTGTGGATGGAGCCATCGAGTACATACCCACCAAGACACGCCGCATCAAGCCTCGTCTGGTGCGTGTACCCATCGTTGAGAAGACGCAGAGCATCATCGACCGATACAGCGACCTGAAAGATTCCCTTATTCCGAAGGTCAGTTATGGCTACTACAACAGGATGATTAAGAAAATCCTGAAAATCGTCGGCATCGACCGCACTGTGATAGACCTCGACCCGATAACCCGTGAACCGCGTATGCGACCGCTCCATGAGGCTGCATCCACACACACGGCAAGAAAGACGTTCATCGCCAACCTCTACAAGAAAGTGAAAGACCCCGAACTGGTTGCTGCTATGTCGGGGCATTCTGAAGGTAGCCGTGCCTTTGCACGATACCGTCAGATTGACGACGAGATGAAGCGTGAGATTGTGGAACTGATAGATTAACCAACCCTATACATTATTATATATATGGCAGACAAGCATACAGACAATGCTCAATTTGAGCAGTTCAAGCAGGAAGTGCTCGCATGGAAGGAGGAGCACTTGGAAGAGTACAACCGCTTTTCCCGGATGATGGCAGAGAGCGATGGCGTGGAGTTCGTCATACTGTATCGGTTCTGTTCCAAATTGCTTCCGGCATACGCCAAGGAATGGAAGAGCCAATGGAGCGGTGAGGGAACAATAGACTATGGCAGGTTCGACACTAAGGTTCAGTCCTCGAAACTCGCCAAGGTATGGGTGGATAGGTTTCACTATCACAAAGAGGACATGACCGCCAACCTTGTTCTCAGCTGGATGCTCTTCGGCAGGAGCTATGAGACGATGGTCACGCTTCTCGAAAACTATGCCAACGATGAGAAGAACGGGCGCATCATCCGCACCATCTGTGCCAGGACCATCAAGTACATCATATCTTCCAGCATCAAATCGGGCTACCGCACACGGGAGCAGTGGGACGAGTTCCAGTCTGAGCAGCAGATGCTGAAAGATAAAGATGCCACAGGATGGGCGATGAAGGACATTGCCAAGACTGCGGAAATAGTAGAAGCAATAGAAACAAACCAAGAAGAGTCTGAAGAATTGCTCGATGTCTCAGAGGACACGCTATCATCAGTAGATGACCAGTCCCAAGATACTCCTCCGTTGTTAGCAGACTTCCTTTTCTGTAACAACAAGGAGCGTGTTCTAAAGGCCATCCACGACTATTTTCGTGTCAAGAGTCAGGCAAAGAACATGGCGTATGTCAATATTGCCATGCTGAAGATGGGCATCCTCCGCGAATACCATGATGAGAAGACCTTCTATCAGGCATTGGTGAACCAGTACCCAGACATCACATTCAAGGCTCTTCGTTCCTACCGTGATGCCAGGCAGAAGCTGATGGATGCAGCCGGTGTCCGCTTCATCTATGAAATCGGAAGCGATGCTGCTGAGGTTGAGTACGTCAGAAACATGATAGAACAGGTCATTAGTTCTGAAAAACACAATTGAACTATAGACATTCGGACTAAAATTAAGCCTTTCAGATTGCCCTCGGATTGCCCTTTTTGCCACGGCAGATAGTGCAATCCATTTTATTTCAGCGACTTGCAAAATCGCTATACCTTTGCACCGTCCAATCCGCCACCCTGCGGAGAGGGCGGTGCTTCTTTTTGGTGCTGTCGGAAGAAGTCACCCAGGGTACAAGTGACGGCGATGTTCAACTTTTTAATTTGATTCGAAATGGATTTACAAAGTATCGTAGAAGCAGGCGGACACGTCAAGTTGGAAGTGTCCCCGTGCGACCTCATGCATTTTGCAGAGGTTCTTATAGAGAAGGCACAAGCCATCAAAGAAAAGGAAATGAACAGCCGCATGGATGAGGACGAGCAGTTCCTCTCTTCCGAAGAAGTGTGCCAGATATTCAATATATGTTCCACCACGCTCTGGTCGTGGCACAAGACGGGCTACCTGCGTCACCGCAAGTTCGGGAAGCGTAACATGTATGCCATGTCCGACATCCGCCGCATCATGAACGAGCGCATGGAAGACGAAAGCGTGACTGGCTATTGCCGAAGGAAACGTGACACGGAGTCACATATTGACAAACAATCTAAACCTTCCAGCGTATGACAGAGACCGCACTCAATATCGTCAATATGGTTCGGGCACAGGCAAGCCATGTGCCTGAATCAGGACTGCCATTGGATGCTTTTCCTGCCAAGGTACAGGAAATCATCCTTGACCTCGCCCAAGAGGAAAGCTTTTCAGTGGAATATGCTGCCATTGCCCTGTTGTCCGCTGTGGCAACCGCCATTGGCAATACGCATCACATCCGCATCAAGGGTTCATGGACAAGCAGTCCGTGCCTGTACATCATCCTTGTCGGTCATCCAGGTCAGGGAAAGACACCCCCACTGGACTTTGCCTATCGGCCCATTCAAGACTATGATTATTCCCTGTTCTGCAAGTTCAAGGAAGACTATGAGCATTATACAGCACGACAGTCGGAGAAAGACAAGGATGACACACCCGATGCAGCAGAAAAGCCAGTCCTTATACAAACTGTTCTCTCTGACTTCACCCCAGAGGCGATGATGAAGCAACACAACGACAACCAGCGTGGCATCGTCATCCTCGTGGACGAGATCATGGGTATGTTCAATTCCATCAACCGTTATAATGACAATCCGCTCATCACCCAGTTGCTTACTGCCTATAGCGGCAAGCAGCTGAAGGTGAGCCGATGCAACAATCCCATTCCTGCCATCATCCGCAATCCCTGTATCAGTATCATAGGCACGACGCAGACACAGCGGATTGCCGAGTTCTTCACCAGAGAGAATGTTTCCAGCGGACTGGTTGACCGTTTCCTATTTGTCTTTCCCAAGGAGCAGCGTCCGCAGATATGGGCATCGGCGAATGACAGTATCGGAATGCCGACAATGAGCAAGCCATCTACCGCCTTGCGTTGGAAGAGCATCATTGACAAGCTGCTTCAGTTGGAATGTCCGATTGCAGAAGACACTAAATCATTGGCTCCCATTGTGCTGGGTTTCTCCGATGATGCCCGTACCCTGTTCTACGACTGGCGGAACAGCATTTGTGAGGCAGCCTTTGCCAAGCAAGATGCTACAGGGATAGATAGCCGTATCATGAAGATGGACTCCAATGTGGGACGACTCTCACTTGTATTCCAACTATTGAAATGGGCTTGCGGAGAATCCCACAGGCAATATGTCGATGCAACCTCCGTCAAGAGTGCCATCCGCATTCACCATTATCTGGAGGAATGCTATGACAGGATCATGGCAATCGTCAAGGAAGATGCCGTCGAGCCTCAGAAAAGGGAGTTCCTGAATCTGCTTGGTGACAGTTTCACAACAGCGGAAGCCGTCGTGGCAGGAAAGGAGGTCGGATTGTCGGAAAGCGGTGTCAAGAAGTGTCTTCCGAAGCTGGTCAGCCAGAAAGCCATTCGTAAGGTGGCTCACGGACAGTTCGCCAAAATGTCCTCATCTACCCTTGATACACTTTCCACTTTGGGAACTTTTACACTTTCGGGACTGGGTAATCCCGTAGAAAGTGCCCAAAGTACCCATAATACCATAGTTCCAAAGTGTAATTAAACTCATAAGACATGCAAGAATATCGATTTCATCTACAGAAATATGTCGCAGGTAAGCATATCAAACTGCAATGCCCTCAATGCGGCAAGTACAAGTGCTTTGTCAAATACGTTGATGAGGAAGGGATGATTGTGTTCCCCGATCATGTGGGACGGTGTGACCATGAAAACACATGCGGTTACCACTATACGCCCAAGGACTTCTTCAAGGACAATCCCGATATGAAGCCCAGCAATCATGATGACAGCATTGGAAGCAACACTAAGCCCTATAAGCCATTGGAAACATTCGTGGGAAAGCCTGCTCCGATTGCGCCATCATATATCCCTGACGAAATAAGGAATAAGTCGCTTTCCCATTATGACATCAATCCGCTTTACCGCTACCTCTGCAATACCATCGGCAAGGACTCCACTGTCAAATTGTTTGAACGCTACAAGGTCGGCACATCCAAGAAATGGGGAGGTGCTACGGTCTATTGGCAGGTTGACAAGGATGGCAATGTTCGTGCAGGAAAGTTAATGGGCTACAATTCAGACAACGGACACCGTATCAAGGAACCACAGCCACAGGTCAGTTGGGTACACTCAGAACTGAAACTGCCAGATTTCCATCTGAGACAATGCCTGTTTGGGGAACACCTGCTTGCCACATCTTCTGCCACAGTCATGCTGGTAGAGAGTGAGAAGACTTGCCTGATAGCATCCCATTTCATGCCAGACTTTCTTTGGCTGGCGACAGGTGGCAAGAATGGTTGCTTCAATGCGGAAGCCATGCAGGTACTTCGTGGCCGTGAGGTAATTCTCATGCCCGACCTTGGAGCGACTGAGAAATGGATGCTGAAGGCAGAAATGCTTAAACCCATTAGCAAGAGCGTGACCGTCTCCGATGTCCTGGAACGGATGGCTACCGATGAGCAGCGCAAGGCTGGTTTTGACATCTCTGACTTTCTGTTGCTGGAACCTACCAAACAGCAGATTCTCCAACAGATGATAGATTGCAATCCTGCCCTGCAACTGCTTATAGACAAGCTGCAATTGGAATTGGTTGAGTAAACAAGAGCTTGCTCTCTTGGACTGAGAAAAAAGTCCATAACACAATAAGGACTTTTTGCCTGTCAGCAATAAAGTCCAGTCGGGCATCTGGCAAGCATCAGTCCCGACCGTTACGAGCAAGCTCAATGATTAACCCTTATAAAACATCGAAAACATTATGAGAACAGATATCAAACAAGCCATGCACATTGAGGCAGAGAAGTCCTTCAGTACAGCAGAGGCAAACGAGAATGAGCGTCGTTGGGACAGGAAACAGTTTGACCAAAAGAACCAAGACCCGACTAACCATTATGACATCACACGGCAGCACCTCAACTTTGAGATTGATCCCGATGGAAAGATTCATCCGCTAAGCTATCAGGAGAAATCCTTGGAGGTACGTCTGGCAGAGAGATTAGCTCAATTGGGATGGCACAGTTTCAAGGATGGCAGCAAGAACCAACCGAACATGTGTGCCAAGTTCATCTTCGGAGGCAACCATGACCGTACACTCCAGATGGCATTCGGTAACCAAACGATTAGTACAGATAAAGATGCAGACAACAGCCACTTGCATCGCTGTCCCGAGATAGAGCGATGGGCGATGAATGTCTATGACTGGTGTGTACGTCGCTATGGACGGGAGAACATTATTGGCTTTCATGTCCATTTGGACGAGTCGTCACCGCACATCCATGCCCTGATAGTCCCCGTTGGCAACAGGAAGAGCGGAAGGGAATGTGTCATGTGGTCAGCCAAATTCGGAAAGAACAAATATGAATATGGTCAGATTCTGAAGGAAATGCACACGTCACTCTATGAAGAGGTGGGCAGTAAGTACGGCCTTGACCGTGGCGACAGTATTGACGGACGGTATGTGCAGCACCTTGGCAAGCGCGACTATATCCGTAGGCTCAACAAGGACATACGCCAGTCTGAGAAAGCCATCAAGGGACTAAAGACCATGCTGGAGAACTTGGAGAAGCAGATTGTGGAACGTCAGGAGCAACTGATGAGTCTCGACATTAAGCTGAACAATGGTAAGATAAACCTAAAGGAATACGAGGAAGTGAAGAATGGTTTGAAGTGGCAGATTATGGAGCTTCAGAACAAGGTCAATGACAAGATGGTCGCTCTTGGCAATAAGGAAAGTGAATTGGCAAAACTGACCAAGGAGGTGGATGCCGTTAGCAGCGTCATCCAGCCGTTCCGCAACCACAAGGTTGAGTTTGACCCACCAAGGATTACGGAGAAGCCGCCCTTGTTCGGTGTTGACAAGTGGCTTGATAAACAGAACGATCAGATAGCCAAGCGCTTCTCGTCAATAGTCAGAAAGATAGAGTCCCTCTACATGCAGGATGCCGAACTTCAGGTGAAGACGGCACAAAAGAACGTGCTGGCAGACTACAAGGAGTTGAACCAATTGCGTGGTGACTATGAGTCTTTGTCGGACAGTAGCCATCAGCAGGAATCGGCATATCGTCTGTTGCTTGACCAGTTGTGCATACCATCTTTGCGAGTCCAGGTATTTGCTATTGCCGATGCCCTTATTGGCGGCAGTCCAATCCCAACTTTTGGCGGTGGTGGAGGTTCCACATCTGATTTGAGATGGGATGGGCGTAACCCCGATGAAGAGGAGGATGCCTACCGTAGAAGATGTCTGTTGCAAGCATCGAAGATAGTTGTTGGAAATGGCGCAAAAAGGAAGAGATAACCGCAGATGCGTTACAGAAGCATTTTTATCGTCTCTTCATAATACGATTGCTTGTTACTTTTATAGTGGCTTTGCATCCAACCATCAAAATTCTCAAAAGCACTCATTGAGGGCTGCCCATTCGTAAGTCTCTTACAGTCAGAAATAAACTTGTCAAGATAATGCTTAAAACCATCCTTCTTGAAAAGGTCGCTATAAAGAAAGAGCGTCTTAATTGTCATTACAATGAGTGGTTGACACTTATTCAAACTTATCGACAGTTTGGATTTCAAATAATCATAATACCATTCGTTAATAATGGCAGAAAGGGATGGCTGTATTATCTCACGACTCTCTAACACAAGTATAGGGTAATACTGTATCTTACCTGGAATTTGAGACTCCCACTTAAACGTACCATTTTCAAGCCTTTCTATATGGGCAACCAACTGACTTACACCTTCATTTCGGGGAGATGACAAGTATTGTTTATGCCCATTTTTTAATTTCCACCGTTTTTCCACCAATTTGTTTTTCAATTCCGCCATAATATCATCAACATCAGCTTGTCCTTTGAGGTCGCCATTCAATTTGATAGCCTTGCATTCAAAAATGAATGATGAACAATCTTCTCGAATATAGAAATCTGGCTGATCTTTTTCTTCTTGTTCATCGACAAAGTCCGCACGTTGAATATCTGATACATTAGGAAAGCATACGTCCAAACGATTCTCATCAATACATGAAAGTAATGTATTGTCGAGTAAATACTTCTCAACAAAAACCTCCTTATAAAATTGAGAATACGTTTTCCCGTTATACGTAAGTTCCTTTTGATATGGCAAAAGGTCAAAATAGATACTATTGTACAATCTTTCAATAACAAGATGTGCGTTGTACATCATATAGTTGCCATCTTGCATGTGTATGATTGGACGTGATCTAAAGACCACAAAATCCCGATTTTCATCATTGTCATCATCAGACACGGATATAGTTTCTAATTCATCAAGAACGATTTGTGAAAGAACTTCTTTGTTCACCAATTGTTCTGGATCGTTATTCTCTAAACTAAAGACCCCAACTCCATTTTGCCCCACTTGGGCAGACAACACTGCAACCGTTCGAAAGTATTCGCTCCAATTACATATTTTAAACTGGGATAAAAAACGCTGATAGAAGGTTGAGTACACACTTCTCGACGTTATGAACTCAAAAAAAGTTCGAGCATAAAACATTTGCTCTGCAAGGACCAATTTCCAATTAAAGTTGGCAAATTCATTGGTGGCATACATACTTACGTACATCATCCGAGCTAAATCGTTCGGATTCGTTTTGCTCCCCTTGTATGGAGTCACTTTTTGCTCATTTATAGCCAGCAATATATCGAAAATCCTAACTTCTGCGTCCCAATCCTCGTACGTTTCATGACAATCTTCTGGCGCTACACTGAATACCAACTTCAAGAATTCCAATAGAGTTCGTTCGCAAGCATACGACACTTTATCTGGAGAATATCCATTCTGCACAATGTATGTGGTAATTCTCTCCATTCTGTCCCGATACAAATCCGTAGAGTATGAGAAAAAAGGCTTCTCTTGAAGGTCGGAAATCTTGTATGTGCCATAGTTGCGGCCTAACACAAGGACTATCTTCACAAGTTGCTCTCTTGGGAAGTTTCGAATTTCCTCATTGAGGTTCAATCCTCCTTCAGAGAATAAGGAAGTGTATTCTAATAGCATTTGAGGACAAAACTCATTACCGAGTTTCGTATCTTTAATGCTGACAACTCTTCCGCGTTTCAGAAGTTGTCCTTTACTCCGTATTCTTTTCCGACTATGGCTTCTGGAGCGACGTTTCCTCTTGTTGCCTTTTCTTGACAAGTGAATCTGGTGCTTCCTGTTCTTTATCTTGCGGATTCTTCGATGATTCATTAGCTATACCACGACAAAACTCTTACTTCGATATGTTCCATGGGAACTCATACTTTGCTCCGTTTATGTCAACGATGACAGTCATAGTAGAGCCGCTTATGCGCTTGATATTTACATAACCTGATATTGCATCACCAGGATATACCGTAGTCTTTCTCAAATATCCTTCCTGCTTAATGGCTCGTTCATTGAGCAAAGAATTTTCGTAATTTGCCATTCTGTTGCTGGCGATAATTTGTGCTTGATAAGCAGCAGCACCATCGTAAGTTGTTGTTCTTGATGTTGTCGAGGAGTTGCCATGATATGAACCGTAACCATTATAGCTTCCATAGGCATATCCGCCAGAGCCATAAGCATAGGCATTACCATATGAGTTAGAATATCCGTTGTATGTGGAATTAGTATGAGTAGTAGATGTTGAATAACCTGCACCAGCCGCAGCAAGTCCCTCACCAATACCAGCTAAAGCCATGTTCCAGTTTTGGGTTCTGCGTACTTTCCTCATATATCTATCAGAAGACCATACCTCTAAAGCAACTGTTTGTCCGTTTGTCTTCTGCAATGATGATGTTATAAGTTCTGGGTCAAATTCAATAGGAGCTATTGAGTTGTTAGCAATGATTAGCGAAATCTGAAACCATTTGCCATAATCTTTGACTTGTGTATTTGTCATGGCTACCATAATTCCATTCTTTGTGTAATATGGCCATGCCGCCCCATCGCGATAATCCACTTTCTTTTCATTGAGACTTGGTGACTCATAAATTGGAGTATTATCGCTAATACGTAGTTTGCTACTATATCCATCTTTATTTGAAAGGATATAGTAGTCGTATCTCGGTTCTCCATTAAGCATCTCGATTTGAGAACACATATCACCAGCTTCGTTAAATTGGGTCAGAATGCCATTCGCTTTTCCATTTTTCATTACAGCATGCATTTTTACTAGACCATTTTCATAATAAGCAGTGTATTCACCCTCTTCGATGCCTCTGTTTCGATAGCCTTTCTGCTCTATCTTTCCAGATTTAAAGTAATTTGTCCACTCTCCATCAAACACAGATTTAGAATCGTCATATTTATCAATGCTGATGTAACCACCTTCTGACTGCAATTCACCTGTGATATAATAATCGCGGAAATGTTTTTTCAATTCAGATTTGTCATTAGCATCATAAATACGGTAGAACGACGCGAACGCAGCATTTGACACACCTTTCCAATCCTTGTCGTAATAGATTGTGTCAAGTTTCACACTTTGCGAGTAGGAAAGAATCGCAACGAATAGGGCTAAAACCGATGTAACAAAAAATCTTTTCATATTATTTCTCTTTTTTGTGATACATTCCTGCATTCTTGGTGCTCTCTACGTTTATTCATAAAAAAAACGCAGACCGCCACCATAATCCTGCCAGGCTTACCACAGCCTCCAATCATCTACGGGGAAGTCTGCGCCTATGGCGAGACTTCACGATGATTGGTGTTTGCTCTTTTTATCCTTTCGGTGTGGTAATTTGGCAGGATGTGAGCAATATGTCTTTTGCAAAGTAGGTTTCGCCCACTATGCGTTGCAAAGATACTCAAATTTTTCCAAACAGAAGCATCTTTTATGTATCTTCAATGAAAAATTTGCAATTTTTGATTAAATTTCCGTGCGAAGCAGGCTTTACATACCATTTTTAGAGAAAGATTTTGTATCTTTGTGCCGTCAATTTAAAAAAGTGATATGACGATAGAGGAAATACATGCGTTGATTCATGATGATGAGACTCGCACGTTGGAAATGAAAAAGACCACTGGCGAGTTGAAGGATGGTATGCGTTCTGTTTGTGCTTTCCTCAATACTGCTGGCGGCTGGCTGCTCTTCGGCATTGCCCCAACAACCTTGAAGATTCTTGGTCAGGAGGTAACAGACAATACGCGAAAAGAGATTGCCAGAGAGATTGCCAAACTGGAACCGCTGATAGACCTGCCAGTAGAATACATTGATGTGCCAGATCGTCCAGGTCATCAAATCATTGCTATTCATGTGAATACAGCTGGCTATTGGAATGCTCCCTATACTTACGATAGCAAACCCTACATTCGGATAGAAAGTACTACCGTTGTTATGCCCCGTGATATGTTTGAAGACAGACTGATGCGGAGTAAGGGCAACCGCTACAAATGGGAGGACCAAGTATGCGAAGGCATCACCATTTCAGACTTGGAGGAGCAGCGCATTCGTGGTGGAGTGCGTCTTGGCGTTGAACGTGGCCGAATGCCAGAGTCATCATTGATGGAAACAACAGAAAGCCTTGTCGAGAAATTGAAACTGACCACTCATGATGGGAAACTGAAGAATGCTGCAGCCGCATTGTTCCTGCATGACACCAGCCAGTTTCCTCAGTTTCTGCTCCGTATGGCTCGTTTCCGTGGCACGAACAAGAATGAGTTTTTCGACAATCAACGTGCCTATGGTAACTTCTTCACGCTATTGGATGCTGGCATGGCATTCTTCTTCAAGCATCTTTCCATTAGTGGGAAGATAGTTGGCTTTACGAGAGAAGAGAAGTTGGAAGTTCCGGCAGAAGCCTTGAGAGAAGCACTGACAAATGCTCTCTGTCATCGATTTTTCCACAACACAAGCAGTTCTGTGGGTATTGCCATATACGATGACCGCATCGAGATTGAGAACTCTGGTCATCTGCCAGAGGAACTGACTACCGAGACCATCAAACAGTCACATCATTCCTTCCCACAGAACCCAACCATTGCCGATGTACTCTTCAAGACAACATTCTTGGAGAATTGGGGCAGTGGTGTCGGTCGCATCATGGATGCCTGTAGAGAAGCAAACCTTCCCGAACCAGAATACAACCAGAACGCATCTTTCGTTTGGGTAACATTCAAAAGAAATACCATACAAGCGTACAACCATACAACCCCCACAACCCCACAAGTTAAAAACCCCTCAACCCCCTCAACCCCCTCAACCTCAAAGCGAGAGGATGCTAAGTTGAAACGATTGAAGACATTACTAGCTGCAATAGGCGAAAATGGTGCCAATCTAAAAGTTCTTATGGAAGCTATGCAACGGAAGGACAGAAAAGGTTTCGTTTCAACGTACATTACCCCCAACATTGAATCTGGCTATATTGCCATGCTATACCCAGAGACTCCAAACCATCCAATGCAGTCATACTATTTGACGAATAAGGGCAGAGATGCTTTGAACAATCTATGATTGCAAAATCGACTTTGCAGCGCATTAAAAAGTCTTTAACAGAATATTCAGTATTTTCCACAGCAAACAGACCTAAATACAACTAAATTTGAGAAACTGAAACATTGCTTGCTTTTTGGGAACATTGTGGTATCATTACACCGATTTGCAAACAAAACCATTCTGATATACAGGAATTTATAAAATTGGGTAAGGTTCAGCGTGGGAACTGTCAAGGCTCTGCAACAGATTCATGCCTATATCTTCGGTGGGCTATATGACTTTGCCGGGAAAATTCGTACCAATACTATTACAAAGGGGAATACCTTGTTTTGCCTGGCAGAACATCTTCATAGTTTCTTGAAAACTGTAGAGTCGATGCCAGAAAACACATACGATGAGATCGTGGATAAGTATGTGGAGATGAATGCTGCCCATCCTTTTATGGAAGGTAATGGCCGTTCAGCGCGCATTTGGCTCGACTTGATATTCAAGAAACGCTTAGGTCTGTGCGTGGATTGGAGCCAGATTGACAAGCGGGAATACCTTGATGCAATGATTGCAAGTCAAATGGACAGCACTAAGATTCGCGAGTTGCTGAAACCTGCATTGACGAATAAGATAGACGACCGCGAAATCTTCATGAAGGGTATCGACTACTCGTATTACTATGAGCAGGAAGACTAATTGACTTTTTAAAAACAATAAAACCACAGGACAAGTTCAGGACAAGCTCGGGACAAGTAGCGAACATATAAGATAATTGGGAAAATATGAAGGATAAAAGAATTTACGGCATGTTTGGCCCGAAGATAAAGGCCATGAGGCTGGAACATGGATTAAAACAACGGCAGTTAGCTGAATTGCTGGGGACTGACAAGCCCATGTACAGCAAGATGGAGTTGGGGGCAAGACGTGTAAGGCGTGACCAAGTACCCAAGTTGGCAGAGCTGTATAAAGTTGACGAGAAGGAACTGATGACACTCTGGCTGGCAGATGGAGTGTATGCTACATTGAAGGAAGAAGACGAAAACCTCCGCTTAGATGCCATTGACTTGGCAAAGGAGTACTTTTCTGGAAAAAATGATGAAGTGTAGCAAAACAGGAAATCAGCAACTTGAATTTCTTCTAAGTTGCTGATTTTTAGTGTGGACCAGCCAGGGCTTGAACCTGGGACCTCCAGATTATGAGTCTGTTGCTCTAACCAACTGAGCTACAAGTCCGGTGATATGCTTTTTGGCTTTATCGAGTGCAAAAGTAGACATTTCTTGCGAATTATGCAAATGAATGCCTGAAAAATTTGGTTTCGCAAAGAGTTTTGAGTAATTTTGCACCTTGGAATGAAGAAAGGCTGTGCTGTTACTATAGGCTTCTTTGACGGTGTGCATCGAGGACATCGCTACTTGCTGCAACAGTTGGAAGAGATGGCATCCGACAAGGATCTGTCGGCTGTGGCTGTGACATTTGACCGACACCCGAAGGAGGTGGTTTCCAAGGACTTTTCTCCTTCGTTGCTTACGACTCAGACTGAGAAGCTTTCGCTACTCTCGGATTGCTTCAAGGGAGAGATTGTCGTGTTACCTTTCACACAGGAACTCAGCTCGCTGACGGCAAAGGAATTCATGCAGTCTGTCCTTCGCAAGAAGCTGAATGCGGAAGTTCTGTTGATGGGATACAACCATCGGTTCGGGTATGGAGGAGGCACGATGGAGGATTACATGGAGTGGGGCAGCGAGACGGGTATCGAGGTCCGTATAGCAAAGGCACTTGAAGGGGAAAAGGTGAGCAGCAGCAGGATAAGAAAACTAATTGCCAAGGGCGATGTGGAAAAAGCCAACACTCTGCTTGGCTATCGCTATTTCATGACGGGGAGTATCGTCGAGGGCAAGCAAATCGGCCGACAGATAGGATTCCCGACGGCCAACTTCTCCTTGCCTAAGCAGAAACTGCTGCCCGCCTGTGGTGTTTATGCCGTGGAAGTTGAAATGACCGACGGCACGAGAAAAGGCGGTATGCTTTGCATCGGACATCGGCCGACGATGGAAGCCAATGGAGAATTGAGTATAGAGGTGCATATCTTCGACTTCGAGGGCAACTTGTACGGAGAAGAACTTAGTCTGGAGTTCATCGGCAGACTGCGTGAAGAACGTCGGTTCTCTTCGTTTGAAGGACTTCAGCAACAGCTCAGAAAAGATGCCGTAGCGGTTCAAAAACTGTTAGACAAGGACGTATGACCAACCAGGAGTTCATAGCGAAGAATAAGGATGCCGATGTGCAGGCTTTGGCTCTGGGCAATCAACCGAAGGGAATCGACCTGCATTTCTGCCTGGTACAGATTGCCGGGCTTCAGACTGTCCGTAAGAAAGTCCCTTCGATTGCACAAAAGGAAGGTATCCTCTTCCCCAAAAAACTTTCGTTGGAACAATGCAGTAGCGAGCAGACCGCCTTGTACAAGCAGCAGTTGACAGAGCGACTTTTGCCGATGAAACGGGCGAAAATGGCAGATTTGACTGGCGGTTTCGGTATTGATTTCTTCTTCCTTGCAAAGCTGTTTGAAGAGGCACACTATGTCGAGCGCGAAAACTACCTGTGTTTAGTTGCCCAACATAACACGTCTATTTTGGGATTTAGACACGTTAAGATTCACAACTTAACGAGTGAAGAATTTCTCGATGAAATGGGCAATTTTGATTTCATTTACCTTGACCCGAGCCGTCGGGATGCGCAAGGAAGGAAGGTGGTTGCCCTAAGCGATTGCTCGCCCGATGTCGAGACTTTGCAGGACAAACTGCTGAGCCATGGTCCGCTGGTGATGGTGAAGCTCTCGCCCATGCTCGACATCAAGGATGCCATTCGTCGCTTGCCAGAGGTGCATGAGGTGCATGTGGTGAGCGTAGATGGCGAATGCAAGGAGGTTTTGCTGGTGCTTTGCAAGCAAAGGCAAGACATCACTTATTATTGTGTAAACCTTACCACAAGAAACCAACTTTTCCATACTGACAAACCTAATGCTGACCCAATAATAGCGTCTCATCTGGAGCATTATCTCTATGAACCGAATGCCTCGATTCTGAAGGCCGGAGTGCAGAATGCACTCTGTCAAACATACGACATCAAGAAGCTTCATCCCTTCAGTCATTTGTTCATTTCTGCCCATTTCATCGAGGATTTTCCGGGTCGAGCATTCACGATAGAGGACTCTTACAGCTTCTCGAAGAAGGACATCAAGAGACTTCAGACAGACGTCAGCCAAGGCAATCTGACAGTTCGGAACTTCCCCGCCACGGTTGCCGAACTCAGGAAGCGACTCAAGTTGCGCGAAGGAGGTGACGTTTACCTTTTCGCCACGACACTCGGCGACGACTCGCACGTTCTGTTACGTTGCAAGCAAATCTGACGACCTATACATTATTATATATAATATAGACAAACAAACATGTTAGTAAAGACATTCAGCGCCAGCGTGCAAGGCCTTCAGGCATCGGCGGTTACTGTTGAGGTGAATGCCACCCGCGGCATCCGCTTCGTGCTTGTAGGCTTGCCCGATAGTGCTGTCAAAGAGAGCTACGAGCGCATCACGGCGGCTATAGAGAACAGCGGCTACACGTTTCCCACTCGTGCCATTACGATCAACATGGCACCCGCCGATGTGCGCAAGGAAGGCACAGGCTTCGACTTGCCCATGGCGATTGGCATTCTGGCAACAGGCGGTCATGTGGATACTCGGATACTGAACCGCTACATGATGGTTGGCGAGCTGAGCCTGGACGGTTCCTTGCAACCCATCAAAGGTGCTCTGCCCATCTCCATAAAGGCCCGTGAACTGGGATTCGAAGGACTCTTCGTTCCCGAAGATAATGTCCGCGAAGCTGCTGTAGTGAACAACCTGAACGTCTATGGTGCCCGCCATATAAGCCAGGTCATCGGCCACCTGAATGGCACGGAACTCATGCAGCCCACCATCATCGACACGCGGGCTGAGTTCTTCGCAAGACAGAGCGAGTTTGAGTTCGACTTTGCCGACGTGAAAGGTCAGGAACAAGTGAAGCGAGCTCTCGAGATAGCAGCGGCTGGCGGCCACAATCTGATTATGATAGGTCCTCCTGGGAGTGGCAAGTCGATGTTAGCCAAGCGTCTGCCCAGCATCTTGCCTCCCTTGTCGCTTCGAGAAAGCTTGGAGACGACGCAGATTCATTCCGTGGCAGGCAAGCTGAAGAGCAACTGTTCGCTCATCGCCCAACGACCTTTCCGTTCGCCGCACCACACCATCTCGCAGGTGGCACTCGTCGGAGGCGGTACCAACCCACAACCTGGCGAGATAAGTCTGGCGCACAACGGGGTGCTTTTTGCCGATGAATTGCCGGAATTTCAGCGTTCCGTGCTCGAAGTCTTGCGACAGCCTCTTGAGGACCGCGTCATCAACATCTCGCGGGCAAAGTACACCATCACCTACCCTTGCTCGTTCATGTTCATCGCCTCGATGAACCCCTGCCCATGCGGTTACTACAACCATCCTGACAAACATTGCTGCTGCACGCCCGGCCAGATTTCGAAGTACCTGAACAAAATATCCGGTCCCCTACTCGACCGCATCGACATCCATTGTGAGATACAGCCTGTGCCCTTTGCCCAGCTGAGCCAGATGCAACCGGGCGAACCTTCAGCAGCAATAAGGGAACGTGTCATCAAGGCCAGGAAGATACAGGAGGAACGTTTTAAGTCGCACCCGGGCATCCATTGTAACGCGCAGATGACGGAGAAGATGCTCCACGAGTTTGCTGAGCCCGACAATGCTTCGATGGACATGCTGCGCATGGCGATGGAACGGCTCAAGCTCTCAGCCCGTGCCTACAGCCGCATCCTGAAGGTTGCCCGCACCATCGCCGACCTCGAAGGATCAGAGAAAGTCCTGTCCCAACACATCGCCGAAGCCATCGGCTATCGCAGCCTCGACCGTGGCGACTGGGCTGAGAGAGGGGTTTAACAAGTACATGGAAAGCATTCAGCACATCATCATCGACGACACGCTGCGCCGGATTGGCGACGAGGCGTTCGCTTCCTACCTGTGTCATGCCTACTGCTCGGGCGGGTTCTGCACCTTTGCATACAACGGCAAGGCGTTCCGCCTGCAACAGGGCGACTGCATGATCATCCCCAGAAGGGGCGATCTGGTGAAGGACTTGCGCGAGAGCTACGACTTCCGCGTGAGCGTCATCTACGTCACGCAGGAGTTCATCGAGGTGGCGACGCCGCAGTCGAACTACGGCATGAAGGGCCACCTGGCTCTGTTCGACAACCCCATCATGCGGCTGGACGAGGCTCAGCAACGGCAATGTGCGCAGAACTTCGAGACCATCCGCCGCCGCCTTGCCGCGCCTCAGCACCATTTCTACCGTGAGGTGCTCGTCAATGCCGTGCAGACGATGATACTGGATTTCTTTGATTTCCATGCCGAGCTCTACGGCTTCGACCGCCTCTCGACGCAGTACCATCAGCTGATGAGCCAGTTCATCGAGCTGCTGGAGCGTGGCGACTACCGCCGCAACCGCGACATCTCCTACTATGCCGACAAGCTTTGCATCACGCCGAAGTATCTTTCCGAGGTCTCGAAGAAAGTGAGTGGACTGCCTGCAGCCTACTGGATTACGCGCTACACGTCGCTCGACATCAGCCGCCTCCTGCGCAACCGTCGCCTCTCCCTCGCCGAAATTGCCGACCGCTTCGGCTTCTCTTCGCAGGCACATTTCAGCCGTTATGTCCTGAACAACCTCGGCGCAAAGCCCAGCGACCTGAGGGAATAGACCACACGCCACAGCCCTACCCTGCCGACGCTCTGCGTTGCGCGGGCTGACACTCCACAGAGGGAAGCCCGACGCCCCACGTCGCATTGGCGTTTCTCACGTGTGAGACAAAGTTTTCTCACGTGTGAGACAAACTGTCGCCTGCTGTTTCGTCGATTTTGGTAACATTCCCCGCAAATTGTGTAACAACGGTTCGCGGGGATTGCCGTAACTTTGCAGCCGGAAACTTAAAAGGCATCATACCATGGACATCTACGAAAGAATGAAAGCCGGAGAATGGATAGACCTCCAGACCGACAAGGACTATCAGGAGATAGCCGCCGTGAACCTCTTCAAAGCCAACGACCAATGCTGGCGCATCAACAGTTCCCTTCCCTCTGCGCCCGAGACGCGTCAGATGCTCGAGGAACTCTTCGACGGACGACTCCCCAAGTCGTCCACCATCCTGCCGCCAGTCCACATCGACCAGCCCAAAGCCATGCACATCGGCGAAAACGTGTTCATCAACCACGGGCTGGTGTGCATGTCGAACGGAGACATTACCCTCGAGGACGGCGTAATGATTGGTCCCGAGGCTGCACTCATCACCGCCAACCACGACTTCGACAACATCCGCGTTCTGCAGTTCAAGCCCATCGTCGTGAAAAGGAACGCCTGGATTGGCTCCCGGGCCGTCATCCTGCCCGGCGTCACCATTGGCGAAGGGGCTGTGGTGGCTTCCGGAGCCGTCGTCACGAAGGACGTGCCGGCTCGTTGCATCGTGGGAGGAGTGCCCGCAAAGATTATCAAGAATCTCTAACCTTAATGAAGTTAAAATAGAAGTAAAAGTGGAAGTAAACTCGCTTCGCTTGTGGGAGATATAAAAGGACAACACCGTGCAGGCAACTACCAAAGCTATCGTCCTGCCAGCTTGCTGGCTTTACTCCCTGCGCGTAGCGCATTACTTCCAATTTAACTCCTTTTTTACCTTCCTAAACTTAAATGACAAACACTATGGAATTCAGAATGCAAGACCGCATGGAGCTGAAGGCTTTGGTTGACCTCTATGCAACAGAGAGCGACAAGAACAATCAGGAATGCTACGCCGAGATTTTCCGTCCCGACATCAAGCTCAACGTCTATTTCGGAGGCAAACTCGGGATGCAGGCACGCGACGTTCAGGACATGATCCGGCAGTACAAAGCCTTCGGCGCAGCCAAGGTCTCGTTCCACATGAACGGGCAGCAAAACGTCGATTTCATCGATGAAAACCATGCCACGGGCACCTGCTACGCCCTCGCCACGCTGGTGACGGAGCAGGAAGGGAAGGACGTGCTGACCACTCATGCCGTCCGCTACTACGACAAGTACGTGAAGCTGGACGGCCGATGGTGGATTGCGGAACGCGAACAGTACTTCGAGTGGTCCACGAACCAAACATTAAACTGACACGACTGACATGAAGAAGATACTCATCGCCTACTACTCCCGGCGCGGAGAGAACTACGTCAACGGCAGCATCAAAAGCCTGCCCGTGGGCAACACGGAGGTCGTGGCGGGCAAGATAAAAGCCTTGCTTCCCGAGGCCGACGTGTTCCGCATCGACACGACCTACGCGTACTCCGAGTCATACATGACCTGCATCGAGGAGGCCAAGCAGGAGCTTCGCGACCAGGCCCGTCCCGAGGTGAAGGACCCGCTGCCCAGCATCGAGCAGTACGACACCATCATCCTGGGCTATCCCAACTGGTGGGGAACGATGCCGATGGTGTGCTACACGTTCCTCGAAATGTACGATTTCACCGGCAAAAACATCATTCCCTTCTGCACGAACGAGGGCAGCGGCATGGGCTCTTCGGAGCGTTTCATCAAGAAGCTCTGCCCCACGGCCAACGTCCTGAGCGGCACGCCCATCCACGGCGCAGAGGTTGCCCACGCCGACAACGAGGTCAGAGCCATCGTCGGCAAGGTCTGACTGGAACGCGGACGTCTCGTCCGCATCCGACAGAGCGGAGGTGAACGTCCGCCTCCCAATTAACCAATATCAACTTCACAAGCAAAACAGACAAGACAATGGAGACTATCAGACTATCAAACGGGGTGGAGATGCCGTTACTGGGCTACGGCGTGTTCCTCGTGTCACCCCAGGAGTGCGAACGCTGCGTGACGGATGCGCTCGAGGTGGGCTACCGCCTCATCGACACAGCACAGGCTTACTACAACGAAGAAGGCGTCGGGGCAGCCGTCGCAAAGAGCGGCATCAGACGCGAAGACCTTTTCCTCGTGACGAAGGTATGGATTTCGAATGCCGGCGAGGAGAAGGCCGCACGCTCCATCGACGAGAGTCTGCGCAAGTTGCAGACCGACTACATCGACCTTCTGCTCATCCATCAAGCCTATGGCGACGTGTTCGGTTCGTGGAGGGCCATGGAGAAGGCACTGGAAGAAGGCAAGGTGAGGGCCATCGGCATCTCGAACTTCCAGGCCGCTCGCTTCTTCGACTTTGCCCACTACGTCAACATCAAGCCCATGGTAAACCAGTTGCAATGCAACGTCATGACGCAGCAGACGGGCATAGAGCCTCTACTCAAAGAGACGCAGACGCGCATGATGGCCTGGGGACCGCTGGGCGGTCAGGGCGTCGATGGCATTGTGAAGAACGAGACGCTGGCTGCCATCGGAGAGAAATATGGCAAGACTGCGGCTCAGGTCGCCCTGCGTTGGCTCACGCAACGGGGCGTCGTTGCCATTCCCAAATCGAGTCACAAGGAGCGCATGAGGCAGAACTTCGACATCTTCGACTTCACCATTTCCTGCGATGAAATGGGGCAAATTAGTACATTGAACCAACACGATGAGGGTACAGTGAACTTCGGTGACCCTGCCTTCGTGAAGTATCTCATCGAGACCTACGGGTGAGGGAATTAGTAGTCGTTCACGACAAACTTCTTGCCGCCACGGATGTAGATGCCCTTAGGCAAAGGCAAGGACACGCGACGGCCGTCGAGGGTGAAGATGGCAGATGAAGAGGCAGGCTGATTGGTTTCCTCCTGCAGGTGGGCAATGCCTGTCCACTCGCCGCTATCCACCAGCCTCATGTGTTCGCGCAGTTCCTCAATGGCAGCAGGCAGATCGCTGTTGCTGAGCTCGAGGGCAGACAGGTTCGCCTGATAGACTGACTGATAGTAGCTGCGAAGGAACGACTTGGCATCTTCGCTGTATGTGGCGTCGTTGAGCATTGCTTCTGCCTCTGAACCGACTTGTTTGTACTCCGCCCATAGTTCGGCATTGATGGCAATCAAATCGCTGAGGCCATCGATGGTTCTCATGGCAGCGATGGCCTGCATCCTGTTGCTGGCTTTGGCACTGCTGAAAGCATTGTTGTATGCTTCGAGGCAGTCCTTGCTCACCGTCACACTGGCATAGCTCAGCTTCCTCTTCTTCATCTCATTCATCCACGTCTGATATGCCTCAGCCTGATTGCCATAGTAGGTGAGCGTGAAGTCATCGAAGACGCACCAATCCTGTCCTGCCGACTTCTTCTTCATCACGCCGAGCGAGAGCGTATGGTTGTCGATGGCGATGAAGACCTTATTGTCGTAGGTGTTGAGGTCGTGCATGTAGTACTCGGCTGCAATCATGTCGTCGGGAATATAATAGGTTGTGCTGCCATTCTTCACGCTTATCTCGCATCCCACTCCCTTTGCCTTGATGACGCTCTTGGAGAAGGGTGAGACGAGCGGAAAGGTAAGGGTGTCGCGATTGGAGGCTGCATAGATGCGGGCATTGCGCAGAGCCAGGTCGCGAATGCGATAGTGCCTGTTGGCCTCCTCAGCTACGCCAGCACGGTAGAAGCCCTTGACACTGACGGCATACACGCCGTTGGGCATGTCGGTGAGCGTCTGGTGAGTGTTGAAGTTATGGTCGAAATGCTCAGCATTCTCCTTTGGATTGACCGCCCCGAACGGGTCGCCATCCCAACCTGTGAGCAAGTTGTTGTTGAAGCATGGATTGACGATGCGAGCCGACATATCAATGGGTTTGCGATAGGTTGCATCGCCCTCGCTGACCTGATACATATCCTTGAGGTAGCGGAAGTTATTGGCGATGATGGCATCAATGAGTTCCTGTCCACGGGTATTATAGCCATTCGACGAGTTCACGCCCACATAGTCGGCCAGGATGATGCCAGTGGGACCTGGCGTATAGGAAGCGTCGCTCAAGTAGTCGATGATGGCTGCATTGGTATGGGCAGCGTTGTCTCTGTATCCATCACTCGAGGAGATTTCCTGGTCGACGATGAATGGGATGTAGAGACGGGACGTCTTGGAATAGGCAGAAGCGAAGTTATAGACCCAGATGATGTCTGCAGCCGTGGTCGTCTTATGCTTTGTGCTGAAGTCGAGCATCTGGCGGACGGCAGCCACCTTGCGGTCGAGGGCACCTTCCTGATGCGTCTCGGCAAAGTCTTGCATATAGAGTGTCGACGTGGCTCCGCTGGCTCCCACAATCTGACCGTTGCACTGTGCGTTCCAGTCCAGCTGTCCTGTCCAGTTGCGGAAGAAGCCTCCCACGGGTGTGTCGGCATACTGGTCGCGGCTGAGCAGCAGTATCTTGCCACGCATCTCCCTGACTGTGAGGTCTTTCTTAAAGTCGATAAAGTAGTCCTTCATATCGTCACGTCCGAGCAGCTGAAGCAATAAGTCGCCATAGTTGCTGGCATTGTCGTCGCCTGCAGTGGCATGAAGAAGGTGAACGATGGCGAACTCCGAGGGGTTCTCACGCAGTTTGTCGCGGAGGAAGAAGAGTGCATCGTCGAAACGGAGCTTGGTGGGCATGATGCCATGATTGTCGTTGAGATAGCCGTCCTTCACAGCGGGTCGCATGTCAAAGGCACGGACGCCGAGTTCCCATTGGTCTTGGAAGCTCTTCTCCTGGGTGCGTGCGTACTTGTCGCCAAAGGGTCCGTAGATGGAGACTGTGATGCCAGGGAAGCCGTTGCCGGTGCCTGTGTCGTGGCTGCCCGGGATGGAGAGATTGGCCACGTAGGCGTCGTCGGGCAGGCGTTTCATCCAGTTCTCGGCTCGAAGCGACTGGCTGAGAAGCAAAAGCAAGGCAAGTAAGAGTAGATGTTTCATTGCAGGTTGTATTTCTTTCTGTTCTGCTGCAAAAGTACAAAAAAAGTATGAGCTTTTAGCTATGAAGCGCAAACTTTTTTATATCTTTGCAGTTAAACATACTCTCACATATAATATGGTAAGGATTCTTTTTGTATGTCATGGCAACATTTGCCGCAGTCCGATGGCAGAATTTGTGATGAAGGACCTTGTCCGTAGGGCAGGTCGCGAGTCGGACTTCTATATTGAGTCGGCAGCCACATCGACGGAGGAGATTGGCAACGGTGTATATCCTCCAGCCAGGCGGAAGCTTGCGGAGCACGGCATTGCGTGCGATGGCAAGAGGGCGAGGCAGATGACGCGGGCCGACTACGAGCGCTTCGACCTGCTCATAGGCATGGACGAGTGGAACATCAGGAACATGCGGGTCATCTGCGGAGGCGACAAGGATAACAAAATTCACAAAATCCTCGATTTCACCGAATATTTTGGGGATGTTTCCGACCCATGGTACACGGGTGACTTCGAAGCTACTTGGCGGGATGTCCTGGCGGGATGTCAGTGCCTTTTGAAGCAGTTGTAGGGCAAGGTTTCGTGCCTTGACGGTTATTTTCTTCGACTTTTGGACACTTCCTTATAAGTATCAAAAAAGGGCGATTTCATGGGATAATTGCCCTCTTTCTTATTTTTGCAGAACTCCTTTCTGCTATTTTGCACATCGTTTCTGCATATTCGGGAACGGGTGAACAGTCATATTATGTTATATTTGCATTAGATTCATTTAAATCTTTATCTCTTTGTTTAACTAAATTCTTAACGCTATGAAGTACTTTAAACTGTTTCTCACCGTGTGTGCTATGGCTGTAGCCATCAGCGCAAATGCCCAGTCTAAGACTACTGCCAAGTCCAAGACTGCTACCACGACTGCCAAGACAACGACAGCCGCTCCTGCCAAGAAGGCAACGACGACTGCTAAGCCTGCCACAACGACAACAACTGCCAAGGCTGCTACAACGACGACTACGACGACGAAGACTACGACAGCGAAGGCTGCCAAGTCGTCCAGTTCGAAGGCATTCAGCAGCAGTGGTGACTTCGACAACCGTCTTCACTTCATGATGGAAACCAAGATAGGCAGCTACTACGGAACTGGCGGTTGGGGCGAGAACTTTGTTCTGGAGAAAGAGTACCACAAGTATTTTGCTGTCGACTTCTTCAGCATCGACTTCGGCATGCCCTTTAAGATTGGAGACTACAAGCTGTTCTCTCTCGGTTTGAAAGCCGGAGCCCGCGGCTTCTCGCCACGCTTCTGGGGCGACAGGGCCCGTGCTTACACAAGCCTTGCCTTAGGCTATGACTGCTGCGTTGCCGACGGTGGTGCTGCTTTAGATATGGTCGCTGGCATGTATGGCTTTGACGACGACGACCTTGATGATTACGACACAGGCTGGGGTGCTTCACATGGCTTCGCACTGTCATGGGGCGCAGGTGTGCAATTCGTTGACCGTGTCTATGTTGGCTATGCCTTGGAGTACAGCACAATCTTCAAGTCCACCTCTCACTTTGCAAAGATTGGCGTGAGATTCTGACATCCTTCAAGCCAACCGGAAGGGCACTTCGAGAGGGGTGCCCTTCTTGTTGACCCCAAACAATAGCATTCCTTGAGCCATGCATTAGCATTCATGGGGCAAAGAATTAGCATTCATGGGGCAAAGAATTAGTATTCATGAGGCAAAGAATTAGGCATTCCCTGAATGTCCCTCCCAAAGGGGCCTGGCCACGCAGAGTATAAAAAATGTATCATAATGGGCACTATATTGAATTATTTTTCGTATCTTTGCCCCACGAACCTAAACAAAACAAGTTATGAAGAAGTTACATCTCATCACCCTTTCAGTGTTCAGCCTCATCCTCTCTGCCTGTGGCGGGAGGAAGATAGACATCACCATTCCCGACAACAACTGCCCGAGCGACAAGGAACTCGTGGAGAAGGCTCTGCAGGGCGACGAGCAGGCAGGACTGCAGGTGGCACAGATGTACTACGACGGCAACGGCGTCATCCAGGACTACACCGAGGCCATCAAGTGGTACAGAGTGCTCTCGGAGAAGGGAAACCCCTATGCTCAGTACTACATGGGGCTATGCCACGACGAAGGGCGCGGACTGGAAGCCAGCCTGACGAAGGCAATGGAATACTACAAGCAATGCTTCCTGGAGCTCAAGTCCCGTGCTGAGAAAGGCGACAAGGAGGCTATGCTCTATCTGGGCAAGATGTACTCGCTGGGCAAATATGTCACGAAGGACAAGGCCGCAGCCGTGAAATGGTATCGCGAAGCAGCCGAGGGGGGTGATGCCAAAGCACAATATACGCTGGGCGTCTGCTATGAAGAAGGCTCCGGCGTAGCCCAGTCCTATCCCGAAGCCGTCAAGTGGTATCGTCAGGCAGCCGACCAGGGTCATGCCGAGGCACAGTGCGCCCTGGGCACATGCTTCGAGGTAGGCAACGGCGTGGAAGCCTCTGCCACCGAAGCCGTCAAGTGGTACCGCCTCTCGGCAGAACAGGGAAATGCCGACGCTCAATGCAACCTGGGCTACTGCTACGACGAAGGTGTCGGCGTGGAGAAGTCGCCCACCGAAGCCGTCAACCTCTATCGACTCTCGGCAGAACAAGGCAACGCCACAGCACAGAACAACCTCGCCTACTGCTACGAATACGGCACCGGCGTGGAGAAAAACATGGAGGAGGCCATCAAGTGGTACAAGAAGAGCGCCAAGCAGGGCGACGAAGGCGCCATCGCCAATCTCAAGGCAAAAGGCATCAACGATTATAACGAATAAATGTCTGAACGAAGCCAGAAAGTCCTTGACTACCTCAAGGCACACGACATACCATTCTCCTGCTACGAACATCCCGATGGCAAGACCATCGAGGAGGCCAAACGCTGGTGGAAGGACGACGGCTCTGTGCACTGCAAGAACATCTTCATGCGCAACCACAAGGGCAATCAGCACTACCTCATCTGCTTCCACTGCGACCACGACCTCGACATCCACGACCTTGAGGCTCGCCTTAAGGCAGCCCTCCTGGCACAGGGAAAGAACTCGCCCGGCAAGCTCTCCTTTGCTTCGCCCGAACGCATGATGAAGTATCTTGGGCTCGAGCCGGGCAGCGTCTCACCCTTCGGACTCATCAACGACCAGGAGCATCACGTCCATCTCTTCCTCGATGCGGCACTGCTCGACGACAAGAACTACCCGCAGCCCGAGCATAAGACACTCTCCTTCCACCCCAACGACTGCCGAGGCACAGTGGTCATCGCCCTCGAGGACTTCGAGAGGTATCTCAAGGAAGTAGGCAACAGCTACGAATACCTCAGGCTTTATTAAAGGAGCTAGCGAAACTAGTAGAACTAGTTTAAACTAGTTCAAACTAGTTCAAACTAGAAAATAAGAGGAAGTCCCATCCTGCAGGGTGGGACTTCCTCTTTATTTGAATTTCCTCTTTACTTCAGAATCTTCTTGCCGCCAACGATATTGATGCCCTTCTGCATCCCCGCGAGGCGCTGGCCTGCAAGGTTATAGATAGCATCGTCAACACCATCGGCAGAGACGCTGACATTGCAAATGCCTGTCTCATCGATGTTCATGTACGAAACAAGGATGCTCTTGAGGCGAGCCTGAGAAGTGGCCTGGTTGGTCAGGATGACTTCTCTCTGCTCACCCTTCCACGTGGCTGTGGCGCCTTCTATGGTAGCGGCATTGCCCTCCTGATCCTTCCACTCCCTGATGTAAGATTCGCCTGTAGCCGTGAGGACAATATCGGTGATGATATAGTTCTCGGCTACACTCAGCTTGATGTAGCTGGGCTCAGTGAGCACTCTGTCCTCATCCTTGCCTTCGTACTTGCTGCCGTAGATCTTGATGTGCGTATCGCCCTCCTTGGCATAAGCCCTGTTGGCATAGAGCGTCACGATATCTTTGCGTGTAGCCGTCAGCTCTGCACCGGTATCAGGTGCGCCTTGGCCCTTGATGTCCTCATCGTTGTAAACGAAGGTAGCATCCTCGAAGCCTTCTTCGGTTACAGTAAGCGTGAAGCTCTTGCTATCTGCAAGATAGGTCTCTGTCTCAGCCACTGTGGCCGTGATTGTGGTCGTGCCTCTGGCCACGAGGGTGATGTTGCCCTCGTTATCGACTGTAGCAACGTCCTCGTCGGAACTTGTGTAGGTCACAGCACCATCGGAGTTGGTGGTGAAGACAGCCGTAACTGTTCCGTTGATGTCCACCTCTTCGCTCTCTACGCTCCAAGAGGAGACGGGAGCAACCAGTGAGGTGACGAGTTCGAACTCGTCGGCTGTGCGGGGAGCAATCTCCCAGACGCCATCCTTCGAGAACCAGATGGCAACGCCGGTCACGTTGTAGGTCTTGCCTTCGAGGAGAGTGGGATAGTCGCTCAGCCGGAACGAGTTGTAGGGAATGATTGTGTTATCGTCATCATCCACGAAAGCACCGCCGGTGTATGTGATACCATCGAAATGGAGGAGGCATCCCTGCATATCCTTCTCGAGGTCGGCAATAGCGACAGACATAGGCGTAGCACCTTCAGTCTTCGTTACGGTCAGGCCTTCGGTGGCAGTGGTGAGGCCTGTCACCTCGGCACACTCATTGAAGATTACAACGTTTACGATGCCTGTGCCTGTGAGCTTGTCTCCCAGTGCAAAGCCATGGTCCTTCTGGTAGCCTACGATGCCGTTAGCGCCATCGGTGAAGTAAAGCTGATTGCCATTGACACCCGTGACGTACCAGTCGTTGAACTGGACAAGTACAGACTGTTCTTCCTCGGTTGCCATAGCACAGAGGCGGGCAATGGAGGGAACGGCTGGGTCTGTGATGAACTTGAACTCAACAGTTGTAACGCTGCTGAAGTTGTCGTCCTCATTGTAAGCAACAGCCTTGACGGTGCAGTCCTCGCTGACGGTGAAGGGAGCGGTGTACTGAATGCCAGCCGTCACACCAGGCTCGCTGCCGTCGGTAGTATAGATGATGGTGCAGCCTTCGTCGGCTGTAATGGTCACGGTCTGAGGCTCTGCGAATGTACCACCTGCAGGAGTGATGACAGGCTTTGCTACAAGTACTTCAGCTTCCTTGATGTCGTCCGTACTGCGGGGAGCGATCTCCTTTGTGCCTTTGAACCATACGAATACGCCTGTGGCATCGTATGTCTTGCCGTTCTCAAGCGTAGGCATTGTGATGTTAAAGGTGTTGTACGGAGTGATGGAGGCGCCTGCTGCATCCTTAAGCACAGTGCCGTCGTAGGTCACTTCCTTGACGGTGATGACGTTGCCTTGCATGTTGTTCTCGAGGTCGGCTATGCTGACCTCCATAGGAGTAACGGTGACGCCCTTGGCTGCTATGGTCACACCTTCTGTGGAGGCCGTGAGGCCTGTCACCTCAGGAGCACCGTTGTAGGTAGTCAGGCTGACTGTGGCTGTGCCAGTGAGCTGGTCGCCTGCTGTGAAACCATGTCCGCTCTGGAAGAGGAGGATACCGTTGGTGCCATCTGTGAAGTAGGCATTGTTGCCCTTCACGCCTGTGCACACCCAATTGTTGAATACTACGACAACGCTTATGTTGCCCGATGCGGGAGCAAGGGCACAGAGGCGGCCGATGGTGGGCACGGCTGAGGCAAACTGGAAGGATGCGGATGCAATGCTGCTGGCATTGTCGTCTGCGTCGATGGCAATGGCCTTGACGGTGCAGTCCTCGCTGACAGTGAAGGGAGCGGAGTACTGTGTGCTTGCGTTGGTTGGGTCTGTTCCGTCGGTGGTATAGAAGACGTCGCAGCCTTCGTCGGCAGTAATGGTGACCTCCTGAGGCTCGGAAAATGTGCCGCCTGCAGGCGTGATGACGGGCTTGGCAACGACGCCGCTGCCGTTGGGAGCATAGAATTCGAGGGATGCCAAGTCTATGCCTCCATTGGTGCTGGAGGTGTTCGACAGGTTGATGGTCAGCTTATAGTAAGCTTCCGTTGCCCACTCTGTTCCGCTCGTAGGCTGGAACTCTACGCTGCCTGCCTTGCCATTGGACACGGTGGGAGTAAGTACAACCTCGTCGATGACGTTCGAGTAATCCACATCGCTTGCAATGGTCAGCTTCATGCTGTGGACCGTGATTTGTGCCTTGCTGACGCCGAGATGGTTGACGACGACACGGCTGATGGTGCTGCCCATGGCTGTCTTTGCGGTGATGGTGCGGTCCTCCTTGTCGAGTTCCTTACCACCGATGCGCCACTTGCCCTCGAGGCTCTGGTTGCCGGGAGCATTCCATACCATACCATCATGCTCGTCGTCATAATAGTCCTTGTAGCTGGTGTGGTTTGAGCCGGTTGTGTTGGGCACCGTCAGCAACGTGTAGAAAAGTTCGTCTGCCCATGCATTGCCTCCGAGCAGGAAAAGCAGGAGCAGGGAAAGTAAAGTAGTTTTTTTCATAAAAGATTATTGTTTGAGATTAGTTTATGTTTGTTTCGCGCACAAATATACTATTATTTATAATGTATTCGATATAGGGCGAAAAAAAAATTGCAAAAGGATGGCGTTTTGACTTAAAACTCCTAACTTTGCAGCAGAAAACTGTTTTACGATATGAGCGAGAACCTTCTTTTCATGACGCTTGGCGGTTCTGCCATCGTCCACTTTGTGATAACCTGCGTGATGGGTCTCTTTGCGAGGCACAGGGTACAGTATCTGTCGTTGGCATGGGTGAACGGCATCTTTTGCTGCACAACGTTGGTGGCTGCTTGCTTCAGTAGCGAGATTGCTTCGGCTCAGCCTGGCATCCTGCATCCGGGAATGCTTTTGGCGCTGCTTTGTGCATGCTATCTGCAGAGCATCTACCCGCTGAACATCTCGATGCCAGGCTTTCTGCAGTGGGAGCGAATGTGGCTCTATGCCAGTCCCATCCTGGTGCTGATAGGCATCTACGTAGGTGCCGCCCTGCTGGGAAGCCGTATTGTCTATATCTACTCAGCCAGTGAGCTGGCTGCCAGCATCCTTTCGAGCGACATCCTGATGCGGCTGTGTGCCCTGATACTGAGCATCTGCTACATCGTGAATATCTTCCTGCTGCCGCGCCGCATGGCTCGCCATGCCAACGTGCCGCACTATCTGATTGGCTACCTGCTGGCGATGGGACTGTCAGTCGTCTTTTATACCTACATCGCCATCCTCTATGACCTGAGGCTGCTGGCTGTCTATGTGGTGCTCTTCACCGTCTTGAACCTCTACCTCATGTTCCGAACCCTGGAGACGCTGGCGCTTCAGTTGCCCAGACCTGTCATAAGCGAGGTGAGCGAGGAACAGGAGAAGAAAGCCAAAGAGCAGGAAGAGGAGGACTTCAACGAGGCAAACCTGCACCGCTTCCAGAGCATCAACTACTGGATGCAGAAGCATCGGAAGGAGTGGAAGGACAGTTCCTTCGGCCGCGACCGCCTCTGCCAGGCCACAGGGCTGAACCGTCACCTCGTGCTGCAAAGCGTACGTAGCCAGGGATTCAACAACGTGCATGACTACATCAACTCGTTCCGCGTGACGGAACTGAAACGGATGATAGCCCGAGGCGAAGTGAATTCCATGAGCGACACCCTGCTGGCTGGCTTCGGCACGACGCAGACCGTACGCTCATGCTTCTTCAAGGCCGAAGGTATCTCGCTGGACGAGTACATGGCAAAGCAGCAATAGACCGCCGCCTCCCCCACCCCCTTACACATCATCTTACTGCATCCTCGCCGCGACACTACCCCCGAAAGGGGGCCGGAACCGCCATGCCATGCCTCATCCGGCAGAGGGGAGGCTTTGCACATACATGTACAAGCAATTGCAGATACGCGTATGTGCAATTGCTTGTACATGTATGTGCAAACAACCCATGCTGCAACCTGGGGCATCCCGAGATGGAATATCGATCATTGCTGTCCGCTAAAAATCGTGCTGCTATCTAAA
>FLNY01004304.1_pt1 | contig 39136 bp, 26 predicted proteins | sample 1140381 | NCBI WGS metagenome assembly FLNY01 (sample SAMEA3878172, study PRJEB12797) | bioreactor metagenome | biome: Moose rumen | place: Sweden | collected 2011-10 | reverse complement strand
CGATCCCGACGATGGTGACTTTGGCGAGGAACTGGTTGTCCTCCAGCATGGTGCGCACCCATCCGCCACAGCTCAGCAGGTTCCCGAGCGAAGGCTCCTGCATGTCGGGATGATGGTCTATCAGAAGCAGCTCGAAGGGCTCCCGCAGGGCGTCGGTGAAGATTTTGCTTATGTAGTGATAGTCGCCGCTGTCAAGGAAGTGCACGCCGCGGGTGCGGCCTGCGAGGGCGTCCGCGATGCGCTTTTCCGATTCGGGGCTGCAGTAGCGGCGGCATTCCCCAAGGCCGGAGAAATCCAGCACCTCCGCGCCTGTCTTCCGTGCCAGGCGCAGCTGAGATCCGGTGAAATCGAGGACAAGCGGCTTCACTCCCTTGCAAGACAGCCGTCCAGCCCCTCTGCTATGGATTTCTCGTCCATGTCCTGGCCGATGAAGACGATTTTCTGCATGCGGTCCCCGTAAACGGGATCCCAGTCGCGCGCGAGGTTCTTGTCCCTCAGCATCATTTCCGCCAGCTGGTCCTTCGGCATGGTGGCGAACCACAGACCGGCGTCCTTGATGGATTTCTGCACCCCGGACTGCTCGAAAAGGTAACAGTTGTCGGTCTGGTCCGCGAAATAGCAAAGGCCTTTGGCGCGGATGACGCTGCGGGGCCAGTGCCTGCCCACCCAATAGTCGAACTTGTTCATGTCCAGGGGCTCGCGGCGGTAATAGACGAAGGTGCCCACGCCATATTCGTCGGCTTCGCCTTCTTCTTCGTTGTGGAGTTCCTCCTCCCCGGCTTCTTCGATGGCATGTATCCATGCGGCGGAAGTGGCCACCTCCTCGAAATTGAAACGGCCGGTGTGAAGGATTTTCCCGAACGGGACGTTGCAGAAATCGCAGCGTATGATTTCCACTCCCGGATTCAGGTTCCTGATGACGGATTCCACCCGGGCGAGTTCCTCCGGGCGCACTTCCGAGGCCTTGTTCAGAAGTACGATGTTGCAGAACTCAATCTGCTGTATGACAAGCGATTCGAGGTCGTCCTCGCCGAAATTGCGTAGGGGCAGGGTGTCGCCGCAGCTGAATTCGCTCTGCATCCGCAGGGCATCGACCACCGTCACGATGCAGTCGAGTTTCGCGTATGTGTTGCCGTCGTTGTATTTGGGCCCGAGCTGGGGAATGGATACGATGGTCTGGGCAATCGGGGCGGGTTCGCAGATACCGCTGGCCTCGATGACTATGTAGTCGAATTTATGCTGGCGGGTTATCTCGCTGAGCTGCTCCACCAGGTCCATCTTGAGCGTGCAGCATATGCATCCGTTCTGGAGGGCCACCAGCGAATCGTCCTTCTGGCCCACCATTCCGCCCTTTTCTATGAGGGATGCGTCGATGTTGACGGTGCCGAGGTCGTTGACGATTACGGCGAACTTTATTCCTTTGTTGTTGCTGAGAATGCGGTTTACGAGTGTAGTCTTTCCGCTGCCAAGATAGCCTGTGAGCAGCAGGACAGGTGTTTCCGTGTAATCCATTTTATATGTCCAAAAAATTCTGATAATCCTGATATACCTGCTTCACCACGTCGTCCCAGCTGAGATAGAGGTCGCGCCTGGCGGCCCTGCAAACGCGTTCATAAGCTTCATCGTCCGCCATGACCGACAGGATTTTGGAGGCATAGTTTTCTTCCCCGGGGTCGGAAATGTAGCCGTTCACGTCTTCCGTGACGGTTCCGGCCGTGCGGGCTCCCCGCAGGAAGAGGGTTGGGGTGCCCTGGGCGGCGGCTTCTATCTGTACGAGCGAATTCGCGTCGTAAAGGGAAGGGAAGAGGAAGAGGCGGGCGCGGGAATATATTTTTTCGAGCTCGGATTTTTCCCCTACAAGCCCGCACATCACCACCTCGTCCACGAGGCCTTCCTGCCTCACGAGTGCCGCGAGCTTCTCTTCGTCCTGGCCTTTCCCGACGAAAAGCATCCTGAAATTCTTCAGCCCCCGTCGCTTGGCGACGGCAAGGGAACGGACGATGAAGTCTATGTTCTTTATGAAGTTTATCCTTCCTACGAAAAGGAATACGGCGGCGTCCGAGGGGATGCCGTATTTTTCGTTCACCCAGGCGGCCGCGGCGGCTTTGTCGGAGACCGGTTCGTGCTCCGTCGCATTCAGGCGCACCTTGCACGGGGCGGTGAGGCCGTATTCGTTCACATAAAGGTCTTTGATGGCGGCATTGACCGCCCAGCACTCGTTGCAGGCGTTGAACACTCGCATGATCGTGCTCATGGCGATGTCCACGGCGGGTTTCAGGTTCATGTTCTTCTCGAAGTCCTGCTTGAACTGGGAATGTAGGGTGGCGACGCACGGCTTTCCGTGGATGCGGGCGAACAGCAGGCCGGCAAGCGCTACGCTGAAGGGGGAGTGCAGGTGCACTATGTCAATGCCGCTGTTGATGAGCAGAAGGTCGAATTTTGGGTCGAGCATGCTCGTCGGCACGGAATAATCCATCCTGTAGAGGGGGATGGAGCCGCAGCGCACCAGCTCGTAGGGAAGTTTGGCGTCTTCTCCCGGATCGGCGCCTGCGATTTCGGGGCAGAATACCACGACGTCGCAGTAATTCACGAGACGGCGGGCATAATTGTCCACCACCTTGATGACACCGTCCACCATCGGGTACCAGGTGTCTATGAAGAGTCCTGCTTTCATAACCCTGCAAAGATAGTAAATTCCGTTTTCTTGTTGTATATTTGCATTCCAATGTCACTTCGTATGTCAAAAAGATTTTTCCCCCTTGCACTGCTCCTGCTCACTGCAGTTGCATGCTACGATGATTCCGAAATCAAGTCAACGCTCGCTCAGCACGAGTCCAGGATTGCAGCTCTCGAAACCCTTTGCGCCCAGATGAACGCCGACATAGCCTCGCTGAAGCAGCTGCTGGACGCGGACTTCATCTCCTCCTGCACCGAAATAAAAGAGGGAGGGGAAGTGGTCGGATACAGGCTCACCCTCGCCAAGGGAGGAAGCATCGACATCTACAACGGGAAGGACGGCGGCACGCCCCTCATCAGCGCCCGCCAGGACAGCGACGGCAGATATTACTGGACAGTCAATGGCGAGTGGATGTATGATTCCACAGGCCACAAGATTCCCCTCACCGGAGAGGACGGGCTCACTCCGCAGCTGGAAATCAGGAATGACTCCTGGTATGTTTCCTATGACGGGCAGACTTGGACTAAGATAGGTTCCGCCACCGGCACGTCATTCGCCAGCATGTTCAGCGGCGTCGATGTTTACGGAGGTGCCGTCACGGTGCATCTTTCCGCGGGAGGTTCCTTCACCATACCCCTCAGGCAGAGTTTCAAGATAGGCGGCGACGAGACCAACGACGCAGTCGCCTTCGTGGGCAGCGTCACTCTTGACCTCGTGCTTCCGGCATCTCTGAGGAAAAGCGATTTCAGCGCCATCAGGGCCTTCATCACCGTTTCCAACGGCACTTCCCAGGACATCTACACCAAGGCGGTCTCAACTGATTGCAACGACTGGACGGTCAGCCTGTCCGCGCCCGTGTTCACCGACGGCACCTATTCCGGCGGCGCGGCCGTCACCGTGAAATACAACGGCAAGGCATACGGTGCCACGGCCATGCTGGAAGCCACTCTCGTCTGGTCGGACGGAAGCGTAAGCGAAACCATGAGGCCGATCATGGCCAATCCGGGCTCCGGCAGCGGCGCCCTCGCTTATGACGAGTGCGGCATGTATCCGGTTTCCGGGAGCAAGAAGCAATACGTTACGGGAACCAGCCAGAAAATACGCGACCGCTACGACGGCAAGGTCTCCTTCATCCTGGTTTACGACAACGGGACCTCGCTCGAAATAGCCGGCATTCCGCAGGATGCCTCCCTTGGCGACGCTTTCACCGTTACCTGCAGGCAGTATAACAGGGCGGACAGGACTTCCCAGTCGTCATACGCCGTGCACGTGGCAAAATCCGTCTCAGGCAAGCTGTGGCTCCTCTCCGACGCCGGAGACTGTTTCGTGGTGGAAATATAGAAGGGAAGCCGCCATGAAGAGAATCGTTTTATCGGTAGCACTCCTGGCTTTGCCGCTGCTGCTCTGCGCGGTGCCGGCCAAGCCCGGCTATCACAGCTATGTCCAGTCGGACGGCAGCGCCATTATGGTGCGCCTGTGCGGCGACGAGTCCGTCCACTGGCTGGAGGACGCCACCGGCAAGGTGCTCACGCCCGATGCGGACGGCAATCTGGTGGCAGCGCCGCTCAGCACCGCCTCCGCGAGGAAAAACGCCATGGCTGCCAGGAGGGCCGCGCAGGTGCCCCCGGGCAGCGTCAGCTCCAAGCTCACCAGGGGCGAAAGGCATATCCCTGTATTCCTTGTGAATTTCAGCGACGTCAAGTTTACCATATCCAGTCCCAATGCCGCATTCGACAGGCTCCTTAACGAGCCGGGCTACTCCAGGCACGGGGCCGCCGGTTCTGTGAAAGACTTTTATGAAGACAACTCCGGCGGCGCTTTCCGGCCTGTCTTCGACGTCTATGGCCCGGTCAACCTGACGTCTCCAATGAAGGCTTACGGGGGCAACGACAGCAGCGGCTACGACCAGGCACCGGAACAGGCGGTGCTCGACGCGGCCGCCCTCCTGGACGGGGAAGTCGATTTCAGCAAATACGATTATGACGGGGACGGTTGTGTAGATATGATTCTTATGTATTATGCGGGTTACAACGAGGCCGAGTGGGGCCCCGAAGACAGCATATGGCCGCATCAGTGGGACGTGCGCTATTCCGGCAAAAACGAAAGGCATGACGGGAAGTACATAGGTTCGTATTTCTGCACTTCCGAGCTCAGGGGATACAGGGGCAGTGTCATGTGCGGCCCGGCCACGACCTGCCACGAGTTCGCACACTCCCTTGGACTGCCCGACATGTATGACACCAATTATTCCGTCAACGGACAGGCGGGCGCCACCTACGACTACGACGTAATGGCAAGCGGTTCCTACAACAACAACGGCGACACGCCACCATACTTCAACGCCGAAGAGCTTTCCATGCTCGGCTGGACGGTCGATATCAGGGAAATTCCCGAAGACGGCACACTGGAGCTCCCGGCGTTTTCCGGCGGAAATAAGGTGGCTTACAAATCGTCTTCTTCCACCAAGAACGAATACTTCCTTTACGAGTGCCGGGGATACGACAAGTGGGACAAGGGCATAAGCCTCGGCACCGGCCTGGTTGTCTATCATATAGACAAGTCCACCAGCCATTCCGTAAGGATTACTGACGACTACGGCTCGTCGCGCTCTTACAGGGCTTCCGTATTGTGGAGCGACTGGGAAAGCACCAATGCCATCAATGCCAACGGCTCACATCCCTGCGGATACATAATTCCTGCAGGAGCCCAGAATTACAAGGCCTACACTCAGCCCGGCGTCGATTACGGCTCGGGCAGTCCGTCCAGCGGCCTGAATTACAGCGGTGACAAATACGTCTTCGGAACCGGCATCGACAAATATACTCCGGTTGACTGGGAAGGGGTTAAAATGAATTACTCCCTCCAGGACATTTCCTATTCGGACGGTGCAGTGAGCTTTTCGGTAAGCACCAGGAGCGCGTCCGCCTTCAGCTACATAGACAATCCCGGAGGCGGCAGGTACGGCGCCGGCAGCGAGTTCGCTCTGAGCCTCGTGGAGGGAAACGACGGGGAAGTGAAGTCCGTAAAATGGTACCTGGACGACAAGGCCGTAAGCGGGGAGTCGGTCACCCTTGCGTCCGGCCCGCACACCATCCGCGCCGAGGTCTCCCTTTCTACCGGTCACTTCCAGGCGATAGAGTTGGAAGTAAAGGCTGAATAAGTCCCATGCGGCAGGGAACGCACAGGGCCCCGGGCGCAATCATTCGTAAATGAAGAGGGAGGCCATAAGTCTTGCGACTTTATGGTCTCCCTCCATTTTAACGGGCCGGGCCGGCGTCAGGCAACGTCCGCGCGGGCCATGGAGTCCTTGTAGTACTTCTGGAAGGTAAATACGTCTTCCTTGTAAGGATTGATGTGGCGCTTGCGGGAGATGGCGATGATCCAGCAAAGGGCCGCGCAGTTGACCACGAGCGCAAGGGCGCTGATGCAGAGCATCATGCTCGGGTTGGCCGCGACAAGCGAAGGATCCACCGTGGTGCCGATAATCTCGGGAGTGACGGTGGTGCTTGAGATGCCAGCCACCTCATAGAGCTTGCTGATGGTATCGGCTCCCTGGGGATAGAGGACGGGAAGGGTTGCCCAGCTGTGCCACTGCTTGCCGTTCATGAAGGTCTCCTGGAAGAGAGGGAATACCTGGGCGAACATGCACCAGATTGCAAGGGTGTTGGCGCGGTTCTGGATCCAGCCGCCACGGTTCCAGCAGAGGGCTGCCACGGTGGGAGCGAGAAGCAGGGCTATACCGCAGTACCAGCTGTGAGTGGGCAGGCAGTTGTAGGTGTATGCGAAGTTCCAGATGTCATAGACGAGGATATAGACCCAGGTCATGTCGGCCCAGATCATGTCCTTGCCGTCCTTGGAAGAATAGACGTTCCACCATGCGGTCATGCAGAAGATGTTCAGGAGACCGGCGACGCCGTTGAATACGTTGTGCCAGCCGCCGTACTGCCATACGCCTTCGGCGGTGAGCCACCACTTGTTCCAGCCGTTAACGGCCGACTCGAAGTCGGAAACGCAGGCGATAAGGATGTTGATTGCGACGATGATGAACGGGAAGGGCTTGAACCAGTGCTTGGCGCCTATGCCCCATTTGTACTTGATCATCATGAAGCCGATGCACCCGGCGGTGGCGGCATAGAGCTTGGCGTAGTGGAACCAGCCGGCCATATAGACATGGGTTGGGTTCTTGAGAGCCCAGTCGGCGCCCGTCCTTGCGCCTATGGCGATGGCCACGAAATAGATGGTGAGCACAAGCGGAATCACCAGGAAGGTGATAATGCCGCCCGCCTTGGTGCGGCGTGCGAATTCATTGAAGAGGATGAGGCCAACAAGGACCGCCAGCATCATGCCCCATTGGGCAAGGGCATGCTCTCCGTAAACCTGGAAAAATAATCCGGAAGCTAATGGTAACATAATTGAAAGGTTTTAGTTGGAAATGGTATTAATAGAAATTCTTCTTTCCCTGACAAGAGCCCAGATGGCCCAGACGGCCGTGAGGACGAGCGACATCGGCACGCCCACGGTGAGCATTTCACGGAGCACCGTGCTCCAGCCGCCGCCCTCGGTGCCGAGGGCCGTGAGGAAGGGAAAGGCCCATGTGAGCTCGCCGCTGATTATATGGTCCACGACGAGCATGACGGTGCCGCCCCAGAGCATTTTCTCGAGGGCGGGTATGTTGCGCATTAGGCTGCCCGCTTCGGGACTGTGTATGGATTTTGCCGCAGCCTTGCGGTAAACCGTGGTACCTATCGCCTGTACCAGAGGCACTATGAAACAAGCCATATTCTTTTTTTAATTTACTTCTATCTCTTTGATTTCCACTTCGTTCCCTCGCAGGAGCCAGGTGCTTTCGCTGCCGCAGTACGGGCAGGTGCGCCCGTGTTCCACGGTACCGTACTCGCGCTTGCAGCCGTCGCACCAGGTGACGGCGGGAAGAGTGTTGATGCGGAGTTCGCACCCCTTGAGAATTTCTTCTTTGTCAGCCGCCCAGCGCCAGCAGTCCTGGAGGTATTCGGGGACAATAGTGGACACTTCGCCGATATTCATGACGACGGCGCTCACGTGACCCACCCCGTTTTCCTCCGCGACCTGCTTGACGTCGCGGATGATGTAGAAGACTATTCCCAGTTCGTGCATCGATTATTTCTTCTTGAAAACAATTTTTCCGGTGCGTTTGAGCATGTAGGGCAGTATTCCGCCGAACTTGTCCTCGGAGGTGCGCATGTGGCTGGCCTCGGGGTGCTCGCGGTGCAGGTGGATGGCGTCGAAGCCGCACTTGGTGGTGCAGATGCCGCAGCCGATGCAGCGGTTCTCGTCCACCACGGACGCGCCGCAGCTCAGGCACCTTGCAGTTTCCTTGCGGACCTGCTCCTCGGTGAGGGTGCCGTGGTACTCGCGGAACTTGTCGGAGCCAGCGGCGTCAAGCGCCTCCTGACGCGAGGAGTTGTCGTAGGAGGGAACGTCTATGTCGCTCTTGTTCAGCTCGATGAAGTCGCGCCTGTTGCGGCCTATCGTCATGTGGCCGCCCTGCACGTAGCGGTGCAGGCTTTCTGCGGCCTCCTTGCCGGCGGCTATGGCGTCGATTGCGAACTTGGGGCCGGTATAGACATCTCCGCCGGTGAATATGTCGGGTTCCGCCGTCTGATAGGTGAGTTTGTCTGCAAGCGGGTAAACTCCGCGGAAGAACTCCACCCCGGTATCCTTGAGAAGGTCTCCGAGCTTCACGCTCTGGCCTATGGCGAAGATGACCATGTCGGCGTCGAGCGTTATGAGCTCGTTCTCGTCGTATTCGGGGGCGAATTTGTGCTCGGCGTTGAAAACGCTCGTGCACTTCTTGAAGACGATGCCGGCAACCTTGTCGGTGCCGAGCACTTCCTTCGGGCCCCAGCCGGGGTTGATGACGACACCGTCTTCGCGGGCTTCCTTGCGCTCGGAGGGAGATGCGGGCATGATGTCCTCCGTTTCCAGGGAAAGCATGGTGACTGACGACGCTCCGCTGCGCAAGGCGACGCGGGCGGCGTCTATGGCGACGTTGCCGCCGCCCACCACGACCACCTTTCCGGAGAGTTTGACGTCTCCGCAGTTGGCCTTGTGGAGGAAGTCGATGGCCGTAGTTGTGCCTGCGAGGGTTTCGCCGGGCACTCCGGGGAGCTTTCCACCCTGGCAACCTATGGCCACGTAGAAACCCTTGTAGCCCTGCTCGCGCAGCTGGGCGATGGTGACGTCCTTGCCGACTTCCACGCCGCAGCGTATCTCGACGCCAATCTCGCGCATTATGTCTATTTCTGCGTCGAGGACTTCCTTCCCGAGCTTGTACGAGGGGATGCCGTAGCGGAGCATGCCTCCCGGCTTTTCACTGCGTTCGAACACGGTGGGCTTGTAACCCATGGTGGCGAGGTAGTACGCACAGCTGAGGCCGGCCGGGCCTGCGCCGATGATGGCTATTTTCTCTTCCCAGGAGCTCTGTACGTTCGAGCAGATATTCACTTCGGGAACGAAGCGGTGCTCGGCGTGCAGATCCTGTTCGGCTATGAATTTCTTGACAGCGTCTATGCTCACGGGTTGGTCTATGGTGCCGCGGGTGCACGCGTCTTCACAGCGGCGGTTGCAGATGCGGCCGCACACTGCCGGGAACGGATTTTCGCGCTTGATGAGCTCGAGTGCTTCGCGGTACTTGCCCTCGGCGGCCTTCTTGAGATAGCCCTGCACGGCTATGTGCGCGGGACAGGCGGTCTTGCAGGGGGAAGTGCCCGTGGGATAGCAGTTTATGCGGTTGCGGTCGCGGTAGTCTTCATTCCATTTGTGGGGGCCCCATTTGGCGGCGTCGGGCAGTTCCTGCTTGGGATAGACTTGCGGGCCGCTCTTTGTGCAGAGCTTCTGGCCCAGCTTCACGGCGCCGGCGGGGCAGTATTCGACGCACCTGCCGCAGGCAACGCAGTTTTTCGGATCCACCTCGGCCACATACGCGCTGCGGCTCATGTTGGGGGTGTTGAACAGTTGCGAGGTGCGCAGGGCGTTGCATATCTTTACATTGCAGTTGCAGATGGCGAAAATCTTGCCTTCTCCGTCGATGTTCGTCACCTGGTGCACGAAGCCGTGGTCCTCGGCCTTGCGGAGTATGGCCATGGCCTCATCGTAGGTGATGTCGTGGCCGCGGCCGGTCTCGCGGCAATAATCTGCCATGTCGCCCACGCCGATGCACCAGTCGCGGTAGTCGTCGGCGCAGCCCTCGTCCAGTTTCTTGCGGCCGTAGCGGCAGCTGCATATGCCCACTCCCAGATGCCCTTCGTAGCGCTTGAGCCAGTAGGAAAGGTGCTCGATGTCAACGGACTGGTTTTCCATGCTGATGGCCTTCTCCACCGGAATCACGTGCATGCCTATGCCGCTTCCGCCCATGGGCACCATAGGGGTTATCTTCTCGAGCGGAAGGAATGTCATGCGCTCGAAGAACATGGCGAGCTCGGGATGGCGGTCCATGAGGTCCACGTTCATGTTGGTGTACTCGGCGCTGCCGGGCACGAACATGGGCACCCAGTACTCGCGGTCTTCCCACTTGTAGGACGTTCCGGGGATGGGGCCGTCCTTGGTGTAGCGGTCGCCGTAGTCGAATTCAATCATGCCGAAATAGGCGAGTTTGTCGAGCAACTTGCCGAATTCTTCGTCGGTAGGCATGTAATGCTTGCTGCGGTTCCACTCCAGGAGCTCGGAATACTTGTGGTGCTCGCGTACGGTGAAGGGTTTCTTGCAGATGAGGTCGAGCATGAAATCGAGGGCGGCCTCGCGGGTGACCGGATCCATCTCGTCCTCGAAGATGCAGGCAAGGCCCCAGTATTCGGGAGCCTCGGTAGTCATCTTGATTTTCCCGGGGATGCGGTCCGTTATTTTCCGCACCAGCTTTATCAGCTTGGGATTCGGGTTTTTGTCGCCAAAGTGTTTCGGGACAAATTTGGTTGACATTTCAGGCATAAATGCGGTTACTTTATGTTTATTGTTTATTGGTTTCTTTCTGGAGCCTCACTTTTTCCAGCAGCCAGGCGGCAAAATTCTCGACTCCTTCCCCGGTGCGGGCGCAGATGGGAATTATTTCCGCCCCCGGATTGCGCATATGCACGTATTCCGCGCACTTCCGCATGTCGAAATCGAAATAGGGGAGGACGTCCGTCTTGTTGATTAGGACAAGATTGCATATGCTGAACATGAGAGGGTATTTCAGCGGCTTGTCGTGCCCCTCCGGCACCGACAGTATCATTGCGTTCGCGGAGGCACCGGTATCGAATTCCGCAGGGCATACGAGATTGCCCACGTTCTCGAGGATTACGAGGTCGGTTCCGCCCAACTCGAGATTGTCGAGGCCCTGGCGGGTCATTTCTGCGTCGAGGTGGCACATGCCGCCGGTATGGAGCTGGATGGACTGGATGCCGGTGGCTTCCTTTATTTTCACGGCGTCAACGTCGCCGTCTATGTCCGCTTCCATCACGGCAATGTTTATCTTGTCTTTCAGCAGGTTTATGGTGCGGATGAGGGTGGTGGTCTTGCCGCTGCCGGGAGAAGACATCAGATTGAGCAGGAAAATCCCTTTGCGCCGCAGTTCCGTGCGCAGCTGCGCGGCATCCTTGTCGTTGTCCGCGAAGACGCTTTTCTTTATTTCGATTACTTTTGTGGCTTCCATTCCAGTGTGGCTGTGGTATTTATCCTGCTAATATAAAAATATCCCGCATCATTTGCAAGATTGAAGATATATTCTTACCGGGCCCAGGAGTCCGGCGGGGAAGAGTTCACCCCCGGAGGCGAAGAAGGGAAGAGTGGTGTAGGTCACCTTCGAGGGATTTCGCTGCACCTTTCCAGGGGCGGTGCCGGCGGCCAGGGAGAAGATGTTCGTCATAGCGGCCGGCGAACGGTCGGTGTCGCCGATGAGCCGGTTGCGCCAGAGATCGGTGACGGCAACTTCCAGGACGTTCCTGCCTTCTGCAGCGGCATCCGTGATGTCCAGTACGAACGGGGCGTGCCATACGATGCCGAGGTCCCTGCCGTTGAGCTTCACCTCCGCCAGTTCGCGCACCTCGCCCAGGTCGAGCACGATACGTTCCCCCTCCTTTGCGGCGGGCAGGTTGAACTCGTTCGTGTAGGTGGCGGTTCCGGAGAAGAACTTTATCCCCGGATCGGCGTTCGCGGTGAATGACTCCAGAGTGGCGAAGGCGGCCTCGGAGGGCGCGCCGCGATTCTCCTGGAACTTCACCTTCCACGGGCCCTCCACGGCGAGAATCTCCCTGCACTCCTTTTCCGGAACCTCATAGGAGAGTTGTGTGGTCTTTTCAGTAAAGACGACGAACACGGCGTCATTCGGCACGAGACGGCAGCGCACCGTTGTGATTCCGTCCTCGATGCTGTAGGAGACCTCCTCGCAGGAGCCGTCCTCCGCGTGCCAGATGGCGGGCTTGAAGCCGCTCGTGCGGAAATGGAGCTCTGCATCGACGCAGCGGGACTCGCGGTTGTTCACCCAGTATATTTCCCCGCAGGGGAGAGTGCGGTGCACTCCCATAAGTTTCGCTCCCTGGGCGGTATAGCTGAAGTCCGGCTTGACACCCAGTCCTGCAAGCGCGTCCGCCATGCTTTCATCCGGCATTACGACGGTTGCTCCGGCCTTGCGGAGACGCTCTATCTTCGCGGCCGCTTCGGGGCTGAGCACGGAGGCGTTCCTGTCGAGTGCGAGTATGCTGTACTCCATGCCCGTGGGCGTGACGAGCTTTCCTTTTTTCACGCTCAGCATGTTCACCAGGGCGTGGGTGCTGAAGAAGTCGAACGAGTATCCTTCCGGGACAGCAGGCAGTTCATGGCCGAAAAGCCCCGTGACGCAGTTGTCATCACCGTAATAATATGCGACGTCGGCGGCGAAGCGTCCCTGCTTGAGCATGGCGCTCGTGCGTGCGAGATAGTCAACCCATGCCCGGGCCTGCTCCGCCCAGGTTTCGTGGCGTGTGAACCACTGGCCGAATATCATCAGACCGAGACCGGGAATGTGTTCGTCGGAGGGCTGATGTACGGATGTGTGCACCACGATGCGGTTGAGCCCGCTTGCGAATTCGAGGTCCGCGGTGGGCTTGAGGAGCGCCGGAGAGAAACTCCATGCGGTGCCGCTCATGCCCTGTGTGGTCATGGATTCGGCTGCGACGATGTTCTGCCCGTAGATGTGCGCCACGGAGGCGCTTTCGCGTATGTCGGCCTCCGCCATGGGATAGGTGGAACCGCCCGAACCGTTGTAGCACCACATTGCCGCCATGGGGATGTCGGCCTGGCGCTTGACGTCCATTCCGTCGGTCAGGTAAACCCTGCCGTTTTCATGGGATTCGCTGTAGAGGCCCATGTCCCTTTCCTTGAGAATGTCGGCGAGACGGTGGTAATAGTTGTCCACGACGAGTTCTCCGAGAGTTTTGCGCCAGTCGCGGAGGAACTGCTCCGTTTCCGCGCTGGATTTCACTATCTGGCCGGTAACCGCAGGCAGCCACGGCATCATGTCATAGCCCCTTCGGGCCTTGAACTCGGCCGGAAGGGAGGGCGTCCAGTTTTCCTGCCCGGCCTCATAGCTGTCGGTGACTATGTACTGCAGCCCTCTCTTTCCCATAAGGCCTCCGGTGGCGTCCTCGTACATTCCGAGATAGTGCTCGAAATACCTGTCAACGGCGTCGCGGTCCATTTTGTCCACTTCGAGGCCGGTGGCCTCCGGCGAAGCGGGGGAGTTCTGGTGGCCGGTGAGCGAATAGCCGAAGCGTATGATGTTCCAGCTGCCCTCCGGGGCGTCCCATGCAAGGACGCCGTCCTTTACGGAGGAGGTGACGTCCACCACTTCCCCGGCCCCACGGGCATCAGGTGTCGGGAAGCAGGCAAGGTCGGCCGGGGAACCGAAGCCGGCTTTTTCCTCGGAGTGGTTCACCCTGGCCACCGGATAGAGCCGGAGTTCGGTGAGCGGCACCACCGGCGCTGCCTGCATGCCTGTGAACATGGCGGCAAGCATGGAAGCCTGCGGCCTTGCGAAGACAACCCTGAAAAAGCGTGCGGTGAGGGGTTCGAAAGATATGGTCTGGAGCGCTACGCTCCCGGCCGGTATGTCAAAGGCCTTTTCGAAATTCTTTCCGTCGTCGGATGTCCATAGGGAATAGGGCAGGGGGCGCTTTTCCGCGCCCCAGAGGCCGTAGGTCTCCCCGGCTGCGACGGAAAGCGCGCTGATGCTGCACTGCGCGCCGTAGTCGAACTGCACGTAAGCGTTCCCGTCCGCATCCGGGATGGACTGGGACGCCGAGATGTCGCCGTCGCAGAGCATGCCGGCGTCTATGGCGCCCCCGCTCGAAGTGACGACGGGATGGAGCTCCGCGTCATCGGGAGCGAGTTTCACGGCCATCACCGCTATGTCTTCGTAGTAGTGCGGAGTCTTGTCATCACCCCCCGCCATGTTGAATTCCGGATCGGTGCCGATATTCTGGAACACGCCCGTTGTCCTGTAGGGCTCGGGCAGGACGAGGCTCAATTTCTGTCCGCCTTCCACCCGTACCTCCCTCCAGACTATCTTCTTCATTCCGTCCGCGGGCCGCACCCACGGGCCGCCGCTCTGGCTCCATCCGGGCGAGGCCGCAATGGCCATTTCAAGCCCGAGGGAGTCGGCGAGTTCCGTGGTGAAGCGGAACGCGTCCTTCCATTCCGGCGTCATGTATTCCAGCTTCCTGTCCACGATCTGCGGGGTGGAAAGCCCGGCGTCGAAATTCTGGAATCCGGCAATCCCGACACGCTTCATCCACTCGAGATCCTTGCGGATGCCGTCTTTTGTTATGTTGCCCTGCATCCAGTGCCACCAGACACGCGGACGGGCGTCCGGCCCGGGATTGAGGAATTCGGCGTAAAGCGCCTCCGCGTCGCGGGCGGTGCCTTCGGGCATCCCCGCACTTTTGCGGGAGCAGCAGCAAGCGGCGGCAAGGCACGACGCAGCGAGAATGAACTGTATGGAACGTCTCATTTGTATTTTACTTGACTGTATAATGGATTTTCGTAAGGTTGGCGTCCGCGGAGCTGGAGCCTACGAACACGTCGAAACCGCCCTTGCCGGGCTGCATGCGGCCGGATTCTCCGTCCCACCATTCGAATGTCGCGTCGGTGACGGGAATTTTGACCTTCACGCTCCTGTGGGCCGGGATGCTTACGCGCCTGAAGCCCCGCAGGGTTTTTACGGGACCGTCGCTGTCTCCGTCCTTGTGCACATACACCTGCACTATCTCGTCGGCTGCCACCTTGCCAGTATTGCGGACCCTGACGACTATGTTGCCGCCGCGTATCCTGGGCTTGCGGTATTTGAACGTGGTGTAGCTGAGGCCGTAGCCGAACTCGTAAACCGGCTTGCCGGTGAAGTAGCGGTAGGTGTGACCCTTCATGTCGTAGTTGCCGAAGTCGGGCAGCTGGTCCGTGGATTCATAGAAGGTGACGGGGAGTTTTCCGGAAGGCACCGCGTCGCCGTAAAGGATGTTTGCGATGGCCGTTCCGCCCATCTGGCCGGGATACCAGGCCTGGAGTATGGCGTCGCAGGTCTGCTGCTCTTCGGCAAAGCCGATGGCGCTGCCGCTGAAGTTCACAAGTATAACTTTCTTCCCTGCGTCGTGGAGAGCCTTGAGCACTTCTTTCTGCACTGCGGGAAGATTGATGTCGGTCTTGTCGCCGCCGGAGAATCCGGGAGCGTTGACCGGCATCTCTTCTCCCTCGAGTTTGGGCGAGATGCCTCCTGCGAACACAACGACGTCGATGCCTTCGAGCTTCGCGAGCGTCTCATCCACGTCGAGTGCGGGGAGGAAGTTGTTCCTCATAGCCCTGAACCTTTCGACCTGCCTGCGAATGTCCCTCGCCGACAAGCCGTACTGCGCGCCCACCTTCGCGAGGTTCTCCTCGCTCATGTCCATATCGTCGAAAACGGTGTTCGCGGGTGCGAACTCGGCTCCCAGAAGGCCGCAGGCCCTGAAAGATACGAGGCCGGGATTCCTCTGCTCCAGGGCGTCCTTCAGGGTAACGGTTTCCTTGGGCACCGGGTTGTAGTTTCCCCACATCATCTCCCTGTCGTCGGAATTCGGGCCAATCAGCGCTATCTTCACGTCCTTGCTTAGGGGAAGGATGCCGTCCTTGTTCTGAAGCAGGACGATGGATTCTTCCGCCATCCTGAGGGAGAGCGCCTTGTGCTCTTCGCTTTCCACGATGTCCTCGGAAAGGGAGTCCCATTCGCTGGGCGTGCCGTACAGTTCGCCCAGGCGGATGCGGGCGGCGAGGAGGCGGCGGAGGTTGCGGTCCACGTCCTTTTCGTCAAGAAGGCCTTTGGCGACCGCGTCGGGTATGGTGAAATATGTTGCGCCGCATTCCGTGTCTATGCCGGAGTGCACGCCGAGGGCGGCCGCTTCGAAAACGTCATTCACGTATTCGTGGTGTCCCTTCATGAAGAAATCGGGGACGGCCCAGCAGTCCGAGGTTATGAGGCCCTTGAAGCCCCATTCGCCGCGGAGTACGGTGTCCATGAGGTACTCGTTGGCCCCGCAGGGAATGCCGCGGAAACGCTGGTATGCCGTCATGACTTCTTCCACGTTGCCTTTCACTACAAGGTCCCTGAAGGCGGGGAGGTAGGTCTCCCGGAGATCCCGTTCGCTCACATCGACGTCGTCACGGTGCCTGCCGGATTCGGGGCCGGAGTGCACTGCGTAGTGTTTCGCGCAGGCGTGCGCCTTGCGGACAGCCGCATCGTCAGGACCCTGGAGGCCCCTGACGACGGCAAGGCCCATCACGCCGGTGAGGTAGGGGTCCTCGCCGTAGGTTTCCATGCCGCGTCCCCAGCGCGGGTCGCGGAAAATGTTGATGTTCGGGGTCCAGTAGGTTATACCGTGGTAGATGGCCAGGTTCTCGTTCTCTTTCCTGGCGGCGTTGTATTTTGCGCGTCCTTCGTCGCTCACCGCGGTAAATACTTCGTAAAGGAGTTCGTCGTCGAAGCTGGCCGCCATGCCGACGGGCTGGGGGAATACGGTTGCCGAGCCGTTGCGTGCCACGCCGTGAAGCGCTTCGTTCCACCAGTTGTAGCCCTTGATGCCGAGCCTCGGGACGGGGGCGGAAGTGTTCATCATCAGGGATGCCTTCTCCTCGAGTGTGAGCTGGGCGATAATTGCATCGGCCTGCTCTTCCGGGGTCTGCGCCAGTGCTGCCACTGCGGGAAGCAGCATGGCCAAAAGGGTAATGATTCTTCTCATATTTGCAAGTATAATTTGTTGTCCTGAAATCAGAAATATCCTACTTCGCCGCCAAAATGCGTCATTACGCCATTGAACACTTTGGGCATGGTGAACGTGGTGACTTTATAGATGCCCGGGGCGGGCTTGCCCATGACTGCACGGCCCGCGAGCTCCAGGTAATTCCCGCTCATGGTTTCGTCTCCGTTGAGCCAGCGGCGGGTATGCCAGGTTCCGTCAGCGTCGAATCCTCCCTCCTTCACCGTGCCCAGCTGGGCGGACTTGGCGGGATCGGCGGAAAGGAAGATGACTTTCGCCCCCAGGCCGGCGACGGTGAATTCATCTTCGGCGGTGCGTATCACGAGTCCGTAGGAAGGCCCTTCGGCGTCGTAAAGCACCTTGAGACGGGTGTCGCCGAACACGAGGGTGGTATCCCTCTCTGCGCCTTCCTTGAGGAATGCCTGCATAAGCTCGCTTCCCTGGCTTTCCAGGATAAGGGGCTCGAGTTCCCGTGCAAGCTTCATCGTGCCGACCATCTCCCCGTCGGAGGCCGTATCTTCTATGCCGAACGGCGCGAAACACAGGGCGGAGTGGGCTCCGAAGGCATACAGGGCCCTGCCGGGAACAGGCGCCGATTCGGGTATGAGCAGGGGATTGTCGTCCCGGTGAAACCACGTGAGTATCTCTTTGTAATTGGGGCGGTAGATGTCGGGGGCGAGGACGTCCACGGCGGGTGCCGCAGCTTTCCAGACATCAAGTGCACGGGACACCGGGCCGCCGTTGGGATAGCTCGTCGTGGGCTCCTCGCCGGCGTCGTCCGTCAGCCATGCGTTGACATAGGCCGGAAGGGCGTAAACGGCCTTGCCGGCTGCGGCGATTTCTCCCATGAACCGGCCGTACTGCCATGTCAGCGCGAAGGAACGCGCCTCCGGTCCGTCTCCGAACACCTCCGTCCAGCTGCCCCGGGTCTTTTTCCCCGCTGATTCCCAGCTGCGGGAAAGATACGGGGTGAGTTTCCCGTCATGGGACTTCATGTATGCTGTCAGTTCGGCCGGAACCTGCTCTTTCAGGAATTTCCGGGCGGCCTTGCAATAGTCGTAGTCCATCGCGAGCAGGCCGACCTCGTTCTCTATCTGCATTAGTATGACGCGTCCGGTCCTGTCCACCTCCCTTATATGTCGCAGAAGTGTGACATAGGCGTTCCTGTCCGCTTTCAGGGCTTCCTCGCAGAATGGGGATATGGCCCTGCAGGGCTGACCGTCCTTCGTAAGGGCGCGGAAGAAGCGTTTCGTGTCCTTCTTGACCCATACGGGGCAATAGAGCGATTCGGCGTTCTTCCAAGTGCCGAACCACAGGATGGCGAGACGCTTGTCGTGCTTCTCCGCCCCGGCGATGAGCTCGTCCACTATGGACATGTCGAAACGGCCTTCTTCGGGCTCTATCTGCTCCCATGCCACGGGGAGGATGATGCTGTTCAGCCCCAGGGCTTCCACTGCAGGCCAGATTTCTTCGTCCATATAAGCGGCGGTGGATGCGGAGGAATTGTGCAGCTCCCCGCTGATCATGATGTACGGTTTTCCGTCAACCAGAAGCTGCCAGGTTCCGGCTGCGTTCCTGCTGATCGAGGATGGCTGCGCCTGGGCGGCTGCGCCGAGCATGCCCAGGAAGATTGCGGTGAATAGTGATTTTTTCATGGGAACGGAATGCTTTCGTTGCACAAATATACTTATTTTTGCAATATGAGAAAAATTATGTCCGCATCCTTCGGCTTAACACACTGAAACTTAAAACCAAAGTAACAACATGAATAATCTTTTCCGCATTTTAGCATGTGCCTCCCTGCTGGCGGCGGCTTCCTGCGCGCCAAAAAGCGCGATGGACAAATACATCGACTCCCTCATGGACCGGATGACCGTCGGGCAGAAAATCGGCCAGCTCAACCTGCATTCCGTCGCCGGATTCATTTCTGCGCCGCGCGTCACCGAGGAGGACGAAAACGTGAAACTGCTGCGCGAGGGCATGCTCGGCGGCATGTACGGCACGGCTGACGTGGAATATCTCACGGAGATGCAGAAAATAGCCCTCGAATCAGGTGCAGGCATACCTCTGATATTCGGCATGGACGTAATCCACGGCCACGAGACCATCATGCCCGTACCGCTTGCACTGTCCACGTCCTGGAACATGGAGCTTATAGAAAAGACTGCCCGCACCGCCGCGAAGGAGGCGACGGCGAGCGGCCTGAACTGGGTTTTCAGTCCCATGGTCGATATCGCCCGTGACGCGCGCTGGGGCCGCATTGTGGAAGGAGGGGGAGAGGACCCGTATCTGGGCGGGGAAATCGCGAAGGCTTATGTGCGTGGCTACCAGGGAACGGACGGTGTTTTCGGCGAGGACGAGCTCATGGTTTGCGTGAAGCATTACGCCCTCTACGGGGGAGCCGAGGCCGGGAGAGACTACAATTCCGTATTCCTGTCGCGCCAGGAAATCCTGAACGGCTACATGCGGCCTTACGCAGAAGCCGCCAGGGCCGGCGCCGCCAGTTACATGAGTTCCTTCAATGAATTCGAAGGCGTTCCCGCCTCGATGAACAGCTATCTCATGAACGACCTGCTGAGGGACACCTGGGGCTTCGGCGGCTTCATCGTTTCCGACGCCACCGCCATCGCCGAGGAAGTCGCTCACGGAACGGGGGACCTGCAGGAGGTGTCCGCGCGGTCGCTGAAGGCCGGGCTCGACATGGACATGAACTCCGACGGTTACACCGGCACGCTGGCCAGGTCGCTCGAGGAAGGGAAAGTGTCCATGAAGGACATAGACAGGGCCTGCCGCCGCATCCTGGAGGCCAAATACAAACTGGGCCTTTTCGACGATCCGTTCAAATACCTTAAGCCGGAACGCTCCGGCGAGGTATATAATGCCGAAAACAAGGAGGTCGCCTACGAGGCGGCGTGCGAAAGCCAGGTGCTTTTGAAGAACGACGGCGTGCTGCCTCTCGGCAAGGGCGCTCGCATAGCCGTCGTAGGCCCGTTTGCGGACAATCCGGCGGAAATGGCCGGCACCTGGACCATGTCAAGGCATACGGGGGAGTGCGTGTCCATACTCTCCGGCATCCGCTCCTATGCTCCTTCCGCGACTTATTCCAGGGGCAGTGACATTTTCCTTGACGCACAGCTGGAGGATGCCGTAACCTACGGCCTTTACCGACAGTTCGCATCTGCAATCCTGTCGCCGGAGGAGCTCGCCTCCCGCTTCCCGCCCGTGCACCAGGTGCCGCTGGAACGTCTCATTTCCGACGCTGTCGCAAAAGCGCGTGCCGCCGACGTGGTGGTGGCATGCGTCGGGGAGCTTGCCAACATGAACGGGGAGGGCGCCTCCCGTTCAGACATAAGCCTGCCGGATTCCGAAGCCGCCCTGCTCAAGGCTCTGAAAGCCACAGGTAAACCCATCGTGATGGTGCTTACCACCGGCCGTCCGCTCACCCTTGTTTGGGAGGACGGCAACATGGACGCCATCCTGTGCACCTGGGCCCTCGGCACCGAAGCCGGCCGGGCAATCGCCGACGTGCTCTTCGGCAGCGTCAACCCGTCCGGCAAGCTTACGACCAGCTTCCCGCGCACGGTGGGTCAGGAACCGCTCTACTACAATCACAAGAATACCGGCAGGCCGCATCCCGACTATGCCCCCTACAAGAAGTTCTCAAGCTGTTATATCGATGTTGTAAACGGGCCGCTGTATCCTTTCGGCCATGGCCTGAGCTACAATACCTACGAGTACGGCGAACCCCGCCTGTCCACGACGGAAATGCGCAAGGACGGTTCCGTCGAGGTGTCTGTGGATGTGACCAACAAGGGTGAGTACCCGGGCAAGGAGACCGTCCAGCTTTACATTCACGACGTGTTCAGCACTTCCACCCGTCCGGTGAAGGAACTCAAGGCGTTCAGCAAGGTTTCCCTGCAACCGGGCGAGACCAGGACCGTCTCCTTCAAGCTATCCGCGGACGACCTGTCCTACTACGACCACGAACTTCAGTGGGTTTGCGAGAGCGGAGATTTCGAAATTATGGTCGGCCCGTCGAGCGACGAACTTGAGACCGTGGTTCTCAAAGTGAAGTGAAAACCCAAAAATTTCGTATATTAGCACACGCTGAAGCAATCATCCAACCCATAATAAAAAATGCGTAAAATTTCCATTTTTGCCTGTGCAGCTCTCTGTGCAGCTCCGCTTTTTGCCCAGCCCAAGCTCGGCAAGAACAACATTGAAGAGGTCATGAACGCCATGACGCTCCAGGAAAAAGCCACCCTGCTCGTGGGCGGCGGCTGGGGCAGCATGGTGGCCGGCAGCATGACCGCGTCCGATGAAACCCTTGTTCCCGGCGCAGCCGGAACCACGCGTCCTATCCCGCGCCTCGGCATTCCCGCGACTGTCGTCTCCGACGGCCCCGCCGGAATCCGTATAGACCCCGTCCGAAAGGGCCAGGACCGAACCTTCTATGCCACCGGTTTCCCGGTGGGGACATCCCTCGCCTCCACCTGGAACCTGGATCTGGTGAAGGAAATCACCACTGCTATGGGAGAGGAGGTGAAGGACTACGGCGCCGACGTGCTGCTGGCTCCCGGCATGGACATTCACCGCAACCCGCTCTGCGGCCGCAATTTCGAGTATTTCAGCGAGGATCCCTTCCTCTCCGGCAAAATCGCGGCGGCTTACGTGAACGGTATACAGAGCAACGGGGTGGGAGTAAGTTCCAAGCATTTCGCCCTCAACGACGCCGAAACCAACCGCAACGAGTCCGATTCCCGCATCAATCCCCGCGCCCTAAGGGAAATCGCCCTCAAGGGCTTCGAAATCATGGTGAAGGAATCCGATCCCTGGACCGTCATGAGCTCCTACAACAAGCTTAACGGCTCCTATACCCAGCAGAGCCGCGACCTCCTCACCACCATACTGCGTGACGAGTGGGGCTACAAGGGCATCGTGATGACCGACTGGGGCAGCAAGAACGGCACCGTGGACGCTGTAATAGCCGGAAACGACCTCATGGAACCCGGCATGGACTTCGAAATCCAGCGCATAGTCGATGCCGTGAACGACGGCTCCCTCCCCATCGGGTATGTTGACACCAACGTGAAACGCATGCTCGAATACATCGTAAAGACTCCGCGTTTCGCCGGATACAAGTACAATAACGATCCGAAGCTCAAGGAGCATGGGGACCTTGTACGCAAGGCGGCGGCCGAAGGAATCGTCCTCCTCGAGAACAACGGCGCGCTTCCTTTCTGCGGCTGCATAAAGAACGTCGCCCTCTATGGCGTGGGCTCATACGATTTCATTGCAGGCGGAACCGGTTCCGGCAACGTGAACAAGGCCTATGTGCGCAACATTGCCGAAGGACTGGAAGCTGACGGCCTTTCCGTGGACAAGGATATCCGGGACTGGTACGAGAAGTACATAGCATTTCAGCGCATCGACATGAAGAACAATCCCCGCCCCGACGAGACAGGACTCCTTCTCGGCGACCCTGCGCTCTCTGAAATGAACGTCTCCCGCAAGTTCATCGACGGCAAGGTGGCCACCTCCGACATAGCCGTCCTCACCTTCAGCCGCCAGGCCGGCGAAGGCGGGGACCGCAAGGCCCAGGACGGCGACTGGACCCTTTCCGGCACCGAGCGCGAGCTTCTCCAGAACCTTGCCGACGCCTATCATTCCGCAGGCAAGCTGCTCGTCGTCGTGCTCAATATCGGCGGCGTCATCGAAACCGAATCCTGGAAGCACATCCCGGACGCCATACTCTGCGCATGGGCTCCCGGACAGGAGGGCGGATACACCGTGGCGGACATACTCACCGGAAAGAGCTATCCCTCGGGCAAGCTCCCGATGACCTTCCCCGTAGCGTATTTCGACATTCCTTCCTCCGCGAACTTCCCCTACAATTACGTGGAAACCTATAATCCCTACGCCGGCATGTTCGGATTCAAGCCACAGCCCCGCAAAGACGTGGACTACGTCAATTATGAAGAAGGCATCTGGGTGGGTTATCGTTATTTCCAGACTGCGGGAAAGGCGGTCTCCTATCCGTTCGGATACGGCCTCGGCTACACCACCTTCTCTTACGGCAAACCGGTCGTGAAGGTGGCAAAGGACGGTGTCGTCACCGCCCAGGTCACCGTCACCAACACGGGCAAGGCGGCGGGCAAGGAGTCCGTCCAGCTTTACGTGACCGCTCCCGACGGCGGACTTGTGAAGCCTGCCATCGAACTCAAGGCATTCGCCAAGACCGGTGAACTCAAGCCGGGGGAGAGCCAGACGCTTACCATGACCGTCGAGCCCTACGGCCTGGCTTCCTTCAACGAGGAGACCAGCGCCTGGGAGATGGCGGCCGGCAATTACGTGGCAAAGTTCGGGGCTTCCGCGCTTGACATCCGCTGCACCGCGGCATTCGCCCAGAAGGCCGCCAAGTCCTGGCCCGTCCACAAGGTTCTGCTGCCGCAGGAGCCGGTGAAGGAAATCAAAGTGAAATAAGCGCGGCTATCCTTTCCAGACAAAGGGCGTCCGTCGAATCGAAGGCCGAAGGGGAGTCGCTGTCGATATCCAGGACAGCGACCACTTCGGAGCCCTTTCGAAGAGGCACGACTATTTCGCTGCGGGAGGCGCTGCTGCAGGCGATATGCCCGGGGAAAAGCTCCACGTCCGGCACAACGACAGTGCGGTTTTCCTTCCATGCGGTTCCGCAGACGCCTTTGCCGAACGGAATCCTGAGGCATGCAGGCGGGCCCTGGAAAGGTCCGAGCACAAGTTCTCCGCCCCTTACGCGGTAGAATCCCGTCCACCAGAATCCGAGACTGCAGTGCAGAGCCGCTGCAGTCTCGGCCATTTTTGCCACGGCATCGTCCTCTCCTTCCAGAAGGGACGCTATCTTGCCGGAAACCTCTTTGTATGAGCGCTTTTTCTTTCCGTCACTCCCGGAAACCGCTTCATAGAGACTCAGGGGCAGGTGGCAGTAGCCTCCCGGATTCTTCTCCAGATAATTCTGGTGGCATTCTTCCGCCGGGAAGAAATTGCGCAGCGGGCACACCTGGACGGCAAGTTGCCCGACGCCCCTCCTGGAACATTCCTCCACCACGGCCTTCAGTATGACGGGGAGGTCCTCCTCGTACGTGTAGAAGATACCTGTCCTGTAACGCGTGCCGACATCATTTCCCTGCCTGTTGACGGACAGGGGATCCACGGCGAGGAAATAGAGTTCCAGCAGCCTTTCCAGACCTATGGTGAGCGGGTCGTACTCCACGAGCACGGTTTCAGCGAAGCCGGTGGTGTCCGTGTAAACCTCGCGGTAAACGGGGGAGGCTGTGTTCCCGTTGGCATATCCCGTAAATGTGGCGAGCACGCCGTCCAGCATGTCGAAATATTTCTGGGCTCCCCAGAAACATCCTGCCGCAAAATAGATTCTTTTTACGCCGTCCATCTTCCGATTATTTTTTCCAGGGCTGCAACGTCTTCTTCCTTCGTGGCCCAGCTGGTCACGAAACGCACGGTTGACTCATGCTCTCCGGGAGGCCCCCATAGTTCGAAGGAAACCTTGTCCTTCAAATATTCCGTCATGCCGTTCGGCAGGATGAAGAACTGCTGGTTGGTCGGCGAGTCGATGTACTGCCTGTATCCGGCGGCCGTGAACGCCCTTTTCAGACGCATGGCCATATCCACGGCATGGCGGCCGCACTCCAGGTACAGGCCGCCTTCAAAGAGGGTTTCGAACTGCAGTCCGAGCATCCGCCCCTTGGCGAGCAGGGCTCCATGCTGTTTTACGAGCGTGAAAGCTCCCGGTATAAGCCCGGGGCGGGTGATTACAAGAGCTTCCCCGAAAAGGGCCCCCACCTTTGTTCCGCCGATATAGAAGGCGTCCGACAGGGCGGCTATGTCCTTGAGGGACGCGTCGTTGCTCTCCGATGCGAGAGCGTAGCCGAGGCGCGCTCCGTCGATGTAGAAGGCCAGCTTGTGCTGTCTGCAGACCGCGGAAAGGGCGGTGAGTTCCTCCAGGGAATAGAGCGTGCCGAACTCCGTGGGCTGGGATATGTACAGCATCCCCGGCTGCACCATGTGAGGCCAGGTGTCGTCGGCGTAAAAGGAATGGAGCAGGCCGGAAAGGTCCGCGGCGCTCACTTTCCCCCCGCGGGAGGGGAGAGTGATGACTTTATGCCCCCTGGATTCCACCGCTCCGGCCTCATGGACGTTGATATGGCCGGATTCGGCGGCAAGCACCCCCTGGTGCCTTGCCAGTACGCCGTCGATGACGAAGGCGTTGGTCTGAGTGCCGCCGACAAGCAGATAAACTTCGGCCTCCGGGCAGGCGCAGGCCTTGCGGACAAGGTCTTTGGCGTGCCTGCTGTATGTGTCATCCCCATAGCCGGGCGTCTGTTCGAGATTCGTCTGGAGCAGCTTCCGCATAATCGCGGGATGCGCCCCCTCCATGTAATCGCAGTCGAAATGAAGCATGAGATTTTATTTTCTGAATGCTGTGAATTCAATGACCATGGCTGTTCATTCTCCCATCCGGGTGCGTCCCAGAACGTCGGTAAGCATCAGCATGTTGGACGCCACGGCGGCGGCACGCGGGCTCCGGGCCACCTCCTGCAGGGAAAACCAGCTGTTGTCGTCATCGATGCAGTCCACGAAATCCACCCCCGCGAAACGCTCGCGCAGGCTGGCCCGGAAAGCTTCCGTGTATTGCCGGCACATGGAATCAAGCTCCGTCTCGAGGGCCTCGCGAGTGTCAGCCTCGCGAAGACGCGCATAAGCCTCCTTCAGAGCATCGTAGTCGGAACTCTGGATGATGGCAGTGCGGCCTTCCGTCTCGTCCAGCACCCAGGTGTGCGAGATGTCGGAAGCGTCGGGCTCGAGTTCGCTGCTGATGTCGTGGAGGCGGGAGAACTTGACGCCGGAAAACAGTATCGTGTCGCCGCTGAGGGCGAATTTTATGCGGGTGAAGTCTATGCCCACCGAAGCCTTGTAGTAGAACTTCTTGACATACAGGATCTTCCGCATGCCCGCCTCCTTTAACTTAAGGGTTTCGAGCAGCTTTTCCACAACGCCTTTGTCGGGAATCGTGCCGGAAAGTCCGGCGTCGGCGAGCAAGCTTTCGAAACGGTCTTCCCGCACCACGTAGCCCTGTTTGGAATACTCCATCTGCTCCAGTTTGAAAGTGAAGTTGACGTCCGCAGGAGCGGCTGCCGTCTGGGTGCGCGCTTCGAGCTTCCCTTCGAGTTCCAGGTTGCGGCTTTCCAGCTCGCTCATTTTCCTTTCCATCAGTTTCTGCTGCTCGGCCTGGCGCAGAAGTTCCTCCTGACGCTCTTCAAGGGCGTGCTGGATTACGCTGTTGACAGGCCTGAAAGCCAGAACCATGATGAGCATGGTTACCACGTTCGACAGCAGTATGGCCAGGGGTGCGAGCATCCTTCCGAAAAGCATGAACATTATTATGTTTACCACCACCAGCACCACGCACAGGGCGATTACCGCGTAACTGCCTGTCAGATTTGCATCCCCGAGCGCCTTGCGCGCTTCTTTCCTTATGAAGAGTCCCATTGTCCGATTTAATTTTGCGCAATTTAGCTATTTTCGTCAGAATTTCCCCTGACCCGAAATTTTTTTATATTTGTAAGATAACAGTAATATACAGCCAAAACCATACCGATATGAGAAAATCTATACTTGCAGCCGCCTGCGTCGCCGCATTGCTTGCGGTCTCGTGCACACGGCAGTCTTCCGGAGAAGAAACAGGATACAAGACGGAAGCGCTCCCCGATGCCGCATGGGAAGCATCGGAGTGGATTTCCGTGGTGGATGCCCCGGTCGTGACCGGAAAGATCAGTTCCTCCACCCGCAGTGCCGACGGGGCTTCCTGGTTCGTCGCCACCGTCACGAACGGCAAGAAGGTAGTCTCCGCCAGATGGATGAGCGCCGGACTCGGAATATACGAGTTGTATATCAACGGAGTGCGGGTCGGCGGCGAGTTCCTCAAGCCCGGCTTCACGCATTCCGGCAAAACCAAGCGCTCCTTCACCTACGATATTTCCGACGCTTTCCGGAAGAAGGCGGGCGCGGAGAATGTCCTTTCCGCACAGGTAACTCCCGGATGGTGGGGGGACAAAATTGCGACTCCCGGCGGACACGAGGGCATGAAGGGGCGCAAGTGCGCATTCCGTTCCGTCCTGGAGCTGACATATTCCGACGGCACCAGCGAACTGTTCGGCACCGGAACCGGCCTCTGGAAGGCCGGAATCGCCGGTCCCGTGAAACATGCCGGCATCTTTGACGGCGAGGAATACGACGCCCGCGAGCTGCCTGGTTTCGCCACGCCGGAGAAACTCTCCGTCCCGGAGGTGAACACCGAGTTCGAAGGTGAAATCCTGCCTTCGGAAGGGGCCGAGGTGTATCTCCGCAAAGACCTGGCGCTCAAGCCTGTTCGGGCATACGTCTGGGAGAATGCGGAAGGTGCTGTCGAAGCGGAAGATCCCAAAGCCGTGGAGCACGGCAAAGTCGTCATAAAGCGCGAGTACCGTCCGGGCGAGGAGATGCTTCTCGGCAGCGGCGAAAAACTTGTCATCGACTTCGGCCAGAATGCGGCCGCCGTACCCTCCTTCGTATTCCAGGGCGCCGAGGGAGTGGTCCTTTCTTTCCTGCCGGCCGAAATCCTGAACGACGGCAACGGAAGCGAACGCCGCGGCATGGACGGTCCCGAAGGGAGCATACATCGCCGCAATCTCCGGCTTCCGGACAGCGAAATCCGCGTGGATTACACTTTCGGCGCATCGGAAGGTCCCGTGGCCTACATGCCCCGCTGCACCTTCTTCGGCTACCGTTACGCCTCCGTCACGGCCACCGGGGACGTACGCATCAAGTCGGTTGAATCGGTGCCCGTGACTTCCATTGCCCAGTCCCTCGAGACAGGCACGCTCACCACCGGCAACGAACTCGTGAACAAACTCGTGTCCAATACCGTATGGGGCCAGCGTTCGAACTATCTTTCCGTGCCTACGGACTGCCCGCAGCGCGACGAGAGGCTTGGCTGGATGGCGGACACGCAGGTGTTCACCGAAACCGGCACCTTCTTCGCGAACACCGACCGCTTCTTCCACAAGTGGCTGCGTGACGTCAGGGACAGCCAGAGCCCTCTGGGCAGCTATCCCGGCGTGGCCCCCACCGCACAGTATGGCGGCGACATGATGCGTCTGGGCTGGGCCGATGCCGGAATCATCGTGCCGTGGACGGTCTGGAAGCAGTTCGGCGACGTTTCCGTCATAGAAGAGAGCTGGGAGTCGATGGAACGCTTCATGGCGCATATAGCCGAAACGGAATACGACCACGCCGCCCTCTCGGCGGAGAACGGCAATTACCAATGGGCCGACTGGCTCAGCTACGAGCCGCTGGAGAGCTGCAGCGGCAGGGCGTTCACAAGCGACGGGCGCGGTCACAGGACACCCAGGCCCGAAGCCGTCGAGTACTGGAATTACCTGAGCGCCTCCTACTGGCTGATGGACTCCCGCATGATGAGGGACATGGCTTCGGCCACCGGTCGCGAAAGCGATGCGGACAAATATGCCGCGATGGCGGAAAAGGCCCGCGTGAAGCTCTGCAGCCGCTTCTTCAATGACGACGGTTCCTTCAGGGAACCCGTGCTGAACACCATGCAGACCCCGGCGCTGTTCGCCCTGCACAACGCCCTGCTGGAGGGCTCCGCCAAAGAGGCCGTCTGCGAAAGGCTGCGCCGCAATTTCGCCGAACATGATGGCTGCCTGCAGACCGGATTCCTCGGAACGGCCATACTCCTCCAGACTCTTACGGACAACGGCATGGCGGAACTGGCCTACGACGTGCTTCTGCAGCGCCGCAACCCCAGCTGGATTTACTCCATCGACAACGGCGCCACCACAATCTGGGAACGCTGGAACAGTTACATGAAAGACGAAGGCATGGGGCCCAACGGCATGAACAGTTTCAATCACTATGCCTACGGCAGCGTATGCCAGTGGCTTTGGGAGAGTGCGGCCGGCATTGCGGCGGACACCAGCTCTCCAGGCTTCAGGCACATCGTGATGAAACCCGTTCCTGACAAACGTCTGGGCAGCCTGGACGCCGTATATAAATCTGCGGCGGGCGAAATCCGCAGCAGCTGGAAGTATGAAGGCGACACATGGAAATGGACCTTCACCGTTCCCGAGGGCGCCACTGCATCCGTCACCCTCCCCGGCGAAGACGAAGTGAAGGAATACAAGGCCGGCACATACAGCGTGACAAAATAAATTGCTAAATTTGAAAAACATTAAAGTTATGGCTTCTTCAAAAGTTTGGTTCACCGACTTCAGGACACGGATGTATGGCGAACCCCTTCCCCTCAAATTCCAAAGGCTGGCCCGTGCCGCAGGCATCGGCAGCATCGACATGGAAGGCAAGTTCGTCGCGATAAAAATGCATTTTGGGGAACTCGGGAACATTAGTTACCTGCGTCCCAACTATGCTGCCGCAATCGTGGAACTCGTGAAAGAACTCGGCGGAAAGCCCTTTCTCACAGACTGCAACACAATGTATCCGGGCTTCCGCAAGAACGCCCTGGAACATCTGGAATGCGCCTGGAAGAACGGTTTCACTCCGCTTACGGTGGGATGCCCCGTCATCATCGGGGACGGCCTCAAAGGCACGGATGACATAGCCGTGCCGGTGGAGGGGGGAGAACTCGTGAAGGAGGCCCGAATCGGCAGGGCCATCATGGACGCGGACGTATTCATCAGCCTTACGCACTTCAAGGGCCATGAACAGGCCGGATTCGGAGGGGCGATAAAGAACATTGGAATGGGCTGCGGCTCGCGCGCCGGCAAGAAAGACCAGCATTCCAACGGAAAGCCGGTCATCGACGAATCCCTGTGCAGGGGCTGCCGCTGCTGCCAGCGCGAATGTGCCAACAACGGCCTTGAATTCGACGCGTCAAGACGCAAGATGACCGTCCTCACCGAAAACTGCGTAGGCTGCGGGCGCTGCCTGGGCGCCTGCAATTTCGACGCCATTCATTTCGGCGACGACGTTGCGGTATCGGTGCTGAATGCGAAGATGGCGGAATATGCCAAGGCCGTGGTGAGCGGCCGCGACAGTTTCCACATGTCACTTGTCGTGGACGTATCGCCGCATTGCGACTGCCACAGCGAGAACGACGCCCCTATCCTTCCGGACATCGGCATGTTCGCGTCTTTCGACCCGGTGGCGCTCGACCAGGCGTGCGCAGATGCATGCATGAAGGCGGAGCCGCTGCCAGGCTCCCTTCTGGGCGACCACATGCACGCTCCTGGATTCCATGATTTTCACGACCCGTTCAAAAACACCACGCCCGAATCCGACTGGCGGGACCAGCTTTTGCACGGCGAGAAGATAGGGCTCGGCAGCAGGAGCTACGAACTGGTCACAATGAAATAAAACGGCCTTTCAGCGCACCACCATCGTGAATTCCGGCACGCCGCCTTCTTCCCGGGGCACTGTGACGTAAATCTTCGAACGGGAAACCGACCCGTCCGGACCGTTCCCTTCCGCCTCGAAAAGATAGTCCGTGCCGGCCGGTGTTTCGCGCATGCCCGCTGTTACGGGCTTCCCGAGCGGCATGGGATATCCCGAGCAGGCCGCTTCGAAAATCGCCGCCTGCTCCTCCGTCACGGGAGCCTGGGCGGAGTAATCCGGGTAAGCCTCGGCCTTGCCTTCCTTGAAGCCGCCGAGCACCAGGAAACGCTCCACTTCTTCCCCCACCTTGGAGATGCGGGCCACACGGATGCCGTAGCCTTCGCGTATGTCGGCATTCGGGAGGGCCTTCCTGAGGTCGGAGACGCTGCTCTGCAGACCGCCGCTGCCAAAGGTGCAGAACGGGACGATGGTTTTGCCGTCGAGATTAAGCTCCCCGAGCAGCGCGGCCACCGGCGGCGCGTACGTTCCGAACCAGATGGGGTAGCCCAGGAATATCACGTCATATCCGGAGATGTCCGAAGAAAGAGGGTTCAGAGCGGGAGTTACGCCTTCCGAGCGCTCCTTCAGGCAGCGCTCCACCGTCTCGTCGAAAGTGCCGGAATATGGCGTCTCCACATCGAAAGCCTCGATGTCGGCCCCGGTGCGGGCCGCAATTTCTTCGGCGACCTTGCGGGTGGCTCCCTCCTGGGAATAATAAAGCACCAGCATATTCGTCCGGCCGGACGTACATGCCGTCAGTGCCGCGACGGCGGCGATGGCAGTCAGAGTTTTTTTCATGGGAAAATCAAAGTGTCGTTACAAGTTCTTCGACCGTTTTACGGGAGGAGTGCAGGGCGGTGGGATCTCCCTTTCCGGCGGATGGATGGCCGACCGCGAGAAGCGCATAGATACCGTGATCGCGGGTTTCCGGCAGGACTTCTCGCACCTTGTGGGGATCGAAGTCCCATATCCACATGTTGGCAAGCCCGGCGTCGGTAGCTGTGAGCATGAGATGGGTAAGCACGATTGCGGCATCGGTCTTGGCGGCATTTATGCCGTCGCATTCGCGCACCCAGGCTTCTTCGTTCCGGCACCCTACGATGAGCACCAGGGGAGCTCCGTAACAGGGATGGACCTCCCTCAGGCGGGCGAGCGCCTCTTCGCTCTTGACCACCCAGATGCGCACGGGCTGGCAGTTGCCGGCGGAGGGAGCCAGACGGCCTGCCTCAAGGATCATTTCCAGCTTGCTCTCGGAAACCGGATACCCGCTGAAGGAATGGCATGAATAGCGGCTTTCGAGTATGCGCATGAAGGCGTCGGACCCATATTTGTGTTTTGTGATTACTTTCTGGATGTCCGAGAAGGCCGCACGGTTCATTACTCGATCGACGTCGTTCATGCGGCTGATTTTTTTCGTTTTCATTAGTTTTTTCAGGTTTTCGCTTAAACAAACAATTTCTCGTATGGGATGCCCCTCCTGTCGAGGGAAGTCTGAATTTTGACGAAGGAATTGTGGGGCTCCTTGAGTGCGAACCTGTTTCCGAGAGCCTTGACGAGGGTGTCGTCATTCTTGACCCGGAGGCTGTCCTTGAGCTTTACGGTATTGCTTTCCGAAACAACGATGCTTTCGCCCTTCGCGGGATCTTCGTTCCAGCCGTAGCGGGTGAGGATGTAGCGCCCGTTCTCGACTTTTGCGACGATGCTGTAGCCGTTGCCCCTGAAGTAGGTTGCCTCGGGCACGTTGTCCTTCCAGATGATCTCGATTTTGGGAGAGCGTATCTTCCTGGTGTCTGACTTTGCCATATGAAATGATTTTGCTTGGTTTAACTTGAATTGCCCGTAAAGATACAACAATTTAGTCAGATTTGAAAGTTAAATTAAACGCGCCCGGGCACGGAGGGAAATCAAAGAGGCAGAAAAGTCGCTTTCACTCACGCAGTTTCGCGATGAGAGCCTGTGCCCTGGCCCCGCGCAGTTCCACAATTCCGGTCGCGGGTTCGTAGGTATAGTTGGAGAAGTCGAAGAGTTGGGCGTAGGCAACGGCCGCATCGGCGTTGTAATACACCTCCAGCCGGATAATGCCGCCCTGACTTTGCGTGTCCACTTCGGGCTCAATATTTTCTCCTTCCAGAAAACCCTTCAGGGATTCGCGGCAGTGGTGGGCTATGTCAAGCGCCTTTTTGTTGAGCACAACGCCTTCTCCGGCCCGTTTATATCCCGCTTTGTAGAAAAGCAGCATCAAAAGGGCGCAGACGGCGAGGGTTGCGCCAAGCCCGGAGTTAATGAAACAAAGGCCGATGCCGGCGGCCATGACAACGGCAGATATAACGAGGTCCTTTACAGTATGGACCTTTTTGAGTTTGATTTCCATGATAATATATTAAATGATACCTCACACATGCCAGCCAGCACCCGGCACTGCAGTCCGGGTCCTGCCAGCAACAATACGATTGTAATTGCTGATTGTTCTAAAAGATATGCAGATTCTTCAACGCGAAGAGTACTTCCCTCTATAGCCGGAGCCGGCAGATGGAAAACAGATATCTTTCAGAATTGTGTGCTCCCGACAGCGTAAAGAACGAAGGCGTCAGGAAAGGATGAAGATTGTCGTTGTATATCACCTTCCCGGATTTCACCATGCGGGAGGTGGATTTTTTCTGTGGAGATGTACGCCGGCCGGAGTTCAAGTTCCTTGCCGATATGGAATTGGTGCTGTCGTTTCCCGTGAAGGAATAGCCCTGTGCAGATGTAAGGCAGATGTCCCGGCTGGGCGAAAAATCCGTCGATTTTTCCGGAGAAGGCGCTTCGCCTACGGCGCATCCCGTGTCCTGGACCAGCGCTTCACTGACTTCTTTGGTCCTGCCCCTGCCAAACAGGGACAGTATAAGGGAGAGTATTAGAAGCCATGCTTTCACCGGATGCAAATTTACACATTTTTTTGGAGAGTCGGAAATAATCCATATCTTTGAAATAGGAACTTTTCAAGGCTTTTCAGCCCTTGGTGAACATGCCGGGACGGGCTTGCCAGTTTGAATTATTGCCATCCGGTTGCGGGCAGAGGTGACCGACAAAATAATACGCCATGTTTCAGAAGATTATACGCCTGTCCATCGACAACAAGCTGCTCATCGGAGCCCTCACGCTCATATGGACGATATGGGGAATCTGGTCGCTGGTCCGTCTGCCCTTCGACGCCACCCCCGACATCACCAACAACCAGGTGCAGATCATCGTCACCTCGCCCTCCCTCGGGGCCGAGGAGATGGAACAGAACGTGACCACCCCCATAGAAATGGCGCTTGCGAACATTCCCTGTGTCACCGAGCGCAGAAGCATCAGCCGCAGCGGCATGGCGGTAATCACCCTCGTCTTTGACGACCGGGCCGACAACTACTGGGCCCGCGAGCTGGTGAACCAGCAGCTTGGAGCGGCGCGGGAACAGATTACGGGCGAGGTGGACATCGAGCTTGCGCCCATTTCCACCGGCCTTGGCGAAATATACCAGTACACCATACACACAAAAAAGGGATACGAGGACAAGTTTTCCCTCACGGAACTGCGCTCCATCCAGGACTGGATCGTGCGCAAGCAGCTTTCCGGAACGCCCGGAGTGGCGGAAGTCAGCGGCTGGGGCGGCTTTGTCAAACAGTACGAGGTGGATATCGACCTGGACAGGCTCAACGCCATGGGCGTTACCATCGGGGAGCTTTACACCGCCCTTAACCAGAACAACGAGAACATGGGTGGCGGATACATCGAGCGCAACGCTTCCCAGTACTATATCCGGGGCCTGGGCCTGGTAAGTTCCCTGGAAGACATCGGACGCATCGTCATCAAGACTCGCTCCGGCGTCCCCGTGCTGGTGCGGGACATCGCCCATGTGCACTACGGCCACGCTACCCGCTACGGAGCCGTGTGCCGGGACGGCGAAGGCGAGGTTGTGGCCGGCATCACCCTGATGCTGAAGGGCGAGAATTTCCAGGAAGTCATAAAAAACGTCAAGGCGCGCATAGCCGAGATAGAAAAAACCCTTCCGGAAGGTGTGGTCATCGAGCCGTACATCGACCGCACGCAGCTGGTGGACCGCGTGACGGGGACCATCGAGAGGAACCTCATCGAAGGTGGCCTAATCGTGATTCTGATCCTCATCCTGTTCCTCGGGAACCTGAGGGCCGGGCTCATAGTGGCGTCGGTCATCCCCTTGTCCATGCTGTTCGCCTTCGGGATGATGCGGCTCACCGGCCTCAGCGGCAACCTGATGAGCCTCGGCGCCATCGACTTCGGCCTCATCGTGGACGGGGCGGTAATCATCGTGGAGGCGGTGGTAAGCCGCATGGCCCAGTACCCTCCCGGAAGCCTGCCCCGGGGGAAGCTGTTCGATGACATGGTGGCCGAATCGTCCGGCCAAATCCGCCAGAGCGCGGCCTTCGGCGAGATTATCATAATGACGGTTTATCTGCCCATCATGACGCTGCAGGGCATCGAAGGGAAAATGTTCCGGCCCATGGCCATGACCATTTTCTTTGCCATACTGGGCGCCTTCATCCTCTCGCTCACCTATGTGCCGATGATGAGCGCGCTGGTACTCGGCCGCGGAAAGCAGCGGCAACTCCCCTTAAGCGAACGCATCAGCAGGGGGCTTGCTTCGCTGTATATGCCTCTTTTGGAAAAGAGCCTCTCCCACAGCAAGACGCTGATTGCGGGGATGGTGATTCTCCTGGCCCTTTCGGTGGGCCTCATGACCACATTCGGCGCCGAATTCATACCGTCTCTGGAAGAGGGCGACTTCGCCGTCGAGGCCAGCATGGCCCAGGGCACTTCACTGGGGCAGATGGTTTCCACATGCACCCAGGCCGAGCAGATTCTGCGCTCGCAGTTTCCGGAGGTGAAACAGGTGGTCACACGCATAGGCTCGGCCGAGATCCCCACGGATCCCATGCCGGTGGAGCGGGCCGACATGCTGGTGGCGCTGCGGCCGAAGAAGGAATGGACTTCGGCCCGGACCAAGGATGCGCTGCAGGAAAAGATGGAGAAGGCGCTGGAAGCCATCCCGGGCCTGGAGGTGGAGCTATCCCAGCCCATCCAGATGCGCAACAACGAACTCATTACCGGTATCCGGCAGGACGTGGCCGTGAAAATATACGGAGAAGACACCGAGGTTCTTTCCCAGCTGGCCTCCGAGGTGGCCCGGCTCATCCGCCCCGTGGAAGGGGTGGGAGAGCCGTACGTGGAAAAAGTCACCGGTCTTCCCCAGCTGCAAATCCGCTACGACCGCGACCGCCTCTCCGAATACGGGATATCGGTCAGGGAAATCAACGATGTCCTGCAGACGGCCTTTGCCGGCAAGGTGGCCGGAAAGGTGTATGAGGGAAGCCGCAGCTATGATATTGTCCTCCGCATAGACAACGAGGTGCGCAACGAGCTTTCCACCCTCGAAAGCATCTTTATCCCGGCGTCCTCCGGCACTGTGGTCCCGCTCAGGCAGCTGGCCGCCATATCCTACCAGGAGGCCCCCGCGCAGATTTCCCACGAGGACGGGCAGCGCAGCATCTACGTGGGATTCAACGTAAAGGGCCGCGACGTTGCTTCCACCGTGCGGGACATCCGCGCTGTCCTGGACAAAAACCTGCGCCTGCCCCCCGGCTACCACTATTCCTACGGCGGCGAGTTCGAGAACATGCAGGGAGCGGCCCGGCGGCTCGCTCTGGCCATTCCGGCTGCGCTGCTCCTTATCCTGATGCTGCTGTTCGCCACGCTCGGGAACCTGCGGGAAACCCTGTTCGTGGCAACGGCCATTCCGCTTTCGGCCATCGGAGGCATTCTGGCCCTTTGGGTGAGGGGGATGCCGCTGAGCATATCGGCCGCCATCGGCTTCATAGCCCTCTCGGGTGTCGCCGTGCTGAACGGCATAGTGCTGGTGGGAGAATTCAACCGCCTGGAGAGGAGCGGCGTGGCCGACCGAAGGCAGCGCATTCTGGAAGGATGCGCCCGCCGGCTGCGGCCAGTTGTGATGACGGCGCTGGTGGCTTCGCTGGGATTTCTGCCCATGGCCCTTTCCAGGGGCGACGGGGCCGAAGTGCAGCGACCCCTGGCCACGGTGGTCATCGGCGGCCTTGTCACCGCCACCATCCTCACCCTGTTCGTGATACCGGCTATTTACAATCTGTTTGGCAAAAAGCACAATGAGAATTAAAGCGATACTTCCCGTACTCTTGCTGGCTGGCGTTCCGGCATTGTCCCGGGCACAGTCCCTTGACGAGTGCCTTGAGTATGCCGCGGCGCACAGCCTGCGCCTGCGCCAGGCGGAGCTCTCCGCCCAAAAAGCGCAGACACTGGAAAAAACGGCCTACGAGATGAGCCGGACCGGGCTTTCCCTCTCGCAGGACCCAAGTTCTGGAGGAAGTCCGGACAATGCGCTGACGCTGAGCCAGGACTTCGATTTTCCCACGGTGTATTCGGGGCGGCGCAAGCTCCTGGAAGCCGCAACCGAGGTGGAGAAGAGCCAGCTGGCCCTGACCGGCAGCGAACTTCGACGGGATGTTTCTTCGGCCTACTGCACGCTTTTGCTGAGGCGGCATATCTGCGAGCTGCTCAGGAAGAATGCCGCCGACGCAGAAGAGTTCTTCCGCATTGCACAGGCGCGGTTTTCCGCGGGTGCGTGCCGTCGGACAGAAGTGCTCAGCGCCGCGCAGGTTAAGGCCGAAAACGAAATACGTCTCCGCGAAGCCGAGAACGCGCAGCGGGAGGCGGTCCTTGCCTTGAAGCTGCTCATGAACACGGAGGAGGACATTATCCCCACCGGCAGCTATACCCCCGTATCGGAGAGCATCCGGGAATTCCGCTTCAGCGGCACCCCGGAAGGTCTTCTTTCACAGAGCGAACTGGAACTTAGCCGGCGCAACCTCACGCTTGCCTCCCGGGAGGGTTTTCTGCCTACTTTCAGCCTGGGGGTGAGGCGTCAGATGGTCATCGGCGGAATCAACCCTTACGGCGTGGACCGTTCCCGTTTCGAAGGAGGAAACTGGATGGGCTTTGAAGCAGGATTGTCAGTCCCCATTTTCTTCGGAGCGCAGAGACGGAAAGTGGCTGCTGCGCGGCTGGACGTGGAGATGGCGTCGGCACAGCTGCTGGAGAGGCAGCGCGAGGCCGATGCCGCCCTTTCAAGTGCCGCCGGAAAGCTGGCCGCGGCGCGGGACACATACGCTTATTACATCGGAGAAGCTCTGCCGCAGGCGCAGGAACTCCGATCGCTTTCCGGCGTGGAATACGCCGGCGGACATATCAGTTACATGGAATACATGCAAAACCTCTCGACGGCCCTTCAGACCGAACTGGACGGCGCCCAGGCCGCCGATGCGCTGAACCAGGCCATTATCGAAATGAATTTTATAAAAGGGAACTAAGATGAAAAAAACCGGTATATTGTTAAGCGTGTTCCTGTTGCTCCTGCCGCTTTCCTGCAAGAGGGGAGGGAATGTTCCGCCGGAGGAAGACATTGACGGGGCGGACAACGACATGGTCGTGCTCACGCCGGAACAGATCTCCATGGTGGGCATAACGGTGGGTCCGGTCCAGGAGCGTTCCATGGGAGAGGACATCCTGACTTCCGGGGCCCTCAAACTGTCCCCGCAGGCACGGGCCGAAGTGACCTCCCTGGTATGCGGTTCCGTGAAAAAAATCCTCGTGAAGGAAGGCCAGGCCGTGAAGGCGGGCCAGACGCTCTCGCTTGTTGAGAATACGGAGATCGTCTCCCTGCAGAAGGATTACATGCTCTCCGTCAGGCAGGCCGAACTCTCTGCCGACGCGCTGCAGCGGGAGCGCCTGCTCCGGGAAAAAGGGGCCGGTACGGAAAAGGACTTCTCCGAGGCCGAGGCCCGCTCCCGCATGGACGAATCCACCGCGCAGGGGCTCCGGCAGCAGCTTCTCCAGCTGGGGCTGTCGCCGGAAGACGCTGCCCGGGGCGACTTTTCCGGTACGGTGCCGGTCAGAGCCCCCATAGGCGGCGTCGTGGGCGAGGTGTTCATCAGCATAGGCAGCTATCTTGCAGAGGGCACCGTCCTCATGAACCTCTACGACAACAGGGCCCTGCACGCCGACCTCAATGTCTTCGAGGGGGACATCGCCCGAATCGCACCGGGGCAGAAGGTCTCCCTGCGGCTTTCTGACAGCGGGAGGACTTCGCTGGAAGGGGTGGTGTCCTTCATTACTGCCGCCCTGGATCCCCAGTCCAAATCGGCCACGGTGCACGTGGATCTGCGTAGCGTTCCCGGCGGGACCACGCTCCTTCCGAACATGTTCGTATCGGCAGCCATCCAATGCGGGGAGCAGCTCTGCGACGCCGTTCCGGACGAGGCCCTGGTGATGAAGGCCGGCCGCTCTTATGTATTCGTGCAGGAAGGGGAGGGCCGCTTCCGCAAGGTGGAAGTCGTGCCGCATTCCCAGCAGCTGGGTTTCACGGGCGTTTCCTTCCTGGACCCTTCGGCCCGGGAAAAGAACGTCGTCACCTCCAGGGCGTTCTACCTGGAATCGGTCCTCGCCGACCACGGGGAAGAATAGTCAAACATGCACGCAGTATGAAAAAGTTGTTTCCAATTGTCCAGGTCGCCCTCGACGTTAAGGTCATGAAATCGATGACAAGAAATATTCTCCTGGCTGTGGCGCTCTTCTCGGCCGCCCTCGCATCAAACGCGCAGGAGGTCCGGAGCCGCCACGCCGTGCCGGGACAGCGCTACCTGAAGGAATATTGGGG
>FLNY01001954.1_pt1 | contig 39185 bp, 37 predicted proteins | sample 1140381 | NCBI WGS metagenome assembly FLNY01 (sample SAMEA3878172, study PRJEB12797) | bioreactor metagenome | biome: Moose rumen | place: Sweden | collected 2011-10 | reverse complement strand
CCAGTCGAGACGCTGGTGATAGTCGTCCAACACCCGTCCATAGTCGGCAGGACGGGTAACACCGGGGCAGCTCCAGTTCTTGGCATATATGAAATCGGCCCCTTCGAAGGCCTTCATCTGTTCGTACTCCACACGGGCATTGCCCACAAAACGGGGGTCAAGCTCGTAACCTTCGGGGTGAGTGATGACGAAGTCGACATCGGCGGCATTCATCCACTGGGCGAAGCTGTTGGGCACGGCCTGGGGAAGGGACTTGGGATGGGGAGCCCAGGTGAGCACGACTTTGGGACGTTCCACCTGCTTGTATTCCTCGATGGTGATGAGGTCGGCAAAAGCCTGCAAGGGATGCACCGTGGCCGTCTCCATGGCAAACACCGGACGACCGCTGTAACGCACGAACTGGTGGTAGACGGTCTCGGCATAGTCATAGTCGCGGTCCGTGAGTCCGGCAAAAGAGCGAATGCCGATGATGTCACAGTAACTGCCCATGACGGGAATGGCCTCCAGGAGGTGTTCGCTCTTGTCGCCGTCCATCACCACGCCACGCTCGGTCTCCAGTTTCCAGGCCCCGGCATTCACATCGAGGACGATAACGTTCATGCCCAGGTTCTGCGCCGCCTTCTGGGTGGAGAGACGCGTACGGAGGGAGTTGTTGAAGAAGACCAGCAGGGCGGTCTTGTTGCGTCCCAGTTCGGCATAGCGAAAACGGTCGTTCTTTATCTCTGTTGCCTCGGCCAGTGCCTGCTTGAGGTCTCCGAGGTCTTGTACGTTCAGGAATGTCTTCATGTTTTCTTCTCCTCTTCTTTTCGTTCTATTTCCGGTTATCCTTCTCACGAATCTCCACGCGGCGAATCTTGCCACTAATGGTCTTGGGCAACTCGTCGACAAACTCCACGATGCGCGGATATTTGTAGGGAGCCGTGACACGCTTCACGTGGTTTTGCAGTTCGACAATCAATTGCCCGTCGGCCCGATGCCGGTATTCCTTGGCCAAGACCACGGTAGCCTTCACCACCATTCCGCGTGTATCGTCGGGCACACCCGTGATGGCACACTCCACTACGGCAGGATGGGTCATCAGCGCACTCTCCACCTCGAAGGGACCGATGCGGTAACCGCTGCTTTTGATGACATCGTCGGCACGGCCCTCGAACCAGTAGTATCCGTCCTGGTCACGCCAAGCCATGTCGCCCGTATAGTAGTATCCGCCGTGCCAGGCCTGATGGGTGAACTGGGCATCACGGTAGTACTCCTTGAAGAGTCCCAGCGGTTTCATCCCGTCCTTGGTACGGACCACGATTTCGCCCTTCTCACCGTCCTCGCAGGAGGTGCCGTCGGGGCGCAGGAGGTCTATCTCGTACTGCGCATTGGGTTTGCCCATGCTGCCAGGCTTGGGTGTCATCCAAGGCATTGTGCCCAGGGTCATCGTAGTCTCGGTCTGACCGAACCCCTCCATCAGGCGAATGCCCGTAAGTTCATAGAACTTCTCGTAGACGGCCGGATTCAGTGCCTCGCCAGCCGTAGTGCAATAACGCAGCGACGAGAGGTCGTAGCGACTGAAGTCCTCGCGAACGAGGAACCGATAGACCGTGGGAGGTGCACAGAAGGAGGTAACGTGATACTTTGCCATCTGGCGCAGCATGGCATCAGCATGGAACTTCTCGTGGTCATATACGAATACGCAGGCCCCGGCAAACCACTGGCCGTACATCTTTCCCCACACAGCCTTTCCCCAGCCGGTGTCGGCCACGGTGAGGTGGAGACTGTCGGGCGAGAGGTTGTGCCAGAAGACTCCAGTGGTCAGATGGCCCATGGCGTAGAGATAGTCGTGGGCCACCATCTTGGGTTCGCCTGTCGTGCCGGAAGAGAAATACATGAGCATCGTGTCCTCGTTGTCGTTGACAAAGCCTGGGCGATAGAACGTGGGGGCCTCATCGACCGCCTTCTGCCAGTCGCAGAAACCCTCGGGCACGAGCGGCCCCACGGAGGCCAGTATCTCGACGGTGGGACTCTCGGGCAGGGTCTTGCGCACCTCATTGAGCACATACTCCTCGCCCACGCACACGATGGCACGCACCGAGGCGGAATTGTTGCGATAGATGATATCGTGCTTGGTGAGCATGTGGGTGGCCGGAATCGCCACGGCCCCTATTTTGTGGAGAGCCAGCATGACGAACCACCACTCGAGCCGCCGGCGCAGGATGAGCATCACCATGTCACCACGCTTGATGCCGAGCTGCGTGAGAGCCGCTGCCGCACGGTCGCTCTCGCGCTTGATGTCGGCAAAGGTGTAGCGGAGTTCCGCTCCTTTGTCGTTGGTCCACAGCAGGGCCAGCTTGTCGGGCTGCTCCTCGGCCCAGGCATCCATCACGTCGTAGGCAAAGTTGAAGTTCTTCGGGATGATGAACTCCAGATTGCGGGCATAGTCCTCCTCGGAAGAGAATGTCGTCTGTTTGAGAAATCTTTCTACCATTTCTGCCCTATACCTTATATTGTTTACTTATATGATGACGCACAGGAACTTTACCGTCTTCTCGTCCAACGCACGCATGCAGTGGGGGTGAGAGGTGTCGAAGTAGATGCTGTCGCCCTCGTCCAGGACGATGACCTTTTCGTCAATCGTCAGTTCCAGCCTGCCCTCCAGCACATAGCCCAACTCTTGTCCGTCGCGCGTGTTCTTGCTGTGGTTGCGCCCTTCGGGCAGAGGCTCTATCTCCGTCAAGAATGCCTCCACCATGCGGTTCTTGAAACCGCTGGCCAGACTCTGGTACTCGTAGTCCCCCCGACGCTCTACGCGGCGAGCCTGCCCCTTGCGGGTCACGAAATAGCTCTGCATGCGAGGCTCGGAGCCAAAGAGCAGCACATCGAGGGCAATGCCGTAGTGCTTGCTAATCTTGTTCAGTCGGTACACCGAAGGGTCGCACTCCCCCTCCTCTATCTTCCGATAGTGCTCCAGTGTGGTCTCGCACACCTCCGCCATCTCCTCGATGGGGATGTCGAGTACCTCGCGCAGTCCCTTCAGTCGCTGACCTATCTGCTTGAATTCGTTGTTCTTCATCTCGTATGTTACGGGGTTAAATTTGACTCAATACGCGCTGCAGGCTCATCACGAACAGGGCTCCCTCCTCGATGCTGAGGCACAGGGGAGGCAGCAGGCGCAGCACGTTGGTCCCGCTGCAACCTGTGAACACGTGTTCCTCGAAGAGCAGCCGCTGGCGCACCTCCTTGTAGGGAATGTCCAGTTCGATGCCTATCATCAGGCCCTCTCCGCGCACATCCACAACATGGGGAAGGGCGGAATCCTTCAGCGTGTTGATGAGGTAGTTGCCGACAAATGCGGCATTCTCCACCAGATGCTCCTGCTCCATCACGTCCAACACGGCCAGGGCTGCCGTGCAAGCCAGGTGGTTGCCGCCGAAAGTGGTACCCAACTGACCGTAGACGGCCTTGAAACGGGGACTAATGAGTACGGCTCCCATGGGGAACCCGTTGCCTATGCCCTTGGCCACGGTGATGAGGTCGGGCCTGACACCCAAATGCTGATGGGCAAAGAAACGGCCGCTACGGCCATAGCCGCACTGTATCTCGTCACAGATGAGCACGGTGCCGGTCTCGTCGCAGAGACGGCGCAGTCCCTGAAGGAACTCGGCCGTGAGCATGCGGATGCCGCCCACGCCCTGGATGCACTCCACAATGCAACAGGCCACGTCGCCCTTTCGCAACTCCTGCTCCCAGGCAGGGAGGTTGTTCAGCGGGAGGTAGGCCACATGGCCCGCGTCGTTGACGGGAGCGATGATTTTGGGGTTCTGCGTGGCCTCTACGGCCAGGGACGTGCGTCCGTGGAACGCTCGTTCCAGGCTGAGCACCCGTTTGCGCCCGGTGTGGAAGGAGGCCAGCTTCATGGCGTTCTCGTTCGCCTCCGCCCCACTGTTGATGAGGAAGAGCGAGTAGTCGTCATAACCGCTCGCCTTGCCCAGCCGGTGGGCCAGCAGCTGCTGCAATCCGTTCTGCACGGAATTGCTATAGAAGCCCAATAGTTGCAGTTGCCGGGACAGATGCTCCACATAGTGGGGATGGCAGTGCCCGATGCTGATGACGGCATGTCCGCCATAGAGGTCGAGGTACTGCTGTTCGTTCTCGTCCCACACGTGGCAACCCTCGCCACGCACAATGTGGATGGGGAAGAGGGGATATACGTCAAAAAGTTCCATTGCTCATTTCTTTTATTTCTTCAGTCCTTCAATTCCTCAATTATCAATCCTAAAACGCCGAGGCCTTGAGCCGCAGACCGGCATCCTCGGGCAGGGAGAACATCAAGTTCATGTTCTGCACCGCCTGACCCACGGCTCCCTTCAGCAGGTTGTCGATAACGGAGGTTATCAGCAACTTCGACCCATACTTGTCGGCATGGACAAGGCATTTGTTCGTATTTACCACCTGTTTCAAGTCGATGGCCTTATCCACATAGTGCGTAAACACTGCGTCCGTATAGTATGCCTTATAGCCTGCGACGATTTCCTCCATCGGTTTCTCGGTCCTGACGACGGCCGTTGCGAATATGCCGCGGGCAAAGTCTCCCCGATAGGGAATAAAGTCGATGCTGGCATCCAACCCGCCCTGAACCTGCGCAAGGCTCTGACGAATCTCGGCAAGGTGCTGATGCTCGAAAGCCTTGTATATGCTCAGGTTGTTGGTGCGCCATGAGAAATGGGTCGTCGCCCCTGGTTTCTGTCCGGCTCCAGTTGAGCCCGTAATTGCATTCACGCTGACATCCTCCGTGAGCAGTCCCATTTGGGCCGCCGGCAGGAGGGCAAGCTGGATGCAGGTGGCAAAGCAACCAGGGTTGGCCACGTGGCTGGCACGGCGTATCTCGTCGCGCCGGAGCTCGGGCAAAGCGTAGAGGAAATCGTGGTTGCCAGGCAGACGGAAGTCCTGTGCCAGGTCAATAATCTTCACCCGTGCGGGCACGGCGTGGTCGCGCAGGAACTGCTCGCTCTTGCCATGGCCGAAGCAGAGGAAGATGACATCGACCGCATCGAAAGCATAGTCGGAGGTGAAACGGAGGGAGGTGTCGCCCAGGAGCCCCTCGTGAACGTCGACGACGGGATTGCCCGCATTGCTCTCGCTATGGGCAAACACGATTTCTGCCTCGGGGTGAGAAAGCAGCAGGCGGATGAGTTCTCCTCCCGTGTAGCCCGCTGCGCCAAAGATACCTACCCTGACCATATCAGCGTTCCTCCTCGGGATGAGCCAGATAGTAGGCACGAAGGGGCGTGCTGCTGACCTTGATGAAGCCTTTCGCTTCCTCGCTTGTCCAGCCCTTGGCTCCCTCACCGTATTCGCCCAGCTTGTTCTTTACAAGGTCGTCGGGGGTGTCGCAACCCACGGTGCTGAAGCTGTAGGGGCGCAGTTCGAGGGTCACCTCTCCGTTGACGTTGCGCTGGCTGCTGGTGAGCATGGCTTCAATGTCGGGCATCACGGGCTCCAGGTACTGACTCTCGTGGAGGAACATACCGTACCAGTTGGCCACCTGTTCCTTCCAGTACTGCTGCCACTTCGAGAGGGTGTACTTCTCCAGGAAGCGGTGGGCACCGATGATGAGCATGGGGGCTGCGGCCTCGAAGCCGACACGTCCCTTGATGCCGATGATGGTGTCGCCCACGTGGCAGTCGCGCCCGATGGCGTACCGGGCACCTATCTCCTCCACGGCCTGGATGGCCTGTATCTTGTCGTCGTACTTCTTGCCGTTCACGCTCACAATCTCGCCCTTCCGGAACCCTATCTTCAACAGCTCGGAACCCTCGCAGGTGGGATGCTTGAGATAGGCACTCTCGGGCAGGCCCTGACGGGAGTCGAGTATCTCTCCTCCGCAGATGCTGGTACCCCAGATGCCGACGTTGTAGCTGTACTTGAGCTTGGTGAAGTCGGCATGGAAGCCGTTGGCGTTCAGGTAGTCCACCTCCTCTTGCCGACTGAGGTTGCCGTCGCGAGTTAGGGTGATGATTTCCACCCCGGGGGCCATCACCAGGAAGGTCATGTCGAAGCGTATCTGGTCGTTGCCTGCGCCGGTGCTTCCGTGAGCTATGGCACTGGCCCCTATCTCGCGGGCATAGCGGGCGATGGCCAGAGCCTGGAAGATGCGCTCGGAACTCACCGAAATGGGGTAGCAGTTGTTGCGGAGCACGTTGCCGTAAATCATGTAGCGCAGACTCTTCTGGTAGTACTCCTGGGTGACATCGAGCGTGACATACTTCACGGCCCCCAAGCGGTAGGCGTTCTCCTCGTTCTGCTTCAGCTGTTCGGGGCTGAAGCCTCCCGTGTTGGCACATGCGGCATACACTTCGTAGCCTTTCTCCTTGGCGAGATACATCACCGTGTAACTGGTGTCCAAGCCGCCGCTGAAGGCGACCACAACCTTTTTCTTCTCCATCGTTTTATCTTGTATTTTTGTTTTAGTCTTTGTTCTTCGTTTTCGTTCCCGTAGCGAAGCGTTTCGTCTTCGTTGTCGTTCCCGTTTCCTTCACTCCAGTCCCCTCAGCACCAAGGCCTTCATCACCTCCTTGAACACCTCCAGCGACGTGGGCTCGCCGCGGTGTTTCTCGGGGTCGTAGAGCATGCCCGTACAGATGCAGAACTTACGCTCCTTGAGATCCAGTATGTCGTGGTTCACACAGCCGCGGCAACCGGCCCAGAAGGCCTCGTCGTCGGTCAGTTGGTTGAAGCTCACTGGCACGTAGCCCAGCTGGGTGTTCATCTTCATCACTGCGTCACCGCTGGTGAGGCTGAATATCTTGGCATGGGGCCAACGCACGCGCGCAAGTGTGAACGTATAGTCTTTTATGCGACGCGCGATGCCCTGCCCCTGGAAATCGGGGTGGACGATGAGACCCGAGGTGGTCACGTAGTGTTTGTTGCCCCAGGTCTCGATGTAGCTGAACCCTGCGAAGCGGGTTCCACTGAGGGCCAGGACGGCTTTCCCCTCACGCATCTTCGTGGCCACGTAGTCGTGCGTACGCTCGGCAATACCCGTGCCGCGCTTGCGGGCCGCATCGCGAATGGTCTCCAACACGTCGTCGACATACACCTCGTGCGAGGCGTCGGCTATCACTATCTTTACTTCTTCCATCGTTCTCCTCCTGACTTTATTCTCCCGTCCCCGCTCCCTTGTAGTGGGCAGCGGCGGAGAGCGCGTTCAGGGCGTGCGTGCGCTCCGTCTCCTCCTCCAGCACCACGATTACCGTGTCGTCGCCTGCCACCGTGCCCAGCACGCAGTCCAACTGGGCATTGTCGATGTCGTAGGCCACATGCGAGGCATAGCCCGGCAGCGTCTTCACCACGGCCAGAGTGCCGCTGAAGCGGATGTTGAGCACACCCATGCTGTTCAGGGCTCTCACGCTCAGCTGCGTATCGCTCACGGTACGGAAGACCCGGGTCTCGGGCAGCATGTAGACATAGCGTCCCTCGCTGTTCTGCGCCTTCACGATGCGCAACTGCTTGAGGTCGCGGCTCAGCGTGGCCTGCGTGCAGGGGAATCCGGTCTGTCGCAACTCGTCGAGCAACTCCTCCTGCCTCGAAACCTCACGGCTGGAAATAATCATTTTCACCGCTTCCATGCGGGTATTCTTCGTTCTCATTGTCGTTGGGATTTCTAAAATGCGATGCAAAGTTATTCATTATTCACAATATATGCAAAGAAAACGAGGGTTATTTGCATAAAATACACAAGATATTCAATCGGAACGCTTATTCTGTACTATCGGACACACCATGCTGAGGGTAAGTTATCGGGACGAAAATCCACTGATAGCTGGAGGCCGGCAAGGGGCAACCGAAAGGAACGGCAGTAAAGAAAAGACCGCAACTCCGTTCCGAAGAACATCGTTGCGGTCCACACCCACCATTTTAGTTCGTGGTGCCACCAGGAATCGAACCGGGGACACAAGGATTTTCAGTCCTTTGCTCTACCAACTGAGCTATGGCACCCTACCACTTTTGGCTTTTGCGGTTGCAAAGGTACGAACATTTTCCTTTCCTGCCAAACAAAATGCAGATTTTTTCGCCATTCGCTTTCGTTTTCGTTATTTTATTGTATCTTTGCACCGCCATTCAGGCTTTCGGATAGTAGCGCAGTTGGTAGCGTACCACGTTCGGGACGTGGGGGTCGGGAGTTCGAGTCTCCTCTATCCGACTCGAGAAACCTCATTTATAATTAACAAGGTATGAACAGAAAAGTAGCCGTTGCAGGCACGGGATACGTAGGATTGAGCATAGCCACGCTGCTGGCTCAGCACAATGAGGTGAAGGCCGTGGACGTGGTGCCCGGGAAAGTGGACCTCATCAACCGCCGCCAGTCCCCCATTCAGGACGACTACATCGAAAAGTACCTTACCGAGAAACAACTGAACCTCACCGCCACACTGGACGGCCGCACAGCCTATGGCGACGCGGAATACGTGGTCATCGCCGCACCCACCAACTACGACAGCCAGAAGAACTTCTTCGACACCAGCCACGTGGAGGAGGTCATCGACCTGGTGCGCGAGGTGAACCCCAAGGCCGTGATGGTCATCAAAAGCACCATCCCCGTGGGCTATTGCCGAAGCCTCTACCAACGCTATGGGCGCGACCTGCGGCTGCTCTTCTTCCCCGAGTTCCTGAGAGAGAGCAAAGCCCTCTACGACAACCTCTATCCCAGCCGCATCATCGGAGGCTGCCCCAGTGAGGCAGAAAGCAACCATGCCGAGGAACTGCGACAGGCTGCCCACCAGTTTGCCGCACTGCTGCAGGAGGGCGCAATAAAGGAAGAGATAGACACACTGTACATGGGCCTAACTGAGGCCGAGGCTGTAAAGCTTTTTGCAAACACCTACCTGGCCCTCCGGGTGAGCTACTTCAACGAACTGGACACCTATGCCGAAGTGAAAGGACTCGACACGCAAGCCATCATACAAGGCGTAGGTCTGGACCCCCGCATCGGCACCCACTACAACAATCCCAGCTTCGGCTACGGAGGCTACTGCCTGCCCAAGGACACGAAACAGCTGCTCGCCAACTACGAACACGTGCCGCAGAACATGATGTCGGCCATCGTGGAGAGCAACCGCACGCGTAAAGACTTCATTGCCGACCAGGTGTTGCGCAAGGCAGGATGGTACGGATACACAGAGCGCAACCAGTTCCAACACCCCGCGGAGACCGAGGGCGACTGTACCATAGGCATCTACCGGCTGACCATGAAGTCCAACAGCGACAACTTCCGGCAGTCGGCCATCCAGGGCATCATGAAGCGCATCAAAGCCAAGGGAGCCAAGGTCATCATCTACGAGCCCACGCTGCCCGAAGGCTCCACCTTCTTTGGCAGTCCCGTTGTAAACAATTTGTCGGACTTCAAGACCCAGAGCCAGGCCATCATCGCCAACCGCTACGACTCCACCCTGGACGACGTGCAGGACAAGGTGTACACCCGCGACATTTTCCGCCGCGACTAACTCAGCCCCTACTTTTTTTCCACACATAGAGAGGGTGGTGTCTGTCAGACGAAACATTTTCTATGTACCCCTGAGCCACCATTTCACGAAGGCGGTTAACAGCCGTCGTACGAGTAAGCCCGGCCAATTGCTCTAAATCGGCACGTCGCAGATAGGGATGGGAAGCAAGATGCTCTTTTACAATTCTCGCCAAATCGGTCAAAGATAATCTTTCATTAGAATGGACCTTCCATCGAGCTCGCACAAAAGTTGCCCGATTGGAAACGGCAGACACCAAAGCCTTCTCCGGACGCAGATGGACAGTTTTCACCTTGATACTACCTGCACGCGTATCACCCGGGCGACGTGTCTCAGGACAACTTAGTGAGATCTGAAAACTCCCTATACCGGGTACTTTTACATTGTGTCCCTGACTCAAAAGGTCAGTCAACGTTTCATTCACCGCTATCAACGTTGCAGTCACCTCCGCAACAGAAAATGCTGTACGTCGAACTACCTCACGCACAAAATCCTTACCATTGACATTACGAGCACGCACAACCCGGGCGTGATAACGTTTACGCGTCGTCCCAATCGTGTGAGGAGACTGATAAAAATCATATTGAATTGTCATCTCTACAAAAATTTATTGATGTCATATTTTTCAGCAAATATAATCATTATTTCACTTAAAGCAAAATAAATAGCAAAGAAAAGCGAGATGGTTAATAAAATGCTGTCGCATCCTTCACTTTGTTCACTACTATTCATAATACAATGATTATCAAAGCATAAAAAGACAAACTGGATAGCTTAAAAAACGACATCAGTGAAGTTTCTCATGAGGAGATATGCCGAAATGAATGTCAAATCAAACAACTATTGTTGCATGTTCAAACGACAATAGTCGCACAATCAAATGACAAAGGTTGTATGTTCGTGCGACGTAAGTTGCACGACTCGAACGAACAAAGGCTAAAGGCTCAACATTAGTAATGTTGTAACTTAATCATTTTATGGTTGAAAGCCTCTTGACAAAAGCGATCTTTCGCTATATCTTTGCAGTCGGAAAAAGCATACTACAAACCATCTATAAACATCTAATATATGAAGAAACTACTTTACCACATTCTCCACTGGTTACGTGCAACAAGGGAGAAACGCCAAACGCAGCAAAGGCCTATCGTTACGAGAGAAGGTAGATGTAGCGATGTCGAGATGTTGCGTCTGCTCCGTACTCACCTATTCGACAACCACAACTTCCGATTCAACGTACTGACCGAACAAACAGAATGGGAGAACCCGAAAACCAAACAATGGATGACGGTAGACAAACGTCAGTTAAACAGTTTTACACTGGAGGCCAAGGAATTGGGCATCAACTGCTGGGACCGTGATGTAAGTCGACTATTGCTTTCACGAAAGGTTCCCGACCACCACCCCATGTTAGATTACATGAGCCACCTCCCCAAATGGGATGGCAGGGATCGCATCACCCCATTAGCTTGCCGCATATCGCACAGTGAATTGTGGATAAACGGATTTCACCGTTGGATGTTAGGGATGACCAGTCAGTGGATGGGACAAGAGCGGCAGTGTGCCAATGCCATTGCTCCTGTTATCATCAGCGCCCGGCAAGGTCTGCACAAAAGCACCTTTTGCCGCATGCTGGTCCCCCATAGTCTGCAAGCCTACTACATCGACCGATTTGACATCACCGCACAGAGTCATTTCGAGCAACGTTTAGCCACCTCAGCACTCATCAACATGGATGAATTCGACCGTTACTCTCCATCGGCAATGGCATCACTCAAAAACATAATGCAGATGCAAAGCAGCAACTTCCGAAAGATGCGGTCTGAACGCTATCTATCACTTCACCGTACAGCCTCCTTTATTGCCACAAGCAACCAACGGGAACTCCTTAGCGACACCACGGGAAGTCGTCGATTCCTTTGTCAAGAGGTACAACAGCCTATAAACTGTACTCCCCTGGAGCACAAGCAGCTCTTCGCCCAACTGAAACACGAACTGCTGCGAGGCGAACGTTCGTGGCTCAACAAGGACGAGGAGCGACAGTGGGCAGAACACAACAAGATTTACTATCGCACCCAGCCAGAACTGGAAGCCTTCTGGCAATGTTTTCGTTTTCCCGAACCCGGGGAGAAATTCGAACGCCTAAGTGCCGTGGAGATCCATTCCGTCCTTCTGCATCGTTATCCCACAATCATGCGCGCCATCCCTCCTCGACAACTATCCCGCTCGCTTTTATCTGTCGGTGTCCGTAAAGTACACATCAGTAAGGGCAATGTCTTCTGTGTCGTCAGGACCGAGTGAACATGCAATGAACATTCTCCGCAAGAGAACATTCACCTACAACCTACTGATACACAATACGCTACGCCAAGAAGTGAAGGAAGTGAACGATGTTTCTCAATTAACAAATGTATATGGAAGTAACCATCCACAGATTTCAGTTTCCAGGAAAATTGTTTTTGTTTACGTTCTTGTTTTTCATTTATTTATTGTATCTTTGTACACTCGTATGCGTGCGCGCAAATTCCCAAGTCACTCGAATTTCGTGCATATCAGGTTGTAATCCAGACAAATACGCGTCGTCTGGGGAATGTTTTTATTTTCAAATTCATAAGAATCTCAATCTTTGTTATATGAAAAAGATAATGCTTGTCTTCGGAACGCGCCCAGAGGCCATCAAAATGTGTCCACTAGTAAAAGAGTTCCAAAAGTACCCTAACGATTTTAAGACAATCGTATGCGTAACTGGACAGCATCGAGAGATGTTAGATCAAGTACTGAGCATTTTTGAAGTAACTCCTGACTATGATCTCAACATCATGAAGCATGGGCAAGACCTCACAGACATAACTTCTCGTGTTCTTACGGGTATGCGTGATGTATTCCAGGAGACAAAACCTGATGTAGTACTTGTCCATGGCGACACAACCACATCCACAGCTACAGCCTTAGCAGCCTTTTATCAACAAATACCCGTAGGGCACGTTGAGGCAGGACTACGGACCCACAACATTTATAGTCCCTGGCCTGAAGAAATGAACCGCCAGATAACAGGGCGCATCGCTACCTACAACTTCTCGCCGACCCCCCTTTCTGAAAAAAATCTGAAGGAAGAGAAAGCCCACGGACAGATATTCGTTACTGGCAATACAGTCATTGACGCACTGCGCATGGTAGTGAACAAGTTGGAAAATGACAATGCCTTAGCAGCAAAACAGGAAAAAGTGCTACATGACGCAGGTTATGATGTCACCCGTTTGGCAGATGGAAAGAAGTTGGTGTTGATTACCGGGCACCGTCGTGAAAATTTTGGAGATGGATTTATCAGCATGGTAACGGCTATGAAGGACCTTTCAGAAAAATATCCCGATGTGGACTTCGTATATCCTATGCATCTCAATCCCAATGTTCGAAGACCTATCCATGAGGTATTTAGTGAAGACTTATCTGTTTACGAAAACTTCTTCTTCATCGAACCACTGCAATATCTGGAATTCGTTTTCCTCATGGCAAAGTCCACAGTCGTGCTCACCGACAGCGGTGGCATTCAGGAAGAAGCTCCCGGACTTGGGAAACCCGTCTTGGTCATGCGTGACACCACAGAACGTCCGGAAGCCCTCGAAAGTGGCACAGTACATTTGGTCGGAACAAACCACGACCTCATTGTTAACGAAGTAAGCACGCTTCTTAACAACAAAGCTGCTTACGAAAAAATGTCAAAGGCAGTGAACCCATATGGTGACGGGAAAGCTTGTAGCCGAATCATTGCAGTTCTGAAAGGCGAGCACCCCGCTCCTTACGGGAAATAAGTACAAAAGAAACAAACACATAAAACATAGTAACATGATTAACGTTATTGGACTTGGCTATATTGGTTTGCCCACAGCACTAATGATGGCTTCACATGGAGTTGAAGTAATCGGAACAGATTACAACAAAGAACTCGTAGCGACCCTGAACACTGGCAAAACCACGTTTAAAGAAGACGGCCTGGATGAACTTTTTGCAGATGCCGTGAAGGCTGGCATCAAATTTACCACAGAGTACCAAAAGACGGACCTTTATATAGTCTCCGTTCCCACCCCCTATGACAGATTCTCTAAGAAAGTCGACCCGCAATATGTTCTTGCTGCAGTAAAAGAGGTAATGAGGGTATGCCCAAAAGGAGCAACCATTGTGATTGAGAGCACCATTTCACCAGGAACCATTGACAAGTTTGTGCGTCCCGTCATCGAAGCAAACGGTTTCAAAATCGGAGAGGATATCAACCTCGTTCACGCTCCCGAACGAATCATCCCTGGAGATATGGTGTATGAGTTGCTGCATAACAACCGCACCATCGGTGCAGACAACAAGGCCATTGGCGAAAAGGTTAAGGAGTATTATGCCTCATTCTGTCAAGGAGAAATCGTCGTCACCGACATTCGCACAGCAGAGATGACAAAGGTTGTGGAGAACACGTATCGCGCAGTAAACATCGCCTTTGCCAATGAACTGAGCCGCATCTGCCGCCACGACAACATGGACGTATACGAGATTATCCGCATCTGCAATATGCACCCCCGTGTAAACATTCTCCAGCCCGGTCCCGGTGTAGGCGGTCATTGCATTTCTGTAGACCCCTGGTTCCTCGTTGGTGACTATCCACAACTGGCCAAGGTGATTGATGAATCCATGAAGACAAACGACAGCCAGCCCATCTTTGTGCTTGAGCGCATCTATGAGATCATGAAGGAGCACAACATCACGGACAATCGTCGTGTAGGACTCTATGGCATCACCTATAAGGAGAATGTAGATGACGTCCGTGAGAGCCCGACTCTGCAGATGCTTGACATTCAGGAACGACATCTGGCCCGTCCACTGAAAAGCTACGACCCGTTCTTTACAAACAAGAAGATTGTACCTAATCAGGTCCTCGATTTCGATCAATTCCTCAATGAAGTAGACATGGTCGTCATTATGGTCAAGCACGATCACATCAAGCAGAACGTCAAAAAACTTAATAATAAGATTGTCCTTGACTGCTGCAATTGCATAGACATCACGGGGGCACATCACATATAGGAACATATAATCAGCAAGAGGACTTCAAAGATTCCCGGTCCCTAACTTCGTCTATAAAGACATAGTGGTAAGACCACCATTGATGAAATTTCTGATAAATGTCGACCAAACATCGTTGTCAATAATCTAATACCGGCATCGTCAACAAAATGGTGTGGCGCGAGTCTTAAAGGTGAAACGACTATAGAACATGATGAATAAGCAAAAAGCAACAAAAAAGGAGGAATATCCAATGACAATCACCATAAAGGATGTAGAGAGTCGTATGGCAACTCTACGTAACCAGACAGTGATTGCCGATGCTGATATTGCCAATCTCTATGGAGTGCAAACCAAGGAAGTGAATCAGGCAGTTCGAAACAACCCTGATAAGTTCCCCTCAGACTACATGTTTATCTTGAGCAACAGCGAGTTATACGATTTGCGGTCAAAAATTTTGACCACAAAAGTGTCAACCAAAAATCGCACCACCACAAAAGTTTTTACAGAGAAGGGTCTCTACATGCTGGCAACCATCTTAAAAAGCAAGCAGGCAACAGCCGTCACCTTCGCCATCATCGAAACCTTCGCCAAAGTTCGCAGTCTAAAGCGTGAACTTATCGAGCTCCACAAAGAAACAAACAAGGAGAAGCAAACTTCTAAATTAAAACATTTTGGCGATGTCCTCACCGATATTGTCATGCCCGACCTTCAAACAGCAGAAACAGAATCCTCTCTTGAAATTAACTTCCTGATTGGAAAGATTAAGCATACCGTAAAGAGAGTGAGGAAAGAATAAATAGCCTTACAAATATCATACAGTCTTACACAGGCATTGTGAATAAGATGGTTTGGCGGAAAGAATAGAAACATGACAGATCCTATTCATATTTATCACGGTTCTAATAAAATTGTGGAAAATCCTATCTTCGGAGAAGGTAAGCCTTACAACGATTACGATTTAGACTTCAAGGTCGACTACAAGGACTATGACATTATTATTGGCTACAGGGCCGATGATTCCTATTTTTCTTATGCAGGTGACTTTGTGAACGGTACACTCTCGTTTTCAGACCTTTCCGAGGCTATGCGCTTGGGTAAACTGGGTGAACAGGTGGTTCTGAAATCTAAGAAGGCTTTCGATGCCCTGACCTTTGTGGAGGCTGTCAAGACATCCCGTCAGGAGTACTTCGCCAAGTACAAACAGCGCGACGAAGAGGCTCGCGGCAAGTACCGCCAGATTGCGTCCATGCCTTTGGCAGAGGATGAGACCTATGTGATTGACATTATTAGAAATAATTGGAGTAATGGCAAGGGCATATAAGAAAACATACCTCAGCGGTGCCATGCGCAATCTTGCCGTAATGATGGATTGCGGCATGCACAAGTATGGCTACTACATTGAGGAATTTTACAAGAAGTTTCTCGCCTCAGATATGTCGCGTCAGTTCGCGGGCGGTAATCCCCGCTATTTGGTGGGTATGTCGGGGGCAGAAGCAGACCTCTCCAAGTTTGCCGATGCGGCTGACAAGGTCATTGAAAAATGTTGAGGGAATAAAAACACGGGGGAACACTCATCATCCATTAGTTTTTTGCAATGTGTGTTCAAAAAGGAACGTTATCGTTATAGTTATCGTTGATAGCCTTGAAACAAGAATTTTAAAACTAAAGTAAAGCATCAACATCAAAACAATTGAGGGATGTTCTGTTGATAACATCACTTACAATAACAATAAAAAACATTCATTTGTACATATAACACATGCTTACTGATAATATCGATTTGTCAAATAAGACTATTTTAATCACGGGTGCAGCGGGTTTTATCGGAAGTAATCTGGTTAAACGACTTCTTGCAGAAAAATTATGTAGGCACGTCATCGGTATCGACAATATGAATGACTACTACGACATTCGGCTGAAAGAACAACGACTTAAAGAAATCGTCAATTCTACCACACCCGTACAATTTTCATTCATACGTGGCAGCATTGCAGACAAGAATCTTATCTCAAAAACATTCTCCCAACACAAGCCATCGGTTGTAGTGAATTTAGCCGCCCAAGCAGGTGTACGTTACAGCATCACCAACCCCGACGCATATATTGAAAGCAATATCATCGGCTTCTATAACATCCTTGAGATTTGTCGTCATCACGCAGTTGAGCACCTCGTTTATGCCAGTTCCTCATCAGTATATGGGAGCAACGAAAAAATCCCATATTCCACAGATGACAAAGTCGACACTCCCATATCACTCTATGCTGCTACAAAGAAAAGTAATGAATTAATGGCACATGCCTATTCCAAGTTATACGGCATCCCCTCTACTGGACTTCGTTTTTTTACTGTTTATGGTCCTGCAGGTCGTCCTGATATGGCATATTTTAGTTTCACAAATAAATTATGTGCGAGAGAGAGTATAAAGATTTTCAATTACGGAAATTGCAAAAGGGATTTTACCTACATTGATGATATTGTGGAGGGAGTAATACGAGTCATGAGACATGCTCCTGAGAAGAAAGTTGGGGAGGACGGACTTCCCATCCCACCATACAAAATCTACAATATTGGGAATAGTTCTCCAGAGAACCTCCTTGAGTTCGTAAACATTCTCCAGGAAGAACTTGTGCGGGCGGGAGTACTTTCTCCAGATTATGAATTTGATGCCCATAAAGAGCTCGTACCCATGCAACCGGGTGATGTTCCTGTAACTTATGCCGATACCACACCATTAGAAGAAGATTTTGGATTTCGGCCTTCAACGTCTCTGCGGACTGGTTTACGAAAATTCGCAGAATGGTACGCTGAGACTAGTTTTAGAGAAGAAAGGAAATGAGCGAATTAAGCAGCAAGCGAATTGCGAAGAACACAATTCTCTTATATTTCAGAACAATAATTGTTTTATTCGTGACCCTTTATTCGTCACGAGTCATACTTAAAGTATTAGGGGTTGAAAATTATGGTATCTATACGCTTATCGGTGGGTTTGTATCTCTTTTCTCCATTGTAAGCGCGACTTTGGTTGCTTCTTCCCAAAGATTCCTTACTTACGAACTTGGGAAAAGGGAGGAAGGTTCCCCACAAATTATATACAGCGTCTCTTTATCTATCCACATTGCATTGGCAATTGTTATTTTGATTCTACTTGAAACTATTGGGCTATGGTTTCTAAACACGCACTTAAACATATCAACTTCTCGCATTACCGCTGCTAACTGGCTATATCAGTTTTCCATTTTTACATTTCTTTTAGGGATAGTACGTGCACCGTTTAATGCTGCGATAATCGCACACGAGCACATGGCAGCATTTGCATATACGACAATGGCTGAAGCAATTCTCAAGCTAGGGATACTTTATATAATACCGTTTTCGCATGTCGATGGACTTATACAATATGGGGTATACTTGCTAATAATTTCTATACTGGTATTCACTATATACTACACTGTATGTAGGCTCAAATTCAAGGAAATACGGTTTCGCTTTGTGAAAGAGAAGAAGTATTATCGAGAGATAACACATTTTGCTGGTTACAATTTCTTAGGATCGTGCTCTGCCATATTGGAAAATCAAGGTATAAACATCCTACTCAATATTTTTTACGGAGTTACGGTCAATGCTGCGCGTGGATTTGCCACCCAGATAGGGGTTGCTTTATCTAAGTTTATATCAGACTTTACAACTGCACTTAATCCACAAATCACAAAAAGTTATGCCCAAGGGGACATAGAAACGACAAAAAAACTAATGTTCAAAGGGGCGAAGTTTGCCTTTCTTTTATATTGGTTATTTGCATTGCCCATCATCATACATACTCCGTTAATCCTACTTCTGTGGTTAAAAGACGTGCCGAACTACACCTGTACTTTTGTTCGATATGCATTAATCACTGCATTAATAAATACGATTGCGACTCCGATTACAACATGTGCGTTTGCCACGGGAGACATCAAGAAACTGTCTATTTGGCTAGGTGGTATTAGACTAATGACCTTGCCTTTAGCATATCTTGCCATGACATACAATTTGGGTCCAGTTTCTGCCTACCAGATAGTACTTGTCACAGATAGCTTACTTTTATTTATCCGGATCAGTATTGTATCCGAAATGATATGTACCCCTAAAAGAGATTTTTTTTCAAATATCCTCTACCATATCCTTCCCATTGTAATTATCACCTCAGTAGTTTCTATTCTATTCTCTTCCTATTATGTCGTAGATTCTATCAGTAAACTCGTTTTATTTACCCTCATTTCCATCTCATCATCAATCATATTAATATATATTTTAGCTCTTGATGAGAAAGAAAAGCAATTCCTTCTTAATATAACACACAAAAAAATAAAAAAATGAGAGAACAGCAGACACTAAGGAATATAATATCTAGAGGATTTAAGTGGATTGTATATGGTACGCCCAAGCACATAACTCATGCGTCCATTTATCAAACTTATCCACAAGAGCGACTTAAGGGGAAGAAAATTATAATCACTGGAGGGGGCAGAGGAATCGGTCTATATATTGCAAAGAAATGTCTTAGTGAAGGGGCAGAAGTTCTCATTACAGGGAGAGACGAAGAAACACTTCATAATGCCTCTGTGGAACTTGGCAATTGTCCTTACATTACACTAAATATGCAAAACACGCAAGATTTCCCATCTTTCATTCATGAGGCCAATGAAAAACTACACGGAATTAATTGCTTAATTAATAATGCTGGTATTTCACTGCATGAACACAGTTTCTTGGATGTCACCCCTGAAGGATTTGAGAATCAAATTAATACAAATCTTCGCGGCCCATATTTTCTTTCTCAGGCATTCCTAACGTATTTACAATCACAAAAGGTTCAAAATGCCAACATCATTTTTATTACCTCAGAAAGAGGCCTATACTGCGACACCCTTCCATATGGACTTACAAAAGCAGCTATTAATTCTCTGACAGCAGGCCTTGCACGACGTTACATGCAAGAGGGCATTAGAGTAAATGCCATTGCACCCGGAGTCACAGCATCCGACATGACACGTATTGAGAGGGATGATAATTTTTATCGAGAAAATTCGTGTGGCAAACGAGTTTTTTTGCCCGAAGAAGTCGCCGAGGTCACCTGTTTTATATTATCTGAACCTGCTGCGTGCATCAACGGACACGTCATCCCCTGCAATCAAGGTAATCATTTAAGAAGCGACTACTAAAATGTACAAAGATAATTCTTATTACACGAAAGAGCGAAACGCACAGATTGTACTTTCATTGTTAAAAGAAAAGGGTATAAGAAAAGTGATTGCATCTCCTGGCACTACCAATATTGCTATTGTTGGAAGTATGCAACATGATCCTTTTTTTGAAATGTATTCTGCACCAGACGAAAGGTCTGCAGGATACCTTGCATGTGGCCTTTCTGCAGAAAGTGGTGAGCCCGTAGTACTAACATGTACTGGAGCCACCGCTTCTAGGAATTACCTGCCCGCCTTAACCGAGGCATACTATAGGAAACTACCGATCGTTGCACTGACTTCTTCTCTTGAAATAAACCGAAGCGGACATTTGTTCCCCCAGTTTATCGATCGAACATTCCAGCCCAAAGATACTGTCAAATGTAGCGTACAAATACCACCGATAACAAGTTCAAACCAAGAATGGGAATGTGTTGTAAAAACGAACCAAGCACTTTTAGAATTAGAAAGAAATGGCGGTGGTCCAGTACACATAAACCTTATGACTGCTGGAGAATTCACGGATTTTTCAACAAAGGTTCTTCCACAGGTGAGAAACATTACCCGCTACACATATTGTTCTGATTTTCCGCTATTACCCTTTGGAAAAATTGCGATATTTGTGGGAGCACACAAGCAAATGAGTGAAGAGCTCACAAAAACCATTGACAACTTCTGTGCTTATCATGACTGCATTGTATATTGTGACCACACTAGTGGTTACAACGGTAATTTCAAAGTATTAAGTGCCCTCATTGCATCTCAAAAAAATATGCAAGACATGTTCTCCCCCGATTTACTTATACACATAGGGGAAGTCTCAGGCGATTATTACACACTACCTCAACTAAAGTTAAACTGTAAGGAAGTATGGAGAATTAATCCTGACGGAGAAATAAGAGACTACTTCAGAAAATTAACAAAAGTATTCGAAATAGAAGAAATCGACTTTTTCAAAAGATACGTAGAGATTAGGCACGCCACAACCACACAAAATGTTTATTATGGAGTTTGTCAAAGAAAGATTCAAGAAATACGAAAAAGAATTCCCAATCTTCCCTTTTCTAATCTATGGATGGCATCAATTCTTTCTAAGGAAATACCACATAATTCTGTCCTTCATTTTGGCATTCTTAACTCCCTTAGAGCATGGAATTTCTTTGAACTGGACAAGACGATAACCACCTCTTGTAATGTCGGGGGATTTGGTATAGATGGCTGTTTATCAACACTAATCGGTGCATCAATAGCCTCACCGAACAAACTCTGCTTTGGAATCTTGGGAGATTTAGCATTTTTTTATGACATGAATGTCTTGGGAAATCGACACATAAAAGGCAACTTGCGCATCTTATTAGTCAATAACGGGAAAGGAACAGAATTCAGGAACTACTCTCATCCTGCATCTTCTTTAGGGAACGAAGCCGATGATTATATTGCTGCAGCCCGACATTACGGGAACCAATCGCCTAATCTTGTACGCAATTATGCAAACGATTTAGGCTATACATATTTGAGTGCATCCACAAAAGAAGATTTCCTTAATCAGATACAAAACTTTGTAGACAAGAGTTCTCAAAAATCGATAATTTTTGAAGTCTTTACCAACAATGAAAATGAAAGTGATGCACTACAAAAATTAAGAGAAATGTCTGACACAACAAAAGACAAGGTCAAAAGTGTTGTAAAAAAAGCAATACACTGAAATCACAAACAGCATTCGGTACACATGAGGATTGCTCTTCTTACTATATGGCATGACGGGAATTATGGCGCAGAGATGCAAGCTTACGCAACTGTAAAAGTCCTTAAACAACTCGGGAATGATGTACAAATGATTAATGCTAGATTAGCAGATACTATCAAGCCAAATCTCCGAGGAAGGATTGGAGAAACCATATCAACATTGGGCCCAGCCCACAAAAAGTTTTCAGATTTTTGGAGTAAAAATATTCCCACAACGAGAAGATACAAAAGCTTGCAAGAGATACAACAAGATCCACCAGAGGCTGACGTTTATATGGTTGGTAGTGACCAAGTATGGAATCCTGTGTTAGTAAAGGAATATATCAACTTGTATATGTTAGATTTCGGACGTGACGACATAAAACGTATATCATATGCAAGTAGTTTTGGGAGGGGAAGTTGGAGAGTTAACGATTTAGGAGGGAAAGCTAAACATCTTCTTTCACGCTTTCATGCTATTAGTTGTCGAGAAACATCTGGTTTGCAACTTCTGGAAAAACTTTTTGGTATCAAAGCAAGCACTGTATTGGACCCAACATTATTATTTGACAATTATGCAGAGCTTACAGGCAATTTATCCGAAAAAAAAACACTTGTATTCTACCCGCTAACAAGCCATCAAGAATTAGCCCAATACGCAGAAGAACTTGGGAGTAAATTGGGGCTAGAAGTAGTCAATGCGAACTGGAGGAGAAACATATATGCCAATATTCTTTGGGATAGGCCCTCTATTGGAGAGTGGATCAAAACTATTGCTGAAGCATCATTTGTTGTAACACCTTCTTTTCACGGACTTGCATTCAGCATAATATACCACCGCCAATTTGCCGTCCTCTGTACCAACAAACTGCTCGCCAACAGGATTGAGAATCTTTTATCCCTACTCGGGCTTACTGAACGTCTATACTATACATTCGAAGACATGACAAAGGCAGAGCCATGGTATCACCCTATTGACTATACACTGATAGAAGAGAAAATACAATTTCTACGAGAAAAATCCTTCTGTTTTCTCATGCAAGCACTCTCATAAATGAATATACTTTTTCTTGCTACATTTCCTATTGTACCACATATCGGAGGCGTACAACGAGTCACTGATACACTGGCCCAAGAATTAATAAGACGAGGGCATAACGTAGTTTTTCTTTGCCACTCCAGAGAACATTTGATGAGTTGGAAGGGATTCGCCGCACCACAATATATCGTTAAGACAGAGGGACGAGAAGACAAAGATATTGCATATGATATTCAAAAGATTACATTACGCCATCATATTACGCATGTCATAAACCAGACCGCAAATAAAGCTACAATTACACAAGTTCGAAACATGCCCCCCAATATTAAGGTTGTGTTTTGCTGCCACGTAGTTCCATTTAATGCTGATGATATCACACGCAGAAAAATTTGGCTGATGTCAGCAAAATCTGCAAAAGCAAAAGCCTTCAAATTATGTTCCTTGTTGTTTCCGCCTATCTATAAACATTTTTTCAATCAAGCCGAAAAGCAGGTTTTTATAGAATCAATACCTATTTGTGACAAATACTGTTTCGTCTCTCGACGACTATGGCCCCGAGTTCTAAGGCATATTCCAGCATTCCCCATCGAGAAATTGACTGCAATTAACAACCCGAACTCCTTCCCATTTCAAAATGCAATAATTCCCTATGACCAAAGAGAAAACGCTATTGTATGGATAGGCAGACTGGAGTCCAATCTTAAAAATCTCCAAGATTTTCTGAAAGTGTGGAAACTATTCTCTTCTATACATCCAGAATGGGTAAGCTATATTGTCGGAGATGGTAACGAAGCTGCCTCTTTCAAAGAACTATCCAGAAATATGGGACTTCAGAACATCCTATTTGAAGGAAACCAGGTTGACACCTCAAGATATTATAAAAAGTGTAAACTCGCCTGTATTACGTCATTAAGTGAAAGCTGGTGCATGGTTCTCACTGAAGCTATGACATTTGGTTGCGTTCCTGTGGTAATGAACACTTATAGCACACTGACCGAAATCATTGATAATGGAATAAATGGCATTATAACTCCACCAACTCCCCATGACATGGCAAAAGAACTGACAAGCATTGCGTCCTCAAGGCTTTTATGGGAGAGACTTTCCAAAAACGCAAAAGAAAAAGCGCAAAAATATGATGTAAAGAAGATTGCTTCTGAGTGGGAAGGACTTCTTAGTTCCATTTAATTATGATTGGCATTAAATATACAACACATAGAGTCTCTTTTGATTTTGCGACAAAACTGCTTTTATTTATCCTAAGCCCTTTTGTCGCATTCCTTCTTAGTGTCCGGAATGCTGCTTCCAAGTCCTCTTTCGCGATATTTGCGCTTTGGGGGATGCTTTTCGCATGGCAAATGACAATTCAGACAACTTCTGAATACCAGGATTTAATAGGAATTGTTGAACGATTTGAAAATAACACGTATACCGCAGAAGAAGTGGGGCATAACATTTATGCATATTTCTCCTTCTCATCCGATGCTCCCAAAGAACTTTATGAGATTATACTAATATGGTTTTCCAAGCTTTTCTCTTCTAGTTATCACATCTACTATCTCCTCGCATCCTTTCCATTCCTCTTTTTCATGTTGGGTTCTCTCAAGAAAGTCACACAGGAAGAAAATTTTGACAACTCACTCGTATGTATTGTCTTTCTCGCACTTTTTGTGATGTGTAAAGACATCATTAGCCTTCAAAATCCACGGTTCTCCACAGGTTTTTGGTACATCGTTTATTGTACCATCAACTACCTAGATAGCAATACAAGATGCAACAAATTCCTCTTCCTTCTTCTCTTGTCACCTTTGTTCCATTCTGCTTACTGGGTATATATCCTCTTTTTTTATCTGTTTACAATTCTGCCCAGGAGGATTCTTAAGTTTGAAGTCATCGCAATCATAGTATCTCCCCTTCTCTTAATTAATATAGACTTCCTTCGTGAATATAATGTTTCATTCTTTCCTCCTGCATTCGAAGCATGGGTCGAAAGATACCTATCCGATGACAATTATAACAAATTTGTAGTTCAAACAGGACGCTCAGGATTCTGGTGGGTTCAAGCTATCTTTGATTCCGCAATTCGCATTGCATATATATTCATGACCATTTTGCTTATTCGAAACAAAGATACCATCACAAAAGATCACCGCAACTCAGTGCTATATCGTTTCTACATCCTTATTTATATTTTTATCTGTATCATACAATCAGTTCCAATCCTAGGACAACGTTATTTTGACATAATAAGGGTGTTCTGCCTCATTCTTTGGCTAAGAACAATTATGCACAAATACCCAAGCATACTTTACTATACACTTTTAACCTACAGTTTCTTTATAATAAGGAGGTACTGCTATGTTATTGGTGGAGCCCTATCTGTGTGTACACCTATTGAGTTTTTTGTATCACCGCTACCCATAACTCTACTAAGATTCTTTACCCTATGAAGGTTCTTATTGCCGGGGATTTTTGCGAATGTCATCGAGTTGCAGAATGCATTAGATTGGGAGATACTCTTTCACCACTTTCTGATGTGAGGGCTGTCACACAGGCACATGACTACGCAATTCTAAATTTAGAATTTCCAATTGTTATGCGAGAAGGGCATCCTATCGCAAAAAACGGTCCCCATCTAAAAGGACATAAGGAATCCGTCCAATTACTTAAAACTAGTGGATTCTCATGCTGCACTCTTGCAAACAATCATATTCTTGACCAAGGAGAATCTTGTGCTTTAGAAACCAAGTCATACCTTGAAGGAGAAGGTCTTGACACAGTGGGACTAGGTAAAAACACGCAGGAGGCATGTAATATACTATTTCTCAACATCAATGGAGAAAAGCTTGCCATTATCAATTGTTGTGAACATGAGTTTTCCTGCGCAACAGACATTACTCCTGGCGCAAATGCCCTTAATCCAGTTCAACAATTCTATCAAATACAAGAAGCGAAAAAAAAAGCAAACTATATACTTGTGATTGTTCATGGTGGACACGAACATTTTCAACTTCCTTCTCTACGCATGATTGAGACATACCGTTTTTTTATCGATGCGGGAGCTGATGCCGTTGTAAATCATCATCAACATTGTTATAGTGGATTCGAGATTTATAAAGAGAAACCTATTTTTTACGGCTTAGGGAATTTTCTATTTGATAACCCCACCCAACGAAATACATCATGGAATGAAGGCTATCTCGTAAGTCTTGATTTCCATAATGGGCAAGTGAACCACAAGCTTATCCCATACAATCAGTGCAACGAGATGCCTAAAGTGTGTCTTTTAACAGGTGAAGAACAGAAGAATTTTGAAATACAAATAAACCGGTTAAATGCCATAATAGCCAATAAGGAGATTCTAAAAAAGAACATCGAATCCTATTTCAATGCCTGTTCAAGCTATGAAATGGAGGTATTAGAGCCTTATTCATCACGTGTAACCAGGAAATTACATCACTGGCATTTGCTACCTCATAGGATAAAAGGAGATAAAAAACTCTCTATACGTAACCATATTGATTGTGAGTCACATCGTGACAAATTGCTTCATGCACTAAAAAAAGAGAAATGAAAAGCTATAGACTAACACATAAACTTGAAGGAGCATTTTTACATGCTTCCTCCCCTTTTCTCCCCGACAAATTATACTTGAGAATTAAGTATCATCATGAATTGGGGAAATGGCCCAATATTGATTCGCCACGAAGCTTCAACGAAAAACTTCAATGGCTGAAACTTTACTTTAGAAAAGCAGAACTACACCAACTTGTAGACAAATGTGCAGTCAAAGATTATGTTAAAAATAAAATCGGACAACAATATATCATTCCAACTATCCATACATGGAAGAATATTGATAGTATACAATGGGACACATTACCTGACCAATATGTGCTAAAAACAACTCATGGCGGCGGAGGAGCGGGTGTTGTCATATGCAAGGATAAAAGGGTATTTAACAAGAAACTTGCAATACAAAAACTCAAAAAATCCTTAAAGCAAGATATTTATCAGAACTATAGAGAATGGCCATACAAAGGTATTGAACGCAGAATTTTGGCAGAGACGTATATTGAGGCTAGTCCCGAACTTAATGATTACAAGTTTTTCTGTTTCAACGGGAAAGTCAAATGTTTCAAAATTGACTTCGGAAGATTTGTTGAACATCATGCCAATTACTATAATCGGGAGGGGCAAATCCTGCCGTTTGGTGAAGCACATCTCCTTCCAGATTTCGACAAAAAATTGCCAATCCCCAACAATCTTCATGAAATGATTGATATTGCAGAACAACTTGCATCTGATTTCCCCTTTGTACGTGTTGACTTATACAATAACAACGGGGAAATACTTTTTGGGGAACTTACTTTCTTCCCAGCTGCTGGCATGGGAGCATTTTATCCAGAAGACTGGGACCAGAAACTTGGGGATTGGCTTATTCTTCCCAATAAGAGAATCATATGAAGCGGATACTTCTTCTGATTGACAGTTTAGGGGCTGGTGGAGCTCAACGCCAAATGATTGGTTTGGCAAACTTGCTCAAAGAGAAAGGACATGTAGTCAAACTTATATATTACCATCCCCTATATTTCTTTAAGCCCGAACTTGATGAACACGGAATCGACAACGAGTATATAGATAAAGCACAGGGTAAGTGGGGAAGATTTTATTTTATTCATAAAGCTATTAACAGATTTGGCCCTGAAATTGTTATTTCATACCTTGACACCCCCAACATATGTGCCTGTTTTGCAGGGATTTTTAACCGGAGTTTCAAACTTATTGTCAGCGAACGAAACACTACACAACACACAAGATTTCGCGACATGTTCAGATTTAACCTTTTCCGACGGGCAGATTATATCGTACCCAATTCATATGCTCAAGCGGAATACATCAAACAAACATTTCCATTCCTATCAAATAAAATACATGTCATTCCAAACTTTGTTAGCCTTGAGGATTTCGTTCCAAAAGCATCACACATACGTCATACCCCCATGGAAATTATGGTTGCCGCATCTATCTGGCCATCCAAGAACACACTGACGTTTATTGATGCGATTGCAATTTTAAAACGAAAAGGATACAGATTCCATGTCAGTTGGTATGGGTTAAATAACAAACATGTAGAATACATCAATCAATGCATAGAGAGAATTAAAACTTATCATTTAGAGGACTGCATAAGTCTAAAAGAAAAAACAAGGGAAATTCTTGCTTGCTATCAGGAAAGCGATTATTTCTGCCTCCCATCTCTCTATGAAGGAACACCCAATGTGCTATGTGAAGCAATGGCTTGCGGATTACCCATTGCCTGTAGTAATGTCTGTGACAATCCACGCTATGTTGAAAATGGTTTTAATGGATTCCTGTTCCTACCTACAAATCCAGAGTCCATCACAGAAGCGTTAGGGCATCTACTTTCTCTAAACGACGAAGAATACTCAACCTTTTGCCATCAGAGTAGAAGAGTTGCAGAAAGCAAACTATCAAAAAAGAAATTTATCGAATCATATACAAAGATTATCGAACTATGAATTTCATAAATCTAACGAGAAAATGCTGGGGACGATTTTTAACAATACTTTATCACCACCAGTATAAAAACATAAAAAGAAGTTCCTCTGTATACTACTCCGCCCATGTCTACAATCCTGACAATCTTTATATGGAAGAAAATACCAACATAGATGGAGGAGCTACGATTATGAATGGTCGAGCCAAATTTATCATGAAAAAATGGTCTGGAGCAGCAATTAATTTGTTAGTCATAACAGGAAATCATATGTCCGTTGTAGGAAAGAGCCTCAAACAGATTACTGACAAAACAAAAGAACAACTTGACATTAACCACGAAATGGACAAAGATATTGTAGTTGATGAAGATGTATGGATTGCTGCCCGAGTCACGCTTCTTTCTGGAACCCATCTTGGAAGAGGTTGTGAAGTAGGTTCAGGAAGTGTAATACGCGGAAATGTGCCACCTTATGCAGTAGTCATTGGGAATCCAGGCAAGGTTGTCGGCTTTCGTTTCACTCCAGAGGAAGTTATTGAACATGAAAAAAAACTATATCCTGAGGCAGAACGGATGCCCAAGGAACTTCTCGACAAAAATTATGAAAAATACTTTTTAAGAAGAATAAAAGACATACAACAACTCATTAAATTATAAACAAACCATGGACAAAAAAGAATTTCTAGCAACCATTGCCGAACAGTTTGAAGACACTGATCCCGCAGAGATTAAGTATGACACAATTTTTCACAACCTTGAGGAATGGAGTTCACTTATAGGTATGTCACTTATTGCTATGGCAAAAGTCAATTACAACAAATCCATTACTGGAGAGGAGCTCAAAAATTGTGTTACCATTGAAGACATTTATAACCTCATTAAAAACAAGTAATGGATTTCGATAATCCTTTCTCTCTTTTTGGTAAAAGGATACTAGTAACAGGAGCCTCGTCGGGTATCGGCCGTGGCATCGCTGTCGCTTGTTCAAAAATGGGGGCTGCGGTCATCATCAATGGACGCAATACGGAAAGATTGGAAGAAACTCTTTTCATGCTGGATGGGGAGCATCATGTGTTGTTGCCTGGCGACTTAACAACAGGCGATAGCGTACGAAACATTGTTGAATCCTTGCCAAGGTTGGACGGCATAGTTCATTGTGCCGGCATCGGAAGCCGAGTACCTTGTAAGTTCATTACCGAGGAGGATATTGACTCCGTAATGTCGATAAACTTCAAGGCTCCCGTCATGCTTCAGACCGAACTGCTGAAACAAAAGAAGATAGCCAAGGGCGGGAGTATTGTCTTCATTGCCTCCATTGCCAACGAATCCCCGAGTTTTGGAAATTCACTTTATGCTGCGTCCAAAGGTGCCATCATTTCCTATGCCAACTGCCTTCAGTTAGAACTGGCACCACGGCAGATTCGGGTAAACTGCATCAGCCCGGCCATGGTATGGACCGATTTGATACTCAAAGGTGGAGTCACGGAAGAGCAACTGCGGGAAGACGAACAAAAGTATCCGCTGAAACGTTACGGCACACCAGAAGACATTGCCAACCTGGCCGTATATCTCCTTTCCGATGCCTCTGGATGGATGACAGGCAGTAACATTAAAATAACGGGGGGGGGACGCTAAATCAATAATCATGGCATATATCAAAGCATTATCATACTACTTACCCGATAGGGTTGTAACAAACGAGGAACTTGTCAAGGAGTTCCCTGAGTGGAGTGTAGAGAAAGTGGCACAAAAGGTCGGGGTGGAATCCCGGCATGTCGCTTCTGACGGTGAAACTGCCGGAGATATGGCAGAGAAGGCTGCACGGAGGTTATTCCAAGAATACGACATCGACCCCAAGAGAATCGACTTCATCCTCCTCTGTACACAGAGTCCCGACTATTCCCTCCCTTCTACGGCATGCCTCCTGCAGGATCGCCTGGGGATACCCACCACGGCTGGGGCCTTTGACTACAATCTCGGTTGCTCGGGATGTATATACGGTATGGCTATGGCCAAAGGACTGCTGTCTGCTGGTATTGCAAAGAATGTATTGCTCCTGACGGCTGAAACCTATAACAAATATCTGCATCCATCAGACAAGAGCAACCGCTCCATCTTTGGCGATGGAGCAGCAGCGTGTCTTATCTCCACAGAGGGATTTGCAGAGATTGGGGACTTCGTTCTGGGTACCGACGGAAGCGGAGCCAACAACCTTATTGTCAAAACAGGTGCAGCACGGCAGAAGACTCCCACTGGGATATCCATAGTGGACGATGAAGGCCATACGTGGTACGACGACTACCTGTACATGAATGGTGGCGCTATCTTCAACTTCACACTCGATGCAGTGCCTGCCATGATGAAGCAAATTTTGGAAAAGAACCAGATGGAAAAGGAAGACATAGACTACTATGTTTTCCACCAAGCTAACAAATTCATGCTTAACACCATACGAAAAGTGTGCGGATTGCAAAAGGACAAATTCCATGTGGACCTTACTAACACGGGAAATACAGTATCATCCACTGTCCTCATCGCCCTCAAGGACTGCATGGAGCGGTCGATTATACAGCCCAAGATGAATGTTATGGTTACAGGGTTTGGCGTTGGATTAAGTTGGGGAGGAACCCTTCTTAGATTTTGAACATATAAAAGTCAAGAAGTCATACATCCTAACCACAGATATCCATTATCCGACAATCATTTTCCTTTAGATTCATGAATACCCACCAAACTAATCACAAGAAAAATCTCCTAATTATTGGAACATTACCCAATACTTCAGGAATAGGCGGAGTAACCATTCATATCCAAAGACTTCTAGAACACCTAAATAAGAACAAGATAAAATACACATTTGTCGATTATCGAACAGACAACTTTATCAACGTATTAAAGGCTATTGCAAATTGTCATGTCGTTCACATACACATTTCAAATATCTATTATCAATTGCTTTTAATTCTGGTTTCTCGCATTCTGTTTAAGAAGAGTATTGTCACAATCCATGGCAACATTGGAAGATATAATAAGTTAAGAAATGGAATAACTAACGTAAGCATCCGCTTTTGTTCCATTCTGATTACACTTAATTCATATAGCTACGAAAAGGGTATCATATATAATAAAAACACGAAAATCATCCCCGCTTTCATACCTCCAATTAAAAATGATCCTCTCCCATTACCCATACAGGCAGAAGTAGAGGAATTTAAAAACATGGGATATGAGATGATCTTTTCTACGAATGCATATGCCCTTAGTTTTGATTGCAACTCTAATGAAACCTATGGCATAACAGAACTGCTTAGTCTTTTTGAGAAGATACCTAAATATGGCCTGATTTTTTCTGATCCTTCATATACATATGTTAGATGGTTAACAGAAAACCACACCAATGTTCCACCTAATGTTTTAATAATAAATGGTTCGCATAGTTTTTATGAGATTATAAAGATATCGGATGCTATCATACGGAATACTTCTACAGATGGGGATTCCCTTTCTGTAAAGGAAGCCCTATTTGCGGGGAAAAAGGTAATTTGTACAGATGTAGTTCCACGTCCTGAAGGATGCTACATCTATCCATACAAAGATACAAAAAGCTTAGAACATATTATAACAACAATTAAACATCAAAAAGCCGAAAGAAAGAATTATGCCACTATTAGAAATGGGGCTGATGATTTAATTTCATTATATCGATTTCTTCTTAAGGACAAGTAGAACCAACCACCTTCTAACCAAACATGAAACAAATTATACAAGACTTAAAATCGGGGGCTACGATATTGGAAGATGTTCCCGTTCCACAGGTAAAAGCAGGCTGCGTATTGATAAAAACCACTCGTACCCTAGTATCGCTTGGCACAGAACGCATGCTTGTCGAGTTTGGCAAAGCAAACCTCATTGATAAGGCACGTCAGCAACCTGACAGAGTAAAGCAGGTGCTGGACAAGATAAAAACTGACGGCCTACAGCCTACACTGGAGGCCGTCTTCAACAAACTAGGGCAGCCTCTTCCTCTAGGATACTGCAATGTTGGAAAAGTAGTTGCCATTGGAAAAGGAGTTACTGAGTTTGTTGTGGGAGATCGTGTTGCCAGCAATGGAAATCACGCAGAATACGTGTGTGTACCCCAAAACCTTGTAGCAAAAATTCCTGAAAACGTAAGCGATGAGGAGGCGGCATTCACAGTTATCGGCTCTATTGGACTTGAAGGTATCCGATTGTTCAAACCAGAATTAGGCGAAACCGTTGTCGTCGTTGGTTTAGGCCTTATCGGGCTGATTGTAAGCCAATTGCTTCGCGCCAACGGATGCCGTGTGATTGGTGTGGAATTTGACCAGGCCAAACTGGATATGGCCAAGCAATGGGGTGTAATCCCAGTTAATCCTAGTCAAGGAGACGACCAAGTGAAAGTGGTTGAGGAACTGACTAATGGCGTAGGAGCCGATGGCGTTATTATCACAGCAAGCGCACACGATGACAGCATCATCCATAACAGCTGTCTAATGACTCGGAAACGCGGTCGTATCATTCTGATCGGTGTTATTGGACTCAATATGCGTCGCGATGATTTCTACAAAAAGGAATTAACTTTTCAGGTCAGTTGTTCATATGGAGCAGGTCGCTACGACGAGAACTATGAGAACAAAGGCATAGACTACCCTCTCCCTTATGTACGATGGACAGAGAAGCGGAATTTTGAAACTATTCTTCATACAATTGCAAACGGGGGACTTAATGTGAAGCCCTTGATCACAGAAGACGTTTCATTGGAAAATTACCTGGAGATATACGGAAACATGCGGAAGCATGGAAGTATAGCCAGCATTATCCGTTTCCCCGAAGAAGAGCAAATTGAACGTGTCGTAAAAGTTGAGGACGGGAAATTTGAAAAAGGACAGGGAAAGATAGGAATTATTGGTGCTGGGAATTACACCAGTTCCATGGTAGTTCCTTGTCTGAAGAGATGCGGAGCAAAAATAAAATATATTGCCAGTGCAGGTGGATTGAATGCAAAGATTCTAGCAAAAAAAGCTGGAGCAGAATGTGCTACCAGTGACTATAATGAGATACTAAAAGACGAGGAGGTTGACACTGTCATCATCACCACCCGGCACAATATGCATGCACGCATGGCAATAGAATGTCTAAAGGCTGGGAAAAGTGTATTTGTGGAGAAACCGCTTTGTCTAAATAAAGAAGAATTTGACGAGGTCGAAGACGCATACAAGCAAAGCGGGAAAGCATTAACTGTAGGATTTAACCGTCGCTTTAGTCCTTTTGCAACAAAACTGAAGTCACTAGTAGGTGACGGACCTAAGAATATTGTTGCCACAATGAATGCAGGATTCATTCCCGCTGATGCATGGGTACACGATTTAAGTATCGGAGGTGGACGCATCATCGGAGAAGCATGCCATTTCATTGACCTTTGCAGTTATCTCGCTGGTAGCTATGTGAAAGCAGTCTGCATGAATGCTATGGGCGAAAATCCCGAGGAGAACACAGATAACGTCAGCATCCTACTGAAATTCGAGAATGGAACTAACGCCGTCATCAACTATTTTGCCAACGGCAGCAAGAGCTACGCCAAAGAGCGAATAGAAGTTTTTAGCCAAGAGCGTGTCTTCGTTCTAGACAACTGGAGAAAGTTGGAAGCTTTCGGTGTAAAAGGGTTCAGCAAAATGAAAGGCACCATGGACAAAGGACAAAAAATAGAATTTGCTATGCTGAACGAACGTGCTGTAAGAGGGGGCGAAGCAATAATTTCCTTCGAAAGCATTAAGAATACGACCTTAGCCAGTTTTGCCGCCATTCAATCACTAAAAGAAAACAGATGGATTGAGATTTAAGCTAAACAAGGCGAGATGAGACTCAGACTTCTTCTTCATACGATACCACATTTGAGACACAAACAATTGGTGTATCAGGTGTGGTATCGCCTATATAAGGCAAATTTCCAGCAAATAAAAGCTCCTAAGCATAAGAGCCCAACGATAAACACGGAGTTTATCATACGGAAAAAGGCCGTGGAAAGGGAAACATTTAACTTTCTTAATATTGCAGATGATTTCTCTGGTTGGAACTTTTCTGGACATGGAATGTTGTGGGCATACAATCAGAATTACTTCGACTGGCTGAACCAAGAAGGGATGACTGCTAATGAGGGGGGCAAATGGATTGACAGGTTCATCTGTGACCTAACGACGAACAAAGTCGGGCTTGACCCTTACCCCACCGCTTTACGAGGGATAAACTGGATTAAGTTCTTCTGTAGATTTCCGAAAACGGCAACACAAGAGCGAGAAGATTCCCTTTATAGCCAATATCGTCTGCTGGAAAAGAAAATAGAATACCATTTACTGGGTAACCATTTGCTGGAGGATGCTTTCTCACTATATATCGGAGCACATTATTTTCAAGATGAAGGTATGAAGGAGAAAGCCCACTACTTATTGGAGAAGCAACTATGCGAACAAACGCTACCCGATGGTGGGCACTACGAGCAGAGCCCCATGTATCACTGTATTCTGCTGGACAGATTACTGGACTGCATAAACATCACGAAAGAAGAATGGCTTTCTCCCTTTGCTTCACAATGGTTGGGATGGCTCAATAACATTTGCTATCACGACCGCACATTCCCCATGTTCAACGATTCCGCATTGGGAATAGCCCCCTCTCCCCAGGAACTTTTCGACTATGCACAGAGACTGGGAATTAAGACACAGCCTTGTGTATTAAAAGAATCTGGCTATCGGAGAATGAGGAAGAACGGTATTGAAGCATTTGTTGACATTGGCAACATTACAGCAACTTACCAACCCGGACACACACATGCCGACACCCTGAATTACGAATTACGCATTGAGGGAAAGCCTATTGTCGTAGATACAGGGATCTCCACCTACAACAAGAACGAACGGAGGCAATATGAACGGGGAACGTCAGCTCACAATTGTGTTGTAGCCGATGGGCAGGACAGCACCGAGGTGTGGGGAGGATTCCGTGTAGGCAAACGCTGCAAGGTAACAATAGAGAAAGAAGCCCCCACAGAAATTGTTGCCAACCACAACGGCTACCCGAAGAGGTGTAGACGGAAGTTTGAACTTGCAGACAATGCGTTTGTGGTTGAAGACTGGTACGAGGGAGATGCCATATCCTATATCCATCTGGCAGAGGACGTGGAAGTAGACAGGGTGAAGATAGAAGGAGCCCGAGTGGTAGAAACCATTGACGGTGATTATTCTACAGAATATAATCGGTTTCACAAAGGAAAAATATTGAGAATACATTTTAACGGACATTTAAGATATTGCATACAATGAAGATACTTTTGGTAGCTGAACGCTACTGGCCCGAGGTGGGAGCCGCACCGTCAAGACTAGCCAATATGGCCGAGGGACTGAAAGAGCAAGGGGCAGAAGTGGATGTGCTAACAAGTCTGCCTAACTATCCCAAGGGACGCATCTATGAAGGATACCGAGGACATCTATCCATGAAAGAGGTGGTAAATGGATGCAACGTATTCCGCTACTGGATTTACGCTACAGTAAGTCAGAACCCCATTGCTCGCATCGTTAACATGTTCAGCTTTGCCTTAATGATATGGCTCTTTGCCTTTAAGCGCAAGCGAATAAAGAATTATGACCATATCATCATCCAAACCCCAACACTTGTGGTCGGTGTCAGTGCCATGATATTATTTAGGGGAATTTACAGGAAAAAATGTATCATCAACGTAAGTGATATCTGGCCTTCTACCGCAGTGGACATGGGAGTGATGCGAGAAGGTTCTACAAGCTATAAGTTCATGCACTGGTGTGAGAAATATCTATACCGTAAGTGTGATGGTGTTTTGGGACAGAGCCAAGAGATTCTGGACCACATCATCACATTTCCCCACCATGGCCCATTGTTCCTATATAGGAACCTACAACGATATAGGCTGGACTATGAGCACAAGACGAAAGATAATCCACTGAAGATTGTATTCTGTGGTATGCTTGGAGTTGCACAGGATGTACTTGGTATTGTGGAGGGAGTAGACTTCAAAAAGTTGGGTGTGGAGTTCCACATCCTTGGTGGCGGCAAACAATTAGAAGCCATACAAGATTTCTGTAGGAAACATCCAGATTGCAATGTATATGCCCATGGCTATGTCCCCAAAGAAGAGATTGCACAACGCATCCGAGCATATCATGCCAGTATCATTCCATTGGCAACTCGAATCCGTGGTGCTGTACCTTCCAAACTTTACGATACCTTACCACAAGGATTGCCAATTCTTTTCTGTGGCGGAGGAGAAGGTGCCCAATTTATCACGGAACGTAACATCGGACTGATTAGTGAGCCTGGGGATTACGCATCCCTCACAAGCAATATCACAAAACTTCGTGACATGGGCGACAAGGAATACGAAGATATGAGTTCTCGCTGCATCCACGTAAGTAAAGAAGAACTGGACTTTGACAAACAAATGAGAGCATGTTACCAGTTCCTATTATCCATATAGGATGAAAATATCCATTATCACAGCAAGCCTGAATTGTGCCAGCACACTGAGAGATACTCTTGAAAGTATCCTAATGCAGACGTATACTGACTACGAGTACATTGTTGTAGACGGAGGAAGTCAGGACGGAACACAAGAATTACTGGAGGAATATGATGGTAAATTTCTGGGACGATTGACATGGATATCTGAAAACGATGAGAATCTTTACGATGCACTGAATAAGGGAATAGGACTAGCACAGGGAGAGATTATAGGCATACTAAATGCTGATGATTTCTACTCATCAAATGACATCCTCGCAAAAGTAGCCCAGGAGATGAAAGACGAGAATCTGGATGCCATATATGGTGACGTTCATTACGTTGCCCGTGAGAATATCCATAAAACTGTTCGCTACTATTCATCCCGCATCTTTCGCCCATGGCTCATGCGCTTAGGCTTTATGCCCGCCCATCCATCGTTCTACTGTCGAAGTCGATGTTATCGTTCGTTCGGCAGATACGATACCTCTTTTCATGTGGCTGCAGATTTTGAACTTTTACTCCGCATCATATACTTAGGAAAGATTCATACCAAATACATACCCGTCGACTTCGTAACCATGCGACGTGGCGGGATTTCCTCATCGGGAATAAGGAGTTATATCCACATTATGAAGGATCACTTGCGCGCCTTAAAGAAGAATTGCGTATACAGTAATGTCTTTATGCTGAGTCTACGCTATATCTATAAATTATGGGAACTAAGGTGATTCCCTAAACAGGAATTTCTGTTTTGCAACACATACTCCGCCCCGCTGTCTCTGTAGACAGATGGGGCGGAGTGCATATAGGGAGCAAGCAATTATTCTGAAAAATGCACAATCGTGTAAAGACTACGCTTATTCCTTTGATTCCTCGATTTTAATTCGTAACTTTGCATCCTCGCAGTACAACAAACAATAATTCTGACAAGGTTATGAACGTCTTATACATATTATACGCTATTGTGTTCTTCTTTTCCATGCTGATGGGAGTACTGATATTGCCACGCATTGTGAGCATATCGAAGGAAAAGAACCTGATGGATGCCCCCGACCAGCGAAAAGTACACTCCAGCCCCACACCGCGACTGGGAGGCATATCGTTTCTTCCCATCACGCTGATGAGTGTATTCCTCTTCAACGTGCTGTGTGTGCTGGTGCTGCACGAGGAAGTGGGAAAGAATGGCACCCAAGCGTTCCTGAAAATGCAGGCATTGGGCATCGGCAGCATGCTACTCTACCTCGTAGGCATAGCCGACGACCTGGTGGGCGTGAACTTCAAAGCCAAGTTTGCCGCTCAGATAGTAGCTGGACTGCTGTTCCCCATCTGCGGACTGAGTTTCCACAACATCCTGGGGCAATTCGGACTATATAACATGCCAGCCATCGTGGACTACGCTATCACGGTCTTCATGGTCGTTTACATTACCAATGCCATCAACCTGATAGACGGTGTGGACGGGTTGGCATCGGGTATCTGCATACTGGCATTCACACTCTATGCAGTCATGTTCCTCTATCTCTGGCATCCCTTCATGGCCAGTGCCTGTTTGGCCATACTGGGTGTGCTGACAGTGTTCTTCGTGTTCAACGTGTTCGGCGGTGAGCATCACAGCCTAAAGAAACTGTTCATGGGAGACACGGGCAGCCTGACACTGGGTTACTTCATCAGTTATCTTATTCTCTCGCTCACGTCGTACCAGAATACGCGTGCCTTAGTTATCACGGGTGTGATGTACATGGCTTTTGCCCCACTTGTGATTCCCCTGCTGGACATCATCCGCGTCGTGTGGGCACGCTACCGAGACCGTGTTCCCCTATTCCTCCCCGACAAGCGGCACATCCACCACAAACTGCTACGCACAGGACTGAGTGCGCGCGCAACGATGGTGACACTCCTTATCATGACCCTTTATTTCATCGGGCTGAACATCTTGCTTCCGCAGTACATGCGCAGCCGATGGGTAGTCTTTGGTAACGTGCTGAGTTGGATAGCCATGCACCTCATCATCAACTTCTTCATCAAACGTAAAGCGAAGAAGGACAAGAGCCTAGAGGATCGCTATGCGAACAAGAAAAACACCATCAACGACAAGAAGAGCTTTGACCTCTAACCGGAACCGATGACACTACAAGACACAAGCATACGCTTTCGCGACATCATACTCTCGGGCCTTTGCCTTATCGTTTTCTCACCGCTCATCGCGGTGCTGGCCGTCCTCATCAAACTGGAGGACGGGGGAAGCGTGTTCTTCCGCCAGGAGCGGATAGGACTGGGGGGACGGCCTTTCTACATCCTGAAGATGCGCTCCATGCGCATGGACGCCGAGGAAGACGGCCCCCAACTGGCCGGCGACGGGGACAACGACCCGCGGCTCACCAGGGTGGGACGCTTCATGCGGGCTCACCATCTGGACGAACTGCCTCAGCTCTGGAACGTCTTCCGCGGTGACATGGCGTTCATTGGCTACCGGCCGGAGAGGAAGTTCTTCATCGACCAAATCATGGAGCACGACAGCCGCTACGAACTGCTCTACCAGATACGCCCGGGTGTGACGAGCTATGCCACGCTCT
>FLNY01004562.1_pt1 | contig 39231 bp, 35 predicted proteins | sample 1140381 | NCBI WGS metagenome assembly FLNY01 (sample SAMEA3878172, study PRJEB12797) | bioreactor metagenome | biome: Moose rumen | place: Sweden | collected 2011-10 | reverse complement strand
TTATCTTAACATACTTAAAACGCTGGCTTGACTATGGTTAAAAATTTTTGAAACTTCAACTGCAACTTGTTGCTGAATTTTTTGAAGGTTAAGTTGGGAAATTTGTTTAGCCATATCAGCATCACCAATATTTGACGCGGCTGCCTGTGTATTTTCTTTCATAGTAGTATAATTATCAGCTTGATATTCAAGGCGTGCAAGATACGCGCCTTGAGTGGTTGCCTCGTCAAGGGAATAATTTAAAATATCTCCGCCTTGTAAAGTTGCTTGTAAGTTGTTATTAACGTCTTGAACATATTCTAACGCGCCGGAAACTCTTTCAAGTGAACTTTGAATAGTTTCATCATTTGAAACATCGATAGTAATATTTCCCAATTCGTCCATTAAGCCTAACGACTGCGCGCTCATATTGCCGAGTGAAATATTTTCATAACCGGAAACGCCCTCAATCATAACGCCACTTCGCGAGCCGTCAAGCAAGCTCATACCGTTGTATTCAACGCGGGCGTTATCGTCAATTTGCTGAACAAGTTGATTTATATTTTGCTGAAGTGCCGCACGGTCTGAATCAGAATTAGTACCGTTTGCGGCATTTACAAGATATTGTTGGATTGAAGTGAGTGCACTAACTGTATTTTCAGTAGCACCGGCTGCGATTTTCATCATTGCGCTTGCGTTTTGAGTATTTTGGATAGATTGAGTAGTTGCGCCGGTATGACTATTCATACGTTGAAGAATAGCGTATGAAGAAGGATTGTAGGACGCATTTGGAAAATTCGAGCCTGTCGAGAGAATTTGAGACGTTTTTTGCGCTGCTCTGCTAGCTTGATTTAAAATACTATTCGACTGGTTTACTGCGCCAATTATTCCTGCCATAATTCTCACCTTCCTTTGAATCTTCCAGAAAAAATCCTCTCAAGAATTTATTTGAAAAGATTGTAACAAAACTTTTTATTAAATGCAAGAAAAATTTTTTTAGCGACGAAGTTTTTGAACTTCTTCCATTAAGTATTCATTCAAAATTTTTATGTAAGTGCCTTTCATACCGAGAGATTTTGACTCAATGACGCCGGCAGATTCAAATTTTCTTAAAGCGTTGACGATAACTGAGCGGGTAATTCCTACGCGGTCTGCGATTTTTGACGCCACTAAAAGTCCTTCGTTGCCGTCAAGTTCGCCCAAAATATTTATCGCCGCCTCTGTTTCAGAATAACTCAATGTTGCAAGTGCAATTTGTACATTTGCTTTTTTGCGCGCCTCAATTTCAATTTTTTCTGTATGGTCGCGCAGTAATTCCATACCTACAACGGTTGCGCCGTATTCTGCCAAAAGTAAATCGTCATCAGTAAAATCATCGTCGTAACGGGCAATTATCAAAGTACCAATTCTGCGTCCGACACCGTAAATTGGAACAACGGTTGTATTTTTGCCGTCGAAATTGCAAGGTTTTCTTTCTTCGTAAGCACACATTCCGCTTTTTGTGCGCATATTTGCTTGTGTTTCTTCCAAGTGATTCAGCCAACGCACATACTGTTTTGGAAATTTTCCCTTGCGAATGACTTTATCAATCATAAGTTCACATTCAAAATTGTCTGTGAATGCATAGCCGCAAATATCGCCCTTTTTGTCCATAATGTAAACATTTGCATCAAGAATGTTACTAAGCACTTTTGAAATTCCGTCGTATTCCACATTTTCAGAGCGTTGCAACAATTTGTTAATTTTTCGTGCCTTTTCTAACAATGTCGCCATTCAAAAACTTCCTTTCTAAAAATTTTCGTGTTTTTGTAGCGTGTTTATAGTATCACAACTTTTTATTAAATGAAAGTATTTTCTGAATTTTTATTTTAAATTTTTCAATAAAAAAGCCCGCCTTTCGACGGGTAAAAATTTTTTTAGATTAATTTTCAGATTTTCTTTTAGCAACAATGGTAACCAGAAGGCGCGGTTTAATATTTTCGCTTGCCGGTAAAACTGATTGTTCCAAAGAAACCAAATCTCTTGTTGTCAAAAAAGTATTTATATCATTTTCCAATTTTCTTAAAGTTTGGCTAACAACGCCGCTTAAATCCAGATTAAAAATTTTTACTTCCACAGTAAACGCCGTTACTGAAAACTTATAAAAAGTTATATAAACCTTTATGTTTCATTCCTGTTTCAACGCGTCCGCTTTCGCCGTAACTAATCGCGTTTGTATGACGCTCCACAGGCTTAAATTTCCCGCTAACGTACGGGTACATATTGCATTTGCAATACCAGTAACATTTGTCCTTTCATAATATTTAGCAAAAAAGTCTGTCTTACACAAACCGTCATCGCTTGGTTTTCGCTCTTGTTTGTGTCAACTCTCTTACGACGCCGTCCCCGTTCAAGCTACTTCCTTGTAGACAGTGCGACGCTATTATGGACCGATTCGCACGCCGCCTTATTTCTTCATAAGGATTTTTCGCTATTCTTTCCAAAAAACACCACCTTTTTATAATATTTATAACTTTTCTTTAGCTGTTCATAACCTCTTATTTGTAGGTAATTGCGCCGAGTTCATAAATTTTGCCGGAAATATTTTCAATATTTTTATCGCCGGTAATTTCAAGGACAGGTTTAATATCAGGGTTTTCGGGATAAATCAGCATACTGCAAGCCTCTTCGCCGTTTTGCAGGAAAAGTTCAATAGCGGAATTGTCAACAAACAATCTGAATTGCAAATCGAGGTTAGCAAAAAGTTTAAATTTGCGGAAACCTATATTAACGTCGGTGTTTTTGCCGTCATTAAAAGGACGAATACCTTTGCCGCCGAGTTTCATATTGTTTCTGTCAAGGGTAAAAATTTGGTTGTCGCGGTCATAAGCCATTAAAAGTTTTTCTTCGCCCCATTTTACAGCAATTTGAACATTTCTAGCCGCGCCGAATTTTATGGTTAAATCAGATTCACTGCCTTTGGGAAGATTAGCTGAAGTTTGAGTAGTGTTGAAAATATCGATTGATTGATAATTTTTGCGCAGAGCCTTCATTTCTTCGACAGGACGATAACGCAATTTACCTTCATGAAGAATAAGTTCACGCGGCATTGTTAAAGTATAAAGCCAGCCGTCTTTTGCAGATTCAACCGTATCTGTGAGGTCGGGCATACCAATCCAGCCAACTAAAATATGACGTGAATCATTTGCAATAACTTGCGGCGAATAGAAATCAAAGCCTTTGTCGAGTTCATGGAATTTGCCGTGAATCATATCCAAAGAATCAACGCTGAAATGACCAATGAAATAGCCGGCTAAGCAGTGATTTTCGTATTTCAATTCTTGATGATGTACGCCTTGCGGGCAAACAATCAAAACGTCCATATCGCTGAATTGTAACAAGTTGGGGCATTCCCACATATAGCCGAAATCGTAATAATCAGTTTTGACTTCGCCCAAAAAGTCCCAGCCGCCTTCAGATTTTTCTTTGTAAATTAAAACGCAACCGTTAGTCGGGCGGGAACTTTTTGCAGGATAATCGCTCATTCTTTGCGCCGCCATTGCGAAATAGCGTACACCATTACGATAAAAGAAATTTGGATCTCTGAAGTGTGCGGTATAACCTTCGGGGTTGCCGTGAAGTTGAATTTCTTCTTTTACAACTTCGCCGTTTTCCTGCAAAGTGCCGAAACGTTGTGCAACGGTACGCTGATAATTTTCATCGCGGCAGTTGGCGGTGTAGAAAACACGAACTTTGCCATCTTCAACGAAACCGCAGCCGCTGTGGCAACCGTCTTTGTCGTATTCATCGCCGGGCCAAAGTGAAAGTTCAGGCATTGTATAATTTACAAAATCTTTTGTAGTGGTATGCATCCAGCTTTTATTTTTATGCCAATTTTGATTCTGCGGTACAGGATTCCATTGGCAGAAAATGTGGTAAGTATCGCCACATTTGCACAAGCCGTTGGGATCGCTGATTAATGAAAACGGCGCGTCAACGTGAAAAAGGTTGTGCCAACGGGTAGTAAAAGGGATTGTTGCGCGGACTTTTGCGTCAACTTCGGCTTTGTTGAATCTCTTTTTGATTTCTTCCAAATTTTCGCCGGTTTTTTTTGCTGCCATAAAATTACCTCCAAACAAACTAAATTTTCAGTTTTTTATGCTTATGCTATTCTGCAATTTCTGAAATAATCCTGCCCACGTTAAAAAATAAAATTTCTTGTCATAAAACAGGATTTTTACTATAATAAATTTCAAAAATCTTAGTGGAGAAAAAAATTTTCGGCGTTGCGCGATTTTACTTTTGACAGTTGATATTGAAGATTTAAGTTGGCAGATTTAATTCATAAGACGGATTTTTATTACAAATAAATTTTAAAAATCTTAGTGGAGAAAAAAATTTTCGGCGTTGCACGATTTTACTTTTGAAATTTGATATTGAAAATTTAAGTCGGCAGATTTAATTCATAAACCGGATTTTTATTACAATGAATTTTAAAAATTTTAGTGAGGGAAAAACAATGCGGCGGTACACGATTTTACTTTTAACGGGATTTATGCTGATATTGGCGGCGGTTGCAGGCGCGGCTTTTCCGGTTGACGCAGATAAAAAAAATTCTGCCGTTCCGGTACAAGAACTTTTGGCTTATACAACTTTACCGCCGGAAACTGTAACTATTCTTTCTGAAACTTACGAAAAAGAAAATCGCGTGCGCGTAAATTTTGTGCCGCTTGTACCTAACGAATTAATTCAAAATTTGAGAAATAAACCGGCAGATTTAATTTTAACGGACAGCCAAATTTTAAGCACGGCGGCAGATTTAGACTTGTTGACGCCTTACATTTCAGAAACAAATGACGCCGTAAAAAATAATTTTAAGGATATGTACGACCGCTGGATAGGCGTTTGGTACGACCCAATAATTTTTTGTATTAACAAGGATTATCTTCGCAAAATTCACGCTATCCCTTCAACGTGGGAAGAATTGGCGGCGGCTAAAAATGTAAGAATAGGAATTACAGATTTTTTGGCAGCGGATGCCTCGTCAAATTTAATGTTCCAAATGATAGGAAATTTTGGCGACGCTAAAACTTACGAAATTTTAGGCGGGATTCATCCAAAAGTTGTCCAGTACGCAAAATATTTATCAAATCCCGTAAGACAAGCCGGAATGGGCGAGGCTGATATTTCTATTGCGGTTGAAAGTGAAACTCTGCGCTATATGCAAAATCATTACCCGCTGAAAATAATTTACCCTGAAGACGGCACGGCTTGCATAATTACCGGAATTGGAATTGTTACAACTGACAAGAAAAGAAATCCAGCGGCGGCTAAATTTGCAGATTGGCTTTTAAGTGATGACGCCCAAATTTCCCTGCAGAAAAACGGCTTTTACTTTTTGTCAACTAATCCTCAATCTTTGGCGTATAAAACTTTCGCCGGAAAAAATTTAGTACTCTTTGATAACGCGCCAAAATTTACCGAGCAACAACGCCACGAATTTTTAGATAAATGGGTTAAGACTGTTCGCTTTAAATAGAATTAAAGGAATTCATTGTAATTTTTTTTATCTAATACGGCTTTTTTTCTTTAAAATAATTACAGACAAAAACTAAGACGGCGTCGGGCGTTAAACTGGCAAATTTACTAGAACGTGTTTACAAATTTTTAATTTTAACAAGTCGGCTTTTCTTTCTTTAAGATAATTACAGGCAAAAACTGAGACGGCGCGGGGCGTTATAAATTTTACCAAAATCATTCTGTGATTTTTATTGAACAAATTAACCATGCCTTATACGTCCCTTTTTAATTTATTACAACCCTTAAATCGTTGACAATTTCGGCGGCAGTTGTATATAATTCACTGCGTAATTTAAATTTTTTTCTATTAATTTGGGAGCGATAAAATCTTGAAAGTTGGAATAATCAGCTTAGGTTGCGCAAAAAATCTTGTCGATACTGAAGTAATGCTGGGGATTATGCAAAAACACGGCTTGACAATTACGCCTAATCCTGCAGATGCTGAAGTTTTGATTGTAAATACTTGCGCGTTTATAACTTCAGCTAAGGAAGAATCAATTACCACGATTTTAAATCTTGCCGATTACAAAGAAAACGGGAATTGCCGCGCCTTAATCGTTGCAGGTTGTTTAGGGCAAAGATACAGACAGGAACTTTTGGACGAAATGCCGGAAGTTGATGCAATAGTTGGAACTACCGCTTGGAACAAAATTATTGAAGTTATCGAAGAAACTTTGAAAGGTAACCGCGTCATTTTAATTGGCGAAGAAAAAATTATTTACAGCGCAAAAACTCCGCGTATTCTTACCACGCCAAATTATACTGCTTACGTTAAAATTGCTGAAGGTTGCGATCATCGCTGTGCTTTTTGTGCTATTCCTTTAATTCGCGGGCGGCAAGTTTCACGCCCTATCGAAGATATTAAAGCTGAAGTTGAAAGACTTGCTGAAAACGGCGTCAAAGAAATTAACCTTATCGCACAGGATTCCACAAATTACGGGCGGGATTTATACGGCGAAGTTAAACTTTGTGATTTATTGCGGGAACTTGTCAAAGTCAAAAAAATTCACTGGATTAGAATTTTGTATTCTTATCCGCAAAGTTTTACAGATGAATTGATTGATTTAATTGCAAGCGAGCCGAAAATTTGCAACTATGTTGATTTACCTTTACAACACGCCGCAGACACAGTTTTAAAACGTATGCACAGACCGGATACCCGCGCCTCTATCGAAAATCTTTTAAAGAAACTGCGCGAAAAAATTCCCGGCGTTTCAATTCGTTCAACTTTTATTGTAGGTTATCCCGGCGAAACTGAAAGTGAATTTGAAGAACTGAAAAATTTTTTAATTGAACAACGCCTTGATAAAGTTGGAGTTTTTGTTTATTCGCCTGAAGAAGATACGCCCGCCTTTACAATGGAAAATCAAATTTCAGAGGAAGTTGCACAGGAACGCTACCACGAATTGATGAGCATTCAAAGTTTAATTTCGCAGGAAGTCAATGAAAGTTTACGCGGCAAAGAATTTGAAGTTTTAATTGAAGGTAGAGATGCTGAAGTTGCCGAAGTTGTGGAGGGACGCTCCTACCGCGAGGCTCCCGAAGTTGACGGACAAATTTATATTGAAAATGATTGGAAAAGTAAAGCCGGCGATATTGTGCGCGTAAAAATTCTTGATGGTTTTGTTTACGATTTAGCCGCCGAAAAAATTAAGGGCTAAGGATTAAGGGTTAGGGATTAGGGATTAAGGATTAGAAGGTGTACATTATGGAAATAGAAATTGGCGCATTGCTTACAGAAAAAAAATTAACAATCGCCTGTGCAGAAAGTTGCAGCGGCGGGCTTTTAACTGACAGATTAACAAATATTTCCGGAAGTTCAGCTTACGTTAAAGGCGCGGTTGTTGCCTATGCAAACGAAATTAAAATTAATATCCTGCACGTAAATGAAGAAACTTTAAAAAATTTCGGCGCGGTAAGCAGTCAAACTGCAAAAGAAATGGCTGAAAATGTCAGAAAAATTTTAAATACTGATGTTGGAGTAAGTATCACGGGAATTGCAGGACCCACCGGCGGCACTGCTGAAAAACCTGTAGGGACTGTTTACATTGGGATTAGCGGTCCAAACGGCGATAGAGTTCAAAAATTTATATTTAAGGGAACTCGTACCGAAGTTAAAGAAAAAGCCGTTGAGGCAGCACTGGTTTTAATTCAAGTTTACCTAACGCTTGATAAAAATTTTTAATTTGGAGTTGAAAATTTTATGCATAAAATTTTTCTATTAATGACTTTTATTTTTACTTTGATGACGGCAACTGCATTCGCCGCCGAAAATGAATATTATGAATATGAAAGTCAAGTCTACGGCTTTAAAATAATTTGTCCGGTAAAGCCCATTGTTGTTGTTAATCCTTTTGAAGACCCAAAACAGCGCGGCGAACTTTTAGTTTTCGCCAATGACGGTATGAAAATTATTTTCGGCTATCAAATTATGCTTGACGCCTTCGATACTAATAAAGTTCCGGACTTTAACAAAGACAAGAAAAAAATTATCGATGCTTACATTGAAAAGCAAAAAGAAGATAACGCCTATGAATTCGTCGGACTTGAAACAGTTTCCAAAAATAGCAAAGGTGTAGAAAATAAAGGTATTGTTTTAATCACCGCAAAAGAAATTGAACAGAAAGACGAAAACGGCGAAGTTGTAGGTACACTCATTGCTGATGAACAAACGGCTTTTACTTATTTTCGCAGTAGAAGTGGGCGTTGCATTTCAATTCAACTCATAACTTCAGATTTTAACGAAGATAATTTAATTGACTACAGAAAATCCGTTGCAACTTACCGCGACGCTACAGATCTTTCAATGCCGCCGGAATCTGAAGATACTCAATCTAAGAAAAAGAAAAAATAATCACGCAGAAAAATTTTTTTGCAAATTGCGATATTCTTTAGGCGTGCAACCTTTCAATTTAAAAAAAATTGCCGCAAAATAACTCGGCGAACTAAAACCGCAATTAAACGCAATTTCGGTAATACTCAACTTTGAATCGTTGATAAATTTCGTGGCAATTTGAATCCTGTAACTATTCAAAAAATCAATCGGAGTCTTGCCTAGATATTCTTTGAACATTTTGCAACAGACACTTTTGCAAACATTTCCGGCTTTGGCTATTTCGTCAAGGCTGATTTTTTTTTGGTAATTTTGATAGATAAAATTTACCATTCGTTTTTGAATTTCAATACCGCTGTTAATATTTTGGTAAGAAATTAGCGGCTCCCTGTTCAAAAATTTAAACCATTGCGACCAAAAATTTAACGCACAACTTAAAAATTCAAATTCGTAACCTGCAACCTGCGGAATTTCCAAAAATTTATCAATCGCCGCCAAAACTGCGTGATTCTCATCTTTGCTACGTTGAAAAAATTTTTCTGTGATATATGGAGGTTGCAATATTGGCAAAATATATTTTTCAACAATAAATTTATTGCCGGTCAAAATTTGCGGCTGAAACAAAACGCACAAATATTCGCCGTCCGTACCGTCCGCAGAATATGGATAGTGCATTTGTTGAGAATTTATAACCAATGCATCGCCCGCGCGCAGGAGAAATTTTTTGCCGTTCACGTCATATGAAACTTTTCCTTGCAACGCCAAAACAATTTCAAAATCGTCATGCCAATGCCCCAACGCCTTCATATTTGAAAAATTTGACAGCTGCCCGCGTGAAATATACAACGGCAAATTTAAATTTTCGTAGTTGATAATTTCTGAAAAATCTTCCATAACGCTCAAATTCATATCGAACGCCCCTAAAAAAAATTTTTGCTGATTTGTAAAAAATATTTACAGAATTTTTTCTGCCGCAATGATACAATATCAGAAATTATAAAACAAGGAAGGAAAATTTTTTTATGAAAATTGAACACGCCGCAATTTATTTTAATGACTTGGAAGGCGCACGGAATTTTTTTATAAAATATTTTGGCGCAAAATCCAACGAACTTTATCACAACCCGCGCACAAATTTTAAATCATACTTTTTAAGTTTTGACGACGGCGCACGCTTGGAAATTATGAACAAACCGGAAATGGATGACGCTCCAAAAACTTTGAATCGTACCGGCTTTATACATTTGGCGTTCAGCGTCGGCAGTAAGGAAAAAGTTGACGCCTTGACTTTGCAACTCAAAAATGACGGCTACGAAGTTATCAGCGGACCGCGCACAACCGGCGATGGCTATTACGAAAGTTGCGTTGTTGCCTTTGAAAATAATCAAATTGAAATTACTATTTAGGGGGAAATTTTTATGTCAAAAGTTATTTTTATCGACGTGGACGGCACGCTTTTAACCTATGAAAATATTTTGCCGCCGTCAGCAACTGAGGCAATTCGTACCGCGCGCAAAAACGGGCACAAAGTTTACATTTGCACGGGGCGCAGCCGCGCTGAAGTTTACGATTATATTTGGGATATTGGGCTTGATGGAATGATTGGCGGAAACGGCTCTTACGTTGAATCAGACGGCAAAGTAATTATGCATCAAGTTATTTCTGCTGAAGATGCCAAACATATTGTTGACTGGTTGCACAGCCGCAAGCTTGAATTTTATCTTGAAAGTAACGCCGGACTTTTTGCAAGTGAAAATTTTGAGACGCGCGGCGAGCCTATCATTCAAGAATATTCCGCACGCAAGGGCAAAGACAATGCAAGAAGTTTAAAAATTCGTGATGTTTTTCCTGAAATGATTTTCGGCGAAAAAAATTTGTACCGTGACGATTTAAACAAAGTAAGCTTTATTTTGGAAAGTTATCAAGATTATCTGGACGCAGTGAAAGAATTTCCAAATTTGAAAGTTGGAACATGGGGCGGCGCGGGCGAAACTGCGCTTTTCGGCGATGTTGGCGTTGAAAATATCACAAAGGCGCACGCTATCGACGTTTTGTTAAAATATCTCGGCGCAGACAAAAAAGACACAATCGCTTTTGGCGATGCAAAAGTTGATATTCCAATGCTTGAGTACTGTGAAATTGGCGTGGCGGTTGCAAGCGGCGGCGAAGAAATTAAAGCTATGGCGGATATGGTAACTGACGCGGTTGCGGACGACGGACTTTACAACGCCTTCAAAAAATTAAATTTAATCTAACTTTAAAGTTTTTTTGAGAATCTTTTCATTTTTCATTGCTATAATAAAAAAAATTGCTCTGAAAATTGAAAGGATGATTAATTTGCAAAGTTCAAAATTAATTCTGCTGATATTTGCCACTACAATTTTTGCCGCAATTCCAAATTACGCGCTGGCAGATTCTGTTTCTGTTTCGGCGTCCGTTTCAGCCCAAATTAACGTAGAAATAAATTCTGAAACTACACCTAAAATAAAAAAACAAACTGAAGGGTACACCGGCGTTATCATAGATTGTCGCGGTTTAAATTTGCAGCGCGTTATGTCCCCCGTCATTAAGGACGAAAACGGCGAAATTATTTACGGCGATAAAGATTTAGACCTTGATAAAATTAATGAAATTGGAATGGCGGCTTATGCTACAAATATGAATGAAACTTCTCGCGCAGGCTCTAACCCAATTATTGTGCCCGCTATGAAATTGAGTAATTTTAACAGCAACCCTGTTTTGAGTGTCGCAGATGCAAGCAGAGTTTTAATTGCAAATGAAGATAGTGGTTTTTTGAAAAATTTGAACGTTGTTTTTTTGACAGATTAATAAATTGAATAATTTTTTAGAAATAAAAAAGCGCGGTAGCCGCCTAAGTGGTACGGAGCCGCGCTAATTTTTTGCGATTAATTTTAATAGCAACCCTGTTTTGAGTGCCTCCGACGCAAGCAGAATTTTAATTGCAAATGAAGATAGTGGCTTTTTGAAAAATTTGAACGTCGTTTTTTTGACAGATTAATAAATTGAATAATTTTTTAGAAATAAAAAAGCGCGGCAGCCGCCTAAATTTTACGGAGCCGCGCTAATTTTTTGCGGTTAATTTTTATAAAATGAACTGTGACAAGTCACGATTCTTTGCAATTTCTTTCAAGCGTTCATCAACGTAAGCCGCGTCGATACTAACTTCAGTTTTGCCTTCCTTAACCATATCCGGCGCAGAAAATGAAATTTCTTCCAAAAGTTTCTCTAACATTGTATGAAGTCTGCGTGCGCCAATATCTTCGCTTTGCTCGTTTACGTCATACGCCATTTCAGCAATTCTTTCAATCGCCTCCGGCTGAAATTCCAGCGTCAAGCCTTCAGTTTTCAAAAGTTCTTTGTACTGTTTGATAAGCGCGTTTTGCGGTTCGGTTAAAATTTTCTCAAAATCTTCCTTACGCAAAGATTTTAATTCAACACGAATTGGAAAACGCCCTTGCAATTCCGGAATTAAATCTGAAGGTTTTGCCGTATGGAACGCGCCCGCCGCTATGAATAAAATATAATCTGTTTTAACGGGACCGTATTTTGTCATAACGGTGGAGCCTTCGACGATAGGCAAAATATCACGTTGCACGCCTTCACGGCTGACGTCGGGACCGGAACTGGAGCCTTTGACTGCAACTTTGTCAATTTCATCAAGAAAAACAATCCCGCTACGTTCGGCAAGTTGCAAGGCAGTTTCTGCAACTTCTTCCATATCGATTAATTTTTCTGCCTCTTCCTGTTCAAGAATTTTTCTTGCCGCCGCAACTGTAACTTTGCGTTTGCGCGTGCGTTTTGGAACTAAGCCGCTAATCATATCTTGCAGGTTATCGCCCATACTTTCAAGACTGGAGCCGCTAAACATTCCTACCATTGGTTTTGCGTGGTCTGCAACTTCCAATTCGATAACTTGTTCTTCAAGTTTGCCCGCCTCCAAACGTTTTTTGACAAAATCGCGTCCTGCGTTGCTTGCAGGCGTTTCTTCAACATCAATGGTTTTATTATCTTCAGCATTTTCGACGCCGCCAAAAAGTTTGCTAAGTGGATTTTGTGTGCGTTTAGGTTCCGGTACAAGAATATCTAAAAGGCGTTCGTTTGCATTTTCGGTAGCTTTTTCTTTAACTTCTTCAGTGCGTTGCTTGCGTACCATACGAACTGAAATTTGCATAAGATCACGAATAATTGACTCAACGTCGCGCCCTACATAACCAACTTCAGTAAATTTTGTAGCCTCAACTTTTACGAACGGAGCTTTAACCAATTTTGCTAATCTGCGCGCAATTTCAGTTTTGCCGACGCCGGTAGAGCCTATCATCAAAATATTTTTTGGAATGACATCATCTTTAATATCGTCAGAAAGTTTACGACTGCGCCAACGATTTCTTAACGCTATTGCAACGGAGCGTTTGGCGTCATCTTGTCCTACGATATGTTTGTTAAGTTCTTCGACAATTTCACGCGGTGTTTGTTCATTTATACCGAGTTCAGCATTTTTATTTTTTTCAAGTTCAGCTTTTTTAGCCAATTAGAAAACTTCCTTTCAGTCAATTTTTAGGAATTAGGAAAAAACTGGTCCCTATTCCTTAACCCCTAGCCCTTAGTCTTTAATTAAGTTCTTCGACGATAATATTTTGATTAGTGAAAACGCAAATATCAGCCGCAATGGATAAAGATTCTTTTGCAATTTCAGCCGCCGTCAATTCAGTATGAGAAATCAAAGCGCGCCCTGCTGCAAGTGCATAAAAGCCGCCGGAACCAATAGCCGCAACGTCGCCGTCGGGCTCGATAACTTCGCCGTTGCCGGATAACATTAAAATTGTATCTTTATCTGCAACTAAAAGCAACGCCTCTAATCTGCGCAAAATTTTATCAGTGCGCCATTCTTTGGCAAGTGAAACAGCGGCGCGTTGCAAATGCCCGTGACATTCCTCAAGCTTGCCTTCAAATTTTTCAAAAAGTGTAAAAGCGTCTGCAACTGATCCGGCAAATCCTGCAATGACTTTATCGTGATAAAGGCGGCGAACTTTTTTGGCGGTTGCCTTCATGATTGTATGTTCGCCAAAAGTAACTTGTCCATCGCCGGCTATTGCAGTTTGTCCGTTGCGTTTGACGGCTACTATCGTTGTTGAATGAAATTCCATTTTGTTGCTCCTTTATAAAAAGTTTTTTTAGTTCTTAAATGTACTTTCTTTTTTCCTATTCCCTAAATTAAGCACGTCCTGTGCGGCTTTTTTTAGTTTATAAAATTTTTAAGTGCATTTAAAGCACGTTCAGCCAATTTAGATTTTCTGTCAGATTTTTTTATTTTAGTTTCAAGTGGCGGTAAAAGTCCGAAAGTTATATTCATAGGCTGAAAATTTTTTTCGTCAGCAGTTGTAATGTAATTTGCAAGTGCGCCGCAACAACTTTCAAGCGGAAAAATTATCGCGTCAAGATTTTTGGCAAGGCGCGCCGCGTTAATTCCTGCGATTAAGCCCGCCGCCGCCGATTCAACGTAACCTTCAACGCCTGTAATTTGTCCCGCAAAAAATATTTTGGGATTAGATTTTAATTGAAAAGTCGGCAATAAAACTTTTGGCGAATTTATGTAGGTGTTGCGATGCATTACGCCGTAACGAACAAATTCAGCATTTTCAAGTCCCGGTATCAGTCGAAAAACTCTTTTTTGTTCGCCCCAAAGTAAATGCGTTTGAAAACCAACTAAATTATACAACGTAGCCGCCGAATTATCCTGCCGCAACTGTAAAACAGCGTAAGGAATTTTTCCCGTGCGCGGGTCGATTAATCCTACCGGTTTTAACATTCCAAATCTTAAGGTATCTTCGCCACGTGCCGCCATTACCTCAACCGGCAAGCAACCTTCAAAAAATATTTCCTTTTCAAATTCGTGAGTTTTAGTTTTTTCGGCGTTAATTAATTCTGTGCGAAAATTTAAATATTCTTCCCGTGTCATTGGGCAATTTATGTAAGCTTTATCTTCGCCCTTATCGTAACGTGACGCAAAAAAAGCTTTTTCAAAATTTACAGATTCAGCCGTAACAATGGGAGCCGCCGCGTCATAAAAATAAAAATCTTCGCCGCCCGTAAATTTTTTTATTTCGTCAGCAAGCGCGCCGTCAGTCAAAGGTCCGCTTGCGATTATCAAAATGTCATCAGAATTTATAAAATTTTCAAGGCTTGTAATTTCTTCATTGATAATGGTTGCAACGGATTTAACTTTTTCAGTAACAGCCGCGCTGAAATTTTCCCTGTCAACTGCCAACGCGCCGCCCGCCGGAATTTTATTTTCATCGGCGGCAGAAATTATCACTGAATCAAGGCGGCGCATTTCTTCTTTCAAAACTCCAACAGCATTTGTAAGCCCCGCCGCCCTCAAAGAATTACTGCAAACTAATTCGGCAAAATTTGCGGTTTTATGAGCGGGCGTTTGTTTAAGCGGGCGCATTTCGTACAAAATAACCTCGACGCCGCGCCTTGCAATTTGCCACGCCGCCTCACTTCCGGCAAGCCCTGCGCCTATGATATTTACTTTCAAGTTTTTTTCCTCAACTTTAAAATTTTTTACTGAAAAACTTTTCCCTAATTCCTATCCCTTATTCTGCCCAGATTTAGATTTTCTTTCAGTATCGGCAAGGATTTTATTAATTGGATGGTTTTTACGAGTCGGGCAATTTTCATTTCCGCAATAAATCATTGAGGCGCGCCCTTTGAATCTGTGTACAAAAACTGTAGAGCCGCAAGTTTTGCAAGGTTTTTCTAACGGCTCATCCCACGTTTTGAAATCGCAAGTTGGATTTTCGCAGCCATAGGAATTACGCCCGCCTTTTAAAGTTCTTTTAGTCATTTGCCCGCCACATTTTGGACATTTTTGAGAAATTCTTTCAAAGTACGGTCTGATATTTTTACATTCCGGATAATTTGAACAAGCCAAAAAATTTCCGTACCTGCCGTGCTTTAAAAGCATTTTACTTCCGCACTTTTCGCAAATTTCATCAGTTTCAATAACGGGAATTTCTTGAATTTTTGCGCCTTCCGGCAAGGACGCCATTGCTTTTTCAAAATCTTTATTGAATCGTTCGCAGTAATTTTTAATGACAGAAATTTTTTCTGCCTTGCCTTCAGCGATTTTTTGAACTTCAGCGGCAAAATTATTATAAGCCGCCGCGCTGAAATCTTCATCAAAAAAGCCGTCCAACGCGCTCAAAACTTTTTCGCCTAAATCTGTAATTTTGTAGATAGAATTTTCCGCCTTGATATACTGCCTTTTTATAAGACTTAACATACCGATTGAAAAATATTCTGCCCAATCGATTTTCAATTTGTCAAGTTCAAGCATTATCGCCAAATTTGTAGCCGTGCCGTCAAGTTCAATTTTGGTTGAAAAACCTTCAGTAACTAATTTGTAAATAAATTCGTACAGTTTGAATTGATTGTCGGTGAGAAAATCTTTGACACTTTCGGGCGTGCGATTTTCTGAAGTCAAATTAATTTCGCCGGCGGGGAATTTTATCAATCCCGCGTAACCTTCATTGTCAAAATTAAATCCTTCGTAAAGTTGCGCAGAAAGCAGGCGTGTTTTTGACGCAGAAAATTTTAAATCACGCGCCGCTAATTCTTGCAAAGTTGCCGCCGTAAGTTTTTTTGAAATTTCAAAAGTACCGTCTTGTTGAATTTCAGAAATTATTTTTAAAAGCATAGCGCGGAAACGTCCAACTTTATTACCGCGCCAAATTTTGTAAGAAAAATATTCTCCGATTTTGTGACTGGCGATTTTGTCAACGAGTTGTTTTGCTTGATAGGCGTCAACAAGTTTCATATCGAGAGGGCGTGCGTTTTGAAGTGCGACTTTTACTGCGCTTTTTGTAAATTCGTCACAAATAACGCGGCAACGGGATTCTTCATTAATTCCAAAAAGTTCGCAGTATTGATTAGCCAAAAATTCGCCTTCAGCATTTTGATTTGTTGCAATTAAAATTCTGCCGGCGTCTAAGGTTACTTTTTTCAACTTTTGTAAAGTTGGACCTTGTCCGCGTATGGTTTTATAATCTGCGGCGTAATTATTTTCTTCATCAATCGCCAAACGGCTTTTTGGCATCGCTTTAAGAAATCCTTCAGTAGATAAAACTGAATACGAATTGCCGCACAGTTTTTTTAAAGTTTTAGCTTTATTGGCACTTTCAACCAGTATTAAAGACTTAGCCGCCATTAAAAATTCTCCTTCGTAGATTTTTATAATTTCCTAGACAAGGGATTATATTTTGGGAAAGTTTTATTGTCAAGTTTTATTAGGCAGTAGGCAATAGGCAGTAGGCAATAGGCAGGAGGCAGGAGGCAGGAGGCAGGAGGCAGTAGGCAATTTTATTTCAGTGATACTTTCTTTTGATCTGGAAAAATAAAATTGCCGCAAAAATCGCAATTCCGATTATATCAGTTGTCAAGCCGGGTTTAATCATCATCAAACCGCCCGCGCCCAAAATTATTCTTTGCCACGTTAAAAGCGGCGCGGCTAAATATCCTATCAATGACGAACTCAAGGCAACCATTCCAACTATCGCCGTTAAAAGAGCCAAAATAAGCCCGCTATTAACGCCGTAGACAAGCAAAAGTTCAGGGCTTAGTACAAACATATAGGGAATTATAAAAGCCGCTATTGCCAATTTAGAGGCGTTTACACCGGTTTTAAGCGCGTTGCCGCCTGCAATTCCCGCGCCCGCGTACGCTGCCAATGCTACCGGCGGTGTTACGTCCGCTATTATTCCAAAATAAAATACAAACATATGAGCCGCCAAAATTGGAACGCCCATTTGTAAAAGTGCAGGCGCGGCGATTGTCGAAGTTATAACGTAATTTGCCGTTGTCGGTACGCCCATTCCCAAAATTATTGCTGTTATCATTGTCAAAAACATACTCGGCAAAAGTAAGCCGCCCGATAATTCCAACAAGCCCGACGCCAATTTTAAACCTACGCCCGTTTTTGTTACAACGCCTATAATTATTCCTGCCGCCGCGCACGCTACCAACACGCCCAAAACATTTCTTGCGCCGTTTTCAAGTCCCTTGACAATTTCTGAAAATTTCATTCGTGTTGATTTTTTTAACGCCGAACAAATTATTGAAAGAAAAATTGCAACCAACGCCGCTCTCATTGGTGTATAACCGCTTACCAACAGCCAAACTATCACTATCAGCGGTATTGACAAATGACCGCGCTCGCGCAGGAGTTCAAAAAATTTCGGCAATTCTTCACGCGGTATACCTTTCAAATTATTTCTTTTTGCCTCAAAGTGAACGCCGAGCCATACGCCGATAAAATATAACGCCGCAGGAATTACAGCCGCTTTGACAATTTCCACGTAAGGTACGCCGACAAATTCAGCCATTAAAAAAGCCGCCGCGCCCATTACCGGAGGCATTAATTGCCCGCCCGTTGACGCCGCCGCCTCAACCGCGCCTGCAAAATTTTTGTGATAACCCAATTTTTTCATCATTGGTATTGTTAATGAACCTGTACCGACAACATTTGCAACCGACGAGCCGCTAACAGTTCCCATTAAGCCGCTTGAAAGTACTGCAACTTTCGCAGGTCCGCCGCTTGCCCAGCCCGCTATTGAGTTTGCCACGTCGATAAAAAATTTCCCTAAGCCCGTACCTTCCAAGTACGCGCCGAATAATATAAACAAAAAAATAAAAGTCGAAGAAACGCCCAGCGGTATACCGAAAATCCCTTCAGTTGTAAAATAAACGTGGCTTACAAATTGATTCAGCGTCAAGCCTTTGTGTATCAAAATTCCCGGCATGTACGGACCAACAAAGGCGTAAATTACGAAAACCAAAACAACCGTAACCATTGGAATACCGACAACGCGCCGCGCCGCCTCAATTACAAGCAAAATTCCCAGCGTGCCAAAAATTACGTCTTCTGCTGTTGGTAAACCTGCGCGACGAATTAATTCAGAATAACAAACAACAATGTAAGCGGGAGCCGCCGCGCCCAAAATTGCCAAAATTGCGTCAAGCGGGTGGAGTTTGTCACGCCGCCACGATTTTTTTGTTGGATAAAGTAAAAATGCTAACGATAAGCCAAAACCTAAATGAATTGCGCGTTGAAGTTGCGCGTCAAGTACACCATAAATCGCCGTGTACAGTTGAAAGACTGAAAAAGTTATCGCAAGTGCCGATACAAATTTTGCCATGACGCCGCTATATTCCATTGTGTTTGATTCGGCGTCGTATTTTTTTAAGACTTCATCTCCCGTTAAAATTTTTTCTTCACTCATAAAATCACCAACTTAAATTTTGTAAATATTGGGGCTGTCGTATTCGGCAATTCTGCTGTCGTGCGTCATAAATTTCATACCTTCCGCCACAGCCTGCGCGAGCATTAAATTATCAAACGGGTCTTTGTGTGGAAGTTTACCTTCCTTGCGTTTCAAATTTTTCACTTCCAACGCGTGTTCCAATTTCAACGGCAATTCATTAAAACCGAAATTAAAACAATATTTTACAAGTTCTTCGCCGTCATACGGCATTTTTGAATCTTTGGTTGTACATTTCAAATCCACTTCAAAAATTGAGATTGAGCTAAAATAAATTTCGTTTGAATTGTCTTTGATTATCGAACGGGCTTTTTCAGAAAGTTTTTCATCGCCTTTGAAGTACCAAATTATAATGTGCGTATCGAGTAAATATTTCACCTCACTGCCTCCTAAAATTCACAATCGGGATCATCGCTGAACATTTCCAAAATTTCTTTGTCTGCCGCCACAAACCATTCATCAAAATCCGGTGGAAAGTCATATTTGCCTTTCATCGCTCCAAAACCATCTTTGCGCGTTTTTTTCGGCGGGCTTACTAATTCGGCTACAACTTTATCATCTTGAGTTAAAATAATTTTATCTTGCTGCCCGCTAATTAAAAGCTGTACCAATGACGCTAAATTTTTTTCCGCGTCTGCAATATTTACCTGTGTCATTTTTAAAACCTCCTTAAATTTTATAAATATTGGGGCTGTCATATTCGGCAATTCTGCTGTCGTGCGTCATAAAAAGCATATTTTCAGCAACAGCTTGACACAACATCATTTTATCGAACGGATCATTGTGCGGCGGCGTATTTTCAAGGCGTTTCAAATTTTTTGCTTGCAAGGTATGTTTTGGAAGTAACGGCAAATATTTAAATCCTACTTCTTCGCAAAATGCAAAAATTTCTTCGCCGGTTGTCGGCATATCTTCAGGGTGTTTGGAATGTTTCAAATCAATCTCGTAAAGTGACAAAGGACTATAATAAATTTCATTTTCGATATTCTCAATCACTTGGCGTACCTTTTTAGAAAGTTGTTCATCGCCTTTGGAGTACCAAATTAAAATGTGAGTATCAAGCAAATATTTCATTTCGCAGCCTCCATAAATCCATAATCTGAATCATTTCCAAAATCTGCCAAAATTTCGGCGTCCATTGCCACAAATTTTTCGTCAAAATCCGGTGGAAAGTTATATTTGTCTTTGAGAATACCAAAGCCACTTTGGCGCGACTTTTGAGTTTTTATTAAATTGTCCAATTCAGATTCTTTAATAATTACGGGGTTGCCGTTTTCATCCGTGGTAACAATTTCATCATCTTTTTTAATTTTGTTAAGGCGCGCCCACTCTTGAATTTTTTCGGCGTCCGTCATTTCTTTTACATTAGGTTTTTCCTCAAACGTGATACTTGCAACGGGTTCATTGTCTTTTGTCAGCACCAATTTATATTGCGACCCGCTTAAAAGTGTCTTCAGCAATTCTGCCAAATTTTTTTCGTCCGTTACATTTAAATTCAACATTTTTAAAACCTCCCAAAAATTTTTCAACATAAATTTAACAAATTTTGCTTAATCATTCAATAAAATTAGTGGAAAAATCCCTCCTGCCTCTTGCCTACTGCCTACTGCCTAGAAATAAACAACTTCGTCGCGCAGAAATCCCAATTCGTAAATTTGCGGCAAAAGTTTTTCTGAAAGTTTCTGCACTGCCGATTGAAACAAAATTTTTTCGTCAAGGATTAATTCTTTTACCGCCATTCGCACTTGATACCAGCCCGCGTCCCAATTTTCAATTTTTAAAGTTACCGTGTCCAATTCGTCAAATTTTGCGTAGAAAGTTTTGTAAATTGACTTCGCCGCCGCCAATACCGCCGCGCCTTCAGCTGAAATTTCCGCGCTGTGATTTTTCAGCCACAACGCCGCGTACCTGTCCTGCGCCGTTTCAAGTTGCCACAAAATTTCACTCGGCATTTGCCACGCCCTTATTTCTTCCAACAAAAACGGGTACAAATTGTTTGGCAGTTGGTATGTTTCGCCCTCGTACAAAACATTTCTTAGGCTTACTGTTTGATTCGACGGCGCAAATAAACTCCATATTACCGCGTCGCTTGTAAAGGCGGCTGAAAGTTTTTGCAAAGGCTGCATAAATTGATCCCTGTCATTTAACCACGTCGCCTTTGGCAACCGCCTAACCATATGTATTATCATACACTGCGAAAAATTTTCCGGCGTTACTGACAACGCGCCCGCGCTGACATATGGCGCAGATAATAAAGCCGTGTAATTTTGGTGAGTAAAATCATTTGCAACGCACATAAAAGACGCCAAAAAATTTTCTGCAATTCGGTCGCGTCTGTCTTTATTTTTTGCGGCAACATTTAAACCACCTGACAACGGCGGAAATTTTTTTACAGCGGGCGGGCGTTCAATCCACTTATTTAAAAAATCTGCGCGATTTTCGGCGGTAATATTTTTTACAGCAACTTTTTCAACATCAGTATTAAAAACGTCAACCGAAATTTTTTGACTTTCAAGCGGGATATTTTCTGACAAATTCCAAATTAAAAAACCTACAGGAAAATTCGCCTTGCAACCGTCAAAAATTTTTGAGGAAAATATAAAGCCGCTTTCATATTTATATTGGAAAAATTTATCACGGAGTTTTTGGTCATTATTGGAATTGATATATTTAATTTTTGAAAACATTCCGAGCCAAACAGTTTTGCCTTTAAATTCTTTGCTGATTCTGTAAAGAAATTGCGAAGTTAATTCTCTGCTGACTTCGCCTAAATTTTCAGCCGTCATCAATTTTTGAATTTCAGTTTTTGAAACGTTCAATTTGTCAACGCGGTTTTTATCACGTTCAAAATTACTTGCTGTAGCGTAAGGCGGATTTATAAAAATAATCCATTTAATTTTTGGGTTATCGAGGTCGTCGCGCAGATTTTTAGGCATTTTGAATTTTGCGCCGAGATTAAAAAGCGTGGGATTCGCCAAAAATTCAACGTCGTCATTAAGATAATCGTACTGAAAAACGGTAGCTTGAGGGAAAATTTTTTTGCAATAGGCGGCGTCATCGTCAAGGAGCGTAGAAATATAGCAGTACTGCAACGCCTCTTCAGGCAGCGCAAATTCAAGGTTGCCGGTGCCCGCCGCCATATCCCAAAGGCGGAAATTGCCTTTCTTCCACCATTTATCGCCGAGCGTGCGCGCCAAATAGTCAACGGCTTTTTTGGCAAAGGCAATGGGCGTGAAAAATTCGCCGGTAAATCTGCGGCGGTTAATTTCAGTCATTCTGTCCATTTTTTGTCGAATTAAAATAATTTCACGCGGCGCAGAAATTTTTTCGTAAATATCCCAAAAATTTTTGTACAGCGGGACGGGAAATTTTTTCTTAACAAGTGTATCGTCGCTCATTGTAAAAATTACGTGAGTTTTGCCCAAAATTTCAGATTTGCCGGTTTCAATATCGGTAATGAAATATTCGCTGGGCTTGCGTTCGTCAACAAGATATTTTCCAAACTGATTCTGCCAATACTCAAAGACTTCAAAAAAATTATCTTCGTTGATAACTTTTTTATCGTGGAAAAGTGAAAGTTGCTCCTGCAAATTGTATCTCAAGCGGGCGATAAAATTATTTTCGTCGGCGGGCGTTTGAAAATCGTAAATGTGACAGTCGCGCAGGCTTGAAAATTCGGTAAGGGCGGCGATTAATTTTTTACAGGGCGAAGACGGGGCTAAATCCCAATCGAAGTTATTTTTATTGGGCTCGGTGTAATAATTTTTAAAATCAGCGGTAGGCAGAATTGCGGCAGAATTTTTTGTAACGACACAGATAAAATTACTAAGTGCGCGGTACTCGTTGTTTAAGCCGTACTTGAGGCGGCGCACATAGTAAAGCGTTTGAGCAAAAATTTTGGCGCGTGTTTGAAGATTTTCCAAATTGGAGTCGAATTTAAATTCAAACAAAATTTGCGGCGTGTACAGGTCGATATAATTTTTTGTGCTTAATTTCAGATTGAAAAACTTTGCAAAAATATATTTGACTTCCTCTTCAGTGGCGGCATTTTGTAAATCTGCAGAAAAATTTTTCATTGCGTTACCTCCATTCGGCTTTTTGTATTTTATTTTTTAAATACGCTTTTCTTTCTTTGGTGCAAAGAAATAAAAGCTTAGCAAAAGAAAGAAACAGCCCGCTGAAATCACGTCCTGTGATTTGCGCGGGCGGCGCACGTCCTGTGCGCCAACTCCACCTGCGCTTGACTAAAATTATAACACAAAAAAAGCGGCTGTATTGCCGCCAAATTTTTACAGTATAATTTCGTCCTGCACTTCGATAATCGATTTACCGTCGGGAAAAATTTTTGCGTTAATTAAATCGTCAACAAAATTTTCGCCTTCGTCAACAACGCGGGAGTAAATTGAATTATTGTAACCTTGCCCGCGCCAAATATTAATCTGAAATTGCCCGCCTTCGATTGGCTCTTTCATAAAGTTGTAATAAATATTTTGGTAGACAAATTCTATATCGTTCCAATTTGCAAGAATTTTTTTGAAGGCGTTCAGCGTCATAGTTGCAACTGTAACTTTGCCCTGCGATTGAAAACGTTGAAATTGCCCGACGCACTTTGTACAAGCTTGATCTTCATAAAGGCGCAATTCGTATTCATTTTTGGCAAGCCACAAATTGCCGGGAAATTTTGTAAAAACTTCAGCCGCTGTAATGTCTGATTCTGTAATATCGAACCATTGAAAATCATCCCAAAAAGGTCCGAATTCAAACGGCTCTTGCATTGGCTCGGCAGAAAAATTTTCTTTTGGCGCGTAAAAACCAATTACCCTCCAATTATCGTTAAAAAATGTAAATGAGCCACACCTTGAACACTTCCACGCATAGAAAAAAATTTCGTCATATTCCATTTCTAAATTGTCACAAGTAAGATTGTCTTTTTCCAACTTTTGCCAATTAATTTCTGTGCAAAAAATATGCTCTACAGGTTTTGTACCTTCGGGTTCGCCGTGATGATGAATGCCATAACCGCAAAACATACATTTAAGTGACGCCATAATATTTCCTCCTAATCTAAAGTGTAAACTTTTCCTTGAAACAAAAACTCTACTTCAAAATGAACTTGATTTTTGCGCTTTGCCTCTTTATAACCTTCAAAAATTGCGTGATAGCCAATCTCAAAAGTTTCTTGTTGCAGAATAAGCATAATTTTTGCAGGCAGGCGTTTATCTTCAGGAACGTGAGAATACTCGCTTTCAATTTGTCGAGACGCCTTTTTCAGTTGTTTAGATATTTGACTTGGATTTGGTGAAGTTACACCTTTAACTTCTATAAGTAGTTCATAATCCACAAGCAAATCAGGACGGCTGTATTTATCATTAAGGAATACAACGTACATCCCCAATTTTAAATAGTATTCTGCAACTTCAATAGCGTTTTTATCTGTAACTTTATTATTGCCGCTGTCGTAGTAGCAACCATCTTTATCTTTATTTTTGCCGCTTAATCCTCCGTATCCGCCCATTTATTTTTCTCCCTTTCATGCCACATTTCGCTGTGATTTTTAATTTTAACAACTTGAATATCAGGAAATTTTTTAGCGATCCATTCAGGGCATTTGCCGCAAACAACAATGGCGGTCGGCTGAATTTTTTTAACCATAGCATTTACGCCGCCAACAAAAAGTCTGTGTGCCTCCTTGTCATATTCGATTATAACGGCAATTTTCAATCAGTACATTTTCTGAATAATCACGATACAGGCTAAAATCTGCCGAAATTATTCCTTTCGCCGCGCGTAAAAGTTCGATATAATTTTCAAAAATGATTAAATGTAAACACCGGCTCTTTGGGCAGATAATTTTTTAGTGCAAATAAAAAAGCGGCGTTAGATTTTGCCGCCGTTAAATTAATTTTCGTCCAAAATTTTTGCTTGAACGTAAATTGCACATTCAAGCCGCTTCTTCTGAATTTCACAGCCAATTTCGTAAGGTTGCCTGATGTCATTGTGAAATAAATCTGCGTTGGCGTGACAGCCGCCGCTGCAAAAATATTTTGCCCAACAATCTTTACATTTCGGCTTATTCAGTACGTGCGATTCACGAAAATATTTTGTCCAATGTTTAGCTGAATCTTCCACGCCGTCAAAAACATTTCCGAGTTTGTACTTGCCGCGCCCTACGAACTGATGACACGGATATAAATCGCCGTTTTCAGCAACTGCAAAATATTCGTGCCCTGCGCCGCAACCGCTTAATCTTTTGGCAACGCAAGGACCGTTTGACAAGTCAACATTGAAATGAAAAAAGAAAAAGCCCTTGCCTGCGCGACGATAATTTAAATAAGTTTCAGTAAGTTTATCGTACTCTTCAAAAATACGTGGCAGATTTTCTTCAGTAAGTGCAAGCGGCGAATTTTTCAGTACAACCGGCTCCAGCGAAAGAATATCAAATCCCGCGTCGTACAAGCTGATAACGTCATTTGTAAAATCTAAATTTTTATTGGTGTAAGTGCCGCGCAGGTAATAGTTATCTCCGCCGCGACTTTCAACCAAATTTTGAAAATTTTTTAAAACGCGGCTGTAACTGCCCTTGCCTGAAATATCGGGGCGCATTGCGTCATGAACTTTTTCCCGCCCGTCCAAACTAAGTACCAGCGAAATATTATTTTCATTCAGCCACGAAATTTTTTTATCGTCAAGTAACATTCCGTTTGTTGTCAAAGTCAACTTAAAAATTTTGCCCGTGTCAATTTCACGTTTTCTGACATATTCGGTTACGGCTTTAACAGTTTTGAAATTTAAAAGCGGCTCGCCGCCGAAAAAGTCAATTTCGCAATGTTTACGCAAGCCGGAATTTTTAATTATAAAATCTACAGCCGCCTGCCCAATTTCTTCAGTCATAATTGCGCGGTGCCCGTAAGTTCCCTCGTCGCCGAAACAATATTTACAGCGAAGGTTGCAGTCCTGCGCGACCATAAGGCAAAGACTTTTCACAACGCCAAAACTTTTGAAAGTCGGCGGAACATTTATATCAGCTGAAAAAAGTTCGCCCGCGTCAATCAGTTCATGAAGTTCAGAAAGTACCTCTGTAATTTCTTCAGCGGGATATTTTTTTGAAAGTTTCGCGCAGGTTTCGGCGTCGTTTGTACCGTTGAAAATATCCAAAATATCAAAAGTCATTTCGTCGACAATGTGTACCGCGCCGCTATTTACGTCCAATAAAATAAAATCTTCGCCCTGTTTAAATTTATGAATCGTTTTAATTCGCTCCCTTTGCTTGCTCATCTGAATCAGCAATATATTTTTTCGCAACTGCTACAACTTGTTCTTTCAATTCAATAATGTTTGCGTTTTTAACCTGCGCGCCTGCAACCATTTGATGCCCGCCGCCGCCGAATTGCTCCATTATCACTTGAACATTTAAATTGCCGTTGGAACGTGCGCTTATTCCAACAGTATCATCTTTCATTTGGAAAAGAATTATCGTCATTCGTACACTTTCAATCGTCAAAAGTGCGTCAGCCGCCTGTCCTGCAATAGCTTGAATATTTGGAATAAGCGTAGGCATTGTGGCAACGACAAGCCCGCCCTCGTAGTAAACAGACTGCGCCTTTGCCTTTGCAAGTGCAACCGTAGTTTCATAATCCGCCATAAATAATTCACGAACAATGACAGGATCCGCGCCATTTCTGCGAAGATAAGCCGCCGCGTCAAAAGTGCGAATACCCGTTTGAACGACGAAAGATTTTGTATCAACGACAATCCCCGAATATAAAGCGGTCGCCGCCAATTTGCCGATTTTAACTTTTTCATCGAAGTACATTAACAATTCAGTTACCATTTCAGACGCCGAACTTGAGGACGGCTCGTGATAGAAAAGCACGGGATTTTTTATGACGTTATCGCTTTTTCTGTGGTGGTCGATAACAATCACATTTTCAATTCTTTCAAGTAACTGTGGCGCGGCTGTAAGATAGGGAATGTGCGTATCAACAATAACTAACAGCGGATTTATTGAACTTTGAAAATTTAAATCGTCAACTTTTGCAAATACATTTTTATAAGTCGAAGATTTATCTTGCCTGAATTGGTCAAGAATTTTTTCAATGCTGTCAGTTGAATTGCTTAAGACAAGGTGCACGGGTTTTTTAATGTGCAACGCCATAACCACAACGCCAACAGCCGCGCCGAAGGCGTCAAAATCTTCCCGCACGTGTCCCATTACAAAAATTTCGTCCGCCTCTTCCATGTGTTCACGAATTGAATTGGCAGTAACACGCGCCCTAACTCGATTATGTTTTTCAACAGCCTTTGCACGCCCGCCGAAATATTGCGGCTTGCCGTCAATGTTAATCGCAACTTGATCTCCGCCGCGTGCAAGTGCCGCGTTTAATCTTTCCTGCGCCTGTTTGCCTAAATCTGTCATAGATTGTTCAACCGGATTTTTTTCAGCAACCGCAATTCCTATCGACAAAGTTACAGGAATACCATTTTTGCTGACAATTTGGCGAATTTTGTCCAAAATTATAAATTTTTCGTCAATAGCTTTTTGAAGTGCCAGCCTTTCCAAAACTACAACAAATAAATCTTCAGAAACACGTTGCATAAAACCCGCCAAATTATTTATCCAATTTTCAAGCTCCTTGTTTATCGACAACATTAACGCCGCTTTTTCAGTTTCGTTTAAGCCCTGAATAACTTCATCATAGTTATCAAATTGAATGTACATAATAACAGCGCGGCTTTGATTGTATTCGGTTTTTAGATTTTCGTACATTGTAATTTCTTGTGCAAAAATTACAATCAATTTTGGATATTCCGGCTTTGTGCGCATTTGCCTATAGTAAACTTGAAAATAATGCTCTGTTTCAATAGATTCTCCGTCTTCAGCAACAAGAGTTTTTTTAGTTTTTGCAATGTAACTGCCATTTTTCAGCAGATGAATTTCTTCTTCAGTTGTAAATTTTAAAATTCCCTCGTTTAAAATTCCTTCCCAAAATTCATAAATTGCAAGCCCTTGTTCCGGTTCTTTTTCGGAAAACTCTTTTACATGACTGTTAAACCATTCCAGCTTGCCTTCCTCGTTGATAACCATAATGGCTTGCGGAATGTTTGACATTGCATAGCGCATTAATTCTTGTCCGCTGCCAACTACATTTTCGCAGTATTCAAAAAATCTTCTTCTGCGCTCAGTGTGTCTTTCCCACAAAAATAAAGCCAACGCCAGCCAAACTATTAAAGCCGCCGCCGCCAAATATCTGTTGAACTGCGAAAAAATTATTATCATTATAAAAATTATTCCCAGTTCTATTGCTAAATCAAGCCACGCCGATAAATTTCTCGGCACATCGTCACCGCCTTTCTTTTTCAGTCTTCACTTTCTCCGGATTTTCCGGATTTTCTGAAATCAAAAATCATATCCATAAAACCCGTTACTGTAACAACTGTAATTAATAATTTGTTGAAAATTATCAAGATAAAAAATACGCGCCGCCAAAATGTTGAAACGTTGTAAGAATCCGCAATGGCAGAAAGTACGGAAAAACCTTGAATCAAAAAAATAATTCCCGTAATGTAAGCCGCGTTGATTGAAATTGTGTAAATTAAATCCCAATCCCGCGTCCCGCCCCAATACAAGCCTATACTTGCAAAGGCGGCAATATACAGAAATATTTTTGGAAATCGCCACGCCGCAAAATTCGGCAGCGGCTCAATAAATTTCATTCTTAATTTTTTAAAAATCCATCCGGAAGTTACATAACAAATTGCAGAATTTACCAACGCCAGCAAAGTTAAAATCAGCGGCATTAAATAACTTAAAGTTTTTAGCGCGGGCTCAACTTGCGCCTTTATTTGTTCAATTTCCTGTTGAGGTATTCCCGCAGATTCATACATTTTAAAAACTTCTTCAAAAGATTCTCGCACTGATGCAATTTCAGTTTCCATTAAATTTATTCCCATTGCAAAAGTTAAAATCGCTATTGCGATAACCTGCGCGATAATTGCCGTTGAAAAAGTTATAAGGAAACATTTTATCGTACTGAAATTTTTTTTGACGCAATATCCCAGCGTTAAGCCGCAAATTCCAAAACTAAGCGCAATTCTCATTGAAAGTAACGGACCAATAAACATTGTCAAAATTAAAAATGACGCAATTAACGCCAGAAAACCTTTTTTCGTACCCTGCCGAACTGTCAAAATTACTATTGGCACGGCGCAAAAAAATTCTAAAAATAATCCTATAACCGGTAAAAAAGTTGAGGCAAGCCCCAAAATAACGGTTATTGCCGTTAAAAGCCCGCCCTCAACCGTCGGAGAAATTTTACTTTCCATTAAAATCCTTTCCGCCAAAAACAAATTTTTCTACCGCGTCAGCAAAGCCGCCGTCCGCGCAATTTCCGGTTACGAAAGTGCAAGATTTTTTTACTTCGTCGGTACCATTGCCCATTGCTACACTTTGCCCCGCCGCCTGCAACATTGGTAAATCATTTTCAGAATCGCCAATAGCCATAATTTCAGATTTTTTGACGCCTAATTTTTCGGCAAGAATTTTTACAGCCGCCGCCTTTGAAACGCCGGGCAACATTATTTCTATAAATTGCGGGTGTGATTTTGTGACGGCGATTTTGTCTCCAAATTCTGCCTTCAAAATTTTTGTCCGTTCCAAAGTTTCAGCCGCGTTTGCTGTAATTCCTAAAATTTTGCAAACTTTTTCTGTACGCTCGCGCAGTCCTTGCCAGCCAATTTCCGCGCCTTGAACTTTTTGTGCAGTTTCATAAAGTTCGCTGTATTCATTTTTGAAAGGGTAAAAAAGTTCGTCATTGCTGTAACTTTGCATGTACCAATTTTTACTCTCAAAAAAATTTACAATTTCAACAATTAAATTTTTGGGCAAATATTCGCTGTGAATAATTTCGCCCTCAACAGATTTAATCAGCGCGCCGTTGTAAGTGATAATTGGAACATTGACGCCCAATTCTTTTGCAACGGGCAAAGCGGCGCGGTACATTCTGCCGGTTGCGATTGTCACGGTAATTTTAGCGGCAACCATTTTTTGAACGGCAGCAATATTTTTCGCAGGAATTTTTTTGCCGGATTCTAATAAAGTGCCGTCAATATCGCTTACAAAAAGTTTTATCATAAGAAAAGCTCCTTCCCATTCCCTAAAAATTATCTGTCCTTTGAAATATCATCGCCGGGCGAAGGCGTTTCATAATCATCATAATTTGAATCGCTATAGCTTGAATCATTATAGTTTGAATCATTATAATTTGAATCGTTGTAATTTGAGTCATTATAATTTGAATCATTGTAATTATAATCGTTATAGCTGGAGTCATTATAATTTGAATCGCTGTAATTTGAATCGCTGTAATTTGAATCGCTGTAATTTGAATCGCTGTAATTTGAATCATTATAATTTGAATCATTGTAATTATAATCGTTATAGTTAGAGTCATTATAATTTGAGTCGTTGTAATTTGAGTCATTGTAATTTGAGTCGTTGTAATTTGAATCGTTGTAATTTGAGTCATTGTAATTTGAATCGTTGTAATTTGAGTCGTTGTAATTTGAGTCATTGTAATTTGAATCGTTATAGGTTGAGTCGTTGTAAGTTGGTGTTTCTTCGTAATCTGAACGATAACGCGGCGCGGGAGCCTCATAATAATCATCGTTGTAAGTTTGTTGTCTTTCTCTTTCAGAACGTGCAGGAGGCGGCGGCGCAGCGGGGGCGCGGCGTTCAATTACTAAATCATCAAAATCATGAACAGGAACATTAGCAAGAGCCATACTCATAAAAGTTGCCCACGTAGCAGCGGGAGTTTGCCCGCCCATAATTCCATTTGTTGAAGTGTTATCATCATTGCCAACCCAAACTGCGGCTACTAAATCCGGCGTGTAACCTACAAACCACGCATCTTTATAATCTGAAGTTGTACCGGTTTTACCGGCGGCAGGGCGTCCAATTTGTGCGCCGCGTCCGGTACCTTTAGTAACTACACTTTCAAGCATACTGGTTAAATCTGCCGCACTTTCCGGGCGTATAACTGCAATACCTTCAGGGTGCGCCTCTTCCAAAATATTTCCGTTTCTGTCCAAAACTTTTGTAACCACAACGTACGGAATATGAACGCCGCCGTTTACAAATGTACAGTACGCGCTTGCAATTTCCAAAGGCGTAACGCCGCGCGTCATACCGCCAAGTGAAGTTGCGTAATTTCTGTCGTTTCTATCGCCGTCCATTACAAAAGTTGTAATTCCCATTTGTTGTGCGTAATAAATAACAGTTTCCATACCGAGTTTTTGGGCAATTCTAACGGTAGGAACATTCATTGAATAAGTTGCAACTGTACGCATTGGAACGGAGCCGCTAAATCTGCCACTGTCATTTTGCGGTTGCCAGCCGTCGATATTAATTGGTTTATCTTCAATGATAGTATCCGGCGTAAAACCATTTTCAAGGGCGGCGGCGAATACGAAAGGTTTAAATGCGGAGCCCGGTTGTCTTTCAGCTTGCGCGGCGCGGTTAAATTGGTCTGTGCCACGCCCGCCAATCATTGCCTTAACATAGCCGGTTTTTGGGTCAATAGCAACTATTGCGCCTTGCGGCTGTTGAATACCGTTTTCATCAACATAATCATTCGGCAAATTTTCCAAAAGTGCTTGTTCGCCCATTCTTTGCATATCCATATCAATGGTTGTATAAATTTTCAAGCCTTCCTTGTAGACAGCGTCCGCGCCGTATTTTTCAATTAAAACTTGTGTAACGAAAGTTATAAAAGGCTCGGCGTCTTTTTGTTCTTCCGGTCTGTCCGGTTGTGCCAAAACTAAATCCATTGCCTTTGTAGCGTTTGCATCTGCAAAAGAAATGTAATGATATTTAGCCATTTGATCCAAAACTAAATTTCTACGCTCTTTGGCGGCTTGAATATCATTGAAAGGCGAATAGTAATTTGGACTTTTGGGAATACCGGCAAGCAATGCACATTCAGATAAATCTAAATCGCTGACATTTTTATTAAAATAAGTTTTGGCGGCGGCTTGAACACCGTACGCGCCGCGCCCAAAATAAATTTGATTCAAGTACAATTCTAAAATTTCTTGCTTAGTGTATTGTTTTTCAAGTTGCAGGGCTAAAAAAACTTCTTGGATTTTTCTTTTTATCGTGCGTTCCTGTGTAAGGTAAGCATTTTTGGCAAGCTGTTGAGTAATTGTGGAGCCGCCCTCTGCAACTTCATTTGTCATGATATTTGTATAAAGTGCGCGCGCCAATCCTCGCGGGTCTACGCCTTTATGTTCGTAAAATCTGTTATCTTCAATCGCAATAAAAGCTTGTTGAAGTGCCTTTGGAATTTGTTCAATTTTAACGGGCATTCGATTTTCTGCGGCGTGAATATTTGCAATTTCGTTACCTGCAGAATCGTAAATTTGAGAAGACGCGGGAGGAACAATTTCGCCCGCCATATCCGGCTTAGCGTTAATATTTGCGGTTATAAATCCAATGGCAATTCCTGCCGCCGTTACAAGTATAAAAATAAAAATTCCTAAAATAAATTTTAAAACTGTAGAAACTTTCTTTCGCGCAGAATTATTTCTGGCGTCGTTATCCTGCCCATCTATATTTGACATTAAAAAACCACCTTCCTAATAAAACTCTAATATATTATCACAAATAGCCTTTGTACGTCGATATTTTTTTTAAAGTTTGTAAAGTTAAATTCTGCAGGAATTTTGATTAATTCATAGAAAAAAATTGCAGGTGATAAAAATGATAAAAAAAATTTTAGTGCCGGTAGACGGCTCGGACGGTTCAGATAAATCAATAGAGTATGCAATTTCTCTGGCAAAAACTTACAAGGCAAAATTAAATTTTCTGTATGTGGCGAACGTCAATCAACTGGCAATTAACGCCGAATTAACACACGCAATTATGGGCGCAATGCGCGCGGCAGGCGCGGCGATTTTGGAACGCGCAGGAAATATGGTACCGCCGGGCGTCGAATTTGAACAAATTATGGAGACGGGCTCGCCGGCGTCGGTTATTTTGGAATATGAAGAAATTCTTGACGCAGATTTAATTGTAATGGGCAGTCGCGGCTTAGGCGTTGTTAAAGGCGTGCTTTTAGGTTCAGTTAGTCAATATATTATTGAGCGGGCAAAAGGTCCCGTGTTGGTTGTTAAATAATTTATAGGCAATGAAAGGCACTGAAGGCTGAAGTTGCCAACTAGAAAAGGGGTTGGTTTCATTGATGTTCCTACTTGCGCTGTCGCCAATTTTATGGTTGGTGCTCGCACTCAGCGTTATAAAAATGGCGTCGTGGAAGGCGTGCCTTATTGCGCTGATAATTTCTCTTGGAGCCGGTATGGGCGTTTGGGGAATGCAGAGCAATTACGCTATTGAGGCGGTTTTAGAAGGCGTGGCGTTAGCATGTTGGCCAATTTTGTTGGTTATCATTGCAGCAATTTTCACTTATAATTTAACGCTCCATACAAAGGCAATGGACACAATAAAAGATATGTTGACTAGTGTTAGCCATGATAAGCGCGTTTTAATTTTATTAATAGCGTGGGGATTTGGCGGCTTTTTGGAAGGTATGGCGGGATTTGGTACAGCGGTTGCAGTTCCTGCGGGAATGTTGGCGGGAATTGGTATTAATCCTATTTTGTCCGTTTCAGTTTGTTTAATTGCAAATTCAGTACCGACGGCTTACGGCTCCATTGGTATACCGCTGGTAACTTTGGCGAATGTTACGGCGTTTGATCCAATGCAACTTGCAACTTTTACTTCAGCTCAACTGGGCGTTTTAACTTTACTTTGTCCGTGGCTGATAGTTATCACTACCGGCGGCGGAATGAAAGCATTGCGCGGAATGACAATGATGTGTTTAGGTTCCGGACTTGCATTTTTCCTGCCGGAATTTGCGCTTTCAATGTTTGTCGGACCGGAATTGGCGGTTGTAGCGGGGGCGATTGTTACAATGGGTACGATTGTTTTTCTTGCCAAAAAATTCCCTGTTGACGATCCTGAATTTGCAATGCCTTCACAAGCGGCAACAACCGTAACAACAGCAAAAGGTATTAATGCTTGCTTGCCGTTCATTTTAATTTTTATCTTTCTGCTTTTCACGAGTAAACTTGTGCCGCCAATAAATTCTTTCTTAATGCAATTTAAATCGGCAGTACCAATTTACACGGGCGAAGGCGGCGCGCCTTATACATTCGTTTGGGTAAATACTCCCGGCGTTTTAATTTTGCTTGCGTCATTCATTGCGGGCAGTAAACAAGGCGCAGGATTCGGCGAAATGTTAGGACTTTTGGGCAGAACTATTAACGGCTTAAAATTTACGATAGTTACAATCATTGCGGTTATTGCGACGGCAAAAGTTATGGGTTATAGCGGAATGACTAACCAAATTGCAGATACGGCGGTTGCGTTTACAGGTACGGCTTATCCTTGTATTGCGGCGTTTTTGGGCTCTGTTGGAACTTATATAACCGGCTCTGCAACTTCAAGCTGTGTTTTGTTTGGCAAGTTGCAAGTTATGGCAAGTCAAGCTATTGGAGCCAGCGAAACGGGTCAAGCGTGGGTCGCCGCGGCTAATGCAACGGGAGCTTGTGCAGGTAAAATGATTTCGCCGCTTACCATTGCTATTGGCTCGGCGGCTATTGGCGTTAAAGGCGCGGATTCTCAATTATTGGCGTTCGCCGTAAAAATTTACATACCATTTATAATTTTTATGGGCGCGATTGTTTATTTGGGACTCTCAATCGTAGGTTAAAATTTTTCTGCAAAAAAAATCAGCACTGGCTTAAACAGCCGGTGCTTTTTTTATTTTTAGCAAATTTTAAAATTCAAAGTGTTATAGGCGATTGATTGTCAACTACCCACATCAGGGTTTGCAGTTAGATAAAAATCCACCGCGTACGGTTGGTTGACTGCAACCCTGTAGTATTTGCACAAGAATACTACAGCATCGATTGTCTTAAGATAAAAGCGGGTGCCATAGCCGTTTTCCAGATATTTTTATTATAAATTTTAACCATAAAAAAGCAAGAAGGAATTTTGCGCCTTTCCTTCCGAAGGCTAAAGACGGTGATTTCTCGGCGCATTTTTGGTGGATTTTATGACCGCAATTTTTTTTTTATTTTTTCTTCTAATAAAAAATACACTTGACAAAATTTGCGTCAAGTGTTGCGTTAACCCTATTTAGGTAAAAATAAATTATCTGCGATGGTGTTCAGGCATTGGTGGCGGCGCAGGAGTACGTTGGTTGCCGTTGCGATTATATTCGTGATGATTGTCTCTATCCTTGTTTTTATTGTGTTCAGAAATTGCAACAATAGCCGCAATTCCCAAAACTGCGCCAATAGCTCGGTTGCGATCTCTTACTTTTTTGCTTAGTTGTTCAGTTTGTGTATCTTCAATTTGAGAAATTTGCATATTTTGTGCCGCAGCATAAGCAGGAGCTAAATTTATTCCAAAAATTGACGCTCCGCAAATTATCGCCGTAAGTGCCAATGTTTTTGCTTTCATTTTTTACAACTCCCTTAAATTTTTTTCTATCAAGATTATAAATTTTGAATCTTTGAAAATTCTTTGAAAAAAATTAAAATTTTATTAAAAAGTTAATTTTTGAGAGTAAACCAAATATTTTCTTTGTAATTTGTACCGCTAAGGTTATCAAAATTTTCAACAATAAGTTTTGCGCATTTTAAAGAAGTTTGAGTACTGCCGGAAACTCCCATATAAAAATTTTCGTCAATTTTATAGGGCGATGTCAAACTTCCGGGATTATTTGAAAAAAATCTTTTAAGCCAATCTTCTTGAATTGCCTGTCTGAAAATATCTTCGTCAAGGTTGTAAAGTTCCTGTACAATTCGCCGCAACATATCAATCCAATAATTAATGTGATATTCTTTTTCGGATATGGAAAGAATGGCAGGGGCTGTATTGGTAAAAATTCTAAAATCCGCATCCAATGTAAAAATATCAATATCTGCTACAAATAAATTATATTTTTCCGGCAAAATCCAAATATTTAAAGCAAGTTCAGCCAATTCTTCGGTACGAATTTTAATTTGCCTTGAAGTCCAATTTAAAATTCTGGATAAATCTTTGGTATAGGAAAACTCAGAATTTGCAAAGAATTTTCTTTTGTCAGCAAAAGAGGAATTTTTATTTGGCGCATCTGAAACAATTACCAAATTACCCAATGAATTTAAAAATTGTTCAGCTTGAGAATCGCCCTGCCCGTGCAAATAGTTTACCCACGAAGTTGGGAGTTTTTTTGGCATTACAAATTCTACAGATAAATCTTCATAATCCGAAAAATTATTTGAACGATTAATATCACGTTCAATCGAATACAGAAAATATTTCAGATATTTGGAATTTTCGCCCTTAAATGACAAGCACAATTCCGAACTTTTAAGCGCGTCCTTGAATTGTTTATCGTTTGGAAAAATATATTTGCCGTTGCCTGCGGTTAGGGCGTCCCAAAAAGAATCAATATCAAATTTTTGTTCGTTTTCAAAACGTTTAAGAATATTTCCCGCGTTTTGTGAAGTGTCTACTCCTGTTTGTCTGCAAATTTTTGCACGAAACATCAGCGAAATCAGCGCGTCGACCATTAATATAAAAGTACGTTCATCCAAAATATAATTTTCGTACTTGTTGTGTAAATCCATTAAAATAATTGGCGCACTCGCAGTACCAACTTTATAAAGTAACTCATAAAATTTTTTCTCAAGCAAGGACAAGCTGTCAAAGTCTGCATTTTTAATGGCAAGTAAGCGGCTGTAAAATTCGGCGTAATCGTACATATCAGCCAAAAAATTTCCAACTTGTTCAGCCTTATCGCCACTGTAATTTTTTTCAAAATAAGTTTTAAATGCAGGGTAAAGCGCGTATTTTGAAATTTGAATATCTTTGTTGCCTTGTCTGGCTTTGCTGGATTTTCTAACTGACACTAAATATTGAACCATAAAATTTTCAAAAGTTTCAGAGTCGCGCAGCATTCTTTCAATCGGTAACCAATATGCTTTATACAATTTTGTTTGAATTTCGGCATCTAAATTAATCAGCAAAAAATTTCTTATCAATTCAGTTTCAGTTAAATCTTTGCCGGTTGAATTCAAAGACTCAAAAATTTCTTGCGGGTTTTCATTGTCAAGTTTCAGTGCAACAATCGTTAAATTAGTTATTGCATCACGAACGGCTGAAAGTTCATATTTTGAAACAACGAGCTTTTCTTTGAAGAATTTGTAATTCAGATAAAGCCTTGAAAATTCTGTAGTACTGAATCTTTCGCCGTCCATTATCTTTTTAAAAATTTCACGGTCAAATTCTGAAGGGCGCAATTTGAATTCTTTGTCAAATTTTGAATTTTTCATAAAAGCAGTAAAAATTTCTTCATGAATTTCATCAGAATTCGCTAAATCATAAACAGCCTTTGCCAACAAAATAACGCTGGTAATTCGCTGCTGCCCGTCGATTATAATTTGTTCAGTGAAAGTCTTCGTTTTTCTTTCTTGATATACCACCGTACCAATAAAATGTTCAGGCTTTTCATTTTTTATCAAGTGTTCCAAATCTGAAAAAAGTTGTTCGCAATGGGATTTTTTCCAATCGTAATTGCGCTGATAAACCGGAATGCTACAAATTTTCTTACCTGCAAGAAAATTTTCTAAGCCAGTATAAGATGCCTGCATAAAAATTTGGCTCCTTTCGATAATTTTTTTACATTATCAAACAAGCCAAAAATTTTGTCAATTATAAAAAAATTCACGGATAACATTTTATAACTGCAGTAATTGAGTTTTTTTACGAGTCGGCTTTTTTAGTTAAGTTGGAATTTTTTCAATTTCAAAAATACGTGGCTTATAATTTTTGCCGTAATTTCTGTCAATCCACTGCACAAAATCAAAAAGATTAATCAAACAGCGCACGCCTTCTTCATAGTTAAAATCTTTTTCGTTGTGAATGGCTTGGTTGCCGGCTTTTCTGCAGTGATGAATTTTGTTCAACAGATTTTTTCCGACTGCTACGGCGAAAGAACGACTTGAAATCAGTTCAAATAATTTATCTGAAGTATTTTTGCCGGAAATTTTAATAAATTTTTTATCGTTGTCATAAAGCCACTTAACGCAAGCCTCCATGGCAGTCCGCACAAGTTTTACGCAAGCATTCGGCGACCTTTCAAAAGTTTGTTCAGCCTCAATACAATCTGCCGCAAAAATTTTAAATTCAGATTTATTTTTAAGGAAAGAAAAATTAGAAGAAATTTTAGCAGATTTAAAAGTAAAAATTTCGGCGGCGTCAAAAACCGGACCATCTTTGCAAACTTTTTTTCTGCCCTGCAAAGTATCAATCGAACAACTTAAACACGCGCCCAAACCGCAAGCCATACGCCGTTCAAATGAAACATAACAAGCTAAATCATTTTCGTTTGCAATTTGAGCCACGCCGCGCATCATAATTTCAGGTCCACAGGTATAAATCGCCGCGTAATTGTCATATTCCAAAACTTCCGGCAAAAGTGTAGTTGTAAAACCTTTACTGCCGCGGCTGCCGTCGTCTGTCGTGATATAAATTTTTTCAACTTCATTTTGAAATTCTTTTACCCAAAAATTAACTTCACCGGCATTTTTGCCGCCAATTAAAACATCAACTGCAGAAATTTTTTCAGCCACGCTTAAAAGCGGAGCTAATCCCATTCCGCCACCAACAAGCAAAATTCGCCCGACAATATTTGTATTAAAGCCGTTGCCGAGCGCGCCCAAAATATCTAAGTGTTCGCCGGCTTTTTTATTTGCAAGGGAGTTTGTGCCGCGTCCAACTAATCTGTAAAAAATTTTAATGACGCCATTTTTTGCAGAGGCAATACCGAACGGGCGGCGCAATGTAAATTCATCTGAAATTTTGACTTGTACGAATTGCCCTGCGCTGACAATTTCTGAAAGTTCCTGCGATAAAATTTCAAGCCGAAAAATATTTTCTGCAACTTTGACATTAGATTTTATTTCTGTATCAAAAATTTTTTTCAATTCCCTACCCCCTATCCCTTAGTCTTTAATCCTTAGTCTTTAATTAGCCGCCTTACATTTGGGATTTACGCGCTTAAATTGTTTAGCTTCTTCCGGCGTAATTTTTGGAATATCGCTAAAGTCAATATCCTCATCTTTCATATTTTTTAAAGCTTCAATTTCTTCAAGTTCTTCTTTTGTCAAAGGTTCGCCTTTACGTAAAATATAAGTCACGATTGCCATAATACAAACTCCTTTCATATGCAGTAGCTTTTCTGGCTGAAATAAGCCGCGTAATATCGTCGCGTTCTGTGTAAACTACAAATAAAATATTATCAACTTTGCCTATAACTTGCCAACGATCTTCTTCTTGTGAATGATTATAATCAGGGCGTTCAATGCGGTTTTCATCTTCAAAAACTTTTGTTGCAACCTTAAAGCTTACTCCGTGTTTGATTTTGTTAATTTTGTCTTTATTTTCGTCCCATTCAAAAGTTCGACTTT
>FLNY01004665.1_pt1 | contig 39286 bp, 30 predicted proteins | sample 1140381 | NCBI WGS metagenome assembly FLNY01 (sample SAMEA3878172, study PRJEB12797) | bioreactor metagenome | biome: Moose rumen | place: Sweden | collected 2011-10 | reverse complement strand
ACGCGGGCTGGGCAAATCGGGGTGCAGTGGAGGCCTGATTTGCACCGTAAGCCTCCGACCAAGTACATGTAAGTGACACGCGATTATATGTAAGTAACGGCAACTTTCAGGGAAAGACCTGTCAGTTGCCGTTACTACCATCAAAACAGGTGATAGCGTGTCCATCGAACTGGACAATATTACCAAGGCCATCCTTGAAAAGTACAAGGCCGTCCCATTCAAAGACAACAAAGCCTTTCCCTCTTTCACCAACCAGGCCATGACCAAATTCAATAATTTGTTGTAGGAATCAAGATTATTTTGGTAACTTCGCCCCTATGAAGGATTTTAGAGCATACATTCTTGGCCTCTGCGGCAAGAAAGAAGGATATGTGGTTGAATTTAAGGGAGCCAAGGGTGGCTTCCCCGGCAGTTTCTGGGAGAGTTACTCCGCTTTCGCCAACACAGCCGGCGGCATTATCGTGTTGGGCATCATTCAGAAAGACGAGAACTTTTACCCGGACGGACTTGACCATAACACCATCTTGCGTTATAAAAAGACCTTCTGGGATGGAGCGCACAATCCCCAGAAAGTCAGCTTCTGCCTGCTAAAAGAAGACGACGTCATCGAGAATGAGTACGAAGACGGCTCCTATATCCTCATCTTTAAGATTCCCCGTGCTCCTTTTGACGCCAAGCCCGTCTATATCAACGGCAATCCCAAATACACTTTCCGTCGCAACCATGAAGGCGATTATCTCTGTACCCAGTCCGAGATTAGCCGGATGTATGCCGAGGCCGACCTTCTTGCCCATCCACTGGACTCCACCATCCTCAAAGACTACTCTTTGGAGCAAGACTTCGACCAACCCACCATCAACCAGTATCGCCAGCTGTTCAAGCTTCGCCAGCCGCGCCACGCCTGGAACGCACTTGACGATATGGAGTTTCTTCGGAAGATTGAGGCTTGGCGGGAAGACCGTGAGACTGGCGAGAGCGGCTTCACGCTGGCCGGAGTCCTGATGTTCGGCACTGAAGAAGCCATCCACGACGCGGCCCCGAACTACTTCGTCGATTACCGGGAGAAACTGTCCTCCGACCCTCGTATCCGGTACACCGACCGGCTCTATCCCGACGGCACCTGGGTTCCCAACCTCTTCCAGTTCTACACCCGTGTCCTGGAGAAGTTATACCACGCCATCCCCGTCAAATTCAAACTGGAGGGCGACGGCCGCCTGGATGAGACACCCGCTCACGAATCCCTGCGAGAAGCTGTCTGCAATAGCTTGATTCATTGCCAGTGGCGGATGTTGGAAGGAGTTGTCATCGAGCGCTACCCGGAATACCTCTACTTCTCCAACCCCGGCACGATGCTCATTACGGTAGAAGAATTCTTTGAGGGTGGCCACTCCATATGCCGCAACCGCATCCTCCAGAAGATGTTTATTGTCTTCGGGCGTGGTGAGCGCCTTGGCAGCGGCGCGGACATCATCCGTCAGGGCTGGAAGGAGAACAAATGGCCGGAACCGGAACTCAAAGAGCATTTTGGACCCAATACAGACCGGGTAGAATTGACTTTGCGTCTTGGCACTGTTTCCGGACAAGATGCGGAAAGTAAGGAAACAGGTAAGGAAACAGGTAAGGAAACAGGTAAGGAAAGCAACGCGGAAAAGGTGAAAGATTTGATGCGGAGCAACAAACGAATAACAATAAAAGAAATGGCCGAAACGTTGAACATTTCTGATAGTGGCGTGGAAAAAATCATCCGCAATCTACGCAAAGAGGGTGATATCCGTAGAAAGGGCGGACGCTTTGGTGGAGAGTGGGAAGTGCTCAAATAGGAATCTCATCTGAAAACGGCTGATTATCAGGCACTTTACGACCATTAATTAGCCGCTTCCCGCGGCTTCTGCTCTTTTTATGACCGATATAGTGCTCTCATCCACCTGGATGTAGTTGGATTCGAATTTAAACTACAAAACCCTTCGCCGCAGTGACATCAAGGGAGACCACATGGACGTGACCACCATCAAAACCGGTGACAGCGTGTCCATCGAACTGGGCAATATTACCAAGGCCATCCTTGAAAAGTACAAGGCCGTCCCATTCAAAGACAACAAAGCCTTTCCCTCTTTCACCAACCAGGCCATGACCAAATTCAATAATTTGTTGTAGGAATCAAGATTATTTTGGTAACTTCGCCCCTATGAAGGATTTTAGAGCATACATTCTTGGCCTTTGCGGCAAGAAATAAGGATACGTGGTTGAGTTTAAGGGCGCCAAGGGAGGCTTCCCCGGCAGTTTCTGGGAGAGTTACTCCGCTTTCGCCAACACAGCCGGCGGCATTATTGTACTTGGCATCACAGAAAAAGACAACGTCTTTAAGATGGATGGCCTGGCCGAAGACCAGATTTACAAGTTCAAGACAATCTTTTGGGACAATTCTCACAATCCCAAGAAGGTCAGCTACTGTCTCTGCCAAGAGGATGATGTCCTGGTAGAGGAAGATAACGGAGCCTGGTATCTTATCTTCAAGATTCCTCGTGCGACTTTTGACATTAAGCCGGTTTATCTCAATGGAGACCCTTTCCACGGAAATACATTCAGGCGAAATCACGAGGGCGATTACCATTGCTCGGATAATGAGGTCCGCCTGATGATGGCTGACTCTATCATCCTCCAGAATCCGCAGGACAGCAGGACCTTCAAAGGGATTAAATTTGAGGATTTGGATGAAACCTCCATTCGTCAATACCGGCAAGTGTTTACTGACCGAAATGTAGGCCATGCATGGAATAGTCTTTCAGACAAAGCGTTTCTGAATAAGCTGGGTGGTTATTCGATTGATTCGGAAACAGGCGAAGAGGCGGTCACTCTGGCAGGTGTTCTTATGTTCGGCCAAGATACTGCTTTGACAACTGCTTTGCCCTATTACTTCGTGGATTACAGGGAGAAACTGAGTTCCAATCCCAATATCCGCTGGACAGATCGTGTGTGCCCCGATGGTCGCTGGCAGCCCAATCTTTTCCAATTCTACAGCCGTATCTATCCCAAGCTTAGCCAAGCGCTCCCTGTCCCGTTCAAATTGGATGAGACCGGCTTCAATCGCATAGATGACACCCTGGCACACAAGAGCTTGCGCGAAAGCATTGTCAATACGCTCTGTCATTGCCGCTGGGGAATGATGGAAGGAATCGTCATTGAGCGTTACCCAGACCGCCTTTATTTCTCTGACCCCGGCGTTATGCTAATATCAATTGACGAGTTCTATGAGGGCGGCCACAGCATTTGCCGTAATCCGGCCCTTCAGACAATGTTCCGATTGATTGGGACCGGAGATAAAGCCGGCAGTGGTGCCGACGTGATTAAGACCGGCTGGAATGAAAATGGCTGGCCGGATCCTGAGTTGAAAGAACACTTTGGCGCATATTCCGACAGGGTGGAGTTAACACTGCACTTAGGGAAGATCACCGAAAAAACCACCGAAACTGTCACCGAAACAAAGCGAAAAGGTTCGGTCAAAACTTCGGAGAGGATAAAAGAACTAATGCGAAAAGACTCTACTATTACCCTTAATGAAATCGCAGATATCCTACACCGCCAGCCCAGGACCATTGAGATTGCTGTAAAGAAATTACGCGAACGCGGAGATGTTGTCCATGAAGGGCCTGACAATAATGGCGAATGGAGAGTCTTAAAATAAACTACGTTATGGCGTCCTCTACCAACAAGAATACCAACCCGTCCCAGGACATGAACATTGACTGGAAGTCATTGTTCTCCCCGTGTCCGGTAGACATTGAGTCGCAGACTGGTCTCCACAAAACCCGGGGGAGATGTGGACGGGGAGCGCGGTCTGTGAGCCCCAGCCTTACAGGCTGTCGATGAAGGCCTTCATCTGGGGGACCTTGGAGCGGGCGGAGTTGAAGAGGGCCCACTGGTTGCGGGTGCGGACCAGGTTGTGGCCGGGGTATTTGGTCTTGTAGTAGGTGTCGCCGTTGATGTAGTCGGTGAAGAAGCGGACGGCCTGCATGTAGGGGAAGAGGCAGGCAGCGTAGGGCAGGTTCTCCTTCTCGACGGGGGTGAGGAACCCCGCGGTGCCCTCGATGTAGCCCTTAGTGAAGGCCTCGAAGATGTCCATCCTGAAATCGACCCTGGCGGTGTCGGGGTCATCCTCGGGCATGGTGTTGGCGGCCGTGCGCAGGAAGTCGCCGAAGTCGGAGAACACGAACGAAGGCATCAGGGTGTCGAGGTCTATGACGCAGAGGATGTTGCCGTCCTCGTCGAACATCATGTTGTTGACCTTGGTGTCGCAGTGGCAGATGCGCTTGGGCAACAGGCCCTCGCGGTACATGCGCTCGGCCTTGCACATCTCCTGCTCGAACGGAAGCATGGCATCGAGAAGTTCCCGGACCTCGGGCTCGGCCATGCGGCCGGCAGCGTCGGCCTTTACGGCCTCGTGCAACTGCCTGGCGCGGAGCTCCATGTTGTGGAAGTCGGGGATGGTCTCGCCCAGGGTGTCGGGGATGTCGGCGAGCATGCCCTCGAATTCACCGAAGGCCTTGCCGGCAAAATAGGAATACCTGGGGTCGACGGTCTCGTAGGTGTAGGCCCCTTTGATGAAAACGGAGACCCTCCAGTAGCTCTCGCCGTCGGTCCAGTAGGTCTTGCCGGTCTCCTTGCAGGGGAGGAAGGTGAGGACCTTGCGGTCGATGTCGGGGTCGCCGGCGAGCTTGCGGCGGATGTGTGCCGTGGCGCAGTCGATGTTGTGCTGGAGGAGGTCTACGTCGCGGAAGATGGAATTGTTGATGCGCTGGAGGACGTAATTGTCGGGGCCGTCGGTGACGACGAGGAGGGTGTCATTGATGAGGCCGTTGCCCAGAGGCTTGATTTCGAGGACATTGCCCTTGAGGGCGAAGTGCTTGATGATTTCTTTCATTATGTGGTCGCTTATTGTGTTTACGGACAGTGGCGGAAGGCTTCCTTGACTTCGTCCCACTTGTAGTATGGCCCGCCCGGAAGGGTGACAAGGGAGGTTTCGCGCTCGTTGATATAGAACTTGACGAGGACCTCGCCGCTCCTGTTGCGGTAGAAGATGATTTGCAGGTTGCCGGCAAAGGGCGTGTAGAGGTAGCCCGGCCAGTCGAGGCACTGCTCGTCGGTGAGGCGCTCGGCGATGCCCTTGACGCCGAGCCGCGAGCAGGCGGCAAGAAGCTGGTAGTCGTGGCCGAAACGGAGGTCGGCAGCGATGCCGCCGTCACTTATGGCCTCCTCGGCTCGGTCGACGATGTCGTGCACGATGGCTTCGCTCGCCGGGACCGCCATCCTCTGCTCCCCGAACGTGAGGGAGTTGCACTGGCGCAGGTAGAGGTTCATCGACATGTTCTGTGCGTACCAGTAGCGGTCGTCGGGGGTGAAGAGGCCCAGAAGCGTGCTGTCGTAGTCGAAAGCGCCGCTGATAGCTGCGATGGCGAGGGTCCCGTCGATCATGTCGGACGGGGCGCCTATGAGCTTGCGGCACTCCGAAGGATCCTTGAAGATGCGCCCGAGGAACTGCGCGGTGTCGGCGGGGTGGGCGTGTGCGTGCCTGAGAATCAGCACGTAGGCGCTGTCGCGAAGTCTCGCAGGGTCGTCGCTGCTGAGGTATTTCATGAACCCGGAACCGGTGTCCCAGCTGATGTCCTGACGCTTGTCGCGGGCCAGCAGCTCACCGGTGAAGGCCGCCATGCTCACCAGGCACCGGGGGACGGTGCTCGAAACGGCCCTCACCTTGCGGCCCTTGAATACCTTGCGGTACTTCGAGTACATGCGTCCGGCAATCTGCCTGTGCTCGCGGGCGCCCCGGGGAGTGAGCCGGCCGTCCATGTGGTTGTGGCGGGCCACTATGTCGGCTACGGCGCTGTAGGCGTATTCGCCCTCCGGGGTGAGGAGGCCGGCGGCATGGGCGCGTTCGTACATGTCGAGCACTTTGGCGTAGGTGGAGCCCTCCCAGTCGCTGCGGGATCCGTGTCGCCCGTAGTGGCTGATGTAGAAGGGCTTGTAGCCCGTCGGGACCGGCGTCTCGGGGGCGGGAAGGTATTCGTACGGATTGGTATTGACTCCGGTGCGGAAGATGTTCTCCTCGAGAAGGGCCTCGAGGACAGGGTTCTTGCCGTCCTGGGCACGGGCGCAGGGCAGGACAAGCATGACGAGCAGAAGGGGTAGGAGCGGGTGTTTCATTATTCTTTACTTAAAAGGAGGACGCAGCTGATTGCTGCAACGATGCCGATAATCTGTGCCACCGAAGGGAAGTGGGAGTACAGGACGAGGGAGATGATGCAGCTGATTACGGGAGCGCAGGCATCGCCCAGGGGGGCGACGACCATGGCCTTGCCGTAGCGGTTGGCATACACGAGCGCGAAGGCGCCTATGGCGTTGAGTATCTGGACGCAGAAGGTGAACCAGGGGCCGCTCCAGCCGTGATTTATCGGCTGGCTGAAGTCGGTCATGAGAAGCGCCGCCGGTATGAGCACGAGGCCCGAAATCGCCATGTAGACGAAGACGCTCTCGGCATCGGGGGCGTAATTGTTGGCGAGCTTCATGACGAGGGCCTGAACGCCCCAGAAGACGAACACCACCGAGGCGAAGAGTATCCAGAGCCAGCTGCTCACGGCCTCGTCGCCCTTGCCGGACAGCGAGAAGCACACCAGGGCCACGAAGGCCAGGGCTATGCCCACGGCGCCCATCTTGCTGACCCTCTCCTTGAGGAAGATGGCGGACAGGATGACGGTGATGATGGGGGCGACCGAAATCATGGGTATCACCAGGTAACCGGGGCCGTACTTGAGGGCCTGGAACAGCGCCAGCTGCCCGCCGGCGCCCAGGAGCCCTACGCCCATGCCGAGCAGGATGCTCTTGGGGCGGACGTCAAGCTTGAACTTGATGTTGGCGAGCGCCACGAGAGCGCACGGCACCATGCTTATCGCCCAGACAACGTAGGTGAGTGTGGCGGGGTAGTCGGGCTGGTCTGAGAATGCGCCCCAGATGCCCCATGTGACCATGGTTATCAGCGCATACAGGAGCCAGTTGTGTTTTTTCTGCGACATATGGGAGTTTTTTTATCGTACGAAAGAAGCGATGAGGCGCCCCAGGGCGTCGTTTTCCATGATTCCGCCGAAGGCCCCGGACCCCGGGCCCCAGACGTAGTAGGGGACCGCGATGCCGTTGTGGCTCTCGCTGCCGAAGGATACGCCGATGCGGCCCTCGGAGAGGTCGCCGTCACGGAGAGTGAGGCAGCCGGTGGCGTGGTCGGCTGTGACTACGACCAGCGTGTGGCCGTCCTTTTCGGCCCAGCGGAGCACGTCGCCGATGGTGCGGTCGAAGTCGAGGAGTTCCTCCATGGCCTTGCCTATGTCGTTGCCGTGGAGCCAGTCGTCGATGCACGAGCCTTCGAGCATCATGCAGAAGCCCCGCTCTCCGGAGGCCTCCGAAAGCAGGTCGAGGCCACGGGCCACGCTGTGGCGGTAGAGGTCGCCGCGTTCGAGGGCGACGGGGAGGTTGTCGGGGGCCAGCAGCCCGAGTACGGGAAGCTCCGCGGCCATAAGCGCCTCTTCGTCGAGCGCGACGTTGTAGCCCTTGGCGGCCATCTCGTCGATGATGTTGCGGCTGTCGGTGCGCTTTGTCGTAAACCAGTCGGTGCCGCCGCCGGATATGTAGTCGACGTTGCAGTCGAGGTAGTCGGCGATGAGGTCTTCCTGGTTGTAGCGGTACTCGTTGTGGCAGCAGAAGTCGCAGGGTGTGGCGTCGGCGAGGTGGCAGGTGGTGACGACGCCGGTCTTCTTGCCGAGGGCGCGGGCCTTCACGAGGAAGGAGTGGAGGTCGGTGGTGTCGGGGGCGGTGCCTACGTGGTCATAGGCGGTCTTGCTGCCCGAGGCGAGCGCTGTGCCGCCGGCTCCGGAATCGGTGATGAGCTTGTCGGTGCACCAGGTGCGGGAGAGCCCCACCACGGGGAAGCTGTCGAAGTTGAGCTTGCCGCGGTTGAGCACCCACGCGCAGCTTACCTGTTCCAGGCCCATGCCGTCGCCTATCATGAGGATGACGTTGCGCACCTCGTTGTCTGAGGGGGGCTGGGTGACGCTCACGGGCTCGTAGGTGCTCTGCGCCTGATAATACTGAAGGCCGTCTTCCCGCTCCTTGCAGGAAAGCATGACGGCCGATGCCAGAGCCAGTAAAACTATATGCTTTCTCATAATGTAAATAATTTCCGCTTACGGGCCGGAGGGCTTTGCGAACGAGGGCTCCGGGACGGGGGAGTAGGGGACGGTGACTATGCCGAGCGAATCGGTGGCGAACCAGAACGGGGCGGCCTGTGTGTCGAAAACCGAGGCGGCGGAGGGCGAACGGTAGTACTCCCAGCCGGGGACGTCCGGAGCGGGGGAGGGCCCGACGCAGACGGCTATATGGCGTCCGGCCCCTCCGGCGAGGGTGCTGAGGGAGGCCGTGCAGGTGCGGCACGACGGGTCGACAACGAGTATCGTGCAGGCCTGCCCGCCAGGGATGTCGGGGCTGCCTTGCAGCGGAGGCAGGGTGAGAGGCGAGCCGGGGAGGTTGAGGCTGTTGTAGCGGCGGAGCGCGGCGAGGGCATCGAGGCGGTCAGTGAGCGTGCCGTCGGAGAGTATGCGGGAGGCGGCGTAGTCGAAGATCCTGGCGCTCCGGCAGGGGGACAGGACGTTGTAGAAGGCGCTCTCAATCCACTCTTCGTAGATGTAGAAGCTCACTTCGTCGCTCCCGAGCAGGGAGAAAAGGCGGTCGAGGGAGGCCTGCCATTCCTCCTCCGGGGCCTGGACGGCGAGCTCGGCGAAGGCGGCGAAGCGGTCGGCCTCGGGGGCGTAGCCGCTCTGGGTGACTGGGATTTGGGCGCTGTCCCAATAGGAGGCCAGCCCGCCGCTCCGGGTGCATCCGGAGGCGAGTGCCAGCAGCGCGGCGGCGACGTATGGGGCATACCATCTCATTGATAACAAATATAATCCTTTCTGCAGTCATTTTCAATTTTATGGCAGAAAAACGAAAGCAGGCGAAATGTTTTATGTCCCGCGTTTGCTTTCAAATGTAACGATTCCGGCGGATAATCACTATATTTACAAGCCATTGCTGAAACAACAGTCAACCAATAATACCATGCGATTCCGTTATTTCCTTTTGACCCTCCTGATTCCGGCCGTCATCGGCTGTGACAAGACCCCGCAGGCCGCGATTGCCACCATCACCGCCGGCGACATCTCCGTCCAGGAAGGCAGCACCGTCTCCATCGGCGCCGTCACCAACTCCACCGCCCCCATCACCTACCTCAGTGCCGATTCCGCCGTCGCCACGGTCTCCGAGGCCGGTGAGCTCACCGGCGTCAAGGCAGGCAGCACCACCGTCACTCTCAAGGTCGAGGCCGTCGAAAACGCCTTTACCGACGCCGAAAAGACCATCAATGTCATCGTGACCCCCGCATCCGACACTCCGGTCGATCCCGACCCCCAGCCCGAAGACCTCGCTCCCGAAATCACCAACGGCGCCACGGTCGTCGCCACCAACGCCAACGTCGAGAAATTCCTCACCGACGTCCAGTATCCCACGCACGACTGCTCCTTCACCAACCTCCTCACCTGGGCCTCCGAGAACGGAGTGATGGTCTGCCCCGGCAACTCCGACCGTCCCCAGGAATACACCCTCAGATGGACTCCCGACGAGGCTGCCGGCAACATTACCGCCACCGTGACCGAGCCCACCCGCGAATGGGTCTACACCGCCAACGCCGGCGATTCCTACGTCACCATCACCAACCTGCTCCCCAACACCCACTACACGTACAAGGTCGCCGCCGGCGGCAAGACCCTTGCCGAAGGTTCCTTCGACACCGTGGGCAAGTGCCACCAGGTATTCTTCCGCACCCGCATCCGCAACTGCCGCGACCTCGGCGGCTGGAAGACCTCCGACGGCAAGACCGTCAAGTACCGCCTGGTCTACCGCGGCGGCCGTCTCGAGTCCTCCTATCTGGCCAAGTCCGGCAAGGCCACCCTCGTGACCGAGGGCATCAAGGCCCAGCTGGACCTCCGCGGCCACAGCGACGTCCTCTCCGAGAGCACCCTCAAGGGCATAGTCGACGACTATGAGTTCTGCGCCCCCGTCATCGAGGAAGGATACGCCCAGATGCTCCGCGAAGACAAGGAAAAGACCCGCCAGTGCATGCAGTTCATCATGGACTGCGTCGACAAGAACAAGCCCGTCTACTTCCACTGCTCCCTCGGCCGCGACCGCACCGGCACCATCGCAATGCTTACCCTGGGCATACTCGGCGTCCCCGAGGGCGACATCTCCCAGGAATACGAGCTCACCCAGTTCGCCCCCCACGGCTACGCCACCTCCGACGGCGAAAAGACCAAGATGACCCGCTGCATCGACTACAAGGGCGCATCCAACGTCATCTGGGAGTACGCAGGCGACGGCACCTTCCAGGAAGGCGTCAACAAGTACCTCCTCGAAATCGGCATCTCCCAGGCCGACATCGACAAGTTCAAGAAGAATATGCTCCAGTAGAGTAACTTCCATGCAAAAGAAAAACCCGCCGGCCGGCGGGTTTTTTAGTGGAGGTTATTATCTTTAAAGATTAAAGTCGTCGAGGCCGGTGAAGTCGTAGCGGTAGAGGTAGGAGGTGCTGCCGTAGTCGTCGCCGACCCAGACGCAGCTGTTCTTGTGGTCTACGCAGATGGACTCCTCGTTCGACTTGGTCTTGAGCGTGTAGGCGCCGAGCAGCTGCTCCGCATCCCCTGTGAGGGCGAAGAACTTGTGCGACTCGGAGTCTATCACCCACAGCCAGTCGGTGAGGGGGTCGTAGCACAAGCCGGCGATTTCGGTGATGACGGTGTACATCTCCCTCAGTCCCTTCCTCCAGAGCACCTCGCCTGTCGAGAGGTCGCAGAGGTAGAGGTAGGAGCCTGTCTGCGTGCCGCAGTAGACCAGGCCGTCCTTGTAGTAGGTGATGCCTTCGAGTCCGGCGTTGCCGAAGCCCTTGGCGTCGGCGATGCTGAAGAGCGACTCCACGCCCTTGTAGGTACTGCCTGCGAAGATGTTCTCTATGTCGGACTGCGGGATGCGGCATGCCACGTTGGGCTCGCCTCCGATGAGCAGGTCGCCGGTGTCGTAGTTGATGGTGATGCCCTCGGAGTCGATGGTGTGGCCGGTCGTAGTCCTCAGGCCCGCGGAGTTCAGCACCTCGCCGTCCAGGGAGATACGGCTGATTTCGCCGCCGTCGCCAAGGCCCCAGATGAAGTCGGCGCCGGGGCTCACGCATATGCCCGAAAGCTCGTTGAACTTGATGGTGAACTTGGTCTGCTTGCCCATCTCCGGCATGTGGGGCTTGCCGCCGCTGTATGAGGCGAGCTGCGGGGTGATGTCGCCCAGTTCCAGCTTCCTGCCGGCCTTGAGGGTGGCGTCGTCGGCGTAGGTGTAGTTGGAGGTCCAGTCGTCGCCCTTGGCGAAATAGAGGGTGAATCCGCCCTTGAAGGTGATTCCGCCGGGGAAGTAGATGCGGTTCTCCCCGCCAGCGAGCTCCAGCTCGCGGAAGGGATAGCCGTCGTCCTTGGGCTTGGTGGGGGACACCTTTTCTGACGAATACTCGTTCTTGTAGCTGCTGAAACGGAGTCCGGGGCGCTGCGCTCCGGCAATGATGCAGCGGTCGAAGCCGCCGGATACCGTAAAGGAGACGAAGGACGAGATGTCCTTGAAGACGAAGCCCGTGCCATCCAGGTACGCTTGCGTGAGCAGGATGTCGCTCACGGCAAACGTGATGACCTGGCTGGTGAGTCCGTCTTCGTCCTGTACGGCGTCGGCAGGCCACACGGCATACAGGGGGTCCGGTTCGGTGAGATATTTGAAGAGGTCGCCGGACAGTTCCTTGCTGGCGGTCTTGCCGTCGGCCGAGATGTCCCCGGAGCTGAGGGTAATCACCTGGGCGGCAGGGCCGTAGCCTCCCTGGATGTAGATGCGGTCGCCTGCCTCCCACTGCCCCTTCAGGTCGGAGGCGGTGAAGGTGTAGACGCCGGGCTGCGCGAGGGGGGCTTCAGGCGTGGTGCCGGGCTCGGGGTCCGGGTCAGGGTCCGGATCGGGGTCGGGCGCCGGGACGACAGGCGTGTCGGGCCTGTCGGGCTCTCCGCAGGATGTGCAGCCGAAGAAGCACAGTGCCGCCACGCCGGCCGTCAGGAGAATCCGTTTCATGAGCGGAGCTTAATTATGGCGGTTACGGTAGGATCATCCTTCTTGCAGGAGACAAATCCTGCGATGGCAATGGCTGCCAGTGCTGTAAGGACTTTTTTCATGGTATGGTAAATAGTAAGTGATGTCAGAGAGTGAATGTATACAGCTTGTTGTAGCCTGTGGTCTCGTCCCAGACGCCTTCGTTGGCAAGGCGTATGGAGTAGAGGGGATTGTCGTGCAGGTTGGCGCAGGGGTCGGGAAGATTCAGGTACAGGGTCACGCTGCCGGATATGCCGGCGGGGAGCGTGAGCTTCCGGTCTACGACCGTCTGCTGCGCGGGCATCCAGTAGCGGGGATCGCTCTCCAGGTTCCAGGTCTCCAGGACCTTGCCGGAGGCGTCGGTGAGGACGAGCTCGGCGTCCCTGGGATTCTGGGCGGGGGCGAAGCCGTCGTTGCGGAGGGTGAGCCTTGCCCGGAATTCTCCTCCGGCAGCGGGGGCGGAGCTGAATTCGCCCTTCTCGAGGACGTAGCGGTAGCCGAGGCGCTTCTTGATTTCGTCCATGCAGCCTTCTTCCCGCCAGCGCTTGAGGACGCTCTGGTGATAGCCGTTGTTGAGATATGTGAAATGGTAGATTGCGAGGTCCTTGAGCGCACCGTTGTACTTGTCGGTGCCTTCGCAGTGGCAGTAAGCAGTGAGTTCGCAGGATTCGCCTCCCATGATGGTGTAGAGGCTTTCCGCGCCCCAGTACTTGCGCTCATTGTTGTTGTTGTAGGTGCCGACGTCGTTGGCGCTGGACAGGTAGCAGTCGTTGTGGCCGCCGAGGCGGGCCTTGGGCGTATTCTGGTGCGAATCGGCAAGGGTGAGGGTGTCGGAGAGGGTCTGGCCGTAGAGCCTCATCTTGTAGGAGGGGGTGCGGAGCTCGATCTGGCGTTCTGCGGGCACCGCATCCAGGAGCGCGTCCACAAGCGCCTTGCGGGACGCGTTGTCCTTGAAGTTGTCTGTATAGTACCATTCTCCCCAGCTGCCGATGAAGCCCGCCTGGACCACCATGATGATGTCGTAGTATTCCCGGATGAGGGGCTTGAGCTGGGCGAGGTGCCGGGACACCTGTTCGGGGGTGGCGTCCCAGGGCTTGTCGGATTCGTCGAAGCCGTTGGAGTAGCAGAAACGCAGTATGCATTTGCAGCCTCCGTCGCGCATGGACTGGAAACGGGCCCGGATGGTCTGGAGGTAGTCCTCGGCGATATCCGTGTCCACATAGTCCGTAAGGTGGAATTCCAGCAGATAGAGCGTGCGCCCTTGCAACCTTGAAGCCCTGATGCTTGACTCTCCTATGCCCCGGCCGTCGGCCGAGAACACCTCGGAGGCGGAATAGAATCCGCGTTCGGGGTTGGGGAAGATTTCGTCGGAGGCCTGATACTCGACTGCCGTCAGGCCGTCGTCGGGGGAGGGAACGTAGGGCTTCTCGCCGCAGGAGGCCGCAAGAGGCAGGACGGCGGCAAGAAGGAGAAATCTGCTGAACTTTTTCACGCTGTTTGTTTTTAAAAACCATAGGCTGGCCCGGGGAGGGCCCGCCTATGGTTGGGGTTAAAAGGAATGATTACTTCTGGGTGACAACCTTGAGAGACTCGGCGATACCGGAAGAATTGCTCTCGGAGGGAGCTTCGGAAGGCAGGATGCCCACGGAATCCCAGCTCTGCTGGATGTCGAAGCCGATGGAGAAGACGTCCGCCACGGGGAAGCCGACAGCTGCAAGGGCGGCGCGGCTGATGTAGAATTCGTACTTGCCCTCGACGCCGGCACCTTCGCAGAAGCCCTCGCCGCCAAGATCATCCCATTTCCAGCCGGAGCCGTTGACGTCGCCTGCCCATGAGAAGGCGCCGGGATCGTAGGAACCGAGCTCGCCGTCAGGATAGATGAAACCTTCCAGAAGGACGTCGGTGGCAGCATCCGAGAACTGATCGCTGAATCCGCCGGTAGCCGTGCTGCCGTCGGTGTTGATGTAGCAGTGGAAAGGAACGTGCTCCACGCCGGCCTCATAAGTGATCATGTCGGTGTCCCACTCGAAGTAGACATAGATGTACTCGGTGTTGGCGTAGACCTTGATGGCGGTAAGGGCAGGGTGGGTGGAATCCTCGTCGCCGAAGTACTTGGAGAACGTACCTGCGGCCAGGCCGGCCCAGTCGTCGAACTTGCCGTCGATGGTGAGGGACGTTGCGGCAGGCTTGGCGGCCTCGGTCACGGTGACCTTGATGGTCTTCTCGGCCGCGGTGAACTTGCCTTCGACCTCGGCCACCTTGAGGGTGATGTTGGCGCTGCCGGCCTTGACACCGGTAACGGTACCTGCTGCGTCGACGGTTGCAACCGCGGTGTCGTCGCAGGTGTAGGTGATGGAAGCGGAAGAATTGGTGGCGGCACCAATCTGTACTGAGCTGCCTTCTTCGACGGTGACGTCATTGGCAGCGATGGTGGCGGTTACGGCGGGATCGGCCTTTTCTCCGCAGGAGAAGAGCAGTCCGGTCATGGCGAAAGCCGCGACAAATGACAATGCTTTTTTCATAAATGTTTGATTAATGGGTTAATTGATGGTATTTGTAATTGATGGTATTATCTGGGGTTCTGGGGGATGCCGGCGGAATTTATCTCGTCCTGGGGGATGAGCAGGGCGATCCTGAGGTCGCCGGGCTGGATGATTTCCCAGGTGTGGTATCCTACGTAGCGGCGGTCCAGCGGAAGCTTGTTGCGGAATACGTCGAAGAAGCGATGGCCCTCGAAGCACAGTTCCATGCGGCGCTCGTCGAGAACAAGTTCCAGCATATTGTTGTAACCGAGTTTGCCAAGGTCGCTGCTCGTCAGGGTGGGGATGCCGGCCCGGCTGCGGATGGTGTTGACGTCGGCAAGGGCTTCGCCGTCGCGGCCTGCCTTGGCAAGGGCCTCGGCGCGGTTGAGCACGACTTCACCCCAGCGCAGGAAGACAGGAGATGTCATCATGGGCTTGCCGCCCTGGTAGCTGAACTTGGTGTTGTAGTAGCGCATGTAGAAGCCGCCGTTGTCGGTGCGGCCGATTGCAGCCTTGTATCGGGCGTCGGCGTCGGCCTGGGTTTCGGGGTACTTTTCGCCGGTGTCGGGATTGGTCTTGTTCTTGGGCTTGGGATGAGCGGGGCCGGGACGTACCCATACGCGCTTCACGCCGTCGATTTCCTTGCCGGGGAAGTTGCTGTCGGAGCTGGCCACGTAGTAGATGACCTTGCCGTTCTCGGTTTTCCTGAGGGCCTTGTGGTCGTAATACTTGAAGACGGGGATGTCCTTTCCCATGCCGTCCTGGGTGGTGCCTATCTGCTCGCCCTGGGACTGGAAGTCGACGGAACCGTCGGCATTCGCCTTGCAGCCGATGGCGCAGGATCCGTAGCAGTAGTCGCCGGAGGGGCCGGGAACGGGATAGACTACGGAGAGATTTTCGCCCATGGCCTCTTCCATTTCGTCGTAGTTCTTGAGGCTCTGTTCATTGCCTTCGCTCGCGGGCCTGGGGTCGACCATGCGGAAGTAGGCCTTGAAGCGCTTGTCCTCGGGATAGCGGCGGAAGAGGTCGATGAGGTTCTCGTTCCAGTAGTGCTCGCCCCAGCCAAGGCCGTCCTTGATGTACATGGATGCGATGGAGGCCTCGCCGTGGTCGACGGCCCACTCGTGGGTGTCTTCGAGGCGGACGCACCAGATGGTCTCGGGGTGGTCGTAGGTGTGGGTGGGGTAGTCGGCGTAGTCGTAGCCGGCGGTGACGGAGGTGGGGGCGTGATCCATGAGCTCATTGCACTCGGCAATGCACTCGTCGTTCATGCCCATGTACAGGTACACGCGGGCGAGAAGGGCCCTTGCGGCATCCAGGGTGACATAAGCCTTGGTGCCGCCGGATACGCGCTTGTCTTCGCCCTTGGCGAGATATTCCTTGGCTGTCTTGAGGTCGTCGACTATTGCGTCATAGACTTCGCCTACGCTGGCGCGGGTGGTCTCGAACGTGTCGGTGCTGAGGCGCAGGGGGACGCCCATGTTGTCGCGCCCCTCGGCATAAGGCTGTGCGAACAGGGTCACCATGTGCAGGTGGCAGAGGGCCCTGAAGAAGTAGTTTTCGCCGATGAGGTGGCAGAAGACGTCGGAGGTCTCGGGGATGTACCCGATGTTGGAATTGGCGGCATTTATCATCTTGTATGCCATCCACCAGCTGTAGTAGATGTTCTTTGCCGTGTTGTCGTCGGTGTAGCGGTAGGGGTTGATGAACGGGTCTTCGGTGATGCCGGAAACCGTCACGTTGTCGCCGCGAAGCTCTGCCATCTGGAAATAGTGGCGTACGTAATAGTTGCCGCTTTCTCCGCCGGACTGGCCTTTGTAGGCTATCCTGTCCTGGAAGAAGGTGTAGATGCCGTCCGTGGTGTAGAAGGGAGCGTCGGGATTCTGGGCGAGCTGCTCACCCGTCATGGCATCTGACGAATAGAAGTCCATGTTGCAGGCAGCCAGCGCCATGGCGGCAAGTATCAGTGCAAATATCTTTTTCATGATTCGTTCTCCGTTAGAATTTGACGTCGATACCCATGGTGACTGTCATAGGTATGGGGTAGTTCTGGGTGTACATGCCTGCGTGGTGGAAGGTGTCCGAGTCCAGGCGCACTTCCGGATCCATGCCCGAGAAGCGGGAGAGGGTGAGGAGGTTGTCGGCTGCCACATAGATGCGGCCGCCGGCCATCTTGATCTTCTGGAGGAAGGTCTGGGGCAGGTTGTAAGCGAGCGTGACGTTCCTGAGGCGGAAGAAGCTGCCGTCCTCGAGGAAGCGGGATGAGGTGAGGGCCGCACCGTCCTTGCGGCCGCTGGCCGGCTGGGGGTGTGTGGCAATGTCTCCCGGCTGAGTCCAGCGGCTCCAGCCAAGGCCGTTGTCGATGCTCATCATGTTCATGCCGATGAAGGCGCCGTCGTGGTCCATGGACTCGCGTATCTTGTTGTATATCGTGTTGCCCACTACGAAGTTGCCGTTGGCGCTGAGGGTGAAGCCCTTCCAGCGCAGGGAGGTGTTGAGGCCGCCGCTGAACCAGGGGGATGCGGAACCGACGATCTGGTTGGTGGCTTCGGCCCAGTTGTTGACGATGGTGACCGTGCCGTCTTCGTCAATCTTTTCCCACTGGGGGAGGCCGGTTTCGGAGTCGACGCCTACCCACTTGGGCATGTACCAGGAGTATATGTCGCTGCCTTCCTTGATAATCTGGTTGACGTCTCCCTTGCTCATGACGATGTCCTGGTGCTCGGGAAGCTCAAGGACGCGGTTCTGGTTGAAGCCCATGTTGAAGCCTATGTTCCAGCCGAAGTCCTTGGTGTTGATGACGGCTCCGTCGATTGCCAGTTCGGCGCCCATGTTGCGCACCTTGCCCACATTGTCCATTACGGCGTAGAAGCCGGAGGACAGGGGCATGGGGGACTCGAGGAGTATCTTGCTGTTGATGGTGTGGTAGAGGTCGAGGGTGACGTTCCAGTTGTTCTTGATGGTGGCGTCGATGCCGAGGCTGGCCATGTAGGCCTCTTCCCAGCCGAGGTAGGGGTTGGCCATCCTCTCGAGTGTGCCGGCCTTGCTGCCGTTGTACTGGCTGCTCATGCTGTAGGTCTCCTGGTAGGCGAAATTGGGGATGTTGTCATTGCCCGTCTTGCCGTAGCCGGCGCGCAGCTTGAGGAAGGTGATGGTGGGATTGCCCTCGAGGAAGCTCTCGCGGGAGGCTATCCAGGCGGCGGAAACGCCGGGGAAGAAGCCGCCGCGGTTCTTGGGACCGAACTTTGAGCTCTCGTCGTAACGGATGGAAGCCGTGACGACATACTTGCCGAGGTAGGAGTACTGGGCCTGGCCGAGCAGGGCCCATGCGCGGGTGTGGTAGTCGGAGCCGGAGCCTATCCATTTGGTGGTGTTGGAAATGGCGCGCTGGCCCTGGGGGATGTGGTCGCCCTCGACTCCAAGGCTGCGGGAATAGCCTTCGCCGAATTCCCATCCCACGATGGCGCTGACGTCGTGGTCGGCGAAGGTGTGATGGAACTTGGCAAGGTCCGTGGTGCCCCAGCCGTTCCATTCGGAATTGCTGTTGCCCAGGGAACCCAGCGAATCGTAGCCGTCGTAGGTGCGGGGGTCTGTGTAGTCCTCCCAGAAGGAGTTGGACGTATCGTAGCGGTTCATGGAAGTGAGGGTGAGCCAGTCGGTTACGTTCCATACGAGCTGGAGGTCTCCGACGAGGCTGTCGCCCCAGCCGGCGCCATAGTTGTACTGGGCGGAGTGGAGGATGTTGGAGGGATTCTGGGTCCACCATTTTTCGCCGTTGTCGGTGCGTACGTTGGTCTGCATGAACACGTACTGGCTGGTATCGTAGGTCCCGTCTTCGTTCATCAGGTAGGGGATGTCCCAGGGCATCGCGTAGTAGGCGTATTCAATCAAGCGCCAGCCTGCCTCGGTGCGGTCGTAGGACTTGGAGTAGTTGAGCCTCAGGGTGAGGTTGAGCCTGTCGGTTATGGGGGCCGACAGGTTCATGCGGCCGGAAGTCTTGCGGAAGCTGGTGCCTATGAGGGTGCCCTGCTCATTGTAATGGTCTGCGCTCACGAAGTAGCTGACCTTGCCGGACTTGCCGGATACGGATGCGTAGTAGTCCTGCACCACGCCGGTCTTGAAGCTGTTGCCCAGCCAGTCGAAGTCCTGCTGGAGCAGGGACTCGGGATAGCTGGACGCGAACGCACTGGCGCTCGTCATCGAACGGGTGAATTCGTACAGTTCCGCTGAATTCATGGGACGGAAACGGCCTCTGAGGGCGCGCTTGACGCCGCCGCTGGCCTTGAATTCGACGCTGGTCTTGTCCTGCTGGCCGCTCTTGGTGGTGACGACTATGACGCCGCCCGAGGCTGCAGCGCCGTACAGGGCCGTTGCAGAGGCGTCCTTGAGGACGGTGATGGTCTCGATGTCGTTGGGGTTGAAGGAACCTCCAGCCACGCCGTCGACGACGTACAGGGGCCCTGCGCCGGCGGTGATGGATCCTGTGCCGCGGATGCGGATGTCGGCGGTCTCACCGGGGCGGCCCGAGGAGTTCATGACGACTACGCCGGCCACCTTGCCCTGAAGCATGTTGCCGACGTCGTTGGTCGCTACGTCGCGGAGCTTTTCGCCGCTCATGGAGACGACCGAGCTGGAGAGTTCGGCCTTTTTCTGGGTGGTGTAACCCAGGACGACGACTTCCTCGAGCTGCTGGGTGTCGGGCTGCAGGGCGACGTCGATGCGGGTGCGGCCGTCGGCGGTTTCCTTGTGGTCCTGGTAACCAAGGCTGGTGAAAGTGAGTACGGTGCCGCGGGGGACGGAGATGACGTAGTTGCCGTCGTAGTCGGTGACTGTGCCGCCGCCTCCGGGCACGACGACGCCGGCGCCGATCACGGGCTCGCCGCTGGAGGCGTCCGTGACCTTGCCGCTGACGTTTACCGTCTGGGCGGACATCGTGACTGAGAGTGCGAGCGAGGCAAGCACTGTCAGGATTCGGATGGGTGTTATTTTCATCTGGTTATGGGTTAATTGATGGATTCGGGTGAGGTCCTTTTACAGCAGGTCGTTGAGACCGGTGAGGTTGAAGGCGCGGAAGTATTTGTCCATGTCGCGCTCGATGCGGCCGAGGACTATTTCTTCGGGGTCGACGCCAAGGCGCCTGAGGTTGTCGTAGAGGAAGCCGCGGGAGGCAAGCGTGCGGGGCTGCTGCCAGATGTAGCGGCAGCAGGTGGCGACTATCCAGTCCTGGCGCTCGGGGGTGAGCTCACAGAGGTCCTTGCCGAGTTCGTCCTCGTGGAGCCACTTTTCCCAGCGATGGGAGTCGTGCACCTCGGCGAGAAGGGTGTCACGCATGCCGGAGAGCGTGGCGACCTTGCCCTCGGCCTCGAAGCGCTTCTCGAGCTGCTCCAGCTCGCACAGGGCCCTGTATTCGCTCATGGTGAATTCGGGACCCACGTTGGCGGCGCCCATGCCGCAGAGGGGGTACTCCTCGGGGTTGGCTACATCATCGGTGTAGTGACCTTTGATGTAGCTACCCAGAGGACGGACTTTCGCCGTGAGCTTCCTGGCCACCTCGCCATCGAAGATGGTGGTGTCCAGGTCGGTACCAACCTTGCCGACAATGAAGCACGGCCAGACGTCAGAAAGTCCTGCACCAATCAACCCAAGCTTCAAATCTCTGATGAATGTATCGAATGTCGTCTCGTCTGCCAAACCTCCGTGGACTTCCTCGGTGCCGACTTCGTACGAAATCTCGGGAAGCCCCTTTTCTTTCCTGAATTTCTCCACATGGGAGATGAGCTCCACGGTGCGTGCCGCAACCAGGTGGATGTCTATCGTCTGTCCCTTGGGGACGTTGATGTCGACCGTGGGGTCGACGTGGATGAGGTCGTATCCTGCGAGCACCGCGGCCTCGAACGAGGCCTTGACGCCGTCCATGGCGTCCTGGACCGACCATTTTTCGGTGCGCTGGCGGTCCTTGAGCCAGGGGCCGCCATGGTCTATGGCCACGATGACGGGGCCGGTGAAATTGTATCTCTCCACCTCGTAGCGGACGGTGCGGGTGAAGGCCTCCTGGGTCATGCCGGTGTAGCCGCCGTCGCAGTCTATCTGGTTGAGGGTGGCTGCGAAGTAGATGGGGGCGTTGTTGCGCTTGGCGGCGCGTATGGAAGCACGGATGACGGTGGGGGAGTTGGGGCATGCGGCGAAGATGGTGCGCGGGATGCCGGTCTCGCGCTGGAGCTCGTCGATGCGGTGGAGAAGCTGTTCGGTCTTTCTCATAATATTAAATATAAAGTGTGACGCCCTCGACTACACGGGAGATGTTGCCGGATACGGAGGGCGAGTCGGGGTTGAGCCCGCAGTTTATCGATTTGAAGAGGCCCAGCATCTGGGCGGCGAACACGTAGGAGACGCAGCCGTAGCAGGCGGGCATGTCCTGCTCGAAGCCGAGCTGGATGCAGAGGTCGGAGGGGAGACCGGGGTCTGTCCGGCAGACTATGACGCTGGCCTTGACGGAGTTGGTTTTCTGGATCTGGCGTACGAGGTCGAGTTCGTAGCGGCGGATCTGCTCCCTGGGAGAGATGAGGTAGACCATGAGGGACTCGGGATTGACGAGGGCCTTGGGGCCGTGGCGGAAGCCGAGGAAGGAGTCGTGGCAGCACATGACGGCGCCGTCGGTGAGCTCCTGGAGCTTGAGACGGGACTCCTCGGCCACGCCCTTGAGGGGGCCGCTGCCAAGGAAGATGGCCCGGGTGAAGTCCCTGCGGGTGATGGCCTCGATGCCGGCCTCGTAGCGCTGCATGGCGAGGGATACGCTTTCCGCGATGCTCTCTATCCAGTGGCGGTCGTCGTCGATGTGGTCGATATTGGCTATCATGGCGCAGGCCAGGAGCATGGTGGAATAGCTGCTGGTCATGGCGAGGGATACGTCGTTGGTCTCGGGGGGAAGGAGTATGGTGAGGATGTTGTCGCCCTTGCGCCGGGCAAGCTCGCCGCTGGCGTTGCAGGTGATGAAGATGTGGGCCGTGCTGCCGGCGGTGGCTTCGACCGCCTTGATGGCGCCTATGCTCTCGGGGCTGTCGCCGGAGCGGGCGAAGGAAATGAGGAGCACCTTGCTCGAGGAGTCGAACCAGAGCTCGGGGGCGGTGAGGATGTCGGTGGTGGCGATGGCGCGGGCGCCCCTGAGGGGAGTGTCGAAGAGGGCGGGCTCGAGGGCGTCGCCTATGTAGGCGGAGGTGCCGGCTCCGGTGAGGACTATCTGGTAACCGCCGTCGAGGCAGCACCTCAGGAAGCTGCTTATCTCATCCTTGCGGTCCTTGATGATATCGTAGGCCTTGCACCAGACGCGGGGCTGCTGCTTGATTTCGCGGTAAGTGTGGTAATCTGGGGTCATGGTACTCTCTTCTTGACACGCAAAAATAATAAAAAACTGTTTTCGCGTTTCGTTTTTGGGACGAATGTTTCGTGACGAAAGCCCGCCGGAGGCCTCGTCAAATAGTATAATCCACTGAAAATTAAAATCTTGCACCAAACGCCGAAAATATTTCAAGGCGTTTCGGTTTTGCCGCTCAGACAGTCACGGTTTCTACGTTGATTTTCATTGCCTTAAGCTGGCCGCGGATGTTGGCGGGAAGGTGGCTGTCGGTGATGATCGTGTTGATTTTGTCGGTCGAGGCGATGAAGGCGAGGGCCCGCTTGTTGACCTTGGAAGAGTCGAAGACGGCTATCACTTCGCGGGCCCGGGTAATCATGACCTGGTTGGTGCTGGCCTCCTCGACATTGGGGGTCGAAAGGCCTGCCTCCACGCTGAAACTGTCCACTCCGAGGAACAGCTTGTCACAGTAGAAAAGCTTGAGGTTCGATTCGGCCAGGGAGCCTACCACCGAGAGGCTGGGCTCGCGTATCAGGCCGCCCAGGAGGAGGACCTTGAAGCGCTTGTACTTGAGGGCCTCGAGAGTGGCGCTGACGGAATTGGTGATGATGGTCAAGTCGTTGAATTTGTGGAGATTCCTTACAACCTCGAGGGCCGTGGTGCCGGAGTCGACGAGGATCGTGTCGCCCTCCTTGATGTGGGCTGCCGCGGCACGGCCGATGGCCTGCTTCTCACGGGCGTTTACGAGCTGCTTGAAGCTGAAGTTGCGTTCTTCGCTTTCGGCCTGGGAGGCGCTGCTTTCCTTGATGGCGCCGCCGTGCACCCTGATGAGGAGCTTGCGGTCCTGGAGCATGCGCAGGTCCTTGCGTATGGTTACTTCCGAAACCCCGAATTCCCGGCTCAGGGCCGAAACCGTAACCGAAGAGTCTTCCCTTATCCTCTGGAGTATGGCAGAACGCCTTCCCTGGGCAGTGTCGTAAATGTTCATGTGGTCAGATTTTTTGCAAATATAGAAATATTTCAATACGAAACCAAACGAAATATATTTTTATTTCATTTATCTGTCCCGTATGGCTATTTGCCGATATTATTGTTAAATTTGTAGGACATCATTATTACCATGGAAAAATACGACATAGCCGCCATCGGAGAGCTCAACGTCGACATCATCCTCGACGGCATCGAGTCCGAGCCCGAGATAGGCAAAGAAAAATTCGCCTCCCGCATGACTGTCACCCTGGGCAGCTCCACCGCCATCTTCGCAGCCAACGCCGCCTCCCTCGGGAGCCGTGTCTGCTTCGTCGGCATGGTGGGGCGCGACTCCTTCGGCACCCTGGTGCGCACCTCCCTCCAGGCCCGCGGCGTCGACACTTCCTACCTCGTCGAGGGCGACACCCCCACCGGCGCCACCGTCTGCATGAGCTACGGCGAGGACCGCGCCAACCTCACCTACCAGGGCGCCATGGACGTGATGGGCTTCGACGACATCGACAAGGGCGTCTTCGACCGCGTCCGCCACATCCACCTCAGCTCGCTCTTCATGCAGTCGGGCCTTCTGCGCGACATCCACAAAATCCTCGATCTGGCTGCCTCCAAGGGCGTTACGGTATCGCTCGACACCCAGTGGGACCCTCTCGAGAACTGGGCCCTCGACTACAAGGCCGTCCTCCCCAAAATCACGGTCTTCATGCCCAACGGGACCGAGCTCCAGGCCCTCACCGGCAAGTCCGGGCTCGAGGAAGCGATAGCCGAGGTGCTCCCGTACCTGGGCGGCTCCATGCTCGTCAAGTGCGGCTCCTCCGGCTCCGTCCTCGTCGGCAGGGACGGCACCCGCACAGTCCTTCCCGCCTTCCTCAACACCCGGGTCGTCGATGCCATCGGCGCAGGCGACAGCTGCAACGCCGGCTTCATCAGTGCTTTCGTGCGGGGCCTCCCGCTCCCCGAGTGCCAGAAGGCCGGCAACCTCGCAGGCGCGGTCAACACCACCGCCGCCGGCGGCACCCTCGCCTTCACTTCGCTCGATGCCGTAAGGGCCCTCTGCCGCGAACGTTTCGGAACCGAAATACCCCTTTAGAATGAAACGCCTCCTTGCAGCCGCAGCGTTCCTTGCTGCAGTCTCGTGCGCCGCTCCCGTGCCCCAGGACCGCCTCGTCATCGGCGGCCGGACCGTCCCGGGAGCCACCGTGACGGTCGAAGAAGAGCACCCCGAGGGGCTCGAAGGCCTCACCGTACGCAGCGTCTGCTTCGTCAACAACGGCACCGTCCCCCTTGTCGCCGACGCCATCGAGACTTCCGCCATCGAGCTTCGCGGCAGGCAGGTCTGGACCTTTCAGCCCAGTTCCTCCGGCGAGCGCCGCGACTGGACCTTCCCCGTCAGCAGCGGCTTCAGCGGCCGCAACTACCTCGGAATGAACGATTCCGACTACGGCGGCGGCATCCCCCTCGTCTCCCTATGGACCCCCGAGGCCAACCTCAGCATCGGCCTTGCCGAGCCCGTCCTGCGCCTCGTCTCCATGCCCGTGAGCAGCAGGGGAGGCCGTACCAGGGCCTGCATCAGGCAGGATTTCCCCGAGCCCGTGACCCTTCAGCCAGGCGATACGCTGCGGGCCTTCAGGCAGCTGAAGATAGAGAGCAGGGGCGACTTTTTCAACCCTCTCCGCACCTTCTCCCGCTACATGCAGCAGACCTTCGGCTGGGAGCCTCCCGTTTCGCCCCCGGAGGCTTACGAGCCCGTCTGGTGCGCCTGGGGCTACGAACGCACCTTCACCGTCGACGAAGTCATCGGCACCCTTCCCAAGGTCGTTGAACTCGGGTTCAAGTGGGTCGACGTCGACGACGGCTACCAGATCTGCGAAGGTGACTGGGAGGCAAACGACCGCATCACCCCCGCCGGCATGCGCCGCATGACCGATGCCATCCATGCCGCAGGGCTCCGCGCCAAGCTCTGGTGGGCGCCCCTTGCCGCCGACCCCGGCAGCACCCTCGCCCGCGAGCACCCTGAAATGCTCCTCCTGCAGGCTGACGGCAGCCATGAAGACATCAGCTGGTGGGACAGCTGGTACCTTTCGCCCGTCAATCCCCATACGATGCAGTACACCCTCGGCCTGGTCGACCGCTTCCTCGTCGACTGGGACTTCGACGGCTTCAAGCTCGACGGGCAGCACCTCAACCTCTCCGCCCCCGACTGCAACCCCGCAAGCGGCCTTTCCCGCCCCGAGGAGGCCTGCGAGCGCCATCCCGAGTTCTTCCGCGGCATAGCGCAGAGGGCGGCATCCGACAAGGAGGACGCGATCGTCCAGGTCTGCCCCTGCGGCTGCGCGGTCAATTTCTTCATCCTCCCATGGATCAACCAGGCCGTCGCCTCCGACCCCACTTCCAGCGCCCAGATACGCCTCAAGCGCAAGGCCTACGCCGCGATGTGCCCCGACCTCGCCTATTATGCCGACCATGTCGAACTCAGTGACGGCGGCCTCGATTTCGCCTCCCAGGTAGGCGTTGGCGGCATCATAGGCACCAAGTTCACCTGGCCCGCCCCCAACCCCGACGCCACCGAGAACGGCGGCAGCCTCCTCACCCCCGAGAAGGAGGGCCTCCTGCGCAAATGGGTCCCCATCTACACCTCCAAAATGATTTCGAGAGGGGAGTACCTCAACCTCTACGACTTCGGCTTCGACAAGCCCGAGGCCCACGTCATCCGCAAGGACGGCGCCATGTACTACGCCTTCTACGCCCTCTCCTGGAAGGGTGATCCCATCACCCTCAGGGGCCTCGGAGAGGGCGCCTATACCGTCACCGAATACACCGCCGACGAGCCCCGCAGCTATACGGTCCGGGGGCCCGAGCCCGTCATCAATCCTTCGTTCGAAGGCAATTACCTCATAGAAGTCAAATAACACCCTATACACCATGTACAAAAAAATCCTCGTCGCAGCCCTTGCCGCCGTCTCGCTCCTGTCCTGCACGGCAAAAGACCCCTATGGCTACACCATCAAGAACAACCAGATCGTCTACAACACTCCTCCCCGTCCCGCAGACCAGCAGTCCATGCTCGGCTTTGCGGCTGAACCTATCGAGCACGTGCGTATAGGCCTCGTGGGCCTCGGCGACCGCGGCAGCGGCGCCGTCTACCGTTTCCCCTACCTCGAAGACGCCACCCTCGTCGCCCTGTGCGACCTCTACCAGGACCGCGTCGACCGCGCCCAGGGCATACTCGAAAAGTGCGGAGCTCCCCGCGCGATCCACGAATTCACCGGCCCCGAGGGCTACAAGCAGCTCTGCGAGCTCGACGACGTCGACCTCGTCTATCTCGCCGTCCCCTGGCAGCTCCACACCCCCATCGCGGTCTATGCCATGGAGCACGGCAAGCACGTTGCCATAGAAGTCCCCGCGGCCACCAGCATCAAGGAATGCTGGCAGCTGGTCAACACGTCCGAGCGCACCCGCAGGCACTGCATGATGCTCGAGAACTGCTGCTACGACTTCTTTGAACTCACCTGCCTCAACATGGCCCAGAACGGCCTCTTCGGCGAGGTCGTCCACACGGAAGGCTCCTACTGCCACAACCTCGACCCCTACTGGGACAATTACCAGGGCGACTGGCGCATGCTCTACAACCGCGAGCACAGCGGTGACGTTTATCCCACCCACGGCATAGGCCCCGTCTGCCAGGTCCTCAACATCCACAGGGGCGACAAAATGGATTATCTCGTAGCCATGGACACCGACGCCTTCGCCGGACAGGCCAAGGCCGACGAGCGCTACGGCAAGGGCGTGGTCGAGAAATACGCCAACGGCGACAACACCAGCACCCTCATCCGCACCCGCGCCGGCAAGACCATACTCATCGAGCACTCCGTCGTGACCCCCCAGCCCTACAGCCGCATGTACCAGATTCAGGGCACCAAGGGCTACGCCAACAAGTATCCCAATTCAGGCCTCGCCCTCGGCAGTGACGCCGTCAAGGACGTAGCCTACGACAATCTCGACGCCGAGAGGTACATGTCCGCCGCCGAGCGCGACGCCATCATGGATGCCTACAAGTATCCCTTCGTCACCGAGATAGAAGACCTCGCGCGCAAGGTCGGCGGCCACGGCGGCATGGACTTCATCATGGACTACCGCCTCATCTACTGCCTCCACAACGGTCTGCCCCTCGACCAGGACGTCTATGACGCCGCCGAGTGGAGCTCCCTCGTCGAGCTTACCGAGCAGTCGGTGCGCCACGGCTCCATGCCTGTAGTCCTTCCCGACTTCACCCGCGGAGAGTGGAACAAGACCCAGGGCATACATTTCGCCACCGCCGAGTAACAGGATATTTACAAATTGTTTCGGGCCGCGCCGTTTTTCGGGGCGGCCCCTTACTTTTTACGCAAAAAATAGCTATATTTGGAGTTCGGACAACACAACAAACCACATATCACATGAACAACTCACGCATCAACTTCCCCGTTCCGGCCAATGAGCCGGTCAAATCCTATCTGGAAGGCTCTCCCGAGCGCATCGCCCTCGACAAGGAGCTCGACCGCCAGTGGAACACCGTAGTCGACATCCCCATCATCATCGGCGGCAAGGAAATCCGCACCGGCGATACCGGCAAGGTAGTCTGCCCCCACGACCACGGCCACGTCCTCGCCACCTACCACAAAGTCACCGAGAAGGAGGTCAACATGGCCATCGAAGCTGCCATGGAGGCCCACAAGGTATGGAGCCGCACCCCCTGGACCACCAGGGCCGCCATAGTCCTCAAGATGGCCGAGCTCCTCGCCACCAAATACCGCCCCATCATGAACGCGGCCTGCATGCTGGGCCAGTCCAAGAACATCTACCAGGCCGAAATCGACTCCGCCTGCGAGACCATCGACTTCTTCCGCTACAACGTCCACTACGCCTCAAAGATATACGGCCTGCAGCCCAAGGACGGCGCCGGCAACATCAACCACACCGAATTCCGCCCGCTCGAGGGCTTCGTGCTCGCCGTCACTCCCTTCAACTTCACCTCCATCGCCTCCAACCTCTGCATGACCCCCGTCCTCATGGGCAACGTCGCAATCTGGAAGCCCAGCACCACCGCGACCCTCTCCAACTACTATCTCATGCAGCTCTACAAGGAGGCCGGCCTGCCCGACGGCGTCATCAACTTCCTGCCCGGCAGCGGCGCCCTCATAGGCAAGGTCGCCACCCAGTCCAAGTGGTTCGCCGGCATCCATTTCACCGGCTCCACCTCCACCTTCAACAGCCTCTGGCGCCAGGCCGGTGAGAATCTCGGCAAATACGTCGGCTATCCCCGCCTCGTAGGCGAGACCGGCGGCAAGGACTTCATCTTCGTCCACCCCAGCGCCGACGTCCGGGCCGTAGCCACCGCAGCCTTCTGCGGCGCTTTCGAGTTCCAGGGCCAGAAGTGCTCTGCAGCCTCCCGCATGTATATCCCCAAGAGCCTCTGGGCCCCCGTGCTCGACATCATGAAGCAATTCGCCTCCGAGGTCAGGATGGGCGACGTCCGCGACCATTCCAACTACATAAACGCCGTCATCGACGAGGCCTCCTGGAACAAGTGCGACTCCTACATCTCCTACGCCGAGCAGTCTCCCGACGCACGCATCGTCCTGGGCGGCGGCCGCGACAAGAGCAAGGGCTACTTCGTCGAGCCCACCGTCATCGAGACCACCGACCCCCACTTCAAGAGCATGGAAGAAGAAATCTTCGGCCCCGTCCTCACCGTATTCCCCTACGATGACGACAAGGTCGACGAGACCGTCGCCCTCTGCGACACCACTTCTCCCTACGGCCTCACCGGCGCCGTCTTCGGGCGCGACCGCCTCGCCCTCGAGAAGATCACCGACGACCTCCGCTACGCGGCCGGCAACTTCTACATCAACGACAAGCCCACCGGCGCCGTCGTAGGCCTGCAGCCCTTCGGCGGAGCCCGTGCCTCCGGCACCGACGACAAGGCCGGCGGCGAGTTCAACCTCATCCGCTGGGTCATCCCCAGAGTCATCAAGGAAACCCTCGTCTCTCCCACCGACTACCGCTACTCCTACATGAAGTAGCAGCCTTGTCATTTCGGGCCGCCCCCTGTCATTTCGAGCCGCCCCTGTCATTTCGAGCGAAGTCGAGAAATCCAAACGCCCATGAAACATTTACCGTTCATCCTTGCTGCAGCAGCCCTCATCGCCGCCTGCTGCAGCAATGCCCCCAAAGAGGAGGAAGATTTCGTCACCGCCCTCGGCATCCCCGAGTGCGTCATCGGCACCCCTCCCCCCGAGCTCGGCCTCGACCCCTGGTACAAGAAGTACGTCGACGTCAACGGCATTCCCCTGTGCTCCTCCTGGCGCGCTCCCGATTCGGCCCTCGTGGCCGCCCACAACACCCTCTGGGCCATGACCAGCATGCTGTCCCCCGAGGTGATGGACGCCCTCCGCAGCGCCGGCACGCGCGTCACCCTCATGGGACGGTATGAAGGTACCACCGACGTTCCCGAGCACCGTTACCTCATAAACGACACCACCCTCAACTGGGACCTCCGTGCCCGCGGCCTGGGAGGCGACCTCGAATTCCCCCTCACCTCCTGTGCCGAGGAGAACGTCCTTGGCTATCAGATCGACAAGTACCACGCCGAGGACATCCTCATCCATGAGTTCGCCCACTCCATACACCTCGTGGGCATAGTCCAGGTGGAGCCCGGCATCAACGACCGCCTCGAGGCGCTCCTTCAGAACGCCAAGGACAAGGGCCTCTGGTGGAACACCTACCGCGAAACCGACATCGCCGAGTACTTCGCCGAGGGCGTCCAGGACTGGTTCAACGTCAACGCCGAAATGGACCACCCCGACGGCAAGCACAACTACGTCAACACCCGCGAAGAGCTCAAGGAGCGCGATCCCGGCCTCTATGAGCTCCTGAGCGAGTATTTCCCCGCAACCGAGCTCCAGATCTCCAAGCACAGGAAGGTCAACCTCTGCACCAAGTCAAACAGCCGAGACCATTAATCCATGTTCCCCAAGCAGACCTACATCCGCCGCAGGGCGGAACTCAGGCGCCGGATGGGCAGCGGACTGCTGCTCTTCCTTGGCAACGGTGAAGCCCCCGCCAACTACGAAGACAACACTTACCGCTTCCGCCAGGACAGCAGTTTCCTCTATTATTTCGGGCTCGATTACTCCGGCCTCGCCGCCGTAATCGACATCGACGAGGACCGCGAAATCATCTTCGGCAACGAGCTCACCATCGACGACATAGTCTGGATGGGCACCCAGCCCACCCTCTCCGAGAAGAGCGCCTCCGTGGGTGTCGGCACCACGCTCCCGCTGTCCGACCTCAGCACCTACCTTCGCCGGGCTGCGACCAAGGGGCAGATGATACACTTCCTGCCGCCCTACCGCGGCGAGCACAAGGTCTGGCTTCAGGAACTCCTCAAGGTCCTTCCCGCCTTCCAGGCCGACAGATCCTCCGTGGCCCTTGTCAAGGCCATCGTGGCCCAGCGCATCTACAAGGACGACGAAGAGATAGCCTCCATCGAACAGGCTGTCGACATAAGCACCCTCATGCACCTCGAGGCCTACCGTACAGTACGCCCCGGAATGCATGAGGCCGAGGTCGCCGCCGCCGTGAGGAGGGTGGCCTCCTGCCGCCAGGGGACCGACCTGGCCTTCCCCACAATAGCCACCGTGCAGGGCCAGGTGCTCCACAACCACGGTTTCATCCACACCCTCGAGGACGGCCAGATTTTCCTGCTCGACGCCGGCGCCGAAAGCCCCCTCCACTACGCAGGCGACCTTTCGTCCTCCATGCCCGTGGGCGATCGCTTCTCCCCGGAGCAGGAACTCATCTACCAGATTCACCTTCGCAGCTTCAAGGCCGCGGTCGACACCCTCGCCCCCGGCGTCCCGTTCCGCAAGGCCCACATAGCCGCGGCTACCGCCATCGCAGAGGGCATGAAGGAACTGGGCCTCATGAAGGGCAATCCCGCCGATGCCGCCGAGAGCGGCGCCTATGCGCTGTTCTTCCCCTGCGGCCTCGGCCACATGATGGGCCTCGACGTCCACGACATGGAAAACCTTGGCGAGCAGTATGTCGGCTACACCGGCGACGAGAAGAAGAGCAAGCAGTTCGGCTTCAAGTCCCTGCGCCTTTCCCGCCCCCTCGAGAAGGGCTTCGTCTTCACGGTCGAGCCGGGCATCTACCTCATTCCCGAGCTCATCGACCTCTGGCGTGGCGAGGGCCGCTTCAAGGAATTCATCAACTACGACAAAGTCGAGGCATGGAAGGGCTTCACCGGCCTTCGCAACGAACTCGACTACCTCATCACCGACACCGGCGCCCGCCGTCTCGGCACCATCCCCAAGCCCATGACGCTTGAGGAAGTATATAACGCAAAGAATTCACAATGAAGAACTTCTCCATCAAGCATCCCGAATGCGAGGGCGGCATGAACCCCCGCATCAAGAGGCTGCGCGAGCAGAGTCTCAATACCCCCACGACCCTCTCCATCGAGCGTGCGCTCATAGAGACGGCCTTTTACAAGGATAATTACGGCAAATACCCCATCGCCGTGCTCAGGGCCAGGAATTTCTACGAAATCTGCGCCCGCAAGACCCTCTACATCGGTCCCGACGAGCTCATAGTAGGCGAGAGGGGGCCCGTGCCCAAGGCAGTTCCCACTTTCCCCGAGCTCACCTGCCACAGCGTCGAAGACCTCCACACCCTCGACACCCGCACCCTCCAGAGCTACCACATCAGCCAGGAGGACATCGACACCTACGAGCGCGAGGTCATTCCCTACTGGCAGGGCAAGACCCAGCGGGAGCGAATCTTCAACCACGTGAGCAAGGAGTGGGAAGAGGCCTACCATGCAGGCGTCTTCACAGAATTCATGGAGCAGAGGGCCGCAGGCCACACCGCCATGGACGGCAAGATGTACAGGGAGGGCCTTCTGGATGTAAAACAGCGCATCCGGGCCGCCCTCGACGCCCTCGACTTCATCTACGACCCCGAGGCCACCGACAAGCAGCAGGAGCTGGAGGCCATGGCCATCAGCTGCGACGCCGCCATCCTATTCGCCGAGCGGCACGCCTCTCTCGCCGAGAGCATGGCCGCAACGGAGCAGGACCCTGTGCGCAAGGCAGAACTTGAGAAGATTGCCTCCGTGTGCCACTGGGTGCCCGCCCATGCCCCTCGCGACCTTTGGGAAGCCATCCAGATGTACTGGTTCGTCCACCTCGGCACCGTCACCGAGCTCAACGGATGGGATTCCATGAACCCCGGCCACATCGACCAGCACCTCCGCCCCTTCTACGAAAAGGGTCTCGCCGACGGCACCCTCACCCGCGACAAGGCCAAGGAGCTGCTCAGCTGCCTCTGGATCAAGTTCAACAACCAGCCCGCACCGCCCAAGGTGGGCGTCACCGCCCTTGAGTCAGGCACCTACAACGACTTCACCAACATCAACATCGGCGGCGTCGACCGCGAGGGCCGCAGCGGCGTGAACGAGCTGTCCTACATGATACTCGAGATCCAGGAAGAGCTCCACGAGCTCCAGCCCGGCCTGAGCATCCACATTGCCGAAAACACCCCCGACGAGTTCCTCCTCGAGGGCGTCAAGGTCATCCGCCAGGGTCACGGCTACCCCTCGGTCTTCAACCCCGACACATATGTCCGCGAACTCGTCCGCCAGGGCAAGAGCCTCGAGGACGCCCGCGAGGGCGGCTGCTCCGGCTGCATCGAGGTGGGCGCCTTCGGCAAGGAGGCCTACCTGCTCACCGGCTACCTCAACACCCCCAAGATACTCGAGATCACCCTCAACAACGGCGTCGACCCCCTGACCGGCAAGAAGATAGGCCTCGAGACGGGCGACCCCCGCAGTTTCAGGACCTTTGACGAGCTCTACGACGCCTGGCACCGCCAGATGGTCTATTTCGTCAATCTCAAGCTCTCCGTCAACAATTACATCGAGCGCATGTTCTCGCTCTATGCCCCGGCCACCTTCCTGAGCCTCTACATCGACGACTGCATCGCCAAGGGCAGGGACTACTACGCCGGCGGAGCGAGGTACAACACCACCTACATCCAGTGCACGGGCCTCGGCACCATCACCGACTGCTTCTCAACCCTCCGCAAGCACGTCTTCGAGGAGGGCCGCTACACCATGGACCAGATGCTCGACGCCGTCGCCTCCGACTGGAAGGACAGTGAGAAGATGCGCCAGTACATACGCAACCACACCCCCTTCTTCGGCAACGACGACCCCTATGCCGACGGCATCGCCGTCCGCGTCTACGACGACCTCGTCAAGGCCATCGAAGGCCGTCCCAACACCCGTGGCGGCAAGACCCAGCTCAACATGCTCTCCACCACCTGCCACAACTACTTCGGCCAGATGTGCGGCGCCAGCGTCAACGGCCGCTTCGCCCATTTCGCCATCTCCGACGGCACTTCCCCCGCCCACGGCTCCGATACCCACGGTCCCACCTGCGTCGTCCGTTCGCTCGGCAAGCTCGACCAGACCAAGAGCGGCGGCACGCTCCTCAACGTCCGTTTCGTGCCCGCCCTCCTCAAGACCGAAGAGGACATGCGCAAGCTCGGCCATCTCATCCGCGACTATTTCCGCCGCGGCGGTCATCATATCCAGTTCAACATAGTCGACACGCAGACGCTCCTCGACGCCCAGGCCCATCCCGACAATTACCGCGACCTTCTGGTCCGCGTTGCGGGGTACTCCGACTACTTCAACGATATGACAGCCCAGCTGCAGAACGAAATCATCGCCCGCACCGGCAACGAAGAGATTTAGCAGCTCAAGTTTCGAATCTGCGAAAAAGCAGGCTTTATCCGCCTACCGTCACCTTGCAGCCGGCAGCCTCGAGTTGCCGGCTGCAGCGTTCGATGGAGGCACTGTCGGGGGTGCCCATCTTCAAGGACTCAGGATTGTAGAGGGTGCCCAGGCGTTCGTGCTTGCCCTTTCCGATGTCGTGGTAGGGGAGAAGGTCGACCTGCTCGGGCCTGTTCGGCAGGGACGACAGGAATGCAGCGGTGGCCCGGATGTTCTCCGTGGAGGCGTTGACGCCCTCGATGAGGGGGATACGTATGCGGAAAGGGACGCCGAGGGAAGAGACGAGCCGCAGGTTCTCGAGGATGCGGGTGTTGGGTACGCCGGTCCAGCGCCTGTGGGCCTCGGAGTCGAAGACCTTGAGGTCGACAAGGAAAAGGTCGGTCAGGGAGGCTGCCTCGCGCACCGTGCCGGCGCTTGCGAAGAGGGTGGTGTCGACTGTGCGGTGGAAGCCCCGCCGGCCCAGTTCGCGCAGCAGTTCCAGGGTGAATTCGGGGTGCATCAGGGGCTCGCCGCCGGAGAGGGTGACTCCGCCGCCGCCTTCTTCCATGACGCTGCGCTCCTTTTCTATGGTCTCCATGAGCTCGGGGACGGACCACTGCCGGCCGCACATTTCCATTGCGAGGGACGGGCAGGCCTGCGTGCAGCTGCCGCAGAGTGTGCAGGCATTGCCGGTGGCGCGTATGCCTTCGGGCGTCATTTCCAGGACGCCCTGCGGGCAGGCCTCCACGCAGGAGAGGCAGCCTATGCAGCGGGATTTCTTGTAGATGCGCTGCACTCCCGGAAGCCAGCTCTCGGGATTGTGGCACCAGACGCAGCGCAGCTGGCAGCCCTTGAGGAATACGGTAGTGCGTATTCCGGGGCCGTCGTGGATGGCATAGCGTTTTATGTCGAAAATCAGAGCCACGGAGCGAAGGTAGTAACATTTCTCAAGTTTCGCAAGCACGAAACTTTTTGTATCTTTGAAACCATGAAGACCACATTTTGCAGAATCCTCCCGCTTGCGGCCATGCTGTGCTGCGCAAGCCTCGCCCTGCCGGCCCAGGGGCGCCTCATCACCCTCGACGACATCCTCAACGGCGAACGCGTCACCGGCGCCGAGCTCTCCGACGGCGGCACCTTCGTGCTCGAGCACTTCACTGTGACCGACGGCCCCCGGACCAGACGCCACAGCATAGTCCGCCGCTGCTCCGACGGCGTGCAGCTTGCCCGCTTCGACTCACTGCGACTCGAGTGGATGCCCCGCACCGAGGCCCTGCTGCTCCGCAGGGGCGATTCCCTCCTCAAGGTGGATCCCGTTTCGGCAGGGGAGACCCTCCTCGCCTCCGGCTTGCCCAAGGGGCACGCCGTCATGTCTACTACCGAGGACTACCTGATAATCAGCCGCACGCGCAAGGGCCCCGCCGAGGATCCCGACGTCTTCCGCATCCTTGAGCCCGAGGACCGCCAGCCCGGCTGGAGGGACCGTACCTATCTGCTCCGTTACGATCTCGCCACCGGCGACACCCTTCAGCTGCCCCACGGCCCTTACAGCCTCTACCTCGAGGACATTTCGGCCGACGGCGCCACCCTCCTTGTGCAGAGTCCCCGTTCGCGCCTCTCCAAGCGGCCTACGACCGTCAGCGACTACATGCTCATGGACGCTGCCACAGGCAGGACAGACACCCTCCTCCGCGACGCCGAGTTCCTCGAGACCGCCATCTTCTCTCCCGATGCCAGTTCCATCCTCGTCAAGGCTTCGCCCGAGGCCTTCGACGGCATAGGGGAGCACCTCCCGCCCGGAGGGATTTCCAGCATGATTTTCCAGGTCCTCTACAAGCTCGACGTCAAGAGCGGCAAGGTCACTCCGCTAACCGACCGCATTCCCCAGAGCGTCATACGCTTCGACTGGAACCGCACCGACGGCAAGATCTACTTCAGTGCCGAAGACCGCGACTATCAGCGGCTCTACAGGCTCAACCCCAAATGCCGCAAGGTGGAGCAGCTTCCCTCCGAAGAAGAAATGGTGACCGGCTGGAGCGTGCGCGGCGGACGCCTCGCCTATGTGGGCGAGGGCGCGTCCAATTCCATGCGCGCCTGGCTCATGGACTGCTCCAAAGGCGCTTCGACCCTGCTCGACGACAGCTCCGCCAGGATACTCGAAGGCATCCAGCTGGGCGAAGTGCACGAATGGAATTACCGCCACTCGCGCGGCGAGACCATATACGGCCGCTACTACCTGCCGCCGTCGTTCGACCCTTCGCGCAAGTATCCCATGATAGTCAACTATTATGGCGGATGTTCGCCCACCGGCCGCAATTTCGAGAGCCGTTACCCCCATCACCTCTATGCCGCCCAGGGCTATGTGGTCTACGTCGTCCAGCCTTCCGGGGCAACGGGCTTCGGGCAGGAGTTCGCATCCCGCCACGTCAACACCTGGGGGCAGGGCGGCGCCGAGGACATAATCGAAGGCGTCCGGAAGTTCTGCGACGCCCACCCGTTCGTCGACCGTGACCGCATCGGCTGCATCGGCGCCTCGTTCGGCGGCTTCATGTCGCAGTACCTCGTCACCAAGACCGACATCTTCGCCGCGGCCATCAGCCATGCAGGCATCTCCGACATCACGAGCTACTGGGGCGAGGGCTACTGGGGCTACTCATACTGCGAGGTCTCCACGGCCCACAACTACCCATGGAACGCCCAGAAGATGATAGTCGAACAGAGCCCCCTGTTCAACGCCGACAAGGTCAACACCCCCATCCTTTTCCTCCACGGCATGGCCGACACCAACGTCCCCGTCGGCGAGAGCATCCAGATGTTCACGGCCCTCAAGCTCCTCGGCAAAGACACCGCCTTCGTCGCCGTCAAGGGCCAGAACCACCACATCCTCGACTATTCCAAGCGCACCAAGTGGCAGGCCACCATCTTCGCCTGGTTCGCCAAATACCTCCAGGACGACCCCACCCCCTGGGATACCCTCTACCCCCCCGTCGACCTCTAGCTCCCGGGCGGCCTGTTCCGAGCGCCTGTGCTGAGGGGTGGGGGGGGATGCTAGCGTGAGGAGGTGTTGGTGAGTTTGAGGCCCAGGGAGTCGATGAGACGGGAGGGGAGAAGGGCGATGAGCGGGGGCAGGAGCGTGTTCATCAGGCCCGGGCGGCCTGTTCCGAGTACCTGCGGGCCCAAGATTGCGTTTTTTTTGCCCGAATGGCCTGTTCCGCCGAGGAGTGTTATCCTAACTTTGACCCAAAACCAGTCCGGCTGCATCCCCGGTGCTCCTACCCCTACAGACGCATGCAGGGGTAGGAGCATCCTGGCCCATTTTTGTTCCTACCCCTGCACGGTTTTGTAGGGGTAGGAGCACTCGCGCCCACCAGAAAGGCCGAAGACGCTGAGCGGGGTGCGTTTGGGGCCCTTTTGCACCCAGTTTGCCATTTTTTTTGGCCCGGTGCCGTACACGAAATGGCGGGGTTTTGAGTACGGGGAGGCTGTTTGACCCGGTGCCGTACACGAAATGGCAGGGTTTTGAGTACGGGGAGGCTGTTTTGCCCGGTGCCGTACACGAAATGGCGGGGTTTTGAGTACGGGGAGGCTGTTTGACCCGGTGCCGTACACGAAATGGCGGGGTTTTGAGTACGGGGAGGCTGTTTGGCCCGGTGCCGTACACGAAATGGCAGGGTTTTGAGTACGGGGAGGCTGTTTTGCCCGGTGCCGTACACGAAATGGCGGGGTTTTGAGTACGGGGAGGCTGTTTGACCCGGTGCCGTACACGAAATGGCGGGGTTTTGAGTACGGGGAGGCTGTTTGGCCCGGTGCCGTACACGAAATGGCAGGGTTTTGAGTACGGGGAGGCTGTTTTGCCCGGTGCCGTACACGAAATGGCAGGGTTTTGAGTACGGGGAGGCTGTTTTGCCCGGTGCCGTACACGATCACCTGTGCTGAGGGGTGGGGGGATGCTAGCGTGAGGAGGTGTTGGTGAGTTTGAGGCCCAGGGCGTCGATGAGACGGGAGGGGAGAAGGGCGATGAGCGGGGGCAGGAGCGTGTTCATCAGGCCCGGGCTGACTGTGCGGCGGCCGCGGAAGAGGGCGCGAAGGCCGCGCCTGGCAAGCCACCGGGGACTTCGGACGATGCCCAGCTTGCGCAGGGCAGAGCGAAGCTTGGGGCTGAGCGGGTAGAGGCCGGTGTCGACGGCAGCGGGGCAGACGGTGGTCACATACACGCCGAAAGGCCGCATTTCGTGTGAAAACCCCTTTCCGAAGCTCTTCAGGTAGGCTTTGGTCGCCGAGTAAACGGTTATCCCGGGGGCGGGGATGCGGGCGGTCATCGAGGACATTATCAGTATTCGCCCCGAGCCGGCCTGCTTCATGCGGGAGCCCATGAGGACACATAGCTCAGTCGCGGAGTCGACATGCAGGGACATCATGCCTCGCACCTTCGGCAGATTCTCCTCGCTCAGGTAGTCCATGAAGAAGACGCCGGCATTGCAGATGAACACTTCCGGGAAGCATTCTCCGCTTTCGCACCATTCGACTATGACCTCCGCCGCTCCGGGTGTGGTCAGGTCGAGGCATAGCGTCCGGACCTGCACATCCTCCGAAATATCCGGTGCCGCCTCCTCCGCCGCTCCGGGTGTGGTCAGGTCGAGGCATAGCGTCCGGACCTGCACATCCTCCGAAATATCCGGTGCCGCCTCCTCCGCCGCTCCGGGTGTGGTCAGGTCGAGGCATAGCGTCCGGACCTGCACTTCCTCCGAAGTATCCGTTGCCGCTTTCTCCGCCGCTCCGGAGGAGTCCGGGCGCGGTGTCCTGGCTTGTGCACATGCCGAGCCTGAAAGAGAGGCTGCCGCTGCGGCCAGTTCGGCTTCCCGGTTGCTGACGAGGTAGAGGGAATAGCCCATGGCAGCAAGCTGCCGTGCGTATTCGAGACCGATTCCGGAGCTTCCTCCGGTGATGAGCGCATACTTCATGCGGCTAATGGGCGAGGCGGCGTTCGAAACACTCGATGGTGTTCTCCATGAGCATGGCGACGGTCATGGGGCCGACGCCTCCAGGGACGGGAGTGATGAAGGATGCCACGCGGCTGGCAGAGGCGAAGTCGACGTCGCCGCGGAGGCGCGTGCCGCTGCGGAGTGAGGTGCCGGTAACGGGAGTGGCAGCGGTCCCGGAAACAAGTGTGGCGGCGGTCCCGGAAACAAGTGCGGCACCGCGGACGGAAGCGGCCTCACCTGGGACAGGCACGCCGGTACCGGGAAGGGCTGCATCACCGGGGCAGGCTGCGGCATCACCGGGGCTGGAAGCGGCCTCATCAGGGACAGGCACGCCGGTACCGGGAAGGGTGGCATCACCTGGGCAGGCTGCGGCATCACCGGGGCGGAAGGC